>Ga0335397_10002873_pt1 | contig 23336 bp, 17 predicted proteins | sample MAT04_FD_205740 | JGI IMG/M metagenome (GOLD analysis project Ga0335397, IMG submission 205740) | Freshwater microbial communities from Lake Fryxell liftoff mats and glacier meltwater in Antarctica - MAT-04 (spades assembly) (version 2) ... | reverse complement strand
GATTCCCTCCACGGTCATCGTCGCCGAGGCATGAATCGTTGTTGTGTACACCGTTTCGCTGTAATCACGCGAGTTCTGCTGAATGCGGCCGCTCACCCGGTCGGGCAGGCCATCGGCACGGGTGATTCGCTTGGCGAGCAAGCGGCCCGGGCCGGGCAACAGGGCGAATTGATGTACGACATGGACCGTCACCGGATCTTGCCAGCCGACTTCATACGGTTGAAACACCACGGTGGGATGCGTGCGGGGATTATAACTCGGCCCGGTGATGGAATCGCTGCCATCGGCGTTCTGACCATCCTGCCAGACGACGAAGACCTGCGTGTTGCGGTCGCAATAACCCAGCTTGTTCGCGATCCGGGCGTTCATCCGGCTGTTGGATTGCGTGGACGGAACCAGTCGCGGCAGTAACTGCTGTGTCGCCGCGGCGATCTGCATGATCTCCGGCGATTGAGCCGCCGCGCCCAGATCGCGGGAAGGTGCCATGGGGGCGCAGGCCTGAATCACCGCCGAGCGAATTTTGCGCAGCTTGTCGCTTTCAATGTTCGAGGTCGCTTCGATCATCATCGACTCGGGGCCGGTCTCTTGCGGCAGCTCGTTGATTTGATTGGCGAGTTCCAGCGGCGTGACGGCGGGCAGCCAGACCGACGCCGAGCGCGCCCCGGCGAACGCCGCGTATTGCACGAACATTTGGCCAATCATCAACTGACTGATCTGCACCATGACCATCAGCACGGCGAGCAGAATGGGGAACGTCAGCACAAATGCCAGACTCTGCACACCCCCCGCTTCACAACGATGAAGTTGCCCGAGCCGCGACCAGTCGGCTCTGGCGTGTGAACAGCGCAATAAAATCAACACCAGCAGCCCGCACCCGCACAAGGCGAGCATCCCCGGTCCGCACGATGTCAGGAGTTGGCGGTTCATTGTGGTGTTCGATTGGTCCCGGCGTCGCCGACGCCAGGCTTTGGTGATTATTGTCCCCAACCGACGATCAACGCGGCGAGCAATGCGGCGGGGGCGAGGAATAACGGTTGTTGCAATACGGTGCGGTCGGATGATTGTAAGGGAACCCAGCCTTTGGCCCGCCATATCAAACGCAGATGCCGAGCCGTCCCCATGATGAGTTGCCCGGCTCCGATTTGCCAGATCAACACGCAGACGCCCAAGATGCCGCCGAGGACGAGGGTCCAGAGCAGCGATTCAAAACCGGGATAGAGGCCGAGAAACGCCCCCATCATGGCGATCAGTTTCACATCGCCGCCGCCGATGCCGAGCAGGACATAGCAGACGAGCATGATGGCCCCGCAGGCGGCCCAGCCGACCAGACCGTCTTCCAACCCCGGCCAACCGAGGATTAATCCGCGCAGAGCAAGCGCTACAATCATCCCGGTGTAAGTGATGGTATTCGGAATCGTTTGCCGGCGGACATCGGTGATTGTCGCCGCGGCGAGAAAGCCCCACAGCGTCACCGTCAACCCGTTCACGGCGTCGTTCCCGAACCGCTGCCGTTGATCACGTCGTTCGATTCGTTTTCCAGGTTCTGCATTCCCTGGTTGAAATACTCGCTGATTTTTGGCCAGGCGAATTTCAGCACGAAAATCAGAATCGGCAGCGCGATCGCCGCGATGATCAGCACGGTTTCCAGCGTCACGGCTCCGCGCTGATCGTGATGGACCCGGCGGAGTAATTGGAAGCGGGTCGATTGGGGTGGCACGTCCCTGAGGCTTGGCGAAGGGCGTGGTGATTCATCGAAGACCACGCCCTTCGAGGACTCAGGGTCGTGCCACCCAGACCGAGCGGAACCACGATCAAGTAAACGGCTGAGAAAAAGTTCACGTCGCATGCTGCGGGCTTCCTCGGCCGGACAAGTCTTTCGAGCGATTAATTCAGTCTACAGGAAAGGCCAGGCCACTTGAAGACACGTCATTTCCCAGACGGCCCGCATCATCCGCATGCCGACCGGGATCACAATCGTGAGCACGGGCAACGTCGCCGACAGCACGAGGACATAATCGAGCGCTGCCGCCCCGCGACGGGTGCGGCCGACGGTTCGCGGATGATGTCGAGAGAATCGCCGCATGGGATGTCTCGGGATGATCAGTGACCTGAACATCCATCCTAGCGGCGCGCGGACACACACGCCAGATGTGGCTGGCGGAAAATCTGGTTTCGTAGGGTGGGTCGAGTCTGCGTGGCCCACCGATTGTGGACGCCAGCATTAGAATGGTGGGCCTCGTCAGAGCACTCGACCCACCCTACGGGAGACGAAGACGCGATCAATGGAAGCCGCGGCGGCGCATGGTGCTGTAGCGTTCCAGCGAATCGCGAATGATCGGGATCGCGGTTTCCGCCGGCGTGAGTTCATCGACTTCGACCGCTTTGCCTTCCAGCGTTTTGTAATCGAGGAAGAATCGGCGGATCATCGACATGCGGTGAGTCGGCAGTTCGTTCGCCTCCAGGTACGGATTAAACTCCGGATCGCGGATGGCGACGGCGAGAATCTTGTGATCCTTCTTGCCGCTGTCGATCATCGTCATCAAACCGATGGCTCGCGCTTCGACCAGCGTCAGCGGATCGACCGGTTCCTGGCAGAGAACCAGCACGTCGAGCGGGTCGTCGTCTTCGGCGAGCGTCTGCGGAATGAAGCCGTAGTTCGCCGGGTAATACACGGCCGAATGCAGCATCCGATCGAGTTTGAGCAACCCGGTCGTTTTATCCAATTCATATTTCACGCTGGAGCCGCGGGGAATCTCGATCACCACGGTGAACTCGAGCGGCAGATTTTCCCCCGGCGTCACATCGTGCCAGGCATGAGTCATGAGAGCGTCACTTTCATCGAGTAAATGGTCAAAGCGCTACAGATTTCAGTGTATAGGGTCTGGGGGCAGGGGTCGAGGGAAAATGAAGACGGGGGCAATGCAAAATGCAAAGTGCAAAATGCAAAATGGAGAATCGCGAATGGTCCCGGCGTCGCCGACGCCGGGCTTTGTGATTCCTGATTGATCATTTTGCACTTTGCATTTTGCATTACTTCACCAATTTTCCTCCCCCCCTCGACCATCCCTTGCTTCGCCGACATAATCAATTTGGTCTTTAACGTGTCTTTTGGGAGAGATTGCCGTGCCGGGTTCTGCCATCGTGGAACTGCTGGTCATCTTGATGTTGATTCTGCTGAACGGGTTCTTCGCCGCCGCGGAAATCGCCATCCTGACCGCGCGCCGCGGCCGGCTGACCCAATTGGCGGAGAACGGCGACGGGGCGGCTCAGGTGGCGCTGGACCTGGCGGGCGATGCCGACCGGTTTCTGCCGACCGTGCAAGTGGGCATCACGCTGGTCAGCACGATTGCGGCCGTGTTCGGCGGCGCGCGACTGGAAGAACAACTGGCCGGCTATTTCGCGACACTGCCCTGGAAATGGCTGGCCGATCACAATCACACCGTGGCGTTCACGCTGGTCGTCATGGGTCTGACGTTCTGCTCCCTGATCCTCGGCGAACTGGTGCCGAAACGTGTTGCCTTGCAGCATGCCGAGCCGCTGGCCCGGTTCGTCGCTTACCCGATGTGGCTGCTGCAACGGGTGACGCGGCCGGTGATCTCGCTCTTGCAAGGGACGACAGCGCTGGTCTTGCGGATGCTGGGGCAGAAGAACGTCGGGCCGGCGAAGATCTCCGTCGAGGACATTCAACATCTGATCGACGCCGGGACCGAAGCGGGCGTCTTGGAAGAATCCGAACAGAAGCTGGCGATTGAAGCGCTGCGGCTGGGCGAGCGGACCGTCTCCGAAATTCTCCGCCCGCGGATCGACATCGATGCCATCGACATTGATACCCCGTCGGAGGAAGTCATCGGGGCGATGGCGATGGCCGGCTTCTCGCGCGTCCCCGTCTGCGAAGGGGATATCGATCACATCATCGGCTTCGTCTACATCAAAGATGTCTTCCTGCAACAGTACCTGGGACGGCCCATCGACCTGCGGCGGCTCGTGCGTCCGCCGCTGTTCGTGCCGAAGACCATCACCATCAGCCGGTTGATGGAACAGTTCCATGAACACCGCACGCAACTGGCGATTGTGCTCGATGAATACGGCGGCACCGAGGGGATGGTCACGGCGGAAGATGTGATCGAGATGCTCGTCGGCAGCATTCACGACGAACACCGCCGCGTTGAAGAGCAGGAAATCGTCACGCGGGAAGATGGCAGCCTGCTGGTCGATGCGACGGTGAATTTATCCAATTTGCAGCAGGCATTGGACGTTTCGCGCTGGAGCGAACCGCCGCCGCGCGGCGTGGGGACAGTCGCCGGCCTGCTGCTGGCACTGTTGAAGCGCCCGCCGAAGATTGGCGATGTGGTCCCCTGGTCGGAATGGAAGCTGGAAATCGTGGACATGGACGGCCCGCGCATCGACCGCATCCTGGTCCGCCGCGACGTCAAAGACCCAGCGGCCGAGTAATCGCTGGGTCGGGTGGCCGGGGCTGGAGCCGCTCTGGGCGAAGCCCCAGAGGCTGAGAGCGCAATCACCGGGGCTTCGCGAAGCGCTCCAGCCCCGGCCACCCAACAATAGATCGCTTGCGGGTTCGCCGTCCAACAAAAAAGCCGCGAAGGTTTCCCTCCGCGGCTTCATCAACATCGCTTGTGTGTTCGCAGCCTGCCAACATCGTTGTCAGCAGAGATCGCGATTACGGCTGGAACGGCGGGAAGCCCGGGTTGGGGAAGACCGGTGCGGCGAAGTTCCGCACGTTGTATTGACCAAAATTAAACAGGTCGCTTTCCGTCGCACCTGGGAAACCGGGCAGCAGGAAGTTGTTGGAGTTGTCGATGTCGGCCGGCGGGCCATCCACCTGGAAGTACTGGGCTAAGCGGTTCGTGTTGCCCACACCCTTCGCCGGGTCTGAGTTCGTGTAGCGTGCCCGATCCGCGAAGGCCAAGCTGGGGTTCAGGTCTGTCCCCGTATTATTCTTGAATCGCAGATCAAGCTGGGCGGTGTCGTCGAGGAAGATGATGTCCGCAGCCGGGTCGGCGTTGTCCGTGCCGTTCGGCGGTTGGAAGACAGTCCCGGCCGCGCCGCCGGTGCCATTGCCGCTGGCCGTGGCCAGGAACGACCCGGTGCGGAAGTCGGCCAGGGTGTTACCGGCGAACGTGTTGCCCAGGCCGGAGCCGGTCGCTCCGCCGACGTCGGCGGCGAGGTACGAATTCGTGCTGAGCCGGAGATACAAGCCTTCACCCGAGCCAATCGCGTTGTTGCCGTTGAAGTTCACGACATTGCGAGTGAAGACGAGTTCGGACTGCAGGGCCGTCGTGAGGTTCAGGTACGGCGCGTCGTAGTCCGGCAATCCGGTCAACGCGGGGTTGTTCGGATTAACAGGGAACGCGCTGGGTGCCGGGATCGACGCATCGCGGAACAACGTGCTGTTAAGGTTCGACTTCAACGTGTCCTGGGCGTTCTGTTGCAGGAAGAAGCCGTTGGAGGTGAAGTCGTCGGTTCCCAGCCTGCCGTTGTTGGCGAGCGTGTTGTTATCGAAGACGAACTGATTGCCCAGCATGTGACCATTGAGAACCAGATTCACACCGTTGAGGCCGTTCCCCTGCACGACGCTGTTCGTCATGGTCGCGAAGTAGGTGCTGGAAGTATCATCTTCATCCAGCGGGCCGTTCCCGACCATGCTGAGGCCGTGGCCGTCGTTGTTCAAGATGCGGGTATTGGTGATGACCGTGGCGATGTCGTCGAACTCACCATCCTGACGGAACGAGATGCCGTCGCCCGTGTTGTTGGAGATGATGGTCGGGTCGCCGGCGGCACCGACGGTGAGGGTCGCGTTGTTGCCGAAGTTGTTGACATCGATCCCGTCGCCGCCGTTGTTGTCGATGGTGACGTCGCGGATGGCGATGTCGGCGGAGGAGAAGACATTGATTTCCACGCCGTCAGCCCGGTTGTTAGAGATGACCGTGGTGCCGATGGTCCCGGCGGCACCGTCACCCTGGATGATGATGTCGGTGGTGTTGCCGGCGGCATTGATCTCGATGCCGTTGGTATTGTTGGAGATGAGCGTGTTGCCGGAGTTGCTGTTGATATCGAGGAACATGAACGACCCGAGCGGGAAGTTCGAGTTCGTGTTGAGTTCGATCCCGTTGTTGATATTGCCCGTCACGGTGATGGCGTCGAAGACGGAACGGTTGGCGGGCGAGAGGCCGAAGGCTGCGGCTTCAAACGTATTGATCTCGAGACCGTCGTCCCCGTTGGTGTTGAACTGGCTGGACGTGATATTGGTCAGCAGCACGGCGTCCGCGCGGCCCTCGGTTCGCAGGCCGTTGCCCACATTCAAGTTGAAGCGGGAATCCACCACCGTCAACGTGTTCGGCGTGCCGGTGAGCGGTTGGAGCGGATCGTTGTTGTTGGCACCGGCGTAGAAGAATTCGAGTCCTTCATCACGGTTTCGCGACGCGGTGACGTTATCCACCAACACGCGCATCAGGGAGGAGTCTTCCCGCGTGAAGCTCAAACCGTCGAAGTTCGTGAGAACATCGGTGTCGACGATGTTCACATCCATCTGCGAACGGACGTTGGACCGGACGTTGATCCCGTTCCCCGTGTTTCCAGAAACTGTGCTGCGGATGCCAGTGAACAGCACATCGGCCGGGCTGTCGACCAGGACCTGCATCACGCTGAGGTCGGTTGAGGCGAGGTTGATGCCGTTGAGCGTGTTGCCGTTGCTGAGAATGTTATGCAATGCCAGCGTGATGGTGCTGGAGTCTTCGCTGAGGGCATTCAGCCCGTTGAGGGTGTTGCTGTTGAGCGTGTCGCGATTGCTGACGAGGTTGATCGTCGCGACATCGGCGGCTTGCAGGTTGGCACCGTTGCCGGCGTTGTCGTCGAAGGTGTTGTCGAAGCTGTTGATATTCACGCCGGCGGCGGCGCCTTGGGAATTGACAGTGAGTCCGTCGCCGAGGTTGTTGGTGACGATGTTGGCTTCAGCGGTCATGTTGAGGGTGCTGGCCCCCTGGCGATCCAGGAAGATACCGCTGCCGATCGTGCCGGTGCCGTTGTCGTCGATGGTGTTGCGGCGGACCTGCAGGTTGGGGACGTTGCCGCTGCCGTTGGTGGCGACGAACAGTCCATGGCGGCCTGATTGGGTAATGTCGTTATCGAGGATGGTGGCCGGGTTCAACTGGGCGTTGCCGGTGACGCTGATGTTGATGCCATCGCCGACTGCCGGTCCGACGGCGACGAGGCTGACGAGGGACGCCGGGGCCATAGCGGCGACGGGTCCGGCGAAGGGGGTGGCGGTCGAGCTGGCCTGCCCGACGGGACGGGCGATGCCGACGCCATTGGCACGGATGTACGGATCGGCCGCGCCATAGTTCACCTGGTAACCCAGATCCTGAAACTGGCCGACGGTCATGCGGCTGATGGGATTCGGCACGCCGGCGTCAAGGAAGCCGGTCATGAGTTCATTCGTAAAGACGGTTTCTCGCCAGTGCGCGTCGTTGGTGCCCGGTCCGGCGGCCCCTTCGATGGGAACGCTAGTGGCGGTCAGGCCGAAGCGGGCGTTGTATTCGGCGACGGCGTTGGCCCCGGTGAATTGCGGATCAGCCGTGCCACCGCCGGTGAGCAATCCAAGTTGAGTCCAGATGGTGCCGAAGCCGATCACATGGGCCATTTCATGCAGGATGACATCGTCGAGTTGTCCGGAGGCTTCGAGGGCGGCGAGGTCGGCTGTGTCGAATTCCATGATGCCTTCAAAGGGGAGGAACGTACCAGCCCGCAACGAGGTGGGACCTGCCTGCCCAAGAATTCCATTCACGCCGTCGATGGCGACACCCGACGCCGCGATTTCGAGGTCGTCGATGAGTCCTTGATCGGGCACGTCGCCCGTGATGATGGCTTGCCACTTGGCGGCGGCGATGGCGAAGATCGCCTGTTGCGAAGCCGTCAGGCCGGTGCCGAAGACCACATCCAGGTTGTATAGCGAGACGGGGACGCCGCCGGTGCCGCCGCCCAGACCGCCGTTGCCGTTCTGGGTGAGGGTGTTGTTCTGGATGTTGAGGCTCATCAGCGAGGTGCCGGTGAGATCGAGCAGGATGCCGTTCAGGCCGTTGTTGGCGAAGCGGTTGCCGATTGTCGGGTCGTTCCCGCCGACAGCGAGGACGTTGTTGCCGCTGTCAGCGGCGAAGCCCAACCCGTTGAGGGAGTTGCGGGAGATATCGTTATCGAGGAAGCGGAGGCTGACGTTGGAGCCGCCGGTCGCGGCGACGTTGACACCGAAGTTGCCGTTGTCGGAGAAGTTGTTGGTGTCGTCGGTGCCCGTGCCGCCGATCTGCCAGCCGTTGACGGCATTGAAGAAGTCGAGCGTGCCGCCGTCGGCGAACAACGCGAGTCCGTTGTTGACGTTGGACGTGCCGCTGCCCACGTTGGCGGTCGAGTTGCCGGTGATGCGTCCGCCGATGGAACTGCCGGCTTCAGACTGAAGCCGCAATCCGTTGCCGAGATTGCTAACCGCGGTGTTGTTCGTAATGAAGATTTCGAGGGGCGGTGCGGCGTTGTTAATCACGCTGAAGCCGTCGCCGAAGTTGGAGAGGAAATCGTTGTCGTTAATCAGCGAGCGGTTGGCCGGCCCGACGCCATTGAGATTCGTGAGTTGCACGCCGTTGAGGCCGTTCTGAATCACGTTGCGGTTGATGTTCACGCGTTGGTTATTGACGCCCGCGATGCCGTTGCCGGTGACGCTGCCGTTGATCGTGAAGCCGGAGACTTCGATGTTGCGATTGTTGGTGGCGAAGGTCACGACGTTTCCGCCGCCGAGATTGGCGAGCACGGGGAGCGGTCCGCCGACGAAGCCGGGGAGATCGAAGGTTCCCTGAATCGCGGTGAAGGTGTGGGTGACGGCCGTGCTGAGGAGCCGCTGATTGTTCAGCAGCGTGACGCCCGTGTTGAGCTGCGTGGACGTGCCATCGTCGCGGGCGGTGACGGAGATGATATCGATGATGTTCTTAGGCGGAATCGGCAGATTGTTGAACTGGTTGAGCTGGCTGTACGGGTCTTCAAACGTCCCCGTGCCGGTGCCCGGTGTGCGGTTCGGATTGATATGGGCGACGAAGAACGGATCGCCGTCGGCCGGGTTCAAGGCGATGTCCGCCGTGTACAGGATGTCCTGCCGGGTGACCACGCGGTAGTTACGCACCACCGGAGCCGTCAGACGATCGCGCACGCGGGGCTGACGCAGCCAGCGACCCGGCGCGCCGTCCGGCAGTGTCCAGGTGACCTGAATCTGCGCGTTGTTATCGAATACGTTGTCATGTGTGACTTGCACACCCACCGTCAGGTCTTCGTTGACCTGGCCCTGTGTGCGGGAACTGAAGCCCGTCACGTTGCCGATGTTGTTGCTATCGAAGAAGTATCCGCCGACGTAGGTGCTGAGGCCGTAACGACCCAGCAGCGGTACCGGTCCGCCGATTTCCGCGTCGAACCCGGTGAAGGCCGATTCACGCCCGGTGGCGCGGCCCAGCAGGATGTTATTGGCCTGGAACGAAGTCTGGCCGGTCAGTCCCGTGTTGAGGTTGTGCGAATCTGCCGAGATCGGAACGTAACCGTTGGCGCGGTAGTCAACATACCGGCCCAGCGATTCAAACCCGATGCTGAGCTGGTGATATTCACGCTGATTGCCGGCGTCGAAATCGTACCAGGCGTTGAAGCCGACCAAACGATCAATGTCGCGGTTATACCACCGCCAGCCGACGCCGAGGTTGGCACCGCCGCCGGGGTTATAGGCCGCGAAACCGCCGAGATCGGCGAATACCAAGGCGTCTTCTTCGATCCAGTACGGCATGAAAGCGCTGATGCGCGTGAAACCGTCCTGACCGTACATGTTGCCACCACGGGCATCGACGCGGAACAGCGGTTCAAACGCCCGATCCACTTCGGTGTACCCGAAGTAGTTGCTGGCGACCGCCTGTCCCGGCACATCGTTGACCAGCGGAGCGCTGGCCGTGGGATCGGCGAAACCTTCCGGTCCTGGTGCCATTGGAGGCTGAGCCTGAGCCGTCTGCAGCGCAAACAGGCAGGTCAACCAGGCAAACAGGGTCCGAGACTCGAAGACGTTCATCGGTGGCTCCCGCAACCGTCGCAGAAAACAATCCAGGTCAAACTGGCCGCCCCAGGCGGAACGACAGCGCTAGAATGACTCTAACGGTCGTACCGCTTATGGCAGTTATCATGGTTTTTCGGACGATCCGGAGCCGGAAGTTGAATCAAACCGCCGGACTAAAACGAACTTTCGCTACAATCGTTAAACTCACCCTGATGAGATGCAGAACGCAACGTGATGCCGGCGAAAGGTTTAGGTCGAGAAGCGCGACGCCACTTCAATCTGCGAAGAGTGCGCAAGCAGATCGCATCACAAACAAGGGATAAGGTCTCGTGGCACACGCTTCTTAACGTGTGTGTTGTTGGTTCGATGTGCGGAATTGCCCAAGTAACCGGCACGTTGGAAACGTGCCGCCACGTTTTTGACGGGATCGCCACAGTCAGCTACCGCGCGGTCCGCAGGTGCTCCAAAGCCTTCGCCAAGAGTTGTCGCACGCGCTCCGTACTCAGCCGCAGCTTTGCCGCCAGTTCCCGAAACCGGGCCGGCCGCTGCGCGGGGTTCGTCAACCCGAACCGGTCCCGGACAATCGTCTGGCTGCGGGCATCCAGTTGATTGAGCCGCTCCAGCAACTCCTCGCGATCGATCGGGAAGTCGAGTTCCTCGGCTGAGGCGTCCACCGGCTGCGCGGCGTCCAACAGGGTGACATCATCCGTGCGATAGCGCTGCGAGCGCTGGCGACTGCGGGTCGAAACCCGGTACAGCCCGTTGCGGATCGCCCACGTGGCATAAGTGCTGAATCGTAAACCACGGGTGAAATCGAAGATTTCGACGGCTCGAATGAGCGGAACGTTGCCTTCGCTGATCAAATCATCCAGCGAATTGGCAGGGTCACTGATGACTTTGGCGATGGAAACCACGAGCCGTAAGTTGCACTGCACAATACGGTTGCGAATTTTCTCCGCATCATCCAGTAAGCTCTCCACCCGGTTCAGTTGTCGGGCGTTCAGCGGGGAAAGGGTCAGCGTTTTCTGCACCTCGGCGGCTTGATATTTGAGGAAGTGCATCTTGCGGAAAAGCTGGAACTCCTGCTCACGATTCAGGAGCGGAAACTCATACAGGGCCGCGAGATATGGCGGCGTACCGCGCGGAACTTCGACATCGCATTTGTCGGTCGAAAACTCCGGGTCGCGCAACAACTCGCGCGCCGGGAGTGTGCGAAAATCCTCGCTATCGACGAAGGCGATGGTCGCTTCCATCATCGCCGCCGTGCGTGCGGCCAAGGCCTGCCGGGCGGAACGCATTTTGGTCGATGTGGTCCGAGTTTCTCGGGTCGCTGATGCGGACTTCACTACGATCCCTCCTGCCTGTTTCTCTTTCGCTCCGTGAGACTTACGGTCATTGAGCAGCGAGAGTTCCCGCCACTTGCAGGTATAGTATTTCGAGAAAAGCAATTTTGACAACGGCTAATGCGATATCTCTGGGCGTTTTCTCAAAAACGGAAATTCCCCACGCCCCTTCACCAAAAGCTCACGAGAGTTTCATCAAACCGGCATTGACACAAACCGATGCCAGATAGATGATTCCGACCCGGGGCGCGGGACTCGAATTCCACGCCGAAATGACCTTTGTCGCGGCCAAGGACGGCACCTGCGATGTCTCATCATCTGACCGACGTTTGGCAGCGACTGTCGCACCCGAATCTGCTGGTTGTCGGCGACCTCATCCTCGACCGCTATGTCTGGGGCGACGCCGAACGCATCAGCCAGGAAGCCCCCGTCATCCTGCTCCGCGAACAGGGGCAGGAAACGCGCCTGGGTGGCGCGGCGAATGTGGCTCATATGCTGCGTGGTCTCGAAGCGACCGTCACTTTGGCTGGCCTCGTCGGGAATGACGCCGACGCCGCGACGATTCGCGACGATCTGCAATCGCTGGGAGTCGACACGTCGACCGTGATGACCGATCCGTCACGCCCCAGCACCGTCAAAATTCGCTTCATGGGCCGCGCCCAGCATCGCCATCCGCACCAGATGCTGCGCGTCGATCGTGAAGTTCGCGACGCCATGTCGCCGGAGATCGCCCGGCAGATGCTCGCAGTCCTGTTGCCGCGTCTGTCGGAATTCGATGCGATCCTTATCTCGGATTATGCCAAGGGAGTCTGCACGGCCGAGTTGCTCGGTCCGCTGATCGCCGCCGCTCGGACCGCCGGTTTGCCGGTGGTCGCCGATCCCGCTTCCGGCGGTGATTACAATTTGTACGCCCACGTCACCGGTGTCACACCGAACCGGCTCGAAACATTCAAAGCCACCGGCCAGGAAATTCGCACCATCGATGATGCGCTGGTCGCCGGGCGAATTCTTGTCGAGCGTTTTCAACTCGACATGGCCTTTGTGACGCTGGATCGTGACGGCATCGTACTCGTCTCGGCCGACGGCACCGAAGCCCACCTGCCGACCCGCATTCGCGAAGTCTGCGACGTGACTGGCGCGGGCGACATGGTGCTGGCCACCATCGGCGTCGGCATGGCGGCGGGCATTATTCCGGTCGACCTCTGCCGGTTGGCCAATGTCGCGGGGGGATTGGAAGTCGAACAAGTCGGCGTCGTCCCCATCACGCGGCAGCAGATTCTCGGCGATTTGTTGCACGGCCTGCGGTCCAGCGGCGACAAAGTCTGCACACTCGAACAACTTCAGGTCCGCCTCGCCAATCGCAAACGGACGGGACAAACGGTCGTCCTGACCAACGGCTGCTTCGACCTGCTGCACGCCGGGCATGTGAGTTATCTGCAGGAGGCAGCCCGCGAAGGGGACTGCCTGGTTGTCGCGGTCAATAGTGATGACAGTGTGCGTCGCCTGGAAAAAGGGGTTGACCGGCCACTGTTCGGCGAAGACTATCGCGCGCAAATGTTGGCCGCGCTGGAAGCCGTGGATTACGTCTTGATCTTCGAGGAAGATACACCGCTCGCCGTCGTCGAGGCGTTGCAGCCCGATGTGCTGGTGAAAGGTGGCACGTACCGCGAGGAAGACATCGTTGGTCGCGATGTGGTGCTGAGCTATGGCGGGCGCGTCAAGGCGATGGGCGCTGTGCCCGGAATGTCGACCACCGAAATCGTCAAACGCCTGCGATTGTTCGACACCGGCCACGCAAACACGATTCCCGTTTTGAGAACCGGCACCGAACGAGCCGCCGCATGAAACTCGCGATCTTTCTGCCGAACTGGGTGGGCGACGCCGTGATGGCGACACCCGCGCTGCGCGCGATCCGAGATCATTATCCAAACGCCGATATCCTCGGCATCATGCGTCCCGCGATTGCCGACACGTTGCAAGGCCTCGACGTCATTGACCGAGTTGTGCTGCACGAATCTCGCGGCAAAGTTGCGGAGCGCACCGATCTGAGTGTGATTCGCCAACTTCAGGCAGAACACTGCGATCTGGGTGTGCTGCTGCCGAATTCGTGGCGGTCCGCATGGATGGCGTGGCGGGGCGGGATTCGGCGCCGTGTCGGCTTTCAGCGCGATGGCCGCGGGATTTTGCTCAGCGATGCGCTGACGCTCAAATCCCGCACGGTGCCGCATCCGGTGATGGATGAATACCTCCGGCTGGCGACACACCTGGGTTGCCAATCGCTGCCGCACACGACGGAGTTGGCCGTCAGCGAAGCCGACCGAGCCGCCCTGAATGCGTTCTGGACCCGGCAATCGTCCGCCCTGCGGTTGCGGGGCGTGGTCTGCTTGAACACCGGCGCGGCGTTTGGTCCCGCGAAGAACTGGCCGCGGGCCTCGTTCGCCGAACTCGCCCGACGCATCGTCGATCAATTGCACCATACGGTGTTGATTGTCTGCGGCCCGGCGGAACGCGAGAATGTCCGCGTCATTGTGCGGGAAGCGGGCCGGCCGGAAGTTCTCAGCCTGGCCAACGAACCGTTGAGCATCGGGCTGACGAAGGCCGCAATTCGAGAATCTCGCCTGCTGGTCACGACCGATTCCGGCCCACGGCAGTTCGCGCAGCCGTTTCAAGTCCCCGTGATCACGCTCTTCGGGCCAACACATATCGCGTGGAGCGACACCCATTACGATCAGGCGGTCCACCTCAGCGAAACAGTCCCCTGCGGCCCTTGTCAAAAACGCGATTGCCCGCTGGGCCATCACCGCTGCATGACAGACCTGTCGGTCGAGCGGGTCTTCGCGAATGTGAAACGAGTCTTGAAGCCCCGCGCGCTGCCCCTGCGGGTGGCGTGAATCAGCCAGGCGTTAGGCGTTAGGTCTTAGGCGTTAGAAGACTTAACGACGGGTTCAAGTTCCTGCTTCTAACGCCTAACGCCCAATACCTAACGCCTTATCCCCGCCTTATCCAAACCACGAACGCGTCCCCCTGCCATGCACATCGCTCTCGTTCGTCGCCGTTGTTCGCTGAAACGCGCGGGAGCGGAGTTCTATTGCGTGGCCCTGTTTCGGGAATTGCAGCGGATGGGGCATCGGGTGACGATCATCGGCGAGGAGATCGACGATGATCTGCAAGCCGAAGTCGATTTCGTGCCGGTCGCTGTTAATCATCTCACTTCGTGGACGAAGAATCGGTCGTTCGCGGAGAATGTCGCACGCATCGTGTCGATCCGCGACTTCGACATCGTGCATGGCCTGTCTCGCGCCGGCGGGTTAGATACCTATCGCCTGACCGATCCGTTGCAGACGCATTGGGTCAACGTCTTTTATCGTCATCCGGTCGAGCGCTGGTTTCAGCACTGGAATCCCCGACATCGCACGATTCTGAACATCGAGCGGCAGCTGTACGAATCCGGCGAAGTCCGCCGCATCATCACGCAATCCAAACTCGATACCAGACTGCTGACGGAATACTTCCGCATCCCGGCCGAACGGATCTGCCGCATTCCCAACGGCGTGAACATGCACGTGTTTCACCCCGGTGTGCGGGCTGGTCGACAAGATCTGCGAGCCGCCTGGAACATCGAATCCGACGAACCGTTGCTCGTCTTCGCCGCGATGGATTTCCGCCGCAAAGCCCTGGCGACACTTTTGGCGGCCATCGCGCGAACCACAGTACGGCCACGATTGCTGGTGTTGGGTGACGGCGATATTCCCAAGTACCAGCGCTATGCCGCGGACCTGGGGATCGAACAGCGGGTGATCTTCGCGGGGCGGCAACCGGCGATACAGGCTTTCTATGGAGCCGCCGATTTGTTCGTGCTGCCGACAATTTACGAACCGTTTCCAAACGTGAATCTGGAAGCGATGGCTTGCGGGTTACCAGTGATCACCACGCAAACCGCCGGCGGTGCGGACCTGATCGTGTCCGGCAAGAACGGTTATCTTATCCCCGACGCCTGGTCGGTCGGCGAGCTTTCCGAACAGATCACGGCGTTTCTCGCGCTGCCTGGCGACGAACGCGAGGCGATGCGCACGCATTGCGTCGCCACGGCTCGGCGATACACGATTGAAGACAATGCTCGACGGACGGTGGATGTCTTTCACGAGGTGCTGCGTGAAAAATTTCGAGTTTGAAACATGGGACCACGGCCGGCTGACGGTGAACCACGAGTTCAGCGAACTGCTAAGCCGACACGGACTGACGACCTGCGCGGCCGTCTGGGATTTCAGCCAAAGTGCTGAGACGGCGAAGGCGCTGCGGACCGATCGAGTCACCCTGCGGTTCACACTCACCGATGACGACGGCCGAGCGCGGACGTTCTACATCAAACGGCATGGTCGCAGTTCGTGGAAGGAATATGTAAAGCCCTGGCTGCAAGGCCAGCGACCGCTGTTGGGCGCGCAACCGGAATGGGAAGCGCTGCTGGCCTTTCATGCGTGCGGTTTGCCGACCATGCTGCCCGTCGCCTGCGGCAAACTGGCGGACCGTTCGTTCCTGATCACCGAAGGCCTGGAAGACTGCCAAAAACTTTCCACGGCGTTCCCGGCAGCCGCTGATTCTCCGGAGGATCGCCGGCAGATGATCGCCCAGGTCGCGACCGTGGCCCGCGGCATGCACGCCTCGCGACTCCATCATCAAGATTTCTATCTCGGGCATCTGATGCAGCCGGAACAACCGAGCGAACGCCAGCCGGAACCGCTGTACGTGATCGACCTGGGCCGTGTCCGCCGGCATCGATCCCTGTTCGCCCGCCGCTGGATCGTGAAGGATCTGGCACAATTAAACTACTCGGCGAAGACGGCCCGCCGGACTGAACGCCTCCGGTTTCTGAAGGAATACCTGGGGCGGCCCCTGGTCCGCAGTGACCTGCCACTGGTGCGCGGCATCTTGTCGAAGAGCGCCCGCATCGCGAAACACACGGCGAAGAATGGGCTGTGAAGGGATTCGCCGCCGGGGTGTGTTGTTCAAGCAGGCGTTTGGCGTTAGGTATTAGGCGTTAGAATACCAGAACACCGGCTCATTCTTCTCACGCCTCACGCCAAATAACGAACGCCTCTTCACGAACGTCTCTTCTCCGCAATCGAGTCCCCATGTTTCTCCTGCTCGGCCTCTCCTATCTCTGCGGCTCGATTCCGTTCGGCATCATGATCGTCCGCGCGGTGGCCGGGATCGATTTGCGGACGGTGGGCAGTGGCAACATCGGGGCCACCAACGTCGGCCGCGCGGCCGGGAAGACGTGGGCCATTATAGTGCTGCTGCTGGATGCCATGAAAGGGGCGGTACCGACACTCGCCGCACCGTGGCTGGTTCAACAACTGGGGGCCGATTTGTCGCCGCAAACGGCTCAGGTGCTCGCCGGGATGGCCGCCATCCTGGGGCACATGTTCCCGGTCTGGCTGGGTTTTCGGGGCGGCAAAGGGGTTGCGACGGCGTTGGGGGTGATTTCCGTCTTATCGCCGGGGGCGACTGTGGCCGCCGGTTTGGCCTTCGCCATCACGTTCGCCGCCACCCGCATTGTTTCGCTAGGTTCCCTGATCGCCGCAATCACGTTTGGCGTGACACAGCTTTGGCAATTGCGCGACAATTTGTTGGGGATTGAGAATCGGTCGTTGGCAATTTTTGCAATCGCCGTCCCAGGCCTGGTGATTGTCCGCCATCTCAGCAACATTGCGCGATTGTTGCGCGGCGAGGAAGGGACTTACAAAACGAAGGGGCCGGTCGAGGAGCAGCCTACGAAGGGGCCGGCGGGGAATCAGCCGGAACAATGAACCGAAATCAGGCAACTTCGATTTCGTTCATGACATACAGCTGATCGGCGTTTTCGAGCGCGGCGTGCGTGACCAATTGCTTGGTGTAGTAAGTCGCCGTGCGGCCGGTAATGACCACTTGTCCTTCCTGGACACGGACTTGCAAGCCACGGACCTGACCGCAGGTGCGCAGGCGCACTTCCTTTTCGATCAGTTCTTCCATGTTCGTCTGTTGTTCGAGCAAGGCTTCAACAAGCATAATCGTCCTCCTTGAAGAGTCCGCCACTTCGGTTGATTGAATCCCGCTCGTACACCACGAACAGGACTGGCACACGTTCTAGCGAACAGTGTGCCGCTCGATAAAACGAGTCAAGCAAACCGAGTTCCACAATCTACTATTTTGCCGTCGTCCGAAAAAATCTCGTCCTTGAGCATGACGAAGAGCCTGCCAGCACGATGTCAGCCACTCCAGCGACATCCAAAATTCACCCGGCATGCCGACAACGATCAGGAACCAAACCATGAAGAAGGACGACTGCTCAACGTGTTCGCCATCCCAAACCGGCAGAAACCTGTACGATTCGGAACAACGTCCTCAAATTTTATCCTTGCGGTTTCAGAACGTCAAAGTATTTTCTGGCAACATGACGGATTATTCGGGGAATTGCTAAAGTATTTTGCTGAACCAATTTCCCGCATCTGGCAGTGAAAAGCCCAACCTTCGCTGCTGATTGAGCCTTGAGAAAACCTAAACAGACACCGCCACTTAACCTAGACTACCCATTTTTCGTTTTATGCTGACAAGAAAGCCTATTAATGCAATCCCATCTTCTCCAATTTCTTCAGTCGATGCTCGCCGTTCCCAGCCCTTCCGGTTATGAGCGGCCGATTCAGGATGTCGTCCGGGCCTTTGCCGGGCAGTTCGCCGAGGTGTCGACCGACTGGCATGGCAACGTGATCGCCGCCGTGAACCCCGCCGGCTCGCCCCGCATCATGCTCGCCGGGCATTGCGATCAGATCGGCCTGCTCGTCAAACACATCGACGACAAGGGCTTTCTCTGGGTGCAAGCCATTGGCGGCTGGGACCCGCAAGTTCTTCTTGGGCAGGATGTGCAGGTCTGGACGGCGAACGGCCCCGTCCCCGGCATCATCGCCCGCAAGCCGATCCATCTCCTCTCTCCCGAAGAACGCAAAGTCGTCCCGGAGATTAAGAACCTGTGGGTCGATATCGGCGCTCTCAACGGCGGCGAAGCGCGAGAATCCGTCGCGATCGGCGATCCAATCACCGTCACCCTCGGCTATCGCGCGATGAGGAATAATCTCGCCGCCGCACCGTCGATGGACAATAAAGTCGGCGTGTGGACCATCATGTCGGCCGCCCAGCGCATCAGCCAGAGGAACCCGCAAGCCGCCGTGTTCGCGGTCTCCACCGTGCAGGAAGAAATCGGACTGCGCGGCGTGCAGACCAGCGCTTTCAAAGTCGAACCGCAGATCGGCATCGTCGTCGATGTCACCCACGCGACCGACTGCCCGACCATCGACGAAAACCAGCACGGCCGCATCAAACTCGGCCAAGGCCCCGTCCTCGTCCGCGGCCCCAACGTCAACCCGGTCGTCTTCGAGAAACTTACCAGCCTCGCGCAAGCCGGTTCGATCCCCTACCAGGTCAACGCCCTCGGCGGCCCCGCCAGCAACGACGCCGCCGAGCTACAACTCAGCCGCAACGGCGTGGCAACCGGCCTGGTCGCCATCCCCAACCGCTACATGCACAGCCCGGTGGAAATGGTCTCGCTGGACGACCTGGAAAACGCCGCCGAACTGATCGCGAGGTTCTGCCTGGACGTGGATGCGGCAAGTGATTTCACACCGTGATCAAAGCTTGGCGTTGGCAACGCCCGTATGTTTGTGTGCCACTGGCAGCCGCTCTGGGCTGCCAGTGCGAATCATCACGGGGTTGCCACTTTGTTGATCATCGAAGAACACTGCAAGTTAAATCCCTTGCCAGTGTTAATCGGCGTGACAGATAAACCTTTTGCACGCACAAGATCACATTGATAAACTAAATCGAACTCTGTTTGTGAAAGGATGTGCGATGCCCGAATTGACCAACCTGTCGCGCGACCGGGTTTTGCAGGACGCTTTGACACTTGCCGCCGAGGATCGGGCGTTCGTCGCCGAGGCCTTGGAAGCGAGCTTGCAACCTGGGGATTTCGCCACGCCCGAAATTGCTGTTGCTTGGGCGGAGGAAATCGAACGCCGAGCCGTAGCCAGCGAGCGAGGCGAGATGCCCGCCGACGATTGGCGGACAGTCATGGCACGGCTGCGACACCGCACGGCTCCTGCGAAGCCGGTTTGAGCGGTGACGCCTGTGTGCCACTGGCAGCCGCTTTGGGCAGCCAGTGCGAATGATCACGGGGTTGCCACCTTGTTAATCATTGAAGAATACTGGCAAGTCCCAGCCATAACCAGTGGCACCCTCAGAGCCTGCAATCGAAGGAGATTAGAATTGTCACTTGTCGATCTCTGGAATTCTGACCGCGACCAAGTTAGTGGCAAGCGAATAGACCAATTAATTGCGTTTGCTGGTGAGGGACGGCTTCGTGATGGCAATAGAACCTCTCGCGAATTGCGTGACTTACTTGCAGCAGTTCCAAGTGAAATGATCGGCAAATGGATCGATGAATGTCTCCAAAACCGCTTCAATGAATTCGGCTTCGTTCTTCAAGATATAGTGAACGAAATCGGACGGCGATTAAATTTTCGCACGACACATGGCGTCTACCGAGGACATACCAACGAAGGCTTTGACGGATTCTGGCTGACCGCCTCTGGTCGCGGGATACTCGTAGAATCGAAGAGCACAACAGCTTACAGTATCAACCTTACTCATATCGCCGAGTATAGGAATCAGGTCGCCCCATCAGTGGGTTTGCCTGCTGATCGAATCTCAATCCTAATTGTAATTGGAGTGGAAGATACAGAAGAACTTGAAGCACAAGTTCGAGGTTCACGTTTTGCATGGGATATACGCCTACTTGGAATGCGTTCCCTTTTCCGCCTTCTCAAATTGCGAGAGGCGTTAGATGACCCAGATGTGGAACGCCAAATTCAAGAAATTTTAGTCCCACAAGAATTTACTCGCCTGGATCGAATCGTAGACTTGGTATTCGCAACTGCTGAAGATGCTCAAGCTGACGAAACAGAAGATGCTGAAGTAGCAGTGGATGTTGAGAACACTGAAGATGCTGCGCGGGTCCGTGGGGCGATCACGCCTTCCAGTTTCCATTCGCTGATTCTCCCGAAACTGGAACGCACATTTGAGACACCATTAGTAAAGCGTTCACGCATTCTCTGGGGATCACCAGACGATCGGTTATTAATTTCATGTCAAGTATCCAAATATTTTATTGGGCGGGCTGCTCATTTTTGGTTTGGATTGAAGCGATCAACAAAAGAAGCTCTCGAAGCTCACCCAAACGCATTCTGCTCTTTTGGATTGGGCTCGCCCGACAAGGTGGTTGTTGTCCCGTTTTCGTTCATAAAACAATTTTTACCGACGATGTTTACCTCACCGGAACTCGATGGAAGGGTGCTACATTGGCATGTGCGATTCGCAGAACACGGCAACCGAGTTGCGATGCTATCAAATCGCGACCGAGAACCTGTAGACGTAACCGACCAGATGCTGTTAAATTAGCTAAGATATTACACTTGTTGTTCATCAATAGTTATATTCCTTGCCAGTGATACAAAGTGGAAGCATTATTGAATGCGTGAGAGTTTAGCCCAAATCATCAAAACTCCCCATGCCTGACCTTCGCGAAATTGACCCCAGAGAACTCCGAGTTCCGCCATCTCGGCGGCAAGGGGCAGACCCGGCGAAGCTGGCGCGGCAGATTTCGTTGTTCGGTCGCTCGGATACAGGAATGCCGCCGCCTTGGGTTTATGTGGGTACGGATGGGGTACTCATGCTGTACAATGGGGTCACACGTGCGACACGCATCGCTAAATTATCGCCCGGAAGACTAATCCGGGTTGAGGTGATCGGTAAAATACCAAAGGCGATGAATACGGAACCGAAAATCGGAGACTTGCTGCCATGACATCCGAATTTCAGCGAGATTGTTTAGCGATGCTCGGCAAGTTATGGGCGCTCTCGCCGGATGTGCGGTTGGGGCAACTCATGGCTCATCTCGGCTTTCTGGGCGAAGTCCATGTTGGGCCGGGACTCGGCGACATCGACGATGACGAGCTGCTGGCAGTCATGTACCGGCATCACGCGGAACTCAAAGCTCGTGTGAATGGTTTAAAAGAAACTGTGGCAGCAACGAGCGCTACGATCTCGGTCTCCGGCAGCACGATCACTGACGATTCCACGGCCGTTACAGTTCCATAACCAACAAGCGGGACCACGCTTCTGCGAAGCATCGCTAAGAAGGCGATTTCGCGTGGGCTGCATTGACCATCGTTTTGGTGAACTCGCGAATTTGGGCTACGGTGTTCTCTGGGTCCGTTGCCAGGGCTTCCATCTGGCGGACGATGGCGGAGCCGACGATGATGCCGTCGGCTTGGCCTTTGAGTTGCCGGATCTGGTCCGGCTGACTGATGCCGAAGCCGACGCACAGCGGTAAATCGGTTTGCGTCCGCAGGGTTTTCAGCATCTCGGCGAGTTCTGGGGCCAAGCCCTCGCGAGCGCCGGTTGTTCCCGCCACGGCGATGCAGTACACGAACCCGGTCGCGTTTTTCACGATCCGCGCCATGCGGTCGGCGGGCGTTGTCGGGGCGACGAGTTGAATCAAGTCGAGGCCGTGCTGCCGCACCAGCGCGGCGAATGTCTCGGCTTCATCGCCTGGCAAGTCGGGGACAATCAACCCGGCGAACCCGGCCTTCGCGGCGGATTGCACGAATGTCTCGACGCCGCCACGGAAGATCAGGGCATACGACACCATCGCGACCAGCGGCGTGGAGACCGTGGGCGCGACCTTGCCGATCTCCGCGAAGATGTCCTTCAGCTTGATGTGCTGGTTCAAGGCGCGTGTGTAGGAGGCCTGAATGACCGGGCCGTCGGCGATGGGGTCGCTGTAGGGGAAGCCGATCTCGATCAGGTCGGCCCCGCTGTCGGCGAGTTCCCGCACGAGCCGCGCGGTCCACGGCAGATCCGGGTCGCCGGCGGTGATAAACGGCATGAAGGCCTGCTGCTGTTTTTGTTTCAGCGCGGCAAAGACGGCGGCGATGCGGGACAAGACGATTCCTTTGTTGATGTGATCACAACGGAAGCCCAGGGGTTGCAACCCCTGGGCTTCTTTTCGATGTTCAAATTTCCCGCCCCGTGATGCGCGCGACTTCATTCACGTCCTTATCACCGCGACCGGACAAGCACACCACAATCGCCTTATCCGCTGGTAATTCCTTCGCACGCTGCATCGCATACGCCAGGGCGTGCGAGCTTTCCATGGCGGCGAGGATGCCTTCGGTGCGGGCGGTGAAACCCAGGGCGGCGAGGGCTTCGTCGTCGCGGATGTTGACGTATTGCACGCGGCCCGTGTCGTGCCAGTAGCTGTGCTCGGGACCGACGCCAGGGTAATCGAGGCCGGCGGAAATCGAATGGACGTCCGCCGTCTGTCCGTCTTCATCCTGCAGCACATAACTATAACTGCCGTGCAGCACGCCTTTGTTGCCGAACGATAAGGTGCTGGCGTGTTCGCCCGGTTTGGAACTGCGGCCGCCCGCTTCGATGCCGGTCAGCTTCACGCCGACATCGTCGACGAAGGGATAGAACATGCCGGCGGAGTTCGACCCGCCGCCAACGCACGCGACCACTTCATCCGGCAGACGGCCGATCATCTCCAGCGACTGCGCACGGGCTTCGCGGCCGATGACGGCTTGGAAATCACGGACCATCATCGGGAACGGATGCGGGCCGACGACGGAGCCGATGATGTAATGCGTGTCCTCGACCGACGCCATCCAGTCGCGCATCGCTTCATTAATGGCATCCCGCAGCGTCCGCGAACCGCTCGTTACCGGGCGAACCTCGGCTCCCATCGTCTTCATGATGAAGACATTCAGCTTCTGCCGGCGGATGTCTTCTTCGCCCATGTACACGACGCACGGCAGGCCGAA
>Ga0335397_10002871_pt1 | contig 23354 bp, 15 predicted proteins | sample MAT04_FD_205740 | JGI IMG/M metagenome (GOLD analysis project Ga0335397, IMG submission 205740) | Freshwater microbial communities from Lake Fryxell liftoff mats and glacier meltwater in Antarctica - MAT-04 (spades assembly) (version 2) ... | reverse complement strand
ATAGTTTTAAACCTACAATCACGCTAAAACAACAAGACTGAGATAAGAGTAACCGATCTTAGGAATACTATATCTAGAATTTTTGTGGAGATGTGAAGGAGGCTCAACTCCACCCGTGGTGTGGGGTGAAGTTGAGCAGAACGCATGAGGGTGCGCCATCAATATAGTACTTTAGTACCAAATAGGCAAGCGATCTGTTTTAGATTGAAGCACGAAAAGGAGAGCGATCGCCCTCCCTTGATCTAATTAATCTAGTGAATCGCTAATGCCTCAAACAAAGTAGTTACTGACCGACAAAATTGCGCCCGCCAAGGCATCTTGAGGACGCTGAAAGTTCATCCCCGTCACATCAATCACCATGTCACGTTTCGGATTAAACCCAGCTTGATTGTCGTTGACAGACAAATAGGTTCGTTTCTTATGAGTCACAATCACGGCTTCAGATACCCGTGCCCGCTGTCTACCTGGGATAATTGGGTTTACGTCATCGTAGGCTGCTGCGATCGCCCCCACACGACCTCGCTGCACCGTGCTTCCACCAGGAACCTCTCGGGGTCTGACTTTGCCAGCGTTGTAGATCTGGGTGGGAAGCTCAGCCGTATTTAAGTTATTGTCAAAATCGAGTTCGATTCTATCCCCTTCTGGAGAGTTGAGGTCAGTGATCTGGTCAAGGCGACGACGAGTCAGCCTCGGAGAATTTCCGAGCTGAGAATCTGCCAGCGCGCGACGCCGACTAATGCCCGTGTAAACAAAGCGATCAGCACCTGTACCACCCGTCATGATGTCGCCGCCGACTCCTCCCACAAAGACATCATTGTCCGCACTGCCCAACAGCACATCCGATCTTGCGGTGCCCCTGATCCGTTTGGGCGAGGGATCGTTCGCAGGGACAGGGACAACCACTACAGGAGGGGGATCGATGATGACAGGGATAGGAACCTGCAAATTGGCTTCAACTGCTCCAATGTCGAATCCATTGCCTTGGGGGCGGGCTACACCGCGCTGATCAACCGTGACATTGGCGTTGGGATTAGCAGCGTCGATCGCCGGACTGTCGTTGAGTAGAGCGTGGGTAGGCGTAGAGCCGCCATTATTCTGCAAGGAGCTTAGCTTAGGGTCGAGCGGGGTTGTGCTGGTGCCCACCTTGTTGCCATTAACACCATTTGTAAAGCTTGTGCTGCCACTCCCATCTCCAATTAAATTGAAGAGTGTCGTAGTGAAGGTGCCAGAAACATCAGGATTGTTGCCGTCTGAGCTGTCATTGTCGAGGTTTCCGGCAATAATAGTGCTATTAATAGTCTCAACAGCTAGTAGCGACGAGGAAGCTCCACCACCACGAGCCGCCCTGTTTTGATAAATAGTGCTGCTGTTCACGATTAGGCGGCTTGTATCTGCATTAGAAATACCCCCGCCCTCTCCATTCGTTTCGTTGCCGCTGATGGTAGTGTTGCCGATCGCCAGAAGATTCCCAGCACCCTCGATATCACCGCTCGAAATTCCACCGCCGCCAAGCCCTGCGAAGTTGTTGTTGATGGTACTGCTAGTAATAGACAGATTTCCGCGATTGGAAATGCCGCCCCCCGCGATCGCTGCCCGGTTACCTTTGATAACAGAGTTTGTAATCTGTAGAGCTTCGTTATTTAAGATACCAGCACCAAATCGATCGCCGATAGAATCACCAACGAATCCATTGGCGATCGTCAATCCATCAATAAAAACTCGACTAGCGGTGTTCAGTGCATCGTCAACTTTGAAGACACGAGAAGCATTGTCTCCACTGATAGTTAATTTATCCGCTCCCAATCCTTTGATGGTTAGCGCTTTGTTAATTACCAGTTGCCCCTGAGTCAGGGTGATAGTTCCACCTGTAAGACTGGAGGCGAAGTTGATGTTGTCTCCAGTAACGCTGGAGGCAATTGCCTCTCGCAGTGAAAAACGTCCAGCACTGACATCACCATCATTGTCATCTACTAACGTATCTACGGTAATAGCCATACTAATTTGCTCCTATTTGGTCGAGGTCATAGAAGATAAAGGTTCTGTTGGAAGCTTGGAGGAACTCAGGCCTTACTGAGAATAGCTATGTATGTCGAGACCTCTAGCTCTTTCTATCCTCAATAAGGCGATTGATCGAGGTGCCCTAACCTACGCCTTAAGCTGCTGCTGCTCTGATTCCAACAGAGCCACGAGCTGCTGATCACCTCGCGTCTGAGCTGACCTCAGACGCCGCTGGAGGTTCTCTTGGAGGTTAGCTTGATGAACTTTTTCAAGTTGATGAGCTTTATCAATGTAATAGCGGGGCAAGGTTGCCGGAACAGACACTGCGGGCTGACGGGTTGCTGGCGCACCTCCATTGGTTTGATACCTTACACCCCGGTAGATCAGCTCATAAGAGCGATGCAACACTTCTTCTATTGACTGCGTGGGGTCAACGTGAAGGGTTTGACCGCGATAAATTAGAGTGTAGGGAAATGGAGAAACATGATGAGGACGAGTCGGTTGTCCAAGGTTGCCACCCGGAACTCTGCCAGGATTGTAGTCGAAAGATGTTCCACGATAAATGAGTTTCATAGTCCCGCTTCTCCTATAAGTGATGGGTCTAGTGAGAGGTCACTAAGTGACGAGAAGCGCGTTCCTTCAGGAGCGTTCCTTACTTCCGTCCTCAACTAAGATATCACCTAGCCAGGATGAACGTTTTTTCTTCTGTATACAAGACTACCATTTAAATAAAAGATTTAGGAATCCTTCATAAGAGTGAAGAAGATTCGGGGAAGAGGTAGATATTTTCTGATCATCAGCACAAAAGCTTGTAGAGTGAGGAGCTGATAAAACCAAGCACATCTTGCGCCCCTCAGTGGCTCATTCATCTGGACTCTTTATGACATTGTGTCCTCTTTCTGGCTGGCGGTTCCTTCGGGGAGTAGCTTTACCCAGGCTTAAATCTTTTTCCTTCGTGCTTTTTGTACTATCGCTAGTGTTAGTGTTGCTTTCGGGTAGCCCTGCCTCGGCGACCCTTGCGCCATCTGTAGCGCAGCGCGCCCGTCAGGAAGTTCGCGGCGTTTGGATGACGAATAATGACATGACCATTCTGATCGATCGCGCTAAAGTGCAAGATGCGATGAGCCAACTGAACCGTCTAAACTTCAACACGGTCTACCCAGTTGCTTGGAATTCAGGCTATGTGATGTACCCCAGTGCGGTTGCCTACCAAGCCGGTATCCAGCCCTTTGTCTTTAAGGGGCTAGAGGGACAAGATATGATGGCAGATGTCATTGCTCAAGGGCATCGCCAAGGATTGTTAGTAATGCCTTGGTTTGAGTTTGGGTTTATGGCGCCCGCTACGTCAGAATTGGCGCTGAATCACCCCAGTTGGCTGACCCAAACGCGAGACGGGGGGAAGGTTTCCATCAGTGCTGCGGGTGAAGTAGCGTGGCTCAATCCGTTCCACCCAGAAGTGCAGCAGTTTATTAAGAGTCTTTTAGTAGAACTCGTGAATCAATACGATATCGATGGCATTCAGTTTGATGACCACATGAGCTTGCCCAGTGAGTTTGGTTACGATCGCTATACCGTGGCGTTGTATACCAAAGAAACTAAGAAAGCTCCTCCCGCAAATGCATCAGATCCATCTTGGGTGAAGTGGCGAGCAGATAAAATTACGGCGTTTATGGTGAGCTTGCATCAGGCAGTGAAGGCACAAAAGCCCAATGCTATTTTTTCGATTTCGCCTAATTATTATGATTTTGCTTACCGCTTGCATTTGCAGGACTGGTTAGCTTGGGTTAAGCAGGGGGTTGTCGACGAGCTAATTGTGCAGGTTTATCGCCCTGATATACAAAGCTTTATGGAGCAAATTAATCGTCCTGAAATTCAGGAGGCGCAGAAAAAGATTCCGACAGGAATTGGGGTGCTGACGGGGCTGAGGAATAGCCCTGTGACGATGGCGCAAATTCGATCGCAGGTGCAGGCAGTGCAGGCGCGGGGTTTGGGGGTAGCGTTTTTCTACTACGAAAGTCTATGGCATGAAGCGCCGGAACCGATCGAGGAAAGGCTAGCTGGATTCCAAGCTTTATTCCCTGATCCAGCGTCACGTTCATTCAGCAACAACCAGGCGGCATCACCACAGGCGCAGTCGGGTTAACGTTGCAAGGGTAATGATTGGAATGGATATACCCATAATTTGCAGCGCTATGGGGGAACTAGAAGATGAATGAGGAACGCGCGAGCTCTTCGAGATACCCGCAAGGGGTCGCCCCAATCCTATTAATCCACCTGCTAACAATAAGAAAATCACGCTTCCATACATGATTTGAAGAGGAACCTGCTTTCTTGTTTGACCTTGCTCGAATCTATCTAGATCAACTAATACTTCTGTTGCTGATACGTATCGTTCTCGGAGACACACCTTCACCATTTTTCTTAAAATTTTTGTAAGTTGAGGATGGAGTTTGATTGGATTTTGCCATTGAATTTCACCAGTTTTGGCATCTTCTTTTAAATCTCTAGGATGGATGCCAGTGATACATTGAATGGCGACCATACCTAACGCATAGAGGTCGCTATTGAAGCGCGATCGCCCTGTTTGTTGTTCGTTGGGCATATAGCCTGCTGTGCCCACTACTACGGCTTGGGCAGATTGGGCAGATTGGGAGGCAAGTTTAACTGCACCAAAATCAATTAATACTAATCGACCGTCTTTTCGTCGAATGAGATTACGGGGTTTAATATCGCCGTGAATGATTTGATGAGAATGGAGAAATTGTAATGTGGGTAAAACTTGGCGGAGTAATTCAATGATCTTTTTCTGGTTCCAGGTCTGACCTTTTTCTGCTTCCTGCGCTAGATTATCTCCATCGATAAATTCTTGGACTAAATAAAGCGATTCATCCTCAACAAAATGGTCAAATAATGCTGGGATTTGTTGGTTTAAGTGTCCGAGTTGATAAAGGGTTTGGACTTCAGTTTCAAATAGTTCTTGGGATGTTTCCCCAGGTGTAGATGAAAGCTTGAGGCATTTCACCACACGCAGTGCAGAGGCAAGATCATCTTGCGCCAGAAACGTTTCGCTGAAGCCGCCTTTTCCTAAACTTTTGAGAATGCGATAGCGATCGTTCAGAATGGTGTTAATCACTTTGAGGGGAGGGAGAATTGAGTAGGCTGCTGCGCAACGTTTCGGGAGAATTCGAGGCAGGGAAAGGAGAGCTTGGAGGGGGTGAGAAATAGGGAGCAGGAGAGGATTCAGGAGGAGCGGGGACGGCTGCATTGACAGCAGGAGAAAACTCTGTGCTAGCGCTCGCCTTTTCAATGACAGGTTTTGCCCGCTGATGCTGATTCCAGTGGGCAGGAATAGTGGAGAGCATTTCTAATACTCTTTGATCTTCTTGTAAAACAGCGGCTGAAGGTGCGGCTAAAACGACCCTTCGGGGTGATTTGCTGGCTGCTGTAACAGGTCGGATGGTGGCAGGTTGGATGGCGGCAGGAGGAAGCGCGATCGCCCGTCGTGGGTTGACAGTGATCTTGGCTTGAGCTGCAATTCGGGTGACGCTCTTTTCTTGTTGCCACAAAGTCGCCAGTTGCATGGACTGCCCAGCGCTGCTTGTGTTTGCCGGGATGGCTGCCAGCATTTTTAATGCAGTGGGTAGGTCGGCTTTGACGTATTTATTGATGGCACGTTGAAGTAATTCCCGTGCCCAAACTTCTCTAAATTGTTGAGCAGTCGCATAGTATTCGCTGGTGGTCGGCAGGGTATCGGCTAGGTTGATCGCTTGTTTAAGGCGATCGCTATTCGCGCTTGTTTTCGCTCGTTCGAGGATCGATTGTTCGGTGATTTGTAAATTTTGGGGTAGCGTTAAAGGTAGACGATCGTTGTCTTTGGCAGCATTATCTTTGGCAGCACTGTCTTTGGCAGCACTATCTGCTGAAGGCTGAGTGAGTTGAGAAGAACGCAGGAAAATAAAACTGAGCACTAGGGCGGAAGCGCCACTACACCAAAAAAGATATTTCATGTCTTGAGCCTGAGTGCAAAAAATAGTCTTTACAAAATCAAAGATTCATTTTCCAAATTTCCAACCGATGATCCATACTGCCTGTCACTAATGTTCGATTGTTAGGGCAAATGACGATCGCCTCGACACTATCTGAATGCACCCGAACCGTTTTTAGCAAGGTGCCCTTTTGCCAATTCCAAAGTTTAATGGTGCCGTCTGTATGGGCACTCAGCAAATATTTACCATCTTTACTAAATGCCAGCGATCGCGTGGATTTAGATTGGGGCAGGGTTCGCAAGCGTTGTCCAGTCGCCACATTCCAAATCATAATTTGGTCATCTGCACCGCTCGCCAATATTTGATTATTGGGGCTAATGTTGACCACTTTTACGCCGCTCTTATGTCCTACTAATGTCTGTAAAAGATTTCCTGTAGGTAAGCCCCGAATCTTAATGGTCTTATCTTCACTAGCACTGACGATAAAACGTCCATCTGTAGTGATTTCAATTTGGTTGACAGCGGCGGTATGACCGCTAATCGTTTTGAGTTCATTACCAGTTTGTAAATTCCATACTTTAATCAGGCGATCGCTCCCACCACTCACCGTTAATTTTCCGTCGGGTGTAACATGAACAGAATTGATCCGACCTGTGTGTCCCACCAGGGTATGACGGAGCGTCCCACTCTGTAAATTCCAGACTTTTACCGTTGAGTCTGCACTGGCACTCACGAGAGTTGCACCGTCGGGTGTGAAATGTAATGAGGTAATCTCTTGCAGATGTCCAGGCAGGGCAGTCAACGATGCCCCCGATTTCATATCCCAGATCTGGATTACTTTGTTCTGTCCGCCGCTGACCACGACTTTGCCTAGGGGATGCATTGCCAGCGCCAAGATAGAACCGGATTGGTTAATGGTTCGGATAGGGGCAATATCGCCTTTGGCAAGAGGAGTGGCGGCGACGGGTACCAGTAACGTTTTGAGTTGATCCTTGATCTGATCTTTCTGGCGAACACCCGTAAAGCCGAGCGCCAGAATTGCGATCAGGGTGACGGCTTGCGGAATGCCCAAGATCTTTCGAGGATGGCGTTTTTTCTGGAGCTGTTCTAAATCAGTTAAAACTTCTTGAACCGATTGATAGCGATCGCGCCAATGAGAGCGAACCATTTGGGTCAAAATGGTGGCTAACCGGGAGCTAACTTTAGCAACCTGTCGCCAGCACAATTCACCCTGAATATCTTCGCCAATTTCTTTAGGATTAAGCCCCGTAATTGCCTGAATTGCCAGCATTCCTACAGAATAAATATCGCTGCAATATCGTGGTTTTCCGGCGCGTTGTTCGCCTGCCATATAGCCCGGTGTACCAATTAAAACAGATTCGGTGGTTTGCCCTTCAGGGTGGACTTGGTTGCTAAGTTCTTTGACTGCACCAAAATCAATCAGCGCAATCTTGCCATCTTTGGCGCGACGAATCAGGTTATGAGGTTTAATATCTCGATGAATCACGCCTTGAGCATGAACGATCGCTAGCACACTCAGAATATCTCGAATTAACGTAATGACTTGTTCTTCTGGTATAGGCTGTCCCATTGTTAATTCTTGGCTTAAGTCATGACCTTCCACATAGTTATGAACTAAATAGAACTGATGGTTTTCCTCAAAATGCGCCAGCAGTCGAGGAATTTGAGCACTATGGGGACTCAGACGATATAACGCCTGCGCTTCGGCATTAAAAAGCTCTCTAGCGTGCTCCCAGTTGAAATGTTCGCTGGTGGGTGCTTTAAGGCATTTGACGATACAAAAAGGACGGTTGGGCAACTGCTGATCTTTAGCAAGATAGGTATCGCTAAAGATGCTGGTTCCTAATATTTCGGTGATCGTGTAACGTCCACCTAGAGCTTGCTTAGTTAACACTTTTACCATAAAAACCCCAATCTTGAGATGAATGAATTCAAGGTGTCACGGAACATTCGTTGTTTGTCTGCACCGATCATTAGTCTGCCTAAATTATCGTCTGCTTGAATTACATCTATAGCCCTACGCAGATACTTTAGGACAAGGGGCTTAAGTCCCTTGCTGCTTTGACGGCAACATAGCGTCCTCGTGTAATTTCGTAGTGCTATACCTGAATTATTGTTTGTCTTAACCATTGTCCGCCTGTTAGTCAATATCATACACGCTAAATTCTAGTAGTCAACTAAATTAAAAAGTTGGATACTCGTTTATTTTTTTGCTATCCTGTTACTCACTCACCTGGATAGTTCGACCTATCCAAATCCAGGCTTCCTATCAAAACGCCCACATGATTCACATTCCATTGGTTAAGGCTCCAAAGCCTTGGACGTTAGAACTCCGGCGACCCTTGCGTTATCTGCTGCGTTATCTGCGAAGCAGCGCGCCGATCTTCCTAATGCTCAGCCTCCTTGCACTCATTCTTTGCACTGCTTGCTCCAACTTTATGTCCTCCAACGGCTCTGGCACCCTTGCTACCGTGTTAAGTCGGGGACGAGTGATTTGTGGTGTTGATGGGCAGCATCCTGGATTTAGCTTTCAATCGCCGACTGGCGAATACTCGGGGTTAGATGCAGATTACTGCCGGGCGATCGCCAGTGCGCTATTTGACGACCCGAGTAAAGTCGAATTTAAGCGCATCAAGCAAGGCGTATTTACCGACCTGATTGCTGAAAAGGTCGATATTTTGCTGCGAGATACGCCCTGGACGATTGAAAGAGATGCGGCGATCGACTTCTTGCCTCCTGTGTTCTATGACGGACAAGGGTTGCTAGCATCGGTTAATTTAGACGCAACCTCTTTAAAGAACTTTAGAGACAAAACAATCTGTGTGCGGGCAGATACGCCTGCCGAAGCGACGCTCAAAGCCTTTTTTAAGAAAGCCAAGATTCCCATTAATGCGGTAGCGCTAGACGGCGATAACGAACTGTTCATTAACTTTGCCAATGGCAACTGCGAAATTGCTACGGCAAACCGCTCTGAGTTAGCCATTCGTCGCCAAACTCTCACTAACCCTGAGCAATATCAGTTGCTCAAATTAGCCCTTTCGCAAGAGCCGATCGCGCCCATTGTCCGAAGTAATGAGTCAAAGTGGTTAGATGTCGTGAAGTGGATTATTTACGGTACGTTTCGAGCCGAAGAACTGGGCGTGAGCAAACAAAATGTGATGGCACTGAGTCCTCACCCTGATCCAGAAATTCGGCGTTTTTTGGGTGCAGAAGGCGCCTATGGGACGAATTTGAGCATTCCTAACGATTTTATGAAACGTGTCATTCATCATGTCGGTAACTATGCCGAGATTTACCAAAGAAACGTTGGCAGTCCATTTCAATTGCCACGAGGAATTAATGAACTTTGGCTTAATGGCGGACTCATCTGCCCGATGCCATTCCGTTAATCAAGGTCAATATTCGACTCGTAAGCTTAATTCTAAAAACTTCACACAAAAAGTTTGAGTATCTTTCAAAGCTATAAGGTTCACTACTTAAGCTTTTCATCTACACTGGTATCGCGTGTTTCATTAGTCACCTAATTTCTACGCGGTTTCAACAAAATAAGGTGTGCTATTTTCATGAAGTGGAACCCGTCGTTCAGCATAGTATCGCAGTCCAATAACAAAGTCTGTGATCTGGGTCATAGCACCTCGTCTTTTTCACTTCGCGCTGTTTCTCATCAACATGCTATGGCAGAACCATCTCGATCAGATCCCGATCAGCTTACTAGGTCTTCAAAGCCTGCCACCCAAGAGCCGGTATCTGGCGCAGACCTCTCTGAGTTGCGATTGTCTAAAGCGCAACTTCTCCAGAAAATTCAGCAGCTATCTGCCCAAAAGCAAATCGATTTATTTTCGGCTTGGGTAGGCAGATTGGAGCCTGCACAGTTCAAAAAAATATCGGCATTCATTCGCTTAGAAAATGATTTGCGCCAAGAGTTGGGCGGAGAAGTACTGAGGCGAAATGCCTTGACTGAGGTATTTCTCAAAGGAATTTCCCACCGACGGCGCAACAGCTCTGAGATCACGCCACCTCAGCTATACGTCTACATTAGGCGGCGGCGCAAGTCGTCGGAGAGTGGCACGAAATACCTGGGTAAACTCTTCTTTGTGCCAGGAGGACATACCTATAAATGGAAGGAAGGCACCAATGGAGCGCTTGTGTTTTATGAAGGTAATGTTTTTTGTCTGACCCATTTGCGAACGAAGGAGCTGCGATATCTGAAGCTGGTGCGATTAGATCAGCCGCCTCCAGATTATGATTACAACCCGCAGCCGGGTGAAAAGCCGCTGATTCAGGTGTCACTGCACGTAGAGGTGCTGCACCCCCAGACGCTACAGCCCGTTGAAATGAAAATTTATGACTATCCCAGTTGTTTGTATGAAAAAGGGGAGTTATCTGAGGCGCTATGGCAGGTGGAAGCGCTGAATGCGGCTCTGGCGATGAAGGCGGCGGTGGTTCCTGATGTTAATCCGCTGGGACAAGGGATAGAGCAGACTGGGGGCAAAACGACGCGAATGGTTGTCGATCGCTCGCAAGCTCTTAAAATTTTGCCGTTGCTGCGGCAATTCCGCGATTTTAGCCAGAAGGTTTATTCGGCGCGATCGCTTTGGTATTTGTCGGAGCCTGAGGGGGGTGGGAAGTATGCCCTGACGACTGCTGGCGGTAAGTTGATCTTGGAGTTTGACACGAAGCGATGGGAATTTTCGACTGAGCATTCGGCACAGGTGCTGGCTCGATGGTTTTATAATCTCTGTACGAAGGTGCAAGCTGGGTTTGATGTCGGCGACTATGGCGATTTTAGCTTGAGCGATCGCCAGTTGATTTCTGAGTTGCTGGTTCAATTACAGACTGTTAAGGGCAAATCGGTCGAGGAAATTTTACGGTTAATTTTTCAAGTAGACGTTAAAAAATAAATTTACGCCAGACTGATCATATTTGTCCTGTTCGCTGAAATTATGCTCGTATTAAGGATCGGATGCAATTGGCAATCCGATCTAATAGTATTGCTGCAATCTTTCTCCGGTTGCTTGATTTATTTGTATCGGCGCTTGGTCATTTGTGTTTTGGGCTTATTCTGGGTTTCACTATGCCTCAACAACCTGTGACTTGCGACCAGTCTCGGCTGGTTCTGCTGCACTCGCGATCGAATCTCATGATGTCGGCTGATCAGCTGAATTTACCGATGGCGGTGTGGGATCTGCGCCGCATGGAAGTTCAGTTTTCGTCCGGCTTAGAGCATCTCTATCAGTTAGAGCCAGAAGAATTTCAGGGAAAGTATATCGATTTCCTGTCCCATGTCCATCCCGACGATCGCCAGCCGATTCAAACAGTTCTTCAAGCTGCTGCTGAAAGTGGTCAAAGCTTTGAGGTTGACTATCGAATTATTAATAAGTCAAATGAAGTCGTTTGGCTATCCTCCAAAGGACAAATATTTATATCTAATCGAGTCGGTGGTGCTGAGTTAGTGGAGGTGATTAACGATGTCACGCCCCGTTATCAGGCACGCCAAGCCCTAGTAGAGAGCAATGCTCAATGGGATGCGCTGTTGAAAAAAAGCGATGAGTTGCTAATTCAACTCGACTCTGATGCGCACGTATTCTGGACTTCTCCCTCGATCGGTCATATTTTAGGATATCCACCTGAATTATTAATGGGTGAAAGTATTCTTAATTTGGTGCATGATGCTGATTTGCGAAAGGTATTGCTGGCTTTAGATTCGTTAAGAGAGAGAAAAATTCCGCAGTCGTTTCAGTGTTCTTTAAAGCAGCAGTCTGGAAAGTATCTTCCGGTTCAATCGACCCTGCGTTTAGGTGAGGAATTAGGAAGTTTTGCTGTTCTTAGCTTTCGTGAAATTAGCGCCAGAGTCAATCTTCAGTCGGTTTTAGAATCGACCTATGCCGCCTATACGGCGATCGTGGATGCCACAACAGATTTAGTCTTTCGGTTTTTGCCCGATGGTACGTTGACTTTTGTAAATCATCTTTTTGGAAACTGCTTTGGTGATGAAAGTGGCGTAGGTTCCAACTTTTATTCGTTGCTATTAGATGAGGATCGCGATCGCTTGCAAGCTACTTGTGCAATGCTAACGCCAGAGAACCCGACAGCAGCTTGTTTGGTGGAAGCGCTGCGGCGAATTCGACACCAAGAGTTGAGTTGTCAGGCGTTGTTTGATCATGATGACGGACTTCTGGAATATCAGGTTGTGGCTAAAGAAATGAAATAGGTGCATATCCTGTGCCTATTCTTCTGAGTTTATATTTATAACGCTCCAATTGAGGAGCGTTATGTTTGGTATTGGTGCATTCTGTGATGATTCATGTACCTTCCAAAGCTCTCTCATAAATTAAATAGAATGGTTGTGTGTATCTGATTACACGCTAAGTTGATCTGCGCATAAATTGAATGAAATCACAGGTTTATTTCAAGTCATATTTTCTTTCTAACGCAGTTGTAGATTTAGGTAATTTCATCAGTTTAGATTTAATTTTTCACGTTCATTTTGTTTGAAATATTGCTTCAACCCTTATGACCTATAGCTTTAGAGGAAACATCGGCTAGCGGCTTGCGTAGTTAACAAATAATATAAGGTTGACTACGCAGACTTATGATGCCATAGTAATGGAAGTTCAGGGTTTATGGTATCTCCAGCCGACCATCCCCACTTTCTTCTTGACGAAGAGAGAAGTGCACCGGAGAGGTTTCTCCCTTAAAAAAGCATTTGGGGTAGCACTACAAATGGGTAGAGATATGGAGAATTGCAGGGGTTCATCTGCTCTCTTTGACGAATTTGGAATGTTGTCATGAGTGCATTGAAAATTGGCGATCGCCAACTAAACAGCGATCAAATTGTTTCAGCATTAGTCCAATACAAGCTCTTAGAGCCTTTGGTTGGACAGGTGTTATTAGATGAAGTGATTGAACAAGTGCCGCTATCGGAGCAAGAATTATTTTCGGCTTTGGGCGGAGACGTAAATGCAGAGATGCCAAATTTACAAGAATTTGTAGGTCAATGGTGTCAGCAGATGGAGATTACGCCCGTCTATTTTAAGGGTGTGATATTGCGAGAATTGCGGGTGCAAAAGTTTAAGAAAACTCATTTCGCAAATCAAATTGAGGCTGAGTTTATTCGGCTCAAGCCAGAGTTTGATCAGGTGGAATTTAACTTGCTGCAATTGACTGATTTGTCTTTAGCACAAGAACTTTATTTTCATCTGCGAGATGATGGAGCCGACTTTGAAACGCTCGCTCGTCAATATGGGCAGGGACGACCTGGAGGCAGGCTCGGTCCGATGACGATGTCGGCACTGCCGCCCGAAGTGGCAAACCTGTTTCAGGGTGGGCAAACTGCGGTTAGTGCGCCGATTAAAGTCGGTGATTGTTTTTGGATTGTGCGGCTAGAAAAGTTGATTGCGGCTCGTTTGACCGAGGTAGTGCGCGCCAATTTAATGACTGGTTTGTACGATCGCTGGCTCAATGCCCAAGTCAATACGCTGATGTCGCAACCGGGTGCCATTCAGATGCAACAGTCAGAATCAGTGAAATCAGAATCAGTGTAAAAAGTATCTCCCTAAAGAAGTAATGACGCAAGTTGATATCCAAGTTCGTTCGTTCCTTCCCGTTTTCTATGAAACGTGGCTTTATCGATCGCTGCCCGAACATTTGCGAGAGGCGATCGTCTCCAAACTCCGTCTCTGCTCCTTTAATCCTGGAGATGTTATTTACCCTGATCAGGAGTTGCCGTCGGATATTCATTGCATTGTGCAAGGACAGGTACGCATTTTAGGTCCAACATCGCATCAAAGCCCAACGCTAGCGGTGTCTGGTAAAGGTTCGATCGTTGGCTGGGATAGCGTACTGAGGCGGGTTGCAGTCGGTGCAGTGCGGGCATCTCTACCGACTTCTGAGGCTGAACAATTCGTTCTAACGTTGGCGTTACCTGCCGATGAATTTGAGCCATTGGCATTGAAATATTTAATGCCCGCGATCGCTCAACAAATCAGCCTGATTGAATTATTCGATACCCTCTCTGCTTTTTTGTCAGCAATGCCCAGTTACTTTTCGGGCGTTAATCTTAAAGATGTGGTGCGATATATTCAACAGGAAGAACTAGCAGCGGTACACCATTGGTATCCTTCTAAAACGAAACCTGTGACGCTGTTGTTTCAACTGTCGGATGAGCGGGTTTGGTTGGTGAGCGGAGGTGCATTATTAAATACGCCGATTGGAACGCCTGTTAATTTGCCGCAGCAGTTGCGCCAAGTGCACCCGTCTCCTTTTCCGGTACGCTTGCTGGGAATTGATCGAAACTTTTTGGCATCAGCAATTCTAAATGGCGCAATTCCTCGGTCTATAGAATCGTCAATTGAGTCATCGATTGATCTGCGCTTGTTGCCAGGTGCTGCTGTTGAGATTGCGCCAGTAGCCTCGATTACCAAGGATCGTAAGCCCCAGAATTATCCAATTCGGCGATCGCCATCCCCTAACCTTACGGAAGATGTGGTGGCTTGTTTCGATATGGTGTGCCAGTTTTTGAAGTTGCCTTACCGTCCCGATTCAATGCGCCGACAGTTGGGACAGCGATCGCTAGAAGAATTTGACCCATTAGATTTGTGTGTTCGCATTGCTCAGGCGATTGGCTTAGATGCCAGGATTGTCCACTTTACCCCTTCGACAGGTGGACTCAATCGCTTGAGCGCCCCGGCAATTGTGCCTTGCCGGGGTCTTTTGACCGTCCTGTACGAGGCGACTCCCAAGACCGCTGTGGTCGGTTCGCCTCGTTCAGGACTGCTGCGGTTATCGCCCGCTGAATTAGCGTCTCGGCTTGACTCAGACAAAGGCTCTTGTCGCGCCGTTATTTTAGAGCGCCAGCCGCAAACTCCGGTCAAACATTTTGGCTTTAGTTGGTTTTTTCCGTTATTAGCAGCGCAACGCGGAATTTTAGTTCAGGTTTTATTAGCTTCGGCATTTGTGCAAGTGCTGGGGCTTGCTAATCCGCTGTTAGTGCAGCAGGTCATCGACAAAGTTATTATCAACGCCAATCAGGGCGCAATGCCGACCTTTGGTCTCTTAATGGTGGCGTTTGCCTTTTTAGAAGGCACACTAACGATTCTACGAACTTATTTATTTGCAAACACAGCCTTGCGATTAGATTTGCGGCTAGGAACCGAAGTCATCCGTCATCTGTTGCACTTGCCTCTCGGCTTCTTTGAAAAGCGTCCTGTGGGTGAATTATCGGCAAGACTAGCAGAGCTGGAAAAGATTCGGCAGTTTTTAACAGGAACTGCGCTAACGGCTGTATTAGACGTGATCTTTTCCACAATGTATGTGGCGGTGATGTTCTTATACAGCGTTCCGCTAACGGTTTGCGTATTGCTGATGCTTCCGGTCATTATGATTTCGACGGTGCTGGTCGCAACGATTCAGCGGCGGCTAATTCGAGTGAGAGCGGATCATGGGGCGAAGGTGCAATCTTACTTAATTGAAGCCTTGGGCGGTATGTTTACGGTCAAGGCTCAGAATATGGAAGGATTGGTGGAAGCAACTTGGCGCGATCGCTATGTCAAATACCTAACCAGCGGTTTTACTGCCTCAAATATCACCACAATTTTCGGCTCATTTAGCCAATTTTTGAATACTCTCAGCGGTTTTCTGGTGCTGTGGGTGGGTGCAGGTTTAGTCATTGAGGGCAAATTAACGCTGGGTGGATTAATCGCTTTTCGCATCTTATCCGGTTCAGTCACAGGGCCGTTTACTCGCCTCTCTCGACTTTGGCAACAGGTTCAGGAAGCCTCGTTATCAATGGAGCTATTGGCAGATATTGTCGAAAGCCCCATGGAAGCCAATCCTCATCAAGATAATGCTCATGTCCGAATGCCTGCTATTGAAGGACGGGTTCAGTGCCAGGATCTTTGTTTTGGCTTTAAGCCAGGTCAACAGCAGCTCTCGAATGTGAGTTTAGAAATTCCGGCGGGTGCATTTGTCGGTGTTGTGGGGCAAAGCGGCTCTGGGAAAAGTACATTAGTGAAACTTTTACCGCGTTTGTATACGCCTCAATCAGGCAATATTTTGATTGATGGATTTGACATTAGCAAAGTCAAAATGAGTTCGCTGCGGCGACAAATTGGCTATGTGCCCCAAGATTCTGTGCTGTTTGAGGGCAGTATTCGAGACAACATTACTCTGTTCTCAGAGTTTGAAGATGATGATGTGATTGCAGCGGCAAAGGTTGCTAATGCCCACGACTTTATCATGCAGTTACCTGAGGGCTACAACACTCCGGTGGGTGAACGTGGCGGTCTGCTGTCGGGTGGACAACGTCAGCGAATTGCTATTGCGCGAGTTGTAGCTAGCAATCCGCGCCTGTTAATTTTTGATGAGGCAACGAGTGCTCTGGACTATGAAACAGAGCGACAGGTTTGTGCGCAATTAAGAAGTTATTTCCGCGATCGCACGGTGTTCTTTATTACTCATCGCCTCAATACTGTGGCAGGTGCAGATTGGATTGTTTATATGCAGTCTGGTGTCATTGTCGAGCAAGGTACTCACGCAGACTTAATGGCGAACCGACAGCTTTACTACAGCTTGTTTAGCCAAGCATCTCGTTAGTTGCACTAATTATGCTACTAATCATTTCCTCAGACATCACATTAAAGAAGGAATACCATGAGCCTTAAGATTCCATCATTTAATCCTCTACGCATTCTAAAAAACCATCATGAGTCTATCGTTCAACAAATAGAAGAAGAAGCCAACGGAGGAGCTTTAAGTCTTCCTCAGCCTGCCGTTTGGGTAGAACGAATTACCCAGATTATGCTATTAGGAATAACGACAACGGGCATTTGGTCTGTTGTGGCGCGGGTAGATGTAGTGGTGGCGGCTAGAGGCAAACTAGAGCCAGTTTCTCAAACTCAGGTCGTACAGTCGCGGGTCGGAGGTGTCGTGACGTCGGTGATGGTGAATGAAGGAGAAACGGTTAAAAAAGGACAGTTGTTAATGCAGCTTGATAAAACCCCGCTGTACGACCAATTAGAAACCCTGTCGGAGCAGCGAGGACAAATGCTACAGGAGGTAGCAGCGCTGCGAATGGCACGACAGGGGAAATTTGCAGCCGCAGCGGGCGAGCTGCCTCCAGAGCTGAAGAATCAAATTCAAGAGCGATCGCTCCTCGTGTCACAGCTCTCCGGTAGCCCCGCCGGGTTAGCCCCTGATCAGCAACAACGATATGCCCTATTTCAGCAGCAGTTGAATAACCAGCTATCGATTAACCAATTGCAAACCTCTAACTTAAACGCCCAAATTGCCACAACCAATTCCCAGGCGACACAGACCGAGTATCAACTTCAAGTTGAGCAAGGATTGCTAGATAAGTTGCAGCCGCTCGCCGAATCAGGGGCGATCGCTCGGGCAGATGTCATGAAGCGAGCGGTGGATGTGAGTGCATTGCAAAGCCAAATCAACCAAGCCAATCTCCAAAAAAGCCAACTACAGCTCAGTCAACAGCAAGCGCAAGTCGAAACCCAACGAGTTCAAGCCACTGCTTACCAGGATGTACAACAACAGCTTGCATCGTTAGACACTCAGGTTGATACCACCGTTAAAACCAACGAGCGTCAACTGCTCCAAATTGCATCACAACTCAAACAAGTCCAACACGATCTGGAAAGGCAGGACTTACGCGCTCCTGCAAATGGCATAGTGGTCAACCTAGTGCATAAGTTACCGGGTGTTGTTGCCCAACCTGCGCAAGTTTTGCTCCAGGTGGTGCCTAGCGAATCACTAATTGCTCGCATTCAAGTTGCCAATGCCGACATTGCCAATTTAGAAGAAGGAATGACGGTAGACGTTCGCATTGATGCTTATCCCTTTACCGAATTTGGAGCGGTAAAGGGAACGGTAACAAAAATCAGCCGAGAAGCATTACCCGACAGCCAACAGAATCCAGGTCAAACAGTTTTCCCAATCGAAGTGAAGCTAAAAACACAGTCTTTAGATCGCCAAGGAAAGCCGCTTTCACTGGTGCCAGGCATGACAGTTGGAGCCAATATAAAAGTGCGTTCCCGCGCGCCCATTAGCTATGTAGCAGATGAGTTGATTAAGGCTTGGGATAGTTTGCGATCGACTCGTTAACTGCCTCAACGATCCAAATCCTCTACTTTAGAACACCCTAGAATCCTGATATCCTATGTTGAGCCAAGTGTCAGAAAAAACCATGCATCGCGTTCGATGGGTACTTGCCCTCGGATGGCTATTATTAATTGCTTCGTTGTTTTACGATCCTTTCACTCCCCTATTGACTGATCCAAGTAACCTCAGTAGTCCTTTTCATCTCGACCCGACAATCTGCGTCAAAATTCGCGAAAACTGCATTGTCCAAAAACCTTATTCCCTCAGTGTCTTAATTTGGTGGGCAATGATTGTGCCTGCGGGTATTTTGATTTTAATGACTTTAGGACACGAGTTTTGGCGGCGAATTTGTCCATTATCTTTTTTCTCACAAATTCCTCGAGCATTAGGCATTCAACGAAAACGTAAGGTCGTTGATCCAGTTAACCAGGAAGTGCGATATGAGTTGGTCACGGTGGGTGAACATTCCTGGTTAGGGCAAAATCACCTTTATGTGCAGTTTGGATTGTTTGTAGTCGGTTTAGGCGTGCGAATTTTATTCGTCAATGGCGATCGCACTGCCCTGGCTTATTTCCTCATTGGAACAATTCTCTCTGCCATGATCATTGGCTATCTCTACGCTGGGAAAAGCTGGTGCAATTACTTTTGCCCTATGGCTCCTGTCCAAATGATTTACACGGGGCCGCGCGCCTTACTGGGCAGTAAAGCCCATGTTGCACCTGGCATTACTCAATCGATGTGCCGTACGGTGGACAATGCTGGACAAGAAAAGAGTGCCTGTGTGGGTTGCAAAGCCGCTTGCATTGATATTGATGCCGAAAAATCTTATTGGCAGGAGCTGCAAAAACCCGGACGGCGACTGGTGCAATATGGGTATCTAGGAATGGTCGTTGGGTTTTACCTTTACTATTTTCTTTATGCAGGCAACTGGGATTATTATTTCACTGGCGCCTGGACTCACGAAGAACATCTGCTGCACCGAGTCTTTGATCCAGGATTTTATATTCAAGGACGCGCGATTGCCATTCCCAAAGCGATCGCGGTTTACCTCACCTACGGCGTTCTCGTTGCCGTTACTTTTGGTATGGGAATAACTCTCGAAAAATTCTATCGTCGATATGCTCGGTGGCGCGGGCAGGCTGTTTCCGCAGAGCAAGCCCAACATTTCGCCTTTACCGTATTTACTGTAGTGTCCTTCTGGGCGTTCTTTTCCTACGGGGCGCGTCCATCTCTGAATCGATTGCCGACGGTTTTGGTTCTAGCATTCAATGCGTTAGTTGTTTTGATTGGGGCAATCTGGATGTTTCGGACTTTGGGGCGCACCCGTGAACAGTATGAACGAGAAAGCATGGCGAATAGTTTGCGCAAACAACTTCAGCGACTTCAAATTGATCCAACGCTGTTAAAAGGGCGATCGCTTGAAACTCTTTCTCCCGATGAACTCGACCTGTTGGTAAAAATTCTTCCCGGACTCTCTCACCATTTGCGTGTACAAACTTACACAGGCGTTCTGCAAGAATTAATTGAGCAAGGCGTGACTCATGCCTCTAGAAGCTTCGACTTTTGTGAAAAGCTGAGACAAGAACTTCAGCTAGGGGAAGCAGATCATTTAGCAGCGATAGAGGCGATCGGTCAAGCCAATCCTGAAGTCTTAATTGCACCCCGATGGCAGTCATTTGCTTCTTGCTTGCACGATGCCGAAACTCTTGCCAGAACTGTCGTTAGACCTGTGAACAAGAAACAGTCTATGCGCAAAAAACAGCGACTATAGCGACTATGGCGGCTATAGCGAGTTGACCTTTATCTCCATATCATCATGTTGAAACTGAAATCCGTTAACTTCAATCACCAACTATTTCAGGAATATGCCTTAGAACCGACAAAAGAACGTGAATGGATCATTGGTAGAGATCCACGTTGCCAGATTGTGTTAACTACACTAGATGTAAGTCGCACTCATGGACGCATTTTCTATGAAGATGATCTCTATTATTTTGAGAACATCAGTCAACATGGCACTACCCTCAACAGCAACGAACTTTTACCCGATGAGAGAAAGCCTCTTTACAAAGGAGATTTACTCATTTTGGGAGAAACTTATCTACAGGTCGAAGAACTAACCGCACTAACTTTGTTAGACCTGGCATCCCATGAGCCGTTAAAAACCGAATCGGAGTGGAAGGACGATTTACAGGTGCGCTGCTGTCGCATCATTGATGAAACTGCGGATGTTAAAACCTTCTGTTTTACAGCCGAACCCGCCACGCTATTTCACTACAAGCCCGGACAGTTTGTGAATTTAGAATTGGAAATTGAGGGAAAAACCGTCGTGCGTCCCTATTCTATTTCGTCGTCGCCCACCCGCCCCTACCACCTCGCTATTACTATTAAGCGGTTACCTCGCCTCCGCGACGATCTTCCCCCCGGACTGGTTTCTAACTGGATGCACGATCGCCTGCAAGTTGGCGATTGCATCAAGCTTCGGGGCACGCCGATGGGCAACTTTACCTGCTTACCCACACCACCCAAAATCCTATTGGCATCAGCAGGTAGCGGCATTACACCCATGATGAGCATGGCAAGGTGGGTTCAAGATACCCTGACTCCCTGCGATGTCATTTTTCTCCACAGCACTCGCACACCCGAAGATATCATCTTCCGTCAAGAGTTAGAAACCATGGCAGCTCAGATGCCCAACTTCCGGCTGGCATTCACGGTGAGCCGCCCCTCTGCTCAGTCTAATTGGACAGGGCTAACGGGGCGCATTTCAAACATGATGTTGCAAATGGTGGTGCCCGATTTGAGCGATCGCGCTGTCTATGTTTGTGGCTCTAATGAATGGATGCAGAATATTAAATCTATTCTGACTACGATGGACTTTCCCATGTCTTCTTACCAGGAAGAAAGCTTTGGTGGACATCGTCCCGCTTCTGCCAGCAGCGCAACTAAGCCAAAGTCAGAAACAACTTCTGAGGATACGCTCGCACAAAACAAGAGAACGGCTGAGAGCAACGGGAACGGGCACCATTTACCCAGCGTGGCGATCGCTCCATCTCTCGCTCTAGACATCGCTGAAGTCAGCTTTACGCAGTCAGGCGTGAACGTTCTGGCAGATGGCGATCTTTCCATTTTGGAACTAGCAGAGCAAGAGGGTGTTAGCATTCCTAATGCCTGTCGGGCTGGGGGTTGTGGTGCTTGCAAAGTGCGGACTCAAGGTCGCGTTCGCTATGCCACAGCACCCGCTGCTCTGACGGCTGCCGACCGAGAGGCAGGGCACGCTTTGGCTTGCGTTGCGCATCCAGTGGGTTCACTGGTTGTAGACGCATAACACAAACGCCCAAAAATCAAGATTCAATCAAGGAGAGAACTCGTGAAACAAGTTTATTTAACAGTCGCAATGACAGCTGCTAGTCTGATGATTGGCTTAGGTGAAGGTGCAGTAAGTCTTGATTTGCAGTCTATTAGTTTTGACCACGCCCCTAGGTTGAGTCGTGTAGAAATTGCCAATCAAAAAGCCTACTTCACGGTCACTATTCCCGAAAACGCCGGAGAAGAATTGGCAAAATTAAGCTTTAGTGATCTTGCTCAAGAAGGAACTCGTTTGCCTTTTAACCTGGAGAAAACTCAAGTATTTTTAGGCACACAAGCCAGCGGGCAGAGCGTTAAGTTGGGTGACGCTTGGGTGGATGAAACGGGTGTAGTTTGGGTTGAATTTGCTCCAACCTTGGCACCTGGAACCACGTTTACAGTCGTGTTAGAAGTGGGATCAAACGCCCCCTCTGGGGAACGTGAGTATGGCATTGCGGCTTATCCAGAATCGCAAAATTCTGTTCCTGCCTTTGTAGGAGATGGAACGCTAACGTTTGAATAGCATCTATTTTTCACTCTGCTGAGAACGATTTATTTCTGTAGTAAGCCTAAGTTTTGCCACTCAGAAATAACTTCTAATAGATTTATTCATGAATTCAAAATAAATACTAAATTAACGTTGAATTCATGAGAAATAGTTGTTATAATCTCAAGGTGGGATGACCTACCGCAGTTAAATTTTTCTCAGCAGATTGAGAACTCTTCATTCGTACCGCCGTTCCTTAACGGTTGCCTCTGTAATGTACGTTAAATGAGCTCTATGGGCGATCGGCGCTGTTAGACCCTCAAGCAAGCATTTAATTCACCTGAATATCTGATTCATTAATTCGTTCCAAGGCAATAGCCTGCGAACGTAAAAGAATCCTAGCAACTACCTCTTTCCACGTGTGTTTTCTGCGTCATAAGTCATTAGCTCTCTCATCTCAATTTCTTTCTTTTCATAATTACTAGGAGAAAAACATGGAAGCCTTAGAAACAAAGCCTCTTGGTACCCATCTAGATGATCATGATCACAATTCTGCTGGTGCAGCCGATATCCTCAGCCCTGTTAATTCTACCTCCAATGCAAACAGCTCAATCGGTTCATCAATTCAAGATACTGAGTTGGGTAAATCCTTAAATGCCGCACTGGGCGACCCTGCCGCACCTGCTGAACCCCTTGCTCCGGTTGTCATCACCGCGCCTGAGCCGCAGGTTGTCGCACAAGAGACTCAAGCTTTAGAACAGGAACAAGCTCCCAGTCAGGCTCAAGCACCTACCGTCAACACGCCCGTTGGTGATTCCCTTGAGTCATCTGCTGATCCGTCCGTTGCTAACTCATTACGGTTGACCTCAACAGAATCGGCTGCGGATGCCCTTGCCGATGTTATTCCTGGCTTAGATCCCACCACGACTGCACCTCAACCAGCCGATTCGGATTTGCAGGGATTTAGTGTCGATAACGCTCCTGCTTTAACCGATGATCATGATCATGGTAATCCTGGCACCGCACCTCAGTTCCACATTTCCCTAGATGATGTATCTTCAGCAAAAGGCGTTAATGCTGATGCAACCCGCTTGGTTAAAGATCTAACTCGCAGGTTTGGCACCAAAGGCGATCTGCTTGATCCTGGCGCAGGCAACAACGTTGTAATTGGTGCAGGTGGCAATGATCTAATCTTTGGCGACGGCGGTGGACTGAACACCATCACCACAGGCAGCGGAGCAGATACCATTGTGCTAGGTGATGAAACCACCAACCGGATTTTTGACTTTAATCCAGACCGCGATCGCTTTGTTCTGAGCGGTGATCTAGATATCAATAATATCGTTATTGCCCAAGGTAAAAACCCTGGTAAAGGCGGACTCAACCAGCCTCTAGACAGCATC
>Ga0335397_10002870_pt1 | contig 23359 bp, 15 predicted proteins | sample MAT04_FD_205740 | JGI IMG/M metagenome (GOLD analysis project Ga0335397, IMG submission 205740) | Freshwater microbial communities from Lake Fryxell liftoff mats and glacier meltwater in Antarctica - MAT-04 (spades assembly) (version 2) ... | reverse complement strand
CAGTACAAAGACCAGCCCGTAGCTGCGAGCGAAGACACCCATCTCATACAGCGGGTAGTAGCCGAAAATGATGAGCGCTCTGATCGGCAAGGTGGCTGGCAGGTACATCAGGACCAGCCACGCCGCTGTGGCCATACAGGCAAGGCTGATCAGGTGGGCCATCCACGGGTCGGAGGTGATGTGCGTACCCAGCCACAGCAGCAGGTGCCAAGTGGGCGGATGGCCCTCGAAGCGGGTGTTGGCCACGACATCCCACGGCCATGTCGATTCGCGAGCGATGGCCCACGCCTGAAGCTCGTCGCGCCACATCTCATGGCGGAGCGTGACGATGATGGCGATCAACAGGTGGAGCGACCACACGGTCAGATCGGGAAGGCGGCGGCGCCGTGCTTGTGGTTCCTCAGCATCGATCAGTCGGGCGCCTGCGGTCTCTATCTGTTTCCACGGCGTGGCGATCAAGTCGTCCTCAGCGGCACTGGCCGCGGCAGGATCGGAGCATCGCGACCGGTGCCAGCGGTCGTGCGTCCGTCCTCGTGGTATTCCCCGTCGACGTTCACGTTCCAGATGTCGTGGCCAGCGTCGGCCACAATGTTGTCGACGGTGAGCAACGACGTGAGCATCGAATGGTCTTGGTTGTTGTACTTGTGCATGCCGTTGCGCCCGACTGGGTGGGTGTTGGGCACCTCCGCTGCAAGCCACTCACGCACGGTGCTGACTGCCTGCTGAAAACCCTCATCGTAGATTGGATAGGCCTTCGGCATTCGCACCACGTATCCGGCGAGCACCTGATCGCGGCGCACCAGCCCAAGACGCTCCAATTCGGCCGTCGCCAGCGCGACCAGGTCCTCGTCGGCAGCACCCCACAGTGCGTCGCCTTCGTTCACGAAGTACTCCAGACCAAGACACGTCGTGCCCTCGCGAACCATCTGTGGTGACCACGACCCGAAGTTCTGGATACGTCCTACCTGCACGTCGGGCGAGTGGACGTAGATCCAATTGTCGGGAAAACCCGCCTCCGCTGGAACCACGATCGCTACCGTGAGGAAGTCACGATGACGCAACCGAGACGCCGCGTCTCGAACCTCGATTGGCGCCGGCGGGTCCATCGCGTGGACGAGCGCGCCGAGCGGCATCGACGACACCACGTGGTCGCAGGCCACTTCGACGATCTCCCCATCGGGCCGCTTGACGACGACATGGGTCGCGCCGACCACCGAATCGCGACGGATCCGGATCACCGGATGTTCCAGGAGTACCTCGCCGCCCTCGGCTTCGATCAGGGAACGGCAGCGTTCCCATAGCATTCCCGGACCCAATTCCGGGTAGTGAAATGTCGTGATCAAGCTCGTGGCCGTCGAGCGTGCGGTTGAGCGTCGCGGTCGCAGGGCGTCGCGGATCACGGCCATGAGCGAGAGATTCCTGATTCGCTGCGCGGCCCAGTCGGCTTGGATTTCGCTCGGAGGCACGCCCCAGACCTTCTGGGTGTATGTCTCGAAGAACGTGCGGTACAGGCGCCAACCGAAGCGGGCAGCCACCCATCCCTCAAAGCTCGACTGATCTTTGGGCGGGCGCACCTGAGCGGCGAGGTACGACCCGAGACAGCGCACCGACTCGATCGGACCCAACTTGCGAAAGACGTCGGTTGCGCGCAAGGGATACTCGAACATCTTGCCGTTGAAGTAGATACGACTCAACCGTGGTCGCACGAGCCAGTGCTCAGCAGGGAGGATCTCCTGCCAGAGCTTTTCCACGATGGGTACTTTCGTGAAGAACCGGTGACCGCCGATGTCGAACCGCCACCCGTCACGCTCGACGGTTCGGGCGATGCCCCCGACGACGACGTCGGCTTCGAGCACGACCGACGCGTAACCAGAACGGGTGAGGGCAAGCGCAGCGGTCAATCCGGCAGGTCCGGCACCGATCACGACACACGACGTGCCCCCGCTATTGCTCGCCATAGCCCGCCACCGTAGCGGGCGAGTGCGGTTAGGCGACTCGTCGTACGTCCAGGTGGTGGGGAAGTGGTGTCATTGCGTCGACGAAGCCGTCGCCCTTGACGACGACGCCATGTCGCAGGTAGAAGGCGAGCGCGGTGTCGCGGGCTCGGGCCCACACGAGTTGCCCATCGGTTGCCGCGGCTCGCTCGCAGCCGGCACCGGCTAAGAGTCCGCCTGGAGTTCCCCCTGTTTGTTGGACATTTAACGTGAGGCGGGATGAGGCCTGTTTCGGAAGGAGTCAACCCGAACCATGATGCAGGTTCGGGTCGTCCGGGATGTCTCGCGAGATCAAAATGTGGAGCTACTGAGAGGCTATTCAAACCAAACAGATGTTCTGAGGCGTTTGACGACTTTGCTGGCACTCCAGCAGAGTTCCCATCGCGAGCAACCTGCTCCAGCGCCGAGACAGCGACACCGACGACTACGAGACACAGAACAGTTGAAGTTGGTCGAGTCCTACCACGCCGGAAGCAAGGTGAACGACCTGGCTCGTGAGTTCGGGATCAGCCGACAGACGATTGCCGCGATTCTCAACCGCCGGAGAGTCGAGCACCCACAGCAGCGCTTGGCGGCTAACGACATCGCCGAGGCCAGACGCCTCTACGAAGCCGGGTGGTCGCTCGCTCGCGTCGGCGACCATCTCCACGTCAATGCATCGACGGTTCTAAATGTCCTTCGCCGAATCGGCGCGGAGATCAGGCCTGTGGGGACGAATCAGTGGCGGTGATAGTGACGCTGTCCAAAGTCGACTCAACCAAACTGGGGGCGGACCCATTGGTAGCCGACCGTCAACGGGGTGATGCCTTGGCGGACGGCGGGTTCACCCCACGGACTGTAGGCAATGAATCGACGCCGTGGCGCTCCCTCAACGTCGGAGACGCGGTCCGCCAGGACTTGTGGAACGAGCACTTGGACGGGGATCGCGCGGGGCTGGTCAAAAATCCCCACCTGTCGCGGAACGTTAAGTGCATACTGCCGTCGCCTCACTGTCCGCAGCCTCTCCGGCTTGGACCAACTCGCTGTCTTCATCGCCAAACGACTCGGCCAACACGTCAGACAACTCTTCGCCACCGGTCACCCTGTCCCGGATCGCCGTGAAGGACGAAGCGAGTCGTAGCATGGCGGCCGCCGCAGAAGACGTCACATCGGGCGCGCCAACGCCCAATTGGGAGTATCTAGCAATGTAAAGGTCAAGGAGAGTTAGTTCCTGGCCGTCCGGATTTGGTGACGAAAGCGCCGGGAGACTTTCGTGGTACGTCGCACACCACGCGTCTCGGGACGAGAAACTGTCGAAAGCCGACTCTCCGTCGTCTTGACCGCACCCCACAACCATGTTGGCGACCAAGAGCACTGAAGCAATTTGCCTAACCGATGACACCAAACTTCTCCTGACTTTCATATAGGTTCAACGGCCCTCCAGACTCCTGAGCCTTGGCAAGAACAAGAGTGGACCAGTAGCCGTTGGGAACCTGGTAGTCGCGAATGATCTCCACGCTAGGATACTGGGCCAAACGCCCATCGATTTCGACGCTGTTCTTGGGTCCGCGCTGCACCCGTATTGCCCCGTCAATTGCGGGAGCCACGCCAGCAAGCGACTTCGGTGTCTCCGAGTTGACGAAACGATATTCGAAGGCGATGTTGCCGTCGATGCCCTCGCCATGTGTGTAAACGTGGAACTCGCTTGGGTAGTCGTCGGGCAACCCTCTGGCTCCATCGATCTTGAGGTTGATCGGCAACGCAGCTTTGTCGCCATCGCTCCCATGCGTCGGGTATGCGATCACCATAGCTCGACCGGTTTCGTGGTTCAGAACGATGCGAACGCGCGCCCCGAGGTCGTAATCGGAAAGGGATTCACCCGACGCGAAACCGCGAGAGTCGCCGTGTCCGCAAAATATGTCCGGACCGGTGCCCGACAAACACACGTCGTCATCATCGATGAAGTACTGAATCCGGGTCACCCCAGCCCCTCGCCATATCGGGATCTCAAATCTGGTGACAGCTGATCCTGCCGGAATCTGATAGCTGATGGCCGGGCCGGCCGTATGACCGTTGGTTCCTGGTCCGCCTGAGTCAGGCTGAGGGCCAAGGGGAGGTGGGTCGACGTGGATGAAGATTCCGGGGCCGCCGTGGGCTTCTTGGCGTTCGACGGTCGCTGCTTCGGCTATCGCGGCGTCGCGTTGGCGTTGTAACTGATCCGCTGTCTTGGTGACTGCTCTCTTGTTCACCTTGGCTTGGCAATCTGGCCCGTGTTGGCTGCCGGAGCAGCTGTAGCCCTTGGCCGCATACTTTTCGGCGGCGTCGGCTGACATTCTTCCGTCGGGGTCGAAGTAGGTGATCGGGTTGTTGTTGGCGTAGGTGTAGCGGTTAAGGCTGATCGGGGTGGAGAGGATTCCGTTGTAGGTGTCGCGGTTGGTGAAGGTGCCGGTGGATGCCTGGTACCAGCGGGCGCCCATGTCGATGAGGCCGCTGGTGGGGTCGGTGTAGGACGATTGGTAGCCGACCGTTAGCGCGGTGGCGCCTTGGCGAGCGGCGGGTTCACCCCACGGACTGTACGCAACACTGTCAACGACAGCACCGGCGGTGCTGATCGTCGACACGACATCGCCGTGACGATCAGCCAACAGATGCAATCGGGTCGCACCCTCGGAGATCGCGTGGGGGCTGCCGTCGGGTGTGCGTGAGAGCACGGTAGTGCCGTCGGAGGTTGGCTGGTTGAAGGTTCCGGAGTACGTGAACGCTGTTGCACCGCGCGTGTTGATTCGGTCGAGTGCGTCGTAGGTGTAGCCGACACCGGCGGCGCCGGTCATGCGGCCGAGTCCGTCGAAGCCGTAGTTGGTGGTTGCCCCGTCCGTGATCGTGTTCAGCGTGCCTCGCGCGGTCCACGTGTACGTCTTTGTTCCTTCGGAGACGATTCGGTTGCGAGCATCGAACACGATCGCGGTCGCACCGTTGCTGGTGCGGTTGCCAGCCAGGTCGTAGCCGTAGCTGGTGGTCACAGCAGCCGGGTTGGTCCAGGAGGTGAGTTGGCCAGCAAGGTTGTACGTGTAGCTGTTGGCGCCGGCACCCGCAACACCGACCGGGCCGATCGTTTTGGTAGCGATCCGTCCAGCACTGTTGTATTGATAGCTCGCCGACCACAACGTGCTTGCCCCCGCCGTCGAAATATCGGATGTGATGCGGTCAGTGCCGTCGTAACCGTAGGAGCGCGTCATCGCAGTGTTGGTGATGGAGGTGAGCTGCCTGGCGTTCGCGGTGGCAGGTGCCGCCCAGTTGTAGGTCGAGGTTTGGCCAGTGACGGGGTCGCCGAGCTGATAGAGCTGACCGTTCTGCCGCCACGAATAGCTGGTCGTCCCCGCAGCATCGACACGCTGGGACGGTCGGCCCGCCGAGTCGTAACGGAAACTCGAAGCCCCCGCCGAACCGGTAGCGAAAACGAGCTGTGAGCGTTCGTTGTAATCGAGATTGATCGTGGTCGCACCGGAGGTGAGCACGGTCGGCCGGTTGGCGAGGTCGTAGACGTAGCCGCGGTTGGCGCCATCGGCGGTGGATTCAGTTTTGGGTCGGCCAAGGTTGTCGAACGTGCGGGTGACATTGACACCCGGTTGTAGTTCCAGGATTGGGAGACCACCGTTGTCGTAGCGGGTGGTGTACGTCCGGTCGGCGGCGTTCGGGTAGGCGGTTGTGGAGGGTTCGATGCGTGATTCGACGAGCCCCCAACTGTTGTAGGTCGTGTACCAGGCGTTGTTGTTGGCGTCGGTGACACGAGTGTTGTTGCCATTCGCGTCGTACCCGTACAACGTCACCGCGTTGACCATCGTCGCGACGGGTTGGGTCACCGACACCAGGGTGTTTGATGCGTCATACATGTAGCTGGTGACGACACCGGCGGTGTCAGTGTTGGTGAGCAGGTTGTTGACCTTGTCGTAGGTCGCGGCCGCCGACAAAGTGCTGACATCAGCGGGGGTGAAGGTGGCCGTGGCGGTCGCGCGGCCGGCGAGGTCGTACGTCGTCGTTTGATAGACACCCGATGGGCTGATGGTCTTGATGGTTCGATTGGCGTTGTCGTAGACGTAGCTGGTGATGTAGCCGAGCGGGTCGGTCGTCTTCAACAGTTGCCCGGTGCGCGAGTAGACCGCAGTAGTTATCTCGCCAGCCGGGTTGGTGGTCGCGATTTGTTTGCCAGCGGCGTCGTAGTCGTTGCTGGTCACCAAGTTCTGCTGGGTGCCGTTGTCGGTGACGTGTTCGGTGACGGTGCGGGCGCGGCCGAGTTTGTCGTAGGTGAAGTTGGTGAGCACACCTTGCGCGGTCGTGGTTGCGAGTGTCAGTCCGGTGTCGCCGTAGGCGACGGTGGACACACCGGCTGGGTCGCCGACGTTGGCGGGCGGGTCGATCTGTTTGGTGGCTCGGTTGAGTGAGTCGTATTGGTATTCGGTGGTGTTACCGCGCCGGTCGGTGTTGAACCGCAGGTTCCCGACCGCGTCAAACACGCGGGTCTCGGTCGGCTGCAGGGTTGCGGGTGCCGGCCCGGGCTGGGTGTAACTGGCGGCGGTGACGGTGACTTGGCGTCCGAGACGGTCATAGGCCGAGGAGGCAGTGGCACCGTTGGCGTCGACCGTATGTGTCGTGTCACCGAACGTGTTGCGACCGGTGGTCACTGTCGGATGCCCGGTGGTGCTGCCGGCGACGGTTTCGATCGTGACGGTGGGTAGTTCGGTCCGGTACAGGACACCGACGTTGTCGTAGAAGCTGGTGGTCATGAACGCGGTATCGGTGGGGCTGGTGCCGCGGGCGTCGACCTGACGCACCGGGTTGCCCAACTGGTCGTAGCTCGTGTACGAGATCAGATCGACGGCGCCGTTCTCGACAGTCGTCTGGACCGGCCGATTCGCCACGTCGTACGCGACCCGTCGTGACTCCGCGTTATTAAGGCCATCGGCGATCGCGACTTGCGTGATGTTGGACGCCGCGTCGTAGCTGGTGCTGACGGTCTTATCGGGAAGCGTAAACCCGGTCACCGGTCCGTTCTTGACGGTGTCGACGGTGCGCCGATTGTCGTTGTCGTACGTGTGATCGACGTGCTGCAGCCCGTTGGCGGATTCCTCCCACACGACGCGGTTCGCTACATCGAACGATTTCTGTGACAACACGAAGTCGTAGGCGGCGCCGGTGACTGGTTGAAAGTTCTTCAACACGACCAATGTCTGGTTGCCACGCGAGTCGTAGGTGTAGTCGGTGACGTTGCCGATCGCGTCGGTGACTGTTTTGGGTCGGCCCAGATCGTCGTAAGTGGTGTGCGACGTCGTGATGTTGCGCCCGGCGGCCGGCGCGGCAGGGTCGACGTAACCGTGCAAGATGACGTCAACTCGACGATTGGCGTTGTCGTAGCTGGTTTCGATGTCGCGACTGAGTTGGTCAATCACATGAGTGACGTTGCCAATCGCGTCGAACTTGCGAGACATCACCCCGCCCTCCGCGTCAGTGACCTGGTACTGGCGGTCAGCAAGGTCGTAAGCGAATGAGGTGACGCGTGGCGTGTCGTTACCAAAGGTGTCAGACACCGTGGTTTGCGTGACGTTGCCGTTGTTGTCGTAGACGTTTGTGGTTCGCTGCTGATGCGACACGCTCGTCACCGGATTGACCACCACCGGTGCTGTGACGGTTAACGGTCGTGACATCACGTCATAGGTGATTGACGTGGTGGAGGTGATCGTGGTGCCAGCCCCGTTCACCCACACGATGGCGCTGGAGATGAGTCGTCCGATTTCGTCATAGGTGTTGATTGTCTGTTTGCCGGCGGCGTCCGTCGTGCGAGTGAGATCGCCAGCGTTGTTGTAATCATTGGTTGCTATGACATGACCTAGCGGGTCTGTGATCGTGCGCACAAGACCGGCGGGCATCGTGCCGGTTGAGCCGTACGCCGATTCGCTTCCGGTGGTGTACGTCCACGAGGTTTGGAATCCGAGTTCGGTGGTCTCGGTGAGTTTGAAACCGGTAGTCGCCGAGTAGGTGAACGTTGGCCCATGGTCGAACGGGTCTTCGGTCATTGTCATGTGGCCGTTGGTGTCGAACGTGGAGTCCCAGAACTGGTTGGCCGCATCAGTTCGGCGAGTGACATTGCCCTGCTCGTCATTCAGGTATTGCTCGACTTCGCCCAGTTCGTTGATGGTTTGAGCGAGGAATCCGTTGCCGTCATAGGTGTACCAGCGCTCCTTGGTGTACGAGTCAACACGATGGACCAGTCGCCGCGCCGCATCAAAATCGTAGAACACGATGTTGCCGCGCGCGTCGGTCACCGTCGTGCGCCGAACTGAGAACGGCGGGCTCGGTGCTGGCGGGGTGATTGTGATGTCGGAGGCGGCATAGCTGTATGTCCAGGTGTTGTTGTACGCGTTCTTCAGCGTCAGAACCCGATTCGACCCGTCGTAGGTGAGGGTGGTGTGTACGTTGCCCGCCACGCCGGTGATGGTTGTCATGCGCCCGCTACCGTCGTAGCCGTAGACCTCGCACTTTCCGGTCTGGCTGTTGTCGCGCGGGTCGCACACTTTGGTCAACAAATCAGCGGAGTAGTAGTACTTCCACACCAACGCACCACCATGCGCGGCGACCGACGCGGTCGCGACCTGAGATACGTGTGCCCGTGTCGCACCCGCCGGTATCGTATATGTGAGGGTCAGGCTGCGACCACTGGCCACATCCAAGAACTGTTGCACGGTGTCGCCCTGCGACCAGATCACTTGCACAACACGGCCGGCTTTGTCGGTGACTCGTTTGAGCATGCCCGGATTGAGGTCGGCATCAAAGTCGTAGCGGGTACCGGAGACATCGGTGAGATGCCACTCGCGGGGCACCGTACCGACCGGGTCTTTGGTCAGCGTGTTGCCGGATCCGAGGGTACGCGAGTAGCTGCCATCGGCGTTCTTGCCGAAGAATTGTTCGCTGCCGTCGGGCATAGTGATGAACCCGTTGCCGGCAGCATCTTTGCGCGCGCGCATATCGAGCTGGAATGTCCACCCCATACCGAACGCGCCGTTGATCGCGACCGCGCCGGTGATGAGCGCTGTGTCCAGTGTGCGGGCGATTGACAGGTCGGCACCAACACCCGGTACCGTGACGTCGGTGCGTGTGATGCGATAGTTGCCGTTCGCGGTATCGACACCCTCAGCGTCGGCAGAGTACGGGTTGTAGCCGGCACCGATCGCCGCGATTTGCGCCGCGGTGTATGACGCCATGAAACTGCCGACCGAGTTGGTCGTGCTCCACAGGTCCTCGTCATAGGACGCCACCCACCACGTGTAGGGCTCGTTCCACACCACAAAACTGGCTGGCAACGTCCACGACGTCGCGGTTGTCAAACCCGTCGTTCTGCAGTCCGCGGGTAGCGGCGTGATCGGCGTCGACGGATGTTTACACGCCCAAAACTGGTACTTGACAGGATCACTGTTCGGGTCGACAGAAGGGTTGACCGACAAGGTCGGTGTCAACGAGATGATCGTCGAGCCCACCGTCGGGTTTGCGATCACCGGTGCCGGAGGCGGTTGATTCGGCGACTTGGGTAGCACCGTTCCGTTCATGTGGTATTCACCGGCTACCACCATGCCGTCCCAGTTGTACAACTGGGTGCGGATGTGCGGCCCCGCCCATGACGCCGGAACGGTCACGGACGCAGACGTCGCAGTCGTCCACCCCACATCCATTGAAGGCTCTCCAGCGTCGAGTGCCCCGTTCTTGTTCACGTCGTGCCACGGCCGATACAGATACTGCACCGTGTCACCGTCAGCATCCGACGACGTCGTTGCAGACCAAGTGATAACTGGCCCGGGTGTCGACGTCACCGTGACTGGGCGGGAAGCCGCTTGGGTGAACCAGAACTGCCCCTCTTTGACCATCCGGACTTCGAGTACGACGTTGCCCGTCGCACCCGCGGGCGGGGTGGCAGTCACCTGCAGAGTGACGCTGGCTCCGGGCGCGAGGTCCTGGGGCAGAACGAAGCGACTGTCGGTTAGCCAGGGCGGATTCGCTCCGGCAACCGTTGCGAAATGGAGCCCGAGCTGTACCGGATTGGCCCCTCCGGCAGTCCAAGTCTCGGTTCCGCTGTTGGTCACCGTCACCGGAAACGTTTGCGGCTGACCGACGGACCACAATATCGGCATCGAAGCCGTGTCATATGACGCCGCCGCGGCCGACAGCGCGCTTACAGTGACCGGGCGCGAGGCCGCTTGGCTGAACCAGAACTGCATCTCTTTGACCATTCGGACCTCGAGCACAACGTTGCCGTTGAAACCGGCCGGTGGGGTCGCCGTCACCTGCAAAGTGACGCTGGCTCCCGGCGCGAGATCCTGCGGCAAATCGACGCGACCGTCGGTCAGCCACGGCGGGTTCGCTCCAGCAGCCGTTGCAAAATGGAACCCGAGCCGCACGGGAGTGGCACCCCCGGCAGGCCAAATCTCGGTACCACCGTTGGTCACCGTCACCGGAAACGTTTGCGGCTGACCAGTGAACCAGGATGTCGGCATCGACGCCGCGTCATATAACGGTGTCCACGCCGGCGGCGGGGTCACAAGCCCTTGACCGCGACTCCACGACGATGCGGGCAGCGACGGCCAGCGGTTGATTACTAACAACACCGCCACTGTGAACTTCTTATACGTGTTGATACCCGCGCTCTCGTTACCGCGAAACAACAAAGTTCCGTTTAGGTGACTGGTGCGCGTCCAGTTGTTGTACAACGTCGGAAACCAGGTGCCGTTATGCCACGCGGCAGTGCCAACTGCCCCCAACGTTGAGGTCACATACGGATTAGTTGTCGTCAGCGTGTAGGCGCTTGACGGCGGCGTCGACTGCGTGTGCCAACGCGGATTCATCCCATAGTTGAAACTGTCCTGGTTAGCCCAATACACATTCAACGTGCGCGAAGTAGAGCCCCCAACAACCATCGTCGTGTACAACGCGGCATCAACAACACTCGCCCCGATGTACGGGTGATAATCAAAAAAGCCGGTCGTGCGCCACCGCACCGACGACGTCGACGAGATAAGCGGATTACCAACCCGCGCGTAACCATCGGAAAACGAGTCATACCAAGCACCAGTCGACAAATAGTTTCCATACGAATGCAACCAAGAAGTACCCAACCACAACCCAACGCTCGGATCAACCGTCAACGGGAACGCATCCGCCGGCAGCGACCGCAAGAACTCGGCCGTCACCCCGACCGTCACCTTCGACTTACCCGCCCCATCGTCACGATTACTAAACACCTGATGCTCCACAGCCACCGGACGACCATCACCGTCAAAAGTCTCCGGCGCCGAAATCGTCACCCGACGACCAATCCCGCCGCTGCGGCTCTCTAAACCTGACGGATTGGCATCGAACTGGGCGCCAACAATCGAGAAGGTCACCGCCGACGTCCCCTTCGCCGACTTCAGCACCAACAACTCCTCAACACCGACACCCGTCACCACGTACATCAAATCGGTGTCTGCGAACACATCCACATAGCGAACGCTCACCCCATCAGGCTCAACCATCGGCGGGACCGCCCGCGCCCCGTCAGCCACAAAACTGAGATCACCATCCGACGTCGAAATCATCACCCCACGACCCGTTTGCATCACACCAAACGTCACCCGCCACTCATTCGCCGCGTTGGTCAAACCACCCGCACCATCAGACACGACACGATTATCGATCTTCTTCCAACCACCCAGCCCATCCTCAAAATTGACCGGCACTGACGACACCAATAAAGCCCGCGTCCCATCAGCATCCTCAAACACCGTCGTAAACGCATCAGGACGCTCATCAACCTCAACCGCCGACCCCTCATCAAAGCTATCGACCGCGTCCCCTGCAGGCATTGCTACCGGTGGCGGCGGTTTACCCGATTCCACATCCGCCGGCGGCGCAACGACCGGCGGCTCAAACACTGCCGCATCACCGACCGGCAACGGAACCACACCACCACCCACCGGTAACGGAACCGGACCCGACTCATCAGCCGCCACAACCGTGGAACTCTCCAACCCACGCGCCGCGGTGACATCACCAGCATGCGCATCAATCACCGACTGCGGAACATCCGCGGCCGCAGAAACCCGCGCGGATCGAGGCGAATACTTCCCAGCGTCTTCAAGTGAAGATGCGGCGGCTACATCAACCATCGTCATCGAAAACGCTAAGAGAACACAGACTGCCCGCCGAACCGCCACGCCCCGACGAGACATCACGCCACCCCCAACAATCGACTAACGACACGAAAGCTCGCACCGTAGCCCGCCCAGAAGGCAACTCTGACCAACAGAAGCAAGCCTGTCCGCTGTAGCTAAACACGCAAACAGGGCCTGCGACACAACCGCGACCTCCATGACGCTGGCGCGAGCCGTACCCCTCTAACCCGCGTCAGCAAGAACGAGGGAACCTGCTCCGATCGCCCTTCGAGGTTTGAGTAACCCCTCTACCGGCATCGGGCCGAGTGGAGCTGAGGGGAATCGAACCCCTGACCCCTTCCATGCCATGGAAGTGCTCTACCAACTGAGCTACAGCCCCGAACGAGTGCAGGACGATATCAGCTGAGTTACAGGGTGCGGCGCGCCCGCAGGCGGCTGCGCACCGGGCCGATGGCTACGCGCATCGCCGCGGTGATCACCACGGTCGAGATCACCGCCCGCAACAGGAAGGGCAACGAGCCGACATGGGGGCCAATCAGCAGTCCGCTGGCGATGGCAACCGGGAACACCCACGCAATGTCGGTGAGGATGCGACCCCACAGTGGACGCTTCGGCTCGGCTCGCGTGGGCAGTTCGAACCAGTCGTCGATGCCGACGGTCCGCTGAATGCGCTCGGACAGCACGAACGGCTGGGCTTGCGTCATCAACTTCTCGCGCTGGGGTGAACGTTCCCACTCGCGCAGTGTGACGCCGTTGACGAAGCGGAACACAATCTGGTGTTCGCCACCTTCAGGCCCCGGGTGCAGCACGCCTGCGCCCAAGCAGCCGTGGACGGTGCGCAACGTGGCGACGACATCTTCGGTCCACTGCAGGTACTGCGCCTCGAAGCCGGGCGCGACGGTACGAGCGACGGTGACTGTGACTGGGTCGCCAGCGACTCGGCGGAGCTGGCCAGTATCGAATGAGCCTGAGAGCGCAACGGACATGTTGCTGCTCAGTTTACCTACTCGTCCTGCCAGGGTACGCGCGCGACGTCGCGGTATAAGCGCTCGATCTCGTAGTACATGCGAATCTCCTCGGCGAAGACATGCACCACAACATCGCCGTAGTCGAGTAGCACCCACTGTTGCTCGCCGACGCCCTCCGAGCGGATCGGCGAACGATCAAGCTTGGCGCGTACTTCTTCCTCGACGGCGTCGACAACCGACCTCACCTGACGACGGTTGCCAGCGCTCGTGATCACGAAGTAGTCGGTGATCGCCAGCACATCGCCCACCGCGAGAATAATCGTGTGCTCCGCCTTCTTCTCGTCGGCGGCTCGCGCCGCCACCTTGGCGAGCTCGCACGCGGCTTCAGCGCCGGTCACGGAGTCAACGTGGTCGTGGTAATAGGGATCGTGGTCGTCGTACTGGGGATCGTCGTAGTACTGGTGCTCGTGGTCGGCACCGGCAGCACAACGCCAGCGAGATACTCGCTGCCCAGGCGCAACACGACATCGATTCCTTCGATCGGCTGCGGGTTGATACTGACTTCCACGGCGCCAAAGATCGCATCCTCGCTAGCGACGAGGTTGATCTCACCCTCGGTGTTCACCAAGGCGGCGGACACCGCCAACACCGGACCACCGAAGTCGACCGACTTCACGTTGGCGCCGAGCTGCAACAGCGCATCAATGGCTGCTTTCACCTGCGCGACGTAACCAGGCGGCGCTTCGATCCGGTACGAGAGGCCAGTGCCTGGCGCGGACATCGAGCCGGGAGCCACGGCCGCCAACCACATCACGGCTTCGGCGCGATCGATTTGTTCAACGTCAAGGCCGCCCGGATTCAGCTCGGCGGCGATCGGCACCGTTGGGAACGACTGGCTAGCGACCGTGCCAGCAAAGGTACGCGTCACTAGATCGGCGACAGTCAGCGACGGTGTGCCAACCACCCACTGCGTCTTGCCCGCGCCAACGGCAGCGGCCACAGCAGCCCACACGGCGTTGATGTTGTCGCGCCGCGCGCTCTCGGGCTCGCCAGCAACTTCCGCGGTGAGAACCTGCACTACTTGCGCAGCGGTCAGTTCGGCCGCTCCGGTCGGAAACAGCACGACAGCCGTGCCATCAACCGAGTCGCGCACATCGCGTGGCAGTTGCGCCGGTACAGGCCCGATAGGGGCAAGCAGAGCCTCTGCCTCTGCAGGTGTCACCGCTTGCGAGGAGTTCAACGTGACCGACAGCGCACCTTCAACGGCCAGCGCCAGACCTTCAATCCCCTCTTGCGCGAACACGGCGGTCAGCGCAATACGTTCGTCGCCGGTACCAAACGTTGAATCGATCGACGTTGGCACGGGCAGCACGTAACCGCCGACCAAATCGCCTGGCAACGACACGACCAGCGTGACACCCGCAAGACGGCCTGTGTCGTCGGTGAGCGCCAACATGCCGACGTTCGTTATCGCGAGCGGAATCGTCTCAGCCGTCTCGAGTTTCTTCGCGCCCTCGTAGTGCTTCAGCGCGGTCCATCCCATCAGGCCAAGCCCGGCCACCGCAATCAGGGCGACCACGTTCATGCCGAGGATCAGCGATGTGCGCTTGCGGCGTACGCCGGGTAGCGCCGTCACTGTGCATCCCGATACAGGTCGCGGGACTTGATCACGTCGAGCACGGGATCGGTAATCAAAAAGTCGGACGGGCGACCATCGCGGAAGCGACGGCGTAGATCGGTGCTGCTGACATCCAGTCGCGGCACTTCAACTCGTTCCCACTCGAACCGAGTCGGCAAGGTGACCGGGTCACCAGGACGATCGACGACGACCAACGTTGATCGTTCGGCGACCTCTTCAAAGCGTTCCCAGGTCTCGAACCCGGCTGCGGCATCGTCGCCGACGATGGTGAAGAGCGTTGCGCCAGGATTGTGTTGAGCCAAGGTCGCAAGCGTATCTGCCGTGTAGCTCGGCCCGCCGTGATCAATCTCGTCGCGGCCAGCCTGCAATCCGGGCACGTCGGCAACGGCCGCCGCGACCATCGCGTAGCGATGCTCGGCAGCGGTGATCCGTCGATCGTCATTTTTTTGCCATGGCACGTTGGCCACCATTAGTACCACCAGGTCGAGGTTGAGGGCGTGACGCACGTTGACGGCCGTCACCAAATGGCCGACGTGCGGAGGATCAAAGGTGCCACCGAAGAGTCCAATCCTTAACGTCACAGTTCGCAAAGGCACGGCCGCAGAGCCTAGGTCGCCGCCTCACCGGGCTGTCGTCAGCCCCTTGCTGTCTGGCTTTGCGAGGTTTCGGGGCCTAAAGAATTGGGCAAGTTCGTTCGTTATCTGGCAAGTTCTCTTTGACAAGACAGGACTTGACCGATGTAGTACTGTTACACGTTCCCCCAATCCGTACCCCCCATTCGGATGCCCCGCAAGCTGCTATGTGCCAAACGACACACACTGCTGTGGAATCTGACGACTACCAAAGAAGTTGAGAACAAGCATATGAACGACTCCATCGGTCTCTACCTGAACGACATCGGCAAGGTCTCCTTGCTCAACGCTGAAGAAGAGCGCGAGCTCTCCCGCGTCATCGAAGCCGGCCGCGAGGCAGCCGAGCGTCTTGCCAACAAGGAAAAGGGTGCGGCGCTGAAGGCGTCCGTCGCCAAGGCCGCGGAGGCGAAAGATCGCTTCATCCGCGCCAACTTGCGCCTCGTTGTCTCCATCGCCCGTCGCTATCCGCTGCCCCAGGGCATGGATCTGCTCGACCTCATCCAAGAGGGCAACCTGGGCCTCGAGCACGCAGTCGACAAGTTCGACTGGCGCCGCGGCTTCAAGTTCTCGACCTACGCCACCTTCTGGATCCGCCAGGCCATCGGCCGTGCGCTCGACCAGAAAGCCAGCCTCATCCGTATCCCCGGCGATCGCTCGGCCAGCCTGCGCGCGGCGCTGCGTCAGGCAAGCGGCGACGGCGAGACACTCGACGTTGGCAACGCCGAACTGCACCGCCTCACCACCCCGGTCTCGCTCGACAAGACCATTGGTGACGACGGCGATGCCACACTCGGCGACCTGATGGCCAATGGCGACGGAACGCCGGAAGATGCCGTGATGGCGTTGGTCGATGGCGAGCTGCTCGACGAGCTGCTCGGCACGCTCGACAAGCGCGCACGCTACGCAGTCGAGGCTCGCTTCGGCTTGCTCGATGGCGAGCGCAAGAGCTTCCGCGAAGTTGGCGAGAACCTCGGCGTCACCGCCGAAGCCGCTCGTCGACTGGTCAGCCGCGCTGTAGCTGGCCTGCGTGAAGACGCAGTCCGCATCCTCGCCGTCTGACTCCACGTCTGAGCCACAGATAGTGCCTCGCCGCTAGCCTTCCGGCTGTGGCGAAAGCATGGAGTCCGTCGTCGTGGCACGCGTTCCCCGCGGAACAACAGCCCGAATGGCCCGACCAGGGCGACCTTGATCGCGCACTGAAGCAGATCGCCTCCTATCCCCCATTGGTCTTTGCTGGCGAAGCCCGCTCGCTGCAGGCATCGCTGGCGCAAGTCGCCGCTGGCAACGCGTTTCTGCTGCAGGCTGGTGACTGCGCGGAGAGCTTCGAGGAATTCTCGGCGGTCAACATTCGCGAGAAGCTCCGCGTCATCCTGCAGATGTCGGTGGTGCTGACGTATTCGCTCGGAGTACCGGTTGTGAAGGTCGGCCGTATTGCCGGCCAATTCGCCAAGCCGCGTTCGCAAGCCGTCGAAACAGTCGGCGACCGCGAGCTGCCCACGTTTCGTGGCCACATGGTCAACGGCGACGCGCCGACCGAGGCTGCACGGGTCGCGACTCCCGAACGCCTGGTTCAGGCCTACAACCAGTCAGCCGCGACGCTGAATCTGTTGCGCGCCTTTACCAAGGGTGGTTTCGCCGACCTTGGCCGCGTGCATGCGTGGACACAAGAGTTCGTCGCCAGCAGCCCAGAGGGTCAGCGTTACCAACAGATCGCGCGCGAGATCGAGAACGCGCTGCGCTTCATGCGCGCGTGCGGCGTCGACACAGAGCACAACCATCAACTGCACGAGACCGATATGTACACCAGCCACGAAGCGCTGCTGCTCGGCTACGAGGAAGCGCTCACTCGCCAAGACTCGCTCACCGGCGGCTGGTACGACTGCTCGGCGCACATGTTGTGGATCGGCGATCGCACACGTGCGCTCGATTCGGCGCACGTCGAGTTTCTGCGCGGTGTCGGCAACCCGATCGGCTGCAAGCTTGGGCCCAACGCGACACCCGACTTCGTGTTGGAACTCTGCGAGCGCTTGAACCCGGCACGTTTGCCGGGCCGGCTCACGCTGATCAGTCGTATGGGCTCGAACCGCGTCGAAGACGCACTGCGCCCACTGCTGCGGGCTGTACGCGAAGCGGGGCACCCAGTCGTGTGGGCGTGCGATCCGATGCATGGCAACACCACCATCAGCGTCAGCGGTCGCAAGACCCGCGACTTCAACGTGATCACCGACGAGATTGATGGCTTCGTGCGTGCGCACAAGGCAGAAGGCACGTGGCCCGGCGGCATCCACGTGGAACTCACTGGCGACAACGTCACCGAATGCACCGGCGGTGCCGACAAGATTCTCGACAGCCAGCTTGATGACCGCTATCAGACCGTGTGCGACCCGCGACTTAACGGCCGACAGAGCCTCGATCTTGCCTTCCACGTCGCCGAAAAGCTGCGCAGCACCGGCCTCGCATGAACTTCACCGCCGGCGACCGCATTCGTTATGAGTGCACCGGCGACGATGGGCTTCCACTGGTTCGTTACGGCTTCATCGGCGGTGTCTCCGCCACGGATGGTCCCGTTGTCGTGATGCTCGACGGCGAACTCAGTGGCGACGTCGTCAATTTGTCTGAGGTACAGCACGTCACCGTCACCACGGTTGAGCTGTGCCTGCACGGCACCGACCTCATTGACGACCCAGAATTGCGCCGCGGCCTCGTGTCGCTGTGGCATGCCGAAGCCGAAAGCGCCGGTCTCGACATCGATGCGCTGCATCCGATCGGTGACGGCGAGTGCGACTCGCCTGGCGCGTGGTGTCTAGCCGATCTGCGCGCCGGCGGATTCCAGTACCTGCTGCGCGCGGTGCAACTGCCTGATGAACCCGAGATGGTGCGGGTGCGTGCCGAGCCCTTCACCCCAGGGCCGGCGTGACCGGGCGGCCCGCCGGTTGGTACCCACTGCTTCTCGCCACCGGAAGTATCGGCATCGCGAACAGCGTTGTGTTTGCACTGCTCAGCAACCTGCAGGATGAGTACGGGTTCAGCGACGCTGGCCTTGGCTTGATCGCTGGCAGCGGTTTTCTCGTCGGGTTGATCGGTCAAATCCTGCTCGCACCCTTCGCCGATCGCGGTCATTCGAAAGCATTGCTACTCGGTGGGCTCGGGTGCGCGGTGCTCGGCAACCTGCTGTTTGCAATGTCGAGTTCGCTGGTCACACTCGTCGCATCCAGGGCAGTCGTTGGCCTCTCCAACAGCCTCTTCATTCCGGCGGCGCGCGGGATCGCGATCCGAATTAGTCCGGACAACGTTGCCGAACGCCTCGGAACAATGAGCGGCATTGAACTGGCAGGGTTTGTCACCGGCCCAGTGATCGGCGGCTTCCTCGTCGGACCGTTTGGACTGAAGGTTCCGTTCCTGGTGACCGGCGCGGTCGCGCTCGCCGGCGCGGCGCTTCTCGCCCCACGCAAACTGCCAGAACCATTCGCCAGTCCCACGAGTACTGAAAAAAGTCGGATTGCTCTCGACCTACTTCGGTTGCCGCGGGTGCGCGCTGGCGTGCTGATGAGCATGGCGTTGTTCTTGCCCGTCGGGTTTTACGACGCAACGCTCGACGTTTACCTCACCGACCGCGGTGCGTCCGATGTATTTATCGGCATGACCTTCCTCGCGTATGGGATTCCATTCGCACTGCTGGCAACGGCTGGTGGCAGATTGGCCGATCGCCGAGGCGCGGTAAGAGTCGCATTCCTCAGCACAATTTTCGTGGCACCGCTGACAATGGCGTACGGCCTCATTGCGGCACCGATAGTCATCCTCGGGCTCACCGTTGTCGAAGGCTGCATGCAGGCTGTCGGCGTACCAGCATCGCAATCAATCGTGGCCGCCGCCGCGCCACCGGGACGTACGGCCGCGGCGCAAGGCCTGGCCGGTGGTGCGAATCTCTTAATCGCCGCTATCACCGCGTACAGCGCAGGAGCGTTGTACAAGTTGGTCGGCCCTGGCTGGCTGTACTCAATCGCTGGCTTCGGCGTGGCGCTCTTTGCGTTGTTATCGCTGTGGCAGGCGCGTGTTAGCTCAAGCGCTCAATGACCATGGCCATGCCCTGGCCACCACCGACGCACATGCTTTCCAAGCCGTAGGTCTTGTCCTCGAACTGCAAGCCGTTGATCAGCGTGGTCATGATGCGGGCACCGGTCATGCCGAAGGGATGGCCGAGGGCAATCGCACCGCCGTGCTTGTTCAACTGCTTGTCGATGTCGATGCCGAGGTGCTTTGCCGACGGGATGACCTGTGCTGCGAAGGCTTCGTTGATCTCGACCAGGTCGATCTGATCCATCGTCATCCCCGCGCGCTTCAGCGCTTGGCGACATGCTTCGATCGGACCGAGGCCCATGATCTCCGGGTTCAAGCCCGACACGCCCGACGAGATGATGCGCGCCAGCGGCTTGAGGCCCAACTGCTTGGCCTTCGTGTCGCTCATCACCATCACGGCTGCGGCGCCGTCGTTGAGCGGGCACGCATTACCGGCGGTGATCGTGCCGTCGGGGCGGAACACCGGCTTCAACTGGCTGACGGCTTCGTAGTTGGTTCCCGCGCGCGGACCATCGTCCTTACTAACGAGCGTGCCATCGGGCAGCGTCAGCGGTGTGATCTCGCGCTCGAAGAATCCGTTGTCTTGGTGTTCGCATGCCAGGTTCTGACTACGCACCCCGAAGCGGTCCATCTCTTCGCGCGTCACGCCTTCAAGTTCAACCACGTTCTCCGCGGTCTGCCCCATGGCGATGTACATGTCGGGCAAGCCGGTGGGGGGCGTCCAGGTGCCCTGGCCACCCTGCGCACGCGCCTTGGTGCGCTCGCCCGAGGGCTTGAAGATTGCGTTGGGTGCCATGTCGCTGGCGCCGTTCGCGTAACGGCTGACTGTTTCGACGCCAGCGGAGATGAAGCAATCGCCCTCGCCAGCCTTGATCGCGTGGAACGCCATGCGAATGGTTTGCAGGCTGCTCGAGCAGTAACGGTTTACGGTCACGCCGGGAACCTCGTCCAGCCCGGACAACACCGCCACGACGCGGGCGATGTTGAAGCCACCCTCGCCCGCCGGCTGGCCGATACCGAGCATCAGGTCGTCGATATCAGCTGCCTTTACCTGCGGCACCTTCGCCATCAGCGCCTTCACAATTTGTGCGCTCATGTCGTCGGGTCGCAGATCGACGAGCGATCCCTTCATGGCACGCCCAATCGGGCTGCGGGCGGTAGCAACAATCACGGCTTCGGTCATGGGGGCAGCGTAGCGACCGCCCGAAAGCACCCTCCCATCGGGCGGCTACTGTCTCAACGTCATGGCTGGCACCGTCGTCATCTGCTTCACCGACATTGTCGAGTCGACCGCGCTGCTGAGTCGCCTGGGCGACGGCGCGTTCGACGATCTTCGCCGCCGACATTTCGCCGAGTTGTCGCGCGACGTCTAGGCGGCGGCGAACAACGTAAATGCCAGCGCCAGGCCTGGTGTCGACGGCTCGTCCCAGAATCCGAAGACGCGCAGTGCGACGCCAGCAAGCACGAGCAACGTGACCATCACCATCGTGATCGCATGAGCATTCGCCGTCCGGCGAGCTTGCGTGCCTTTCTCGGTCGACTTCAGCCAATCCCAAAACCCGGTCAAGGCCGCGAATACCGACACGACGGCACCGGCGATCAAGCTGAACGAGGCAGCTCTATTTGAACTTTCGGCCGCGAATCGTGAGTGCCGGACGGAATGAGAAGTGTCGCATCGAACGGCTGATACCCACCCGCTTACGACTTGAAACCGTCAGCGCGGCAGAAGGGTGTAGCTGGGATTCGTGAACTCGAGGTGCGCGCCGCGCTGGATAGCCATTCCCTTGATCGCGACACGTCGCCCCAGCGTGATTCCGCCGATCGAGCGGCGGCCGGTCCATACTGCCGTCACCGTGCCGGACTCGTCGGTGACAGTGACTGCCAACGCTGGTTGACCGGACGTCGGCCGCGCGGTCATACGAGTGACCTTCCCCGTCACGCACACAAGTTGCCGTGCTTGCACTTCGGCGATGCTCACCGAAACGGGATCGCCGCCCGAGTCAGATGTCTGTTGACCGCGGTTCTTGCGCCGTGCCGAAATCACGACTACCCGACCAGAGCCTTACGCACGTCGTCTTCGGCGCCGCCGGTGACGAGAACGAGAACTTCGTCGCCCGCGTGCAATACCGTATCGGCGCGCGGTACAACGACGTGTCCCCCGCGCAGCACGGCAACAACAGTCGACTCGCGTGGCAACCCGAGATCGAGGACTTCTTTGCCGATCGCAGGTGAGTTTGTGGCAAGCGTGACTTCCGCCAGGCGAGCCTTGCCGCCTTCCAGGCTGAGCAACCGCACGAACGAACCGACCGTCACGGCCTCCTCGACCAAGCCGGTCAGCAAGTGCGGCGTTGAGACCGAAACGTCGACGCCCCACATGTCGTTGAACATCCACTCGTTCTTCGGATTGTTGACACGCGCGACCACGCGCGGAACGGCAAACTCTTGCTTAGAGAGCAGCGACACGACCAAGTTGTCTTCGTCGTCGCCAGTCACCGCGGCGACGACGTCGGCGTCGGCTGCGCCGACGGCCTCCAGCGTGGCGACCTCGCACGCATCACCGAGATACCACGTGACACCGCGTTTCGAATCCTTCGGCCGATTGTTCACAATGCCGACCTGATTGTCGATCAGCGTGACGTCGTGGCCAGAACTCTGCAGCTGCTCGGCCATGTAGCGACCGACACTGCCAGCACCAGCGATGATGACCTTCATGACAACATCAACTTTGGCATGTCAGTGGCCTCCCTCTGAGTGCAACTGTTGGTCGAGCAGATCAGTATTGCCCGCGGAGACAATCACATGGATCTGATCGTCTTCTTGCAACAACATCGCTGCTGCAGGAATCGACGTCTCGCCAAAGCGGTGCAGTAGAGCAACTCGTCCAGCTATCGCGGATTCCAGGCTGGCAATCGAAGTTCCGGCCGCATCCGCGGGCACCCGGCGCTCGACCATCGTGAACTTTGCGCTCGGGTCGATCCAGTCGCGCGTCGAGCCGACTGACAGCAGATGACGCAGCACGCGCTCACTAGTCCACGCAACTGTGGCGACTGTGGCGATGCCGAGCCGCTCGTAGATCGACGCGCGGCGTGGGTCGTAGATGCGGGCGACGACATGGCTGGTGCCGAAGGTCTCCTTAGCGACGCGCGCAATGAGGATGTTGGAGTTGTCGCCGCTGGTGACGGCGGCGACAGCGGACTGTTCGGTGATACCAGCGGCCTCCAGTAGGTCGCGGTCAAATCCGACACCGACCATGGTCGTACCCGCGAAGTCTTCGCCAAGGCGACGGAAGGCTTCAGCCCGGCGATCGACCACGACGACTTCGTGCCCGTTAGCGGAAAGGTTTCGGGCAACTTCGGAACCAACGCGCCCGCAACCGACGACGATCACATGCATGGTGTTGCTCCTAGTCCTCTTCGGTCTCGTGGCCGTGGGTGTGAATCGGCACGGACACCACCGCTGTGTGAGGACGGTAGAGCAGCTTCGCCTTCAGGGCAAACGCACTGCCGTTGTGCAACCACTGCGTCTTCCACGACGTGACGTTCTCGGGAATGACCACGGTAATCATGTCGCCTTGATAGCGCTCGTCGAGTTCGTCGATGAACTGCAGCACTGGGCGGGTGAGTTCGCGGTACGGCGAGAACAGAGTATGAAGCTCGACAGGAACCTCGAACTCCTTCCACTGCTTCTCGATCGCTTTCCGTTCAGCATCGTTAATGCACACCGTGACGGCCAGAATGCGGTCCGGGTTCAGCGAGCGGGCGTACTGTACGGCGCGCAGCACACCCTTGTTCACGCCACCGACGAGCACCACCATAGAGTGCGTCTCGCGCGGCGCCTTATAGCCGGCCGGTGCCTCGATGGCGCCACGGCTGATCTT
>Ga0335397_10002869_pt1 | contig 23365 bp, 19 predicted proteins | sample MAT04_FD_205740 | JGI IMG/M metagenome (GOLD analysis project Ga0335397, IMG submission 205740) | Freshwater microbial communities from Lake Fryxell liftoff mats and glacier meltwater in Antarctica - MAT-04 (spades assembly) (version 2) ... | reverse complement strand
TGATAGATGCCATGCGGCTTCAGGAGTTGTTCGGAATCGGGGCAGAAATGGTTAATGTCGGCACGGAGTTCCTCGCCCATCGTGCCGCGCAACTGACGGCTGTTCTCTTTGAGGATTTCAATCTTGCTCAACTTCGGCTCATCGGCCATCGAACGACACTCCTGAATCTGATGCGTGACTTTCAGCGGCGAGCGCGGTCGCCGGCGCAAAAATTATAGACGATCTCGCGGATTCTGCGTAGAGCGGGGAGGGATTCCTCGTTTGAGTAATGGTGTGGGTTTGGGTGGCACGTCCCAGAGTCTTCGATGGGCGTGGCGATGAATCGAAGACCACGCCCTTCGCAAAGCCTCAGGGACGTGCCACCCGAAATATCCCATGTAGAACGGTTCGCCTCGCGGACTCGGCAAACCCTACGTCGATACATAGACGACACGAAGTCGCCCACCTGGGTTCCGCGGCGCTGGCGGAATTCTCAAGTTTGGTAACGGGTCAGCAACGCCAGGACGGTTTTCTGGCGGGTGTCGATATCGGCTTTCAGGCGGGAACTGTCGCCACCATAGCCCAGCCGGCGGGCCAGAAACTCGAATTCTTCGCTGTGGCGGGACGGTACGGTTAAGTCCTGGGCATTTCCACGGACCATTCTCAACGCGTCGATCAGCCGGCGGAGAAACCAGTAGGCGTCCTGCAACCGGTCGTGATCGTCCTCAGTCAGGTGCCCGGCAGCACATAATGCTGTGGCCGCGTCGGAGGTCGATGTCGCGCGCAGTTCGACGGCTGTATGTCCATGTTCGAGTTGCAGCAACTGCACGAGGTATTCCGCATCGACCAGTCCGCCAGGACTGAGCTTCGCATGGAACGTGCCGGCGCGCACCAGTTGCCGAACTTGCCGTTCCCGAATCGCCTGCACGATGGTTCGATCTGGGGGCTGGCCGATGTAGATCAACCGGTTGCGGAGATCCACGAGTTCGCGGCCGAACTCGTCGTCGCCTGCGATGGGCCGGAGTTTCACCAGCGCCTGCCGCTCATAGGGCCAGGCTGGACCGCTTGGTGCGAAATAGTGCTCGAACGCCGCGCGTGTGGCCGCGAGGTTGCCGTTCCGGCCATGGGGTCGTAAACGCAAGTCGATCTGGAAAATGCCTTCCTGGCGGGCTTGAATGCTCGCCGTGAAGGCATCGACCAGGCGGGCAAAAAAATCGGCGTTCGGCAGCGATTGCGGGCCATCGGTGGTGCCGTCACCTTCGTAAACAAACAACAGCTCAATATCGGAAGCAAAGCCGAGTTCGCGGCCGCCGCATTTCCCGAGAGCTGCCACGGCGAATCGGCAGTGGCGGCCATTGGCGAGTCGTGGAGATCCATAGAGGGGCGTCAGTTCGTTCCAGCACATGGTGCAACCGCTGCTCACCACGACTTCGGCAATGTCGGCCAGTTCTTCCGCGAACTGACGAAACGCCGGGATGCGTCCCAGAATGTGCCGCATGTCGACCCGGAACATTTCGCGATCTTTGAAGGCGTTCAGAATCCGGCGTCGCTCCGCTGGACTGTTCGCGGCTTGCAATTCTGATTGCAGCGTCTCCGCCAATTCCAAGCGGGTTGCGGACCGTTCCAACACCGAGAGATCCTTCAGCAGCGGCGACAGGTTCGTATACTGCAGCCGCAGCATGTCGTCCCAGAGAAAATCGCTGACACCCAGCACGCGAGCCAGGGCATCCAGCACTTCGGGCCGGTCGAGCGAGGCGAGTTCATCGACCCAGTTCGGCTGGCGAAACAACTGGGCGATGAGATGCCGAAAATGAAGCAGGGCCGCTTCGGGATTCGGGGCATGCGGCAGCAAATGGGTGAATTGCTTGATCAAAATAATGGCAGCGTTGAGTTCCTGCCAGCGAGCCTCCGCCGAGATTTCCCCGCCGCGCGCGTCGGTCACCAGCAGGGTGTCTTCCACCACGGTCCCCTGCGTGCGGATCATCATGGTCTTGATGTCGATGTCGCACAGGGCCAACGCGTTGGTCAGTTCGTAGAGAAACCCTTGCGAGTCGTCGGCCCGCAGCCGCAGAATCGCGCCGGCACCGGTGCGATCCTTAAGAAGTTCGATCTGCATCGGCTGTGGACGGCGGGTGTTGGATTCGAGATCATCCAGGGCGGCCGCCACGCGTTTGGCCAACCGCCCCTGAGCCGCGCCGGCTTCCCCCCGGCGTGCCATTACGAAGAGTTCGTTCAAATCGGCCTCGAAATTCTTCCAGACTTCCGCTGCCAAGGCGTAGGGCGGCCGCACGGTGAAGGCGTTGGCGAACACCCGCTGCGGGCTGGCGTGTAGCAGCGTGCTGACCGATTGATCTCCACCGGAACGCCATGATGTCGAGACGAAGCCATCGACGATGTCGAAGCCGTACACGAAAAACAGGCCGCAGGTCATCGACAGATCCCCCGGCCGATCATCGCCGACGACTGAAACGCGATACATGTCGCCCTGCGGTTCGGCCCGCACGCGCACGGGGCGGGCCGCGGTCGTTTCCGCGAGCCAGCTTCGGTGGAGTGCCCGTTCCTCGGCGGAGAAATAGGAATCGTAATCCGGCAGGCGGACATCGCTGGTTTTATCGGCCGCGTTTGGGGTGTTCGTAGTCGCCACAGGAGCAGATCGTTCCGCCGCATCGTCGAGATACTTGCGATAGATCGCGCGGATTGTCGTCAGATGGCGCTCGTAATGGGCGAGGAATGTTTCCGCGTCAGGGAAATCGAGCCGGCGGGCCAGATAGTTCTGCTCGAAGGGATCGACCGGCAAGGAGTGCTGTTGTAGATTGTGGCGCAATTGCAGGGCATGTTCGACAGTGCGCAGAAAGATGTAGCCGTCGGTGAACTGCCGGAACTCCGCGGCGGTGATGCACTCCGCATCGGTGAGGCGGACCAGGGCTTCCAGGGTGTTAGGCGTGCGGACTTCGGGCAATCGCTGGCCATGCCGGAGTTGCAGAAACTGCACAACGAACTCAATATCCCGCAGCGAGCCTTTGCCTGATTTCACATCGCCCCAGACACGGCCGTGTTTGCGGGATTCGGCTTCGATTCGTTGTTTCGCCTGCCGAATGCCGGTCCTCAGCACGGCGGCATCGTCGACGCCGTAAATCAACGCTTGCGCCGATTGAAGGAAGTCGCGGCCGAGCACGGCATCTCCGGCGACCACGCGCGCCTTGAGCAAGGCTTGCCGCTCCCATAACGCCGCATTCCGCTGCAAGTACCCGAGAAACGCTGCTGGTGACGTGACCAGCGGCCCCGAATCGCCCCACGGACGCAAACGAAGGTCAACGCGGTACAAAAACCCTTCGGCCGTACTCTCGTTCAAGCCGCGCACCATAATTTGCGCCAACGAGATCAGCTCCGGTCCAGGTTTATCGGAGAGTAAGATCAAATCAATATCTGAACTATAATTCAGCTCACCGCCGCCAAGTTTTCCCAACGCCAACACAGACAACGCCGCTGGATCTTGCCGGAGATTGGTGCCGGCGATTTCCAGGCAGACATCAATCATCACTTCCGCAAGTTTCGACAACTGACTGGTCGTGGATCGCAGATCAAGGAGGCTGAACGTATCGGCGGCACCAATCCGCAGCAGTTCCCGCCGCTGATAACCGCGCAGGCTGTTCCATTGCTCCATTCGATCCGTGAGTCCGGCCAGACTCTGGGTGGCTTCTTCCAGAAAATCGTTCCGGATTTTTACATCGGCCAGCCGCTTCTGCTGCGTCAATTCCCGCAACTGGTCGGGCTGACGAATCAGAGCGTCGGTGAGGTGTTGACTGCCGACGAACAGCTTGACCAGAATCTCCAGGGCGCGGGGTTGCTCCAGGAGATAGCGCACCCATGCTTCCGAATGGCAGACATGCTCCAGGAGTCGCTCGAAATTCGCGACGGCCGTTTCGGGGACCGGGGCGTCGACCAGCGCCAGCGCGAAGGATTCGCACATCGCGAGAAAGTTCGCGCCGTCGGCACGAGACTGCGATTTCCGACACCAGCGGTCCGCCACACCCTCGGCATCCAACAGCCCGGCGGTGCGCAGCGCCTGAATCAGCGTCGCCAGCGGGTCATCGGATGTCGTTCTTCCGTCGGACATGTGCAGGCTCCAGAGATATCAGCATCCACTCATGGCCGACGAAGGTTGTCGGTTCGATTGCGCTGAAAAAATCGTAAACAACCCCGAGGCCGCTCGCCAACGGGTTTTCAAAATGCTGTCAGACCTGTTACGATTTCCGGACGTTGTGGATGACACCGCAGGAGTCCGTCGTGTTATCCCCGTGTTGGGAGTTCGAGAGTTATCTCGCCGCTTCAAACATGGCTCAAGCACGTTGGACCGTTCGAATATTCTCAAGGAGTGAGTCCGGATGTCCCACCCGATCCAAGTTGGTGTTGCGCTGCGAACCCGCATGCGTGCCGGCTGGCTGGCCTGTTCCTTTGCGGCCGCAATCTGTCTGGCCGAATCTCCGTCCATCCCGCTCCTTGCAGCCGAGGCAATGACCCCGATGAAAGTGACGTCGATCGAAGGTATCAGCGAATTTCGCCTGGAAAACGGCCTGAAAGTGCTGCTCTTCCCTGATCCTTCCAAACCGACCGTAACGGTCAACCTGACGGTACTCGTGGGTTCCCGGCACGAAGGTTACGGCGAAGCGGGTATGGCGCATCTGCTCGAACACATGCTGTTCAAGGGAACGCCCAACACACCCAGCGTGCCGAAAGCCTTGCAGGGACGCGGAGCCGAATTCAACGGCACGACCTGGCTAGATCGCACCAATTATTACGAAACGCTGCCCGCGAACGATGACAACCTCGAATTCGCGATTGCCCTTGAAGCTGACCGCATGATGAACAGCTACGTCAAAGGGGAAGACCTGACATCGGAAATGACGGTAGTCCGCAATGAATTTGAACGGGGTGAAAACACGCCGCAGTCTGTGTTGTCGCAGAAAATGATGGCGGCCGCGTTTGAATGGCACAATTACGGCAAATCGACCATTGGAAATCGGGCGGATATCGAACGTGTGCCGGTCGAAAATCTTCGCCGCTTCTACAAGAAGTACTATCAGCCCGACAACGCCGTGTTGGTCGTCGCCGGGAAATTCGACGAAGAGAAGGCATTGGCCTACATCGGCAAGCATTTTGGCGTCATTCCGAAACCGGAACGCGAACTCGAAAATACCTATACCGAGGAACCGGCCCAGGATGGCGAGCGGATGGTCACGCTGCGCCGCGTGGGAAATGTGGCTGTGGTCGGCGTGGTCTATCACATCCCGGCCGGCGCACATCCCGATTACGCGGCCATCGACGTGCTGGAAACCATCATGACTCAGCAGCCGTCCGGCAGGCTGTATAAGGCACTCGTCGAACAGAAGAAAGCGGCCGATGTTTCCGGCGCGGCCTACGCGCTGCACGATCCCGGCATCTTCCGTTTCATGGCGGAAGTCGCGACCGGGAATTCCCCGGAAACCGTGCTGGACACCATGCTCGACGCCATACAGGCCGTGGTCGATCAAGGGGTGACAACCGAGGAAGTCGACCGGGCCAAGTTGCGTCTGCTCAAGCAGCGCGAACTGCATGCGGCCAACAGTGCTGACATTGCCGTCGAACTGAGCGAGTGGGCCGCGCAAGGCGACTGGCGGCTGTATTTCCTCTATCGTGATCGCCTGGAACAAGTCACCGCGAAGGATGTCGACCGAGTAGCCCGCGCCTACTTGCAGCCGACCAATCGCACCGTCGGTCTCTACGTTCCGTCCGAGCAGACGCAGCGCACTGCCGTGCCGCAAGTCGAGAATCTCGCGGAGATGATCGGCGAGTACGAAGGCCGCGAACTGGCTTCCGTGGGCGAAGAATTCGATGTCACGCCGGCAAACATCGAAGAACGCACCAAACGGATTACGATCGAAGGGATGCAGGCCGCATTGCTGCCGAAGAAAACCCGCGGCTCAACCGTCATCCTGCGGCTCACACTGCGTTACGGCACCGAGAAATCGCTGTTCGGTCAGGCGAAAGCCGCCGAGTTCCTGCCGCTGTTGATGACCCGCGGCACCAAGCAAATGACGCGACAGCAACTTCAGGATCAGCTCGATCAGAATCTCGCCACGCTGAGTGCCAGCGGCCAACCGGGCGAAGCAACGTTCGCCATTCAGACTAAGCGCGACAAGCTGCCGGCGGTGCTGGAGTTATTGCGGCAGGTGCTGCGCGAGCCAATCTTTCCGTCGGCCGAACTCGATTTGATGAAGCAGCAACATCGGGCGGACCTGGAGCAATACCTGTCGGACCCGCAGCAACTGGCCTTGCGGGCGGTACGGCAGAAATTGAATCCGTATCCGTTGGGCGATGTGCGGCACTTCCCATCGGTCGAGGACGAATTGAAAATGACGCAGGACCTCGATCTCGCGTCGGTCCGGCGGATTTACACCGAGTTTGTCGGCGCGCAGGTCGGGCAGATCGCCGTCGTGGGCGACTTCGAGGAAGAGATCATCGTCAAATCGCTCAAGGACATTTTGAAGGGCTGGAAATCGAAGCAACCGTATGAACGCGTCAAACGAACCGGGAAGGTCGATTTCAAACCGGAAACCGTCACATTGCTAACGCCCGATAAGGCGAACGCGTTCTACTTCTCAGGCGAAGTCTTCCCGCTGCGTGATGACGATCCCGATTACCCGGCGCTGGTCATCGGCAATTACATTTTCGGTGCCGGTGCACTGTCGTCCCGTCTGGGAGATCGCATTCGCCAGAAGGAAGGGTTGTCCTACGGTGTTGGCTCGGCATTTGGTGCCAGTTCGATGGATGAACGCGCTTCGCTTTCGATCTATGCCATCTCCAATCCCGATAACATTCCGAAAGTCACCACGGCCGTTCACGAAGAACTCGCGCTGCTCCTGGCCGATGGAGTCACACAGCAGGAACTCGATTCCGCCCGCGATGGCTATCTGCAACGGCAGGAAGTCGCACGTACGGAAGACCCGACGCTCGCCCGGATGCTGGAGGAAACCCTCTACGCCGGCCGAACGATGGAATTCATCGCCCAGCAGGAACAGCAAATCCGCGAGTTGACGCAGGAAATTGTGTTGGATGCCTGGAAAAAGCACATCGATCCGAAGCGCTTCTTCACCGCCATCGCCGGTGATTTCAAGAAGAGCAGCGACGCGAAGAAGTAAAGCATTCTCTTCCGAGCGGGGGGCGTCAGCCCCATGGTTGTGGCAGCGACTTAAATCAGGCTACGTCGGTAACATGGCACGCACAATCAGGGGACTGACGTCCCCCGCTCGCAGACAGTACGCCGCTATAGCGGCGTGCGCCATTCACGGCCGTCGTTCCACAGCAGCGCATCAGCCGGACGCGGACCCCATGTCCCTGCGCGATACGGTTCCGGCACCACCGACTGATCATTCCAGTAGTCAAGGACCGGCGTGACGAATTGCCACGCCGCTTCGAGTTCATCGGTCCGCAGAAACAGAGTCGAATCGCCACGGAGGACATCGAGCAGCAAACGCTCGTAGGCTTCCGGCAAGGCTTTGCTGAACGACGATTCGTACTTAAAGTCCATCGTCACTGGCTCGATCTGATACTGCATTCCGGGGCGTTTCGTCGAAAATGACAGCGAAATCGACTCTTGCGGCTGAATGCGAAACACCAGCGTGTTCGGCCGCGCCCCGACCAGGTCGCACATGTCGCCTTCGCATTCCACCGTGCTGAATAAGTTCAGCGGGGGCAACTTGAATTGGATCGCGATCTCCGTTACCCGGCTCGGCAAACGTTTACCAGTGCGAATGTAGAACGGCACGCCGGCCCAGCGCCAGTTGTCGATTAGCACCTTCATCGCCACGAATGTTTCCGTGCGGGAATCGGGGGGAATGCGGTCCTCCGCCAGATAGCCCGTCGCCGGTTGATTGTCCCACATTCCGGCCGCGTACTGTCCCGGAATCGCCCACTTCGAGATGTCGCCTTTGTGTCCCGGCGACAACGCTTTCAGGACTTTCAATTTCTCGGCGTGCAAGTCGACGGAATCAAATAATGCGGGGGGTTCCATCGCCACGAGGCAGAGAAGTTGCAGGACGTGATTCTGCAAGACATCGCGGAGCGCGCCGGATTTGTCATAGTAACCGCCGCGTCCGCGCTCCATCCCCTGCGATTCCGCGACGGTGATCTGGACATGATCGACATGATTGCGGTTGAAGAGAGGATCAAAGATCGAGTTGCCGAAGCGAAACAGCAGCACGTTCTGCACGGTGTCTTTACCGAGGTAATGGTCGATGCGGTAGATCTGGTCTTCGCGGAGCTTGAGCCGCAGCGCGGCACTCAGCTCCTGGGCGGATTGCAGATCGGCCCCGAACGGTTTCTCGAAGACGACGCGCAGCCAGTCCGTTGAGTCGCGGCCGGGAATCAAGCCCGCCTGAGCCAGGCCTTCCACCGCGGGAATGAACAGATCAGGACTGGTGGCCATATAGACGACGCGGTTCGGCGGGGTGGAACTTTTCTGCTCGATCTCCTCAAGGTCTTGCTTCAAGTTGCCATACGTTTCCGAGGCGGCGATATCCAATTCGCGGTAAAACAATCGCTTGGAAAAGCGACTCCACTGATCGGTCGAGATTCCACCGGCGCGAACTTTGCCGTTGATTGCCTCGAACATCTCGGCTCGAAATTGCTCGTCGGTCTTTTCGCGACGGGCAATGCCGACGATGGGCGTGTCGTCGAGCAAGTAGCCGGCATGCCACAGGTCAAACAACGCGGGCAGGAGTTTCCGGGCGGTGAGATCCCCGGACGCCCCGAAGATGACGACGGTGGCACCGATCGGGATAATCGCCGGTGCGCCATTTTTATCGCTGGTCGTCGTCGTGCCCGCCATCATAAGCCTCGTCCTCGGATCGGTGCGATTCTGCGCTGGAACTCCGCAGGAAATGTATGTTCGAGGATGGTATCGAGAATTCACAGCAGTGGCGATGGCAAACTGCGGCCAGTCATCCATCCGCCAGTCGCGAATTTCGCCAGGATAACTGTGGCCGGACGACGCCGGGCCAGTTGCCGGCATACAACCCGCGCTGTTCGCCTGTGTCGTGGACATCGAACGACAGGCAGTCGTCGGCGATGGCGACTGGTTGATTCAAACCGTGGCCAATTCGTACCGAAACGACATAGCGGCCTTCATTGAGCAGATTCGCGGGAATCCGACATTCCAGTCGATAATCGCCCGGCGGCTGAGTCATCATTGCGGCGCTCTGGAATCCGAGGGCCTGGGTAGAGGACGACATTAACACGGTCGAGCCGATCTGATCTTTGAGCAACAGCGTCCCACTCAATTGATTTCCGGCTGCGAGCCGTTCGTACTCCACTTGGATCAGGATTTCCTCAGCGAGCTGGAAATTGGCCGTAGGCTGCGCGTTGCCGGACTGCGCGAGGCGTGCGGCGCGGAGGCGGGCCTCATCGTTGCCGGGAGCTTGCGCGCGATCGGTCCAGGTGATCTCCCCACCCTCGCGGCGGGCCGAGGTCAAATAGGTGCGGATGATTTCGTCCGGCGGTCCATCGGCGGCGACGCGGCCCGCTTCCAGCAGAATCACCCGGTCGCATAAATTCGCCAGCGACGGCAGATGATGCGAGACGATCAGGCAGGTCGCGCCGCGTCCCACGGCGTCTTGAATCGCCGCCAGCGATTTTTTCTGAAACGACGCATCGCCGACCGAGAGGACTTCATCGACAATCAGAATTTCCGGGTCGAGCAAAGCCGCGACGGAAAAAGCGAGCCGAATAAACATGCCGCTGGAATAATGCTTGACCGGCGTATCGAGAAACGCCTCGACTTCGGAAAACGCCACAATCTGATCGAACTTGCGGCGGACTTCCTGGCGACTCATGCCGAGAATCGCGCCATTGAGGAAAATGTTTTCACGGCCCGTGAGTTCCGGATGAAATCCTGACCCGACTTCCAATAAGCAGCCCAACCGCCCGCGGACACCGACGCGGCCGATTGTCGGGGCCATGATCCGCGAGATCAGTTTCAGCAGCGTGCTTTTCCCCGCGCCATTCCGGCCGATCAGCCCGACGACTTCTCCCGCGGCGATGTTCAAGGATATGTCGCGCAAGGCCCAGAATTCTTCGTCAGCAGCCATTTGTGGGATGCGATGCCCCGTCATCAGACCGGTCAACCGACGCCCGGTGTCGTGGAGGACTTCCATCAACCGCCGATCGGGCGCGCGGTGCCGCAGCCAGTAGCGTTTGCCGACCTGTTCGATCTGGATGGCGTTCATACGTGGACCACGCTTCTACGAAGCGTCGCTAAAGTGTGTCTTAAACGCGGTCGGCGACAATGTCTTCCGTGTTCGCGAAATATCTCAGGCCGAATGTCAGGATGATCGCCAGCGAAGTCGTGCTGACGAGCATCATCAACACCGTTGGCGGCGTTTGTCCAAACCAGGCGGCGCGGAATAAATCGATGATCGTCACCAGCGGGTTAACGGCCGCAAGTACCCGGTAATGTTCTGGAATCACGGTCGATGTTTGATACATCACGGGGGTGAAGATCAGGCCGATTTGCAGCGCGAACGGCACCAGGCTGGTGACATCTCGATACAGGGCGTTCAACATACTGACCCACACGCCGATGGTGAACGAGGCCAAGGTCAGCGGGATCGCCAGCAGCGGCGACAGAAAGAACCACGGGCTGGGAAACACGCCAATGAGCAAACCGCTGATCAACAGCAGAATCCAGCCGATTCCAAAGTCAACGAGGGGTGTCATCACGGCGGAGATGGGGAGCAGGAGACGCGGGAAGTACGTTTTGGTGATCAACTGGCGGTTGTTGGCCAGACACATTGTCGACTGTTGCACCCCCTGGGCAAAAGCCTGCCACAAGATCGCGCCGCTGAGCCGGAGAATCCAACCCGGGACTTGCCGGTCGTTGGTTTTCGCTTCGAGCAACCAGAAGAAGCCGGAAAATACAATTGTGTAAGCGAGCGGTTGCAGCACCACCCAGGCTGCTCCGAGGATGGTCTGCCGATACCGAACATGGAGGTCGCGAATGACGAACGCGAGGACCAGTTCTCGGTACGCCCAGAGTTCCTCAAGGCTGTGCCGCCGTGCGGAACCGTGGGCTTCGGACCAGCGCAGCGGGAGTTCAGTGCGTTGCATGACCAGACTGTACGCTCGAATCGGCAGGAGTGAAGGCGAATTCCGCGCGGATGGTAGGCAATGCGGGAATCACCCGCAAGACGATTGTTTCGAAGGCACCGCTCAGGTCGTGCAGCCAGTTCCCAAAGTTCGACTTCATAATCCAAGGATTCATGGCGGTGGTGGCTGAACAGCCGCAGGATTGATCAGGACGGGAGCCAAGGTTGGCGCGTGAGCCCCGGCCAGTTCTTTCGGTGGTGGCGGTACCGGAGTTTTCTCTAATTCGGCCTTGGCCAAGGCGAGGAAGTAAGCGGCCAATCGAGTGTCCGCCAAATCAGGCTGCAATCGCTGATCAATAGCCAGGGGCGCGTGATCACGTGCGGCATACAAAACATACTGCGCCGCGGGCCGATCCGTGCCGGCGTACTTCTTCAAGACTCGCGTCACATCCGCGAGTTTTTCTTTGGCGGGTTTTGTGTAGAGCGCCCACTCCGTATCACTCACGCCAGCGGCTCGGAGTTGTTCGCCTTCTCGCCAGACTTGGCTGACTTCTGCCAGATATCCGGGGGTGTAGTCCGGCCGAGGAATGAAAATGTAAAGACCGATCAACAGGGCGATGGCCACTGCAATTCCCACCGGTTTCCAATACGGTCGCATGCGAACCCGCCAGGGAATGGTCGCCATCGCGCGCAGCGCCTTGGGCAATGTGGGAAACAGTTCCCACATCTCCTCCAGGCGCATGATGCGGAGAATTTCCTTCATGTCCGGGGAGATGCCGGCGAGCGCGATCCGCCCGGATTTCTCGCGGATGGCTTGTCCCAGATTGACGATCTCGCCCAAAATCGTCGAGCCGTAATAATTCCCGCCGCTCATGTCGATAATCAAATGCTTGATCTTGGGCTGACGCGCAATCCCAACCAGCGTGACCATTTCATTATGGACCGCACTGATGCTGAAGCCGGCGGCATCGCCCAGCAGCGTGACCACCATCGTGTCCCCCAGAACTTCCGTCCGGTAAACGCGATGGTGTTTCGTTTTTTCAAGATCGATCATAGCACGGCACCTCGACGCATCGGCAGAATCCGCCAGTCGTGTAGAGTGTGTTGAGACCGACAAACTCTGCAGGCAAGCTGGGATTGATTCAATGGTTGTATCAAAACAACAGGTCAGTGTCACGCGGCCACCGTCGAGATCCGTGCGTAGATAAGACTCACGTAGGGGGTTCCGTTTCACCGCGTTGCAAACACCCTGAACTCGCTAAAGTCACCAATCAATCAGCTCTGCCTGATGCGCAAATTTCACGCGGGTTCTCTGTTTGATCCGGACTCATCCCGCCCTCGCTCAAGTTGCACCGGCCCGCGCACCGATTTGATCGGAGGTCCGGCCACGCCGAATCTCATCGCATCGGCCGACAGAATTGCCTGATGATCCGCGAACCAGCGAACTGAATGTACATTCCCAGCAGAGGATTTTCCCCGCATGGCGGCTGCGACACCACATGATCAGTTTCGACTCGGCTTCCTCGCGGCGGTGGATGACGCGGAACGGGGTATTGTGGGCGGTCTGCTGATTACCAATCACTTCGGCCGTCCGCTGGAATTTCAGTGTACGATGCCGGTGAAGGCCAACCGCACGCAGCAGATTCTCTTCGGGCCACAACTGCGACCCTATGTCCTGACCGAACTGATCGGCAAAACGTTATTGGAGAAGGTCGGCGTCAAACCGCATCTGGTACTCACCGAGTCGATGGACCTGCTCGCCTTGCGAGATCACATCTCGGTCCCTGTCGCCAGCTTGACGGAATCGACCGACGCACAGTCCCTGTCGCTGGGCCAGCAACGACTCCGGTTTCACGAGAGTCATTCGTCCGACCGTGCCGACATCGCCCGTCAGTCCGCGCAGATTCCCGTCTCGGCCGACCTTAAAGAACCGTTCGAGCGCATCCGTGAAGCGTTGGCTGAAACGATGAAGTCGAACGCCGGTTGAACGGGTGGCCGTGCGAATCACGAAGGACCGTGCATTCTCAGCGATCAGGGAAGAGAGATTATGGATCAGGGATCAGCACCGCGCGACGAACATTCGCCGATCATCACGCCGCCGCAGATCACGCTCAACTTGGATGAGTTACTGCCATCCCTTGGCGCGCAGCCCTTGGCTTTGAGTGCCCCCGACATTCATTTGGCTGGTGTGAACAGCGCCCTCCAGCGCGCGCCGCGTGTGGAAACGGCCACAGTCTCGCTGCTGAACAAGATTGTCGCCACCGTCGGGTGGAAGCCGCCGCGGATGCGGGTGCAAACTTACGGCATCACATTCCCGGAAGGGATTACGTTCCTGCCGCCGGCGGAACCCAAACCAGCAGCCGTCGAAAAAATTGAACCGCCCATCGCGGAGATCATCGACGCCGCTGCTCAGCCCAAAAAGCCAAAGCAAGTCACGCGGCTGAAACCCCCAGCCGATGCGCTGTCGCTCGAAGACCGCTTGTTTTATCTGTTGCAGCCACCGTTGCAAACCTGGCTGGCGGGCCAGGAACTGATCATGCCGTTTGAGCCGTTCCCGTTTCAGTATGAGGGAATCGCCTGGCTCTACTCGCGCGACGCCGCGCTGCTCGCCGATGAAATGGGCCTTGGCAAGACGATGCAGACGATCACCGCGATTCGCTTGCTGGTTCGTTCCGGCCAGGTTCGCAAGGTGCTGCTCGTCTGTCCGAAGCCGCTACTGCCGAACTGGCAGCGCGAATTCCAGAACTGGGCCGAGGAACTGCCGTTTGTTGTGATTGAAGGCGATACCGAACGCCGCAAGTTGACCTGGACGATGCCCGGCGTGCCGGTGCTGATCGCCAATTACGAATTGATGGTCCGCGATTTCGCAAACTTCCCTGACGGCGAATTCCCCAAGTTTGATCTCGTCGTTCTCGACGAAGCTCAGCGCGTGAAGAATCGCGAATCGCGTACAGCGGAAACGGCCCGCGCGATTCCCCGCAAGCGCGCCTGGGCGCTCACCGGCACGCCCATCGAGAATCGACACGAGGAAATGGGATCGCTCTTCGAGTATCTCGAAATCATCCCGCCGCGCGGCACCCCCGATCTGCGGCAACTTCAGGCGCTGTCGAAAGAATTCGTCTTGCGGCGGACCAAAGACCTCGTCATGAAGGACATGCCCCCGCGACTGGATCGCGATGAGATCATCGAACTAAGTTCCGCCCAGCGGATCGCCTACGACACCGCCGAGAAGGATGGCGTGATTCACCTGAACGAACTTGGCGAATCCATCTCGGTCCAGCATGTCTTTGAACTGGTGCTGCGGTTAAAGCAGATTACCAACTGGGACCCGCTCACCGGGGAGAGCATCAAGCTCGAGCGTCTCGTCGCCGACATGGAAGAAATCGCCGCGTCCGGCGGCAAGGCGATTCTGTTCAGCCAGTGGACGAAAACCATCGACTGGCTCTACGAACGGACCAAGCAATTTGGCACACTCGTGTATCACGGCGGCGTTCCCACGAAGCAGCGTGAACCGATTCTTGCCGAGTTCAAAAACAACCCCGATTCGCATCTCATTTTGATGAGCTACGGCACCGGAGCCGTGGGCCTGAACCTGCAATTCGCCGGGTATGTCTTCCTGTACGACCGCTGGTGGAACCCCGCTGTCGAAGATCAGGCGATCAACCGGGCGCATCGCATCGGCTGTAAAAGCCAGGTCATCGTCACGCGATTTATCTGCAAGGACACGATTGAAGAGCGCATCGACAAGGTTCTCCGCGAAAAGCGGCAACTGTTCGCGGAGATTCTGGGCGAAGGGGACAACATGAGCCATTCGCGGAGCATGAACGCCTCGGAAATCTTCGGCCTGTTCGATCTGAAAGCCCGCCACGGCAAGGGCACCCGCTCGATCGCCCCCAAGCCCCCGCAAGCCGCGTGACGCGAATCCGCCGATGGTATTGTGCCACGACTTGTCCTCCAGTCGTGTGCTTAATCGGGCACGACTTGAGGACAAGTCGTGGCACGGGCCGATGGGAATGATCCAGCCACCCGTTGATAGATGATCGACTACGAGATCGTGTCATGACGCCGAGCGCGGGCCGGCTTGCACCTGGAGCACCGGTTGGGCTTTTTCACCGCTGCACAGGACAATCAACAGGTTGCTGACCAGAGCATCGCGTTCTGAGGCTTTGACTTCCAATCCCGCCGCCTGCAACCGGTCCACAGCGTCGCGGACGATCTCGACAGCGCCTTCGACGATGGTTTTCCGCGCGTCGATCAAGGCCAGTGCTTGCTGCCGCATCAGCATCGCCTGAGCGATTTCCGGGGCATACGTCAGGTCGTTGAGCCGCACGCCGAGGATGCGGACGCCCGCCGGGTCGACCACCGATTGCAGTTCCTCAACAAACTGCTGCGTGACGACATCGCTCTCTTTCTTAAGGCATTGCCGCGCATCATCGGCCGATTCATACGGGAACCGGGACGCGACCCGCTTGATCACGGCTCCCGCCTGGTCCTGAATAAAGCTGTGAAAGTTCTCGACCTGCAAGGCCGCTTTGAACGTGTCTTCCACGCGATACACCACGACCGCGCTGATTTGCACCGGGTTGCCGTTGAGTTCGACGACCGTTTCGCGTTCCAGATTGAGGGTGGCATCCCGGGTGGAAATGCGATGCAGCTTGCGGCCGACCGGATGGCTCCAGCGAATCCCCTGCGTCTTCAGCGTCGTGAGATACTTTCCGAACCGCACCACGACAATTTCCTCGCGCGGATTGATCACGAAGAAACCGAACAGCAAGATCGGCGGAAAGAAAATCGTCAGGCCGACGACCAGGATTTGTTCGAGGAACGCCTCGTTGGAATTGATGGTGGATTCGGGGGATTTCGACATGGGGCCCTTTCTATCTGGGAAATGTCAGCGTCAGCGGGATAACGCTGACGCCGCGATCGTGGATCATGATAATTTGCTGGCTGCTCAGTATGAGGCGTCAATTTTCTATCGACATCGGTTGATAGCCGACGATATTGTGGTATGATATTTCATCATACCACGGAGTGAGTTCCATGAGTCAGGCCAAGATTGCTGTTAGCATCGACCGGGAATTGCTCGCGCGTCTGGATCAGCTCGTTACAGAACACCAGTTCCCCAATCGCAGCCGCGCGGTGCAGGAGGCATTGCGAGACAAGTTAGAGCGACTTGATCGCAGTCGGCTGGCGCGCGAATGCGCGAAACTTGATCCCGCGTTTGAACAGCAACTGGCGGACGAAGGCCTGAAAGAAGACATGGAATCATGGCCCGAATTTTAAGGGGTGATATCGTCTGGGCCGATCTGAACCCCGTGCGCGGGAGCGAGCAGGCGGGACATCGACCAATTGTGGTACTCAGCGAAGATGTCTTCAATGCGCGATCAGGCACGGTGATCGCCATGGCAATCACCAGCCAGCCGCAGAGGGCCGGTTTTCCGCTCACCCTGGAATTAACGAACTCAAAGCTGCCGCGGCGTTCGTGGGTCAAGATCAGCCAAGTCCGCACACTCTCTGTCGAGCGCATTGGCGGAAAAATCGGACGCGCGGCGCCGGAAGAACTGAATCGCCTCATCGAGGGATTCAATGAAATCATCGGCGGATAATTCTGACCGCGCCCATCTTCTGATGTATGGCGGTTGCGGATAAGATGCCCTCATGCCCTCCGCCGAACAATATTTGAAGCCCGAAGTCATTCGCACGGTGTCGCGGCTCGATTTGCGGGCGCGGTTCATCGTCGAGGGGTTTCTCACCGGGCTGCATGCCAGCCCGTTTCATGGGTTCAGCGTCGAGTTCAGCGAACATCGTCGGTATTCCCAGGGGGACGACCCCAAGGACATCGACTGGCTCGTCTATGCCAAGACCGACCGGTACTACGTCAAGAAGTATCAGGCCGAGACCAACATCTCCGGCTACTTGCTGATGGATCTGTCTGAGAGTATGGGCTACACCTATCGGCAGGAACTCACCAAGTTCGATTACAGCATCTGCCTCGCCGCGGCGCTGGCGTACCTGATGGTTCATCAGCAAGACCCCGTAGGCCTGATGACCTTCGGCGACAAGCTGCAGATGAGCCTGCCTGCCAAAAGCAAACGGAGCCAGTTGGGGAACATCCTCGGCGTGCTGGCGAAAGCGAAGCCCGCGGGGCCGACGGATGTCGCGGGGAACTTGAAACGCATCGCATCAATGATTCGGCACAAAGGCCTGATCATGCTATTCAGCGATTTGCTGTGTGATGTGCAGCCGGTCCTCGACAGCTTGCATCAACTGCGTTACGCCGGGCACGACGTGATTGTGTTTCACGTTCTGGATGAAGCGGAAGTGAAGTTCCCGTTCGATGGCCTGATCGACTTTGAAGACCCCGAGACGCACGACCGGCAACTGGTCGACGCGGCGGGCATCAAGCCCGATTATCTGGAAGCGGTCGAGGAACTGCGGTCGAAGTATAAGAAAGAATGCCGGGCGATGGGCGCCGATTATGTGCCGCTCGACACGAGCCTGCCCTTTGATCGGGCGCTGGTGGAATATCTCTCGCAGCGGCAAGCCCGGTTTTGAAGAAGCCCAGGGGTTGCAACCCCTGGGCTTCAAAGCCCGGCGTCAGCGACGCCGGGACCATTTTGTGCGCGCACAATCGCCGGCTCGCCGAACGCCGGCTCACGGCGCGTGAATTCCGGATCGAGATGGGGCGGCGAGACGCGGTTGAGCCGTCGCATGCGGTGCGGTTGCAGATTATGCCACATCTCGCAACCGCACAGGCTGATCGGCAGCAGGCACAACACGAGCGCGGACGCTTGGCGGACGGTCATGGGACCAACCTTCTTGGCGACGGAGAAACATGAGTTTTAGCGAGGGATTGGGCGGTCTATAGCAGATTGTCACAAACCGTGGAAGACGGATTTGCGGACCCGTCGGCAGGGCTGTCGTCTTTGCCACTAACGAGTCACTGTGGAATTGCGAAAGGTCGGTCCCGACTAGGCCATCGGCGGACTGGGACGGCGTTACACCACCCGGCAGAAAACGCATTTCAGGTAGTCGGCTTCCGAACAAGTCGCCGAGCGCGGATGATCGGCCGCGGGGCCGCGGATTTCCAGAATCTGCAAATGCCGGCCGGCATGCACGGCGGCTTTGGCGAGGACTTCGAGGAACATCTCCCGCGTGACATGGCCCGAACAACTGCACGTCAGCAACCACCCGCCGGGTTTCAGGACGTCCATCGCGAGTCGATTCAAACTGTAATAGCCGCGCAGCGCGGCATCCACCCCGGCTTTGTTGCGGGCCATTTTCGGCGGATCGAGAATCACCGTGTCGAAGAGTTCGCCTCCTTCGGCCGCGAGTTCTTCCAGCGCTTTGAAGCCATCTTGCTTGCGAAACCGCATCCGTTCAGAAAGGCCGTTTAGGTCAGCGTTGGCCTTGGCCAAAGTCAGCGCCGATTCCGAGACATCCACGGCGAGTACCTCGCGCGCAGCGCCATGTTTCACACAGTTCAGCCCGAAACCGCCGTGATAACAGAACAGGTCCAAGACCTTGTGTCCGGCGACGTACTGGCTGATGAATCGCCGATTGTCGCGCTGGTCCAAATAGTAGCCCGTCTTCTGCCCCTCGACCAGATCGAGACCATACCGCAGGCCATTCTCTTCGATGAACAGCGGCCGCGGCGGCGGTTCCCCCCAGAGGAGTCCATCGGCCTGCTCCAAACCTTCAGCACTGCGAATCCCTTTTTCAGTGCGCAGCCAGATGCCCCGCGGTTGCAGCTTTTCGCGGAGCAGTTCGAGCAACATCTCCTGCCGCTGCGCCAACGCCAGGCTCGTCAGTTGGACGATCAGCCAGTCGCCATACCGGTCGACCGTCAGTCCCGAGAGTTGATCGCCTTCGCTGTTGATCAACCGGCAGGCAATCTGCGATTCACCGGCGGGAAATAATCGTTGGCGGAGTTCGAGCGCCTCGTCGATTCGCCGCGACCAGAAATCGCGATCCAGCGCCGTGCCTTCGTCCCAGGTATAAAGCCGGACGCGCATCTGGCTGTGCGGATTGAATAATCCGCGGGCGATGAACTGCCCGTCATGCGCGTGGACGGCGACCTCCGCCCCGGGTTCCGGTTCACTCTCGCTCGGGGCCAGGGCGGAACTGCACACCCACGGATGCCGATGAAACAACGGCAAGGCTCGTCGCGGCTTGATCACGAGTTGCGGCAAAGTCGAAAGCGCGGAAGACATACTGCGAGCCTGTGGGGGAGCGGCGAGGAAGACAATGCAAAACGGCTGGGTGGCCAGGGCTGGAGCCGCTCTGGGCGAAGCCCCGGTGACTTGGGCTGCATCTACCGGGGCTTCGCGAAGCGCTCCAGCCCCGGCCACCCCATGCAAAAAGTCTCTCTGTGGTTAAGACGGTGGCTTGGGCCTCATCACATCCAGTTGGAGTGACAACATTCAGCGCTGTTCCGTCGGTCGCGCGGCGTCGACTTCTTCCAGATACGCCAGCAAGCGATCACGCTCCGTTGTCAAGTGGCGGACCCGCAGCAGCGAGCGCACGCGCACGGAGAGTTCGAGCCGATTGATCGGCTTGGTGAGGAAGTCGTCCGCACCCGCCAGAACCGCCTTCTCGATATCGCCGATTTCGTTCAGCGCCGTCACCATCAGAATCGGGATCGACCGCGTGACCAGGTCTTTGCGAATCTGCTGGCAGACTTCATACCCGCTGAGCTTCGGCATCATGATGTCGAGCAAAATCAGGTCCGGCTCGAATTCATGCACTTTGTTCAGTGTCTCTTGACCGTCATAAGCCATCGCGATTTCGTACGGCTCGTCGGACAGGTAAGCCTCGAGCAACTCGCAGTTCTGCATGTTGTCGTCGGCGATCAAAATTTTGGACGTCGGCATAGGGTGGCTCCGCGGGGGAGATTGGCAGACAGGATGTCGGCCCCGGAAGAAATCGAGCGAATTTATATTTGAACAGTATAACCAATGCCGGTCGGAAAGAAACGAAACACCCCGGACGACTACATATCGAAGATTTTTGTTGCATGTGAGATGACGACTTGATAGACTAATCGTCCCGTCACTTCCGGCAGGCAGTCGAGCTTGCCAATTCCTTTCTCCAAGGAAGCCATCATGCACATCAGCGAATTTGAAGACGCCTATGAAGATGATCTGCGTACCGACGATGAGTTCCTCTCGCTGCCCATCAGCCAGATCGAACCTCAGCCGGCGGTTCTGATCGAAGAATCGGCCAGCGTGGCCGAGGCCGTGCTGGCGATGAACGTCAATCACACGGGCTGCGTGCTCGTCATGCATGAAGGCCGGTTGACCGGTATTTTCACCGAACGGGACGTGTTGACCCGCGTTTTCGGGCATGAAAACTGTCAGAAACAGCGCGTCGGGACGGTCATGACCAAGAACCCGGAAACGCTGAACCTCAACGATGATCTGGCGTTCGCACTGCACCATATGAGCGTCGGCGGCTATCGGCACATTCCGATCATGGAACATTCACACCCGGTGGGCGTCCTCTCAGTGAGAAACATTGTCGATTATCTGGCGGGGCTGCATCCCGAAGACGTGATGAATCTGCCGCCGAATCCGGGTAGCGCCATTTTCCGGACCGTGGATGGTGGTTGAAAGATTGTTTCTCGTTTCGTCGGCCGAGGTTCCAGCCGCGCCAGCGCTTGCGCGCGGTCGGCGGCATCCGCGTTTTGGAAATGCGGATGCCGCCGCTCAGCCGCGCTGCTGACAACGGACGAAATATCCCTGCACTTCCGCCAGGCAAGGCCGCCCGTTCGGGGAATGCGTGGTGCAGCGGCCCGCATCCGACTGGGCTTTCAGGACGACGGCTTTCGTCCGCGTGACCACTCCCTCGGCGATATCGGTTTCGATGTCCTCGCGCGTCAGGCCGAAACAACCACACAAGGGGGCTTCGGGGTCCTTGATGGGAATCGGCACACTCAGTTCGTTGCGATCCACCCGCCCGCCGAACTCATCGAAGTAAACCACCGGGCAGCTTTCCACCCGGCAGAACGACGCCGTATCGGCAAAGCGCCTTCGCAACTCCGGCGTGAGAAACGCCTGCATTGTTTGCGGCCCGACACTCTGCCCCACGCTGCCGCATTGCGGACAAAAACTGTCCGCCTGATCCGGCTCGCGAAGGAAGGCCTTATTCATCGTAATATCGGCGCAAAAGGTCGGGTGTTAACGGTTCATCATGGTTGAGAATATCACAGCCGGCAACGAGACGACAGATCCCGTGTGTTTCAAGCGTTATTGTGCTTCGGTTCTGAATGTAGAGCACTTGCTCCGCAAGTGCAAAAAGACACTTGCGGAGCAAGTGCTCTACATTGTCGACTGTATCTCGATTCGGGTGGCACGTCCCTGAGGCTCTGCGGGCGTGGCGATTGCTCGAAAACCACGCCCTTCCCACAACCTCAGGGACGTGCCACCCAACAGATGGACAATTACGAATTACCCCCGCCTACCAGCGGGTTGCGGCGGCTCGTTCCAGGGTGAAGACGATGGAGCCGGTGCGGAATACGGTGACGGTGCCGGTCGATTGACTGACGGTGATCGCCATCGCCTGGGTATGTGTGGTGATGGCCGCCGCCGTCTGATGGCGGGCACCCAGGCCGTGCGGCAGATTGGACGAGCCGGACTTCGGCATCAGATACGTTCCCGCCGTGAGGACGGTGCCGTCGCCTTGGATGATAAACGCCCCGTCGATCAGGGCGAATTCCTTCATCGTTTCCGACAAGCTGGGATCGAGAACATTGCGCAACTGGCGGGAATACCCGTGAAACGGATTGAGGACGAGCTGCTGCGCATGCTTCATCACATTGCGGGAATCGCCGATGATGAACATTGTGCCGACGGCGTGAGCTTCCCGGCCTTCCGCCGCGATTTCCACGGCGAGCGACAGCAGCCGCAGGATGACAGCGGGGCGAATGACATCGACCCCTTTGCGATTCTTTTCGGACAACATGGCCCGAAAATGAACTTCCGGCTTGGTGACGGTAATACTGTCGAGCCGGCGGCCATCCGATCCCGTCACGCAGACGACGCTGTGCTTCTCCGTCAGCAGACCGGAGGAAGCCGCCAGCAACAGGCCCAGATTCGCTCGGTCCATGCGCGACAGCGAGGCATGCGACACGTCGAACACATGCGTGTCCTTCCGCTCGATCTGCTCGTCATCCGAGTGTTCCGTCGTGATCACCAGCAAGCGGCCGGCCCACGATTCAAGTTGCTCCCACGGAATCTGCTCGACGCGATCCACCGCGAGCAGCAGGGCTTGCGCTCCAATCGAGTCGACTAGTTGCACGGCTTGCTTGATCAGCGTCAACGTCAGCTTGGGAATGCTGGCGGCCCGGGTCGGGCGTTCTTCGGCTTGGATTCCGGCTTTCCCCAGCAGCAGCCGGTCGATGGTTCGCGTGTCTTTGGCCTGAATCAATTCTTTGCGGAACTCGTCGCTCTTGAGCAATTCGGCCAAGGCCGCGAGAACTTCAATATGCGATTGCTGTAGCTTGCGGCCCAGCACCAGCAGCACGATCAGTTGGACGTGTTGGCCGGTGGGGACACCATAATCCACCCCCTGCCGGCTGCGACCGACCACGACCCGGAAATCTCCTTCCCAGTCGATGAACGCATGGGGCAGGGCGAAGTCCGGCTCAACGAGCGTTTGGGCTGCGGCTTCGCGTTCCTCGATGGCTTCGAGCACGGTTTCGGCCGCGATCCCGTCATCTTCCCAATTCGCCGCCTGCACGAGCGCGCGAATCGCCGCCGGGCGCGTTTTGGCCGTCAGTTCGATCAGCCGCATGGCGTTGACGAGTTCGCCGAGGTCCAAGAGAACAGTCCTGTGCGAGGCGCGGGCCAGATATTTCGTCTTCGGTCGATTGGGGTGGCACGACCCTGAGGCTTTGGCAAGGGCGTGGTCTTGCGTGCATTCGCCACGCCCTTCGAAGACTCAGGGACGTGCCACCCGGAAATCCAATCTCCAAACTTTTCGATGACCAGAAATTTCGTCTGTCAAAACCGGATCGTTGTAGGTTGTTTGTTGAGTGTTGTAAAGCGACGAGCGGCAACTTCGGCGACAAACAACTCTCACTCAACCCCCAACGGCTTTTCCCGGCCTTTCGCTCAGAGAAATTTCTGGAAATCCAAGAAAAAAACCCGGCCAGTCGGGATGGTCGGGTTCAGAATGAAATTTGTGACAGAATCGCCCGTTAGTAGCGGCCGCCACCACCCCCACCATATCCGCCACCGCCGCCGTAGCCGCCCCCACCCCCGCCG
>Ga0335397_10002868_pt1 | contig 23372 bp, 24 predicted proteins | sample MAT04_FD_205740 | JGI IMG/M metagenome (GOLD analysis project Ga0335397, IMG submission 205740) | Freshwater microbial communities from Lake Fryxell liftoff mats and glacier meltwater in Antarctica - MAT-04 (spades assembly) (version 2) ... | reverse complement strand
CAATGAGATCAGGATTTCGTCGAGCGCTGGAATTTTTTGCGTAACCCGCAAAGTTTGACAGAGATAGGTATGGCCTGGCCGAGGGTATTATCGGTCATGCCGAGTCTGAGAATTGAAACGAATTGAACATTTTTCACAACGTTGCAAACCACGCTCGGTTACCCCACAGCAACCGCTGCCGGCTCGCTCAAAACTGTCGACACCACATGCGCAGCCATCCGCTGCATCGCCCTGGTGGCCGAGCAATCGGGCAATGCCACCACGTGCGGCTTCCCCTCGTTGCCGGACACCTTGACCGCGGGATCAACGGGCACCCACCCGGCGTCGTCGATCTCGCGCCCCAAAAATCGCCGACAGCACAGGGCGATCCGCCCTGCAGCATCAGCGGCCTGCTCTCCGGAGAGAGCGAAGTTCACCAACGTACCGACCCAGGGACTCGACTCCGACGCCAGCACCTTGATGCTGGCGTAAGCATCCATCACCGCCACATTGTCGGGCGTCGTGACCAGGGCCATCGCCTGCGAAGCCGCCAGGAATCGGCGGACCCGCGGGCAAACGCCCGAGCCTACATCCAGAATGACCACATCGGCGTGCGAGCCCAGCCCGCGCAGTTCTTCGATCAGGCGTTCCTGCGCAGCGGGCGAGCATTCCACCGGCTCGCCGGCGCTCCACTTGCCCGGCAGGACCTGCACGCCGGCCGGACCGCGACGGAGGACTTCATGCACGCTTCGCTGGCCGGCCAGCACTTCGACCAGCGAATCGCCGTCGTCGAGCTGGCACAGAGTATCAACATTCGGCCCGCGCAGATCGGCATCGACCAGGACGACCCGTTGGCCGAACTGCGACAAGGCCACCGCCAGGTTCACCGCCACCGTGGTGGCGCCGACCCCGCCCTTGGCTCCGACGACGGACAGGAGCCGCGGCGCAGGGCCGGAAGGCTCGTGGGCGAGCACAGCTTGTCGCTGCTTCACCAGGCGTCGGAGGTAGTCGGCTTGATCGTGCACGGGGGAAGTGGTCTGTGGTTCGTGGTTAGATTCGTAGGGTGGGCTGTGCCCACCACCGCCATTTCGACAGGTTCGTTTCTCAAGTTCGGGTGCCATTCTTTTTGAGAATCGCACACCCACTGAAGTTCAAAGTTGTCCAGCATCTCGTTGGTGGGCACAGCCCACCCTACGACCGGTTGACTTTGCTCGATTTATCTTGCGGCAGCCAGCTCCATCCCCAGCACCATGCGGGCCAAGCGGCGGGCGTCGGCCGCTTCAATGTCGTCGGGCACGCTCTGTCCATTGGTGATGTAGCTGACCGGCAGCTTGCTCGAGCGGACCAGCGGCAGCAGATTGCCCACGGCCGTGGCTTCGTCCAGCTTGGTCAGAATCAGCGACGTCGTGCCTGCTGTGCCGAAGCGCTCGGCGGTCTTGGTCAAGGTCGCGGCGCTGGCCACGGCCGAGAGGACCAGATGGACCTCGTCGACTTCGGCCTCGCCCAGAAAGGTTTTGAGTTCTTGAATCTTTACTTCGTCGCGGGGGCTTCGTCCGGCGGTGTCCATCAGGACCAGATCCAGCGACGAGAACTCCTGCATCGCCTCGCGCATCTCACGCGGGGTGGCGACGACTTTCATGGGCAGATCGATGATGTCGGCATAAGTCCGCAACTGCTCGACGGCGGCAATGCGGTAGGTGTCGACCGTGATCAAGCCGACGCGGCGCTTCTCACGCAGGCGATAGTTGGCAGCCAGCTTGGCGATGGTCGTCGTCTTGCCAACGCCCGTCGGGCCGACCAGGGCCACCACGCGGCGCGTTCCGGGCGTGACGCGGATCGGGCCGGTGTGCTGGAACTCGGCTTCCATCATGCGGGCCAGCCGCGATTTAACCAGGACCGGATCGGCCAACTCGTCCCCCATGGTTTCACTGCGGACCCGCTCCACAAACTCGCGGGCCAGATCTTCGCCGATCTCGGCCTCGATCATCTCGGTGTACAGCTGGAACATCTGCTCGGGAATCTCGGCCCGGCCGTCCCGACGGCTCTGCTGGCACAAGCCTTCGACCATCGACTGTAGTTCGTTCAGTTGCTCGCTCAGGCGATCCCGCTCGCGCGATCGGTACTCGGGCTCGCGCGTTTCGCGAGTCTCACGCGCCGGGCGTTCGGCGGGAAGTTCCGCGGCGGGCTCCGACGTGCGGATGGCCAGCCGACTGGGAACATTCACATCGACGCTGGCAGTGACCTCGATCTGCCGCATGCCGGGGATCCAGCGGAGCAAACGACTGCCGTTCACTTCGCGCGTTTGCAGGATCACGGCCGCCGGCCCCAGATCGCGACGCACCTGGGCCAAGGCCTGCTGCATCGTGGGAGCGCGAAAGGTCTTTACATCCATGGTTCGTACTTCAGTAGGGTGCAACGGAACTCAGTTCAATCTCAGGCCACTGCGGCCGCTTCCGGGGCGGCGATCAGGGCCACGCTCTCGACACGCGTATCTCGGGTAATTTCGTCGAAGCTCAGCACGGCCAGCCGGGGAAGTTCGGCCTCAATCAGCCGCCGCAATGCGGCGCGGATCTCGGGGCCGGCCAGCACGACAGCCCCTTGGCCCAACTCGGCCAGCCGTCGCGATTCGCTCGCCAGCCGATAGCAGACCGTTCTGCGAAGCGCGGGCGAGAGCCGCAAGGACGGGCCGGCCTCGTGAATCTCCAAGCCAGCCAGCAAGCGATCTTCCAGCATCGGATCGAGCGTGATCGCCCGCAGACAGCCGCTCGCATCGCGGAATCGGTGCGAGATCGCCCGGGCCAGCCGCTGCCGAACCTGCTCGGCCAGACGCCAGGGTTCCTTGGTCCGCCCGGCGTGATCGCCTAACGTCTCGAGGATGTGCCCCAGATTGCGGATCGGCACTCCTTCGTGGAGCAGATGCTTCAAGACCTGCTGCACTTCACCCAACTTGAGCTGGCCGGGGATCACGTCCTCGACCACGGCCGGCAGCGTTTTCTTGAGCTGATCGACGAGATGCCGGGTGGCATCGCGAGTGAGCAGTTCGTCGGCGTGCTGGCGAATCACCTCGGTGAGGTGGGTCGCCAGGACGTCGGCCGGTTCGACCACGGAGTAGCCCAGCGACTCGGCCTGCGAGCGACTGGCGGGATCGATCCACACGGCGGCAAGGCCAAAGGCAGGCTCGGTGGTCTGCGTACCCTCGAGTGCCCCGGCGCTATGCCCGTGATCGACGGCCAGCAAACGGGTGGCCAGCAGCGTCCCCTCGGCGACCACCGAATCGGCGATCTTGAAGCGGTACTGCTCGCCCGCCAGGCGGACGTTGTCGCGGATGCGGACCTTGGGGAGTACGATGCCGATTTCGGCAGCCATGCTTTCGCGAACCCGCTGAATGCGTTCCAGCAGATCGCCGCCTCGTTTGGGGTCGGCCAGCCGGATCAGCCCCACGCCGATCTCCAACTCCATCGGGTCGACCGCCAGGTAGTCCTCGATCTTGGTCTCGGCTTTCGCGGCAGGCCGGGCCTGCTCGCGGGCTTGCGACTCGCGTTCGGTTCGTTCGCTGCGTTGCAGCGCGATGGCCAATCCGATGCACGAACCGCCCAACACCAGCAGTGGAATCGTGGGCAGGCTGGTGAAGATCAGCAGCCCCAGGAACCCACCCGTGATGAACAGCACTTCGGGGCGGAAGAAGAGTTGCTTGTTGAACTCGGCCGGCAAGTCGGTCGAGGACGTGCTGCGTGTGGTCAGCAAGCCGGCCGCCAGCGAAATCAGGAAGGCGGGGACCTGGCTCACCAGACCGTCGCCGATTGATAGTTTCGTGAAGAGCACCCCGGCATCGGTCAGGCTCATGCCCGACTCGATCATGCCGATAAACAGCCCGCCCACGATATTGATGGCCGTGATCGCCAGGCCGGCGATAGCATCGCCGCGCACAAATTTACTGGCACCGTCCATCGCTCCATAGAAGTCGGCCTGTTGGGCGGCTTCGACGCGGCGACGCTGGGCTTCTTTATGGTCGATGATGCCGGCATTCAAGTCGGCGTCAATCGCCATCTGCTTGCCGGGCAGTCCATCCAAAGCAAAGCGGGCGGCCACTTCGCTGATGCGCGTGGCCCCCTTGGTAATCACCAGGAACTGGATGAGGACGATGATCGCAAAAATGATCAGTCCCACCACGACTTTATCGCCGGCCACAAACTCGCCGAAGCTCTTCACCACCTCGCCGGCGGCATCTAGTCCTTCGCTGCCGGCTTGTGTCAGAATGAGCCGCGTCGTGGCCACATTCAGCACCAGTCGGGCGAGCGTGGTCACCAGCAGCAGCGACGGGAAGATGCTGAACTCCAGCGGAGTGCGGACGTAGATCGTCGTCAACAGCATCAACACGGCCACGGTAATGTTAGCCGCCAGCAATACGTCGACAAGCACCGTCGGCAGCGGCACCAGGATCACCAGAACACTGGCGACCAAGGCAACCGGCAGAATCAGGTGCTGGCGCGCAAGCCAGGCAGTTAAAGCGCCCTCAACAGGCGCCGGCGCAGGAGGCATCCGTGACCCCTACCGTGACAGGTTGAAGCAGGCGACGTGCCTGCAAAAAACTTTGGGAAAATTCAGATTTGGACTCAAGAAACCGGGAAGAGGGGCGGAAGGTACCCAAAACCCGGGTGAGCGTCCAGAGAAGTTTTGACGGGAAGAAGTGGCAAAAGGAGGGGGCCTGCGAACGCAGAGTTCCCAATCTTCCTCAGCGCCGGGCACAAGCGATCGCGACGAGGTCCAGCGATGCCAGCCCGGCTGTTCGAGACGGCGAGGTCACCCGGTCCTGAACCTGTGAAAAGTTCAGGACGGGTGACGTCAGTTATGTGGCCGCACCCGAGCTAGTAAGCCCGGCACTCAGCAACTTTCAACTCGTCTTGCAGCTCGGCATACCGAATCTGCATGCGACCTTCAAAGGAATGCGTGGTGCATTGTTCGCGGTCTGGCTGGATGTTCAGGCGATCCATGGCCGACTGCAGGTCCCGGATTTCGTTGAGCAGCTCGTCAACGGTGCGCGTATCGCGAAACATAAGAGAGATTCCGTTCGGGGAGAGGTTGGGGAACTTGTGCCCCAAGATGATGGCAATTTACCCCGATTTCGGAAAGCCTTTTTTGCCGGCTCCGAAATCAAATCCCTCATTGCCGCCCGAACAAGGACCACGAGGGGGGGCGCGAGCTAGCAATGCCAGCATCGCTACTCGGCAGCGGCCTTGCCGTCTTCCGCCTTGGCTTCTTCGGCGGCCTTCGCTTCGTCAGAGGCCTTGGCTTCTTCGGCAGCACTCTTGTCGTCCGCCGCCTTCTGCTTGGCTTCCAGCAGTTTGGCCTTGCGCCGTTCGCGGGTCTCGGCATCCTTAGCACGGATGTCCTCGGCACGCTGGCGAGCCTTGGCCTTCTCGGCTTCCTTCTCAGCCTGCGCGTTGAAGAGAGGCATCGCCTGGTTGTTGGGGGGTGCCATCTGGTTCATGGGCCCGCCCATGTTGTTATTGTTGTTCGCGCCGCTGTAACCCGGGCCGTACTGCGGACCGCGGTTGCGGCCCATCGACTGCAGCATTCGCATCCGCATCACATCGTTGGCGGTCATGCCGTTCCCGTTGGTCCTGTTACCGTTGGGAAGCTGCGGGGCGAACTGCGTTCCGAAAGCGCCCAGCGGATTGAAGTTGCCCCGAACCGTATTGGCGCTGCCAACCGGAACACTGGTCGGATTGCCGTCCGCCTCACCTGGGTTCGTGTTATTGCGGTCGGGGTTGTTGCCCGTTCGGCCCAGAAGTCCGCCAAACGTGTTCGTGCCCGGCACGTTGGGCACCAGCGTCTGATTTCCAGCAACACCCGTGGTAGATTGCGCTTGGGCGCCGGAAGCACCAAGAGCGACAATCCCGGAGAGCAGGAACAGGATGGACTTCTTCATAGGAAACCTCGGTTTGGATTTACGTCTTATCGACGCAAATTGCCTTGCGCATACATCCCAAATTCGCCATATTGACATTATAGCGACAGAACGTCGCCAATGCAACTTTCGACTTCGCGTTGGCAACGGGACGACGTCTCGCCCCCTCGCCTCCTTCGCTCTCAAATCCCCACCGCCCCGAGTGCGTTGACAACCCTTAGATTTGGGCCAACCCAAAACCAAGAGTGGACAAAGCACTAGCCCATGCCCGCCGTGCGAGGAAAATCTCCGCCATCCACAAACCCAGCCAGCTCGCGGCAACGGGCCGGATGCTGCAGCTTGCGAACCGCCTTGGCCTCGATCTGGCGAACCCGCTCGCGTGTCACGCTGAAGATGTCGCCCACCTCTTCCAGCGTGTAGGTGTAGCCGTCGACCAACCCATAACGCAGACGCAGGATCTCGCGCTCGCGGTAGTTCAGCCCTTCCAGCACGTCGGCGATTCGGCGTTTCAAGCTGTCGTGGTTCATCTCGCGGAGCGGATCTTCCTTCGAGTCGTCTTCCAGGAAGTCTCCGAAGAAGCTGTCATCGTGCTCGCCGACCGGTTGATCCAGCGACAGCGGATTGCGAGCCATCTTGATCACGCAGCGGGCTTCGTCCACGGTCAGCTTGGTGGCCTCGGCGATTTCTTCGATCGTCGGCTCGCGGCCGTTGGCCAGCAGCAACTGACGGGTCACATTGCGGACGCGGTTCATCGTCTCGATCATGTGCACCGGCACGCGGATCGTGCGGCTCTGATCGGCGATCGCCCGGGTGATCGCCTGGCGAATCCACCATGTGGCATAGGTCGAGAACTTGTAGCCCCGAGCGTGCTCGAATTTATCCACCGCCCGCATCAGACCCGTGTTCCCTTCCTGAATCAGATCCAGGAAGCTCAACCCGCGGTTGCGATAGCGTTTGGCGATGGAGACTACCAGCCGCAGGTTGCCAGCCGAGAGAACCCGCTTGGCCTCGTCGTACTCGCCCTGGTAGCCGATCGTCAGTCCGACGCGGCGGTGGAGCGAGGTGGGGCTCTCAAGCGTGGCTTTCATCAGGCCGCGGATCTCGCGGTGCAGTTCGAGGACCGAGGGGTGCAGACCGTCGGTCAAGTGGCCGGCCTGCAACTGGGCGAGTTGCTTCTTGATGGCGACCATACGCCGCGAGATCTCAACCAGCTTGTCGGCCAGCGGGGTCAGCCGCTGGGTTCGCAGGCCGAGCTCTTCGACCAGGCGGATCGCCTTCAGGCGGCGCTGCGAGAGTCGCAGCCAAGCCTCCTTGCGGGTCTCGGCCTTGTTTCCTTTGCGGATGGCAATCAGGTAGTCCTGCTGGTTCAGCTTCAGCAGGTGATCAAGCGTGGCCAGGTTCGGGCCCAGCTTGGCCATGATGTGCTTCTTCTCCACAGCGTCGGTCACCGAGACCTCGACCGTGCGATCGAGCCGGAGCTGGCCGTTCTTCACCTTGCGGAGCAGCGTCACGGCACCGTGCAGCATGAAGTCGTTCTTCAGCAGACTGGTGCGGTACTTGAAGCGAGCCTTCTCGATCCGCTTGGCGGCCGCGATCTCTTCGGCCCGATTGAGCATCGAGATCTCGCCCATCTGCATCAGGTAGATGCGGACCGGATCGTCGATGGCGGCATCGCCGCCGGTGTGATCCATGTCCATCTCGACTTCGGGCTCGATCTCGTCGGCATCGACTTCCACGTCGACGTCGATCTCGTCATCGGCAGCCACGACCCGCTCGAAGCCCAAGTCCCCTTCGCCTTCGTGTTCGCGGTCCATGCCCGAACCCGAGTTGCCCGACGCGCGACGGCGGCCGGCGGGACGCTTGGCGGCGACGTTGGGGTTCCGGCGGGTCGGTCGCTTGCGGGCGGCGGTCTTGCGGACGATCTTTCGCACGGTTCTTCCCTTGATGGCAGGTCGGTTGCGAAGGCGATTCGAGATGCACTGGCTTGGTCCTTAGAAGCACTCCCGATGCCAATCCGTGCGCAAGGTCTACGGCATTGCAATAACCGCTAACCCATTCAAGACTTAGTTAGTCGTTACTGTTTCGCTGGCCGGTAAAGTTCGCCGGTCATGTTGCGAAATGTCACCAAATGCGTGGTGCGCGCGTTGCCCCCGGGCAACAGTCGGAGGAACCGGCACGACTCGGCCCGTCAGCCGCGCCAATCCCTCAGTTCATGGAAAAGCAACCCGCTTTTCACGACAGATTCCCCGATTTGGGGTCCCATAGCTCGCCCAGGCGGATTAAACTGTCGAACTCTTTGAAGAGTCCGATTGCTGCTGTGCTACACGCTTTGTCTGGTCGGCGGATGTCTCGCTGGCCGCGAACCCCCGTACCGTGTGAATGAGAAGTTTGAAATGAGCCATCTGTATCGAGTGATCTGGGAAGACACCTGCAAGAAGCGGGATGTGGAAGTGGCCGTGAGCTACGAAGTGGAAGATGGGGCTGTAACGATTCACGCGATCACACCGACCAAGGTCACGTTGCACGCCGACCGCAAGGTGCTGCACTGCACCAAGTCGATGGGCCAGCGCGTGCTGCTGCGGTCGTATCTGGCCGGCCGAGATAACTCGGTCACGATTGAGGAAGAAGTCCTGTCGCAGCACTTGCTGATGGACGAGACGCCAGAGCCGGCGACTGTGTAGCACGAAGTGCCGCAGAAGAAGTAGAACGCAGAGGCCGGCCGAAACGCTGGCCTCGCTCGCTCCTGAAAACTCGCGCTGGCTACGGGCTCTTCAAATCGAAGTTCGCCTGGTCCGTCCCTTCGGCAGGGACCACGAACACTTCGTTCGATTCCATGTTGTAGCGCGCGGGAATCGGCTCGCGCCAGCCGGTCCCCTCATCGTTGGCGCTGGCAACCGACATCTGCGTCCAGAACTGCACGCGATGAGTGCCGACCACTGCTCCCGGAGTCTGCGGATTGATCTGCAGGGCGAATCGCCCGTCGGAGTCGGTGTAGGCCGTCGAGCCGGGCCCCGGGTTGGGATTCTCTTTGTCGCCGACCGGTTGAAAGGCGACCACCCCTTTCGCGTAGGGCTTGCCATTCATCGTCACCCGCCCGGAGACCGGCTTGACGGCAAAACGATCGCCGCCGCAGCCGACCAGCACAGGGATCGCCGCGCAGAACAACAGCAGCGCAAGACGTGCGTGGAAGTTTCGAGAAGGATTCATCTAGTGTCGTGTCTCACGCAGCTGGGGTTTTATCGGTCGGCAGTGGTTGAGTGTGCGGCAAGGCGCTAGCCGCCGGTGAATGGGCGTTGTCACAGGGGCAACCGGCGGCGAGCGCCTTGCCGCTCACCTGCAACCTCGAGTCGCAATACGTCACCACACTTCTGAGACAGTACCCTAGTAGTTGTCCAGTGAGACGACTTCGCGGCCGGCGATCGTCGCCAACGCGTTGAGCGTGGTCAGGTCGATCTGCATCGAGATCCAGCGCACCGAGCCATCGCACAGCGCAAAGTTCAAACCCTTGCCCCGATGCAGACTGCCGAAGCTGCGTTTGCAGGGGTTGGGGCCATTGGCCCCCGGCGAGTCAATGCAGGTCTGGTAGTCGGTGTTCAGCGTTCGGCTTTCCATGCTCATCGAGGACTGGTTGTACGAAGCATAGCTGTAAGCCCAGAACGTGCGGCGGTTGGTGTAGGTGGTGGTCGTGTATTCGCCCACCAACAGCGAATTCGAAGCGCCATCGATCAGGTTCTTCATCCGCTCGCTGGTGAAGCCCGGGGTGCCGACATGATGCATGGCGCCACGCCAGTGCGAGGGAACGTCCTTGGCTTCTGAGTTATCCAGGTAACCGTTCGTGGCCGGGTTGGTCCGCCCCGAAACCGCCCGATACGAGCCGGGCATGTATGGGATGCCGGCCCCGGGGCCGCTCTCCGGCGAGCCCAGGCGATTGGTCTTTAGATCCGAGGGACAAACATAGGCCGCCATATAGGTCTCGCGGACCGTCTTGTTCGGAGCGTCTTCGTTGAAGGCTTTGAAGTTGTAGCGGTCGAAGAGGGCCTGCTGTTCCAGCTGGGGCAGGATCGAGAGCGTCCAGGTGGCGCCGCTCTTGGTCCCGCAGCAAGGACCTTCGGTGATATTGCCGGGCGGGAGCGTGCGGAACGAGACCTCGTAGTTGGCCACCGCCAGGGCGATCTGGCGCAGGTTGTTGGAGCATTGCAGCCGCAGCGCCGCTTCGCGCGCCGACTGTACTGCGGGGAGCAAGAGGGCGATCAGAATGCCGATGATCGAAATGACCACCAGTAGTTCGATCAGAGTGAATCCACCAGATCGGGTCGGCGCGCGATACATAACGGTGATTCCCGTACGAAAGAGGCCGCGGACGATGACATCCTGAAGATGTGAAGAAGGTGCCTACTATTCTTCTGGGGCAGTTTTTCTGTCCAGCCGGGCGGGCAAAATTGGTTGCGCTGAGCCGGGCTGACGCCGTCCCACTGGTTCCGTTGTACGTTCCCCCAAAAGGAGTTACAAGAATATTTCGCTAGAAGCGTCCCGGTTTGATCCAAAACCGGCTCTCGTACGTTCTAGCCTTGGGTTTGCAATTCCACGGCATTCCCCTCTACAATCCCTCGTCAGCGGTGATAAGGGAACATGTCTGATGAAATGGATGCAACTCGCAGGGGCGTTCTGCCTATTGCTGGCGGGGTTCTCGCAGTCCGCCTGGGGGCAAATGGGCTCCACCAATCAGGCCAATGGCCCTTCTGTCTTCAAGCCGCCGATCTTTCAACCGCCTCCGGCTAGCCGAGGACCGCAACCTCAGCGCCCACCCCAACCCCAACCCCAACCCCAATCCGAAACCGAAACCGAACCCATACCGCCGCGTGAACGCCCCCCCCGCGTACCGCGCCCGCGGATGGTCACGACGGAGAATGGTGCCCTTGCCGGTGGCGAAATCGATGTGAGCGGTCCGTCGCGGGGCATCGAACTGGTGCAATCCGTCGGCAAGAATCGTTCGATCCCGTTCGAGGTGATTCGTGGATCGGGCGCTTCGACTGGCGCGGTCATTCCTCAGTCCGATTGGACCGCTCAGAAGTCCCTGGCTGAAGAAGCGCTGAAGAAAATCAACGCGGCGCAATCGGTGGAAGAGCTAACGCCCTATTTGGACCACCCTCTTCCTGCGGCCCAAAGGCAAGCGGTCGAGCTGCTGCTGGATCATGGACCGCAAGGGCGTTCCGCGTTGGTCACGACCGCTCAATCTTCGAAGGTGCGGGCGCGGGTTGCCGCCCTCTGGGGACTGGGAATGAATGATCCGACGAACAGCGAGATCGAATTGATCGTCGATGCGATGCGCGACCGTAACGAAGAGGTGCAGCGCGTCGCCGTTCAGGCGGCTGGTAGATTGGGCGCCAAAGCAGCGACCATGACGCATTCCGCGCTGATGGAAGCATTGGAGTCGGACAGTGCCGAAGTCCGCACGGCGGCGTCGAGCGCCGTTGCGCAACTGTCGCCGGATGTCGTGCCCGATCTTGTGAGGCTGCTGGGTGCGCGGCGCGAGGTCGTTCGTGACGTCGCCGGTCGAACACTGGTCAAGATCGGCGAGCCGGCCGTGGCTCCCTTGATCGAACAGCTCAAAGACCCGCGACCGACGGTTCGCTATTGGGCCGTCTACTCGCTGGGCGAGATCGGCGCGCCAGCAGTCGAGGCCTTGCCGTTGCTCGAGGCGATGGCCAAGTCGGACCCTGATGGAACCGTGAAGTACTACGCGCAGACCGCCGTGCGAAGACTGACGCGGTAGCGTTTTGTGGTGCAGGCGTCCCGCCTGCCTGGAGCATCGGGCGGACTTCCAGGCAGGCGGGAAGCCTGCACCACAAAGAATCACCCCACGTGAATCAGTCCATCGCGCAGCGCCGCGAACAGGCCAGCCGCGATCAAGTCGGCGGTTGTGCCTGGATTGCGGCGGTTTCCATCCGCCCGCAGCCAGCGATCAAACTCGGCGAGCGCCGCGGCATCCAGCGGCGGCGACCCGCCGCTGGCCGCCAGGACGGCTTGCGCCCGTTGCATCGACTCCTCGGCCACCCCCGTGCCGCACTTGCGGGCGATCAGTGTGTCGGGGATCTCGCTCATCAACTTCACGTGAGCTCGCACGATGGAATCGGGGAGCGAACCGCCAGCGGCGATCCCCTCTACGATCCAAGGCAGGACCCGATCAAGCACTTCCTCGTAACCTCGGGCGTATTGCCGGGCGACCAGGTCGCGATCCGAAGCCAGCCGCATGGCGTACAGCAGGTCCTTCGGGGCGGGCCCCCCGGCGTCAGCCTCCGGCACCTTGCCCAAGCCGCCCGGCCGGGCCAGGCGAATCGCCTCGTACACCAGCCGCGCGTCCTCGGCATCAAGATCGAGCAGGATGCTGCCGATGCCATCGGTGAGTCGTTTGTTGCGCGGCACCCGCGCCAACGGGGCGAGCAGCAGGATGATTCCCAGGTTGGTGTTCGTGCCGACCACGGCCTGCGTGGCCCGCATCGCTTCGAGAACGACCGGGCCGACCCGTGCCCCGGCCGCTGCGGCTTCCATGGCCAGCGAGATCGCCGGGGCGCTGGCCACAAAATCGAAGTAGGTCAGATCGACGAACGAAGCGCCCGGGTGAACGTTGCCCGGCTTGGGGGCCGAGGCCTCCAGCAGGCAGGCCAGCGCCGCGCAGCGGCCCACGGGCAAGGGCTCGGCGCCGGGGCGCGAAGCGGCAAGCGCATCGGGAGCGGTTGAATCCTGCATGACGCGTCCGATTGACGTTCCGTAGGAAGGTGCGAGCGCTGGCCCGCGGCAAGGGGAACGTGCGAATTGTATCGGATGCCCCGAATCAGGGAAGGCGAATGGCCCGCAGCTACTGGTTGATATGAATGACCTTGGCGGGCGGGAACCCGTTGAAGTAGGTCGCCGAGGCATGGCTGTAGGCGCCGATGTTCTCGCTGTAGACCAGATCGTCCAGGTTCAGATCGGGGAGTTCCTCGGCCAATGAGATCGTATCGAGCGCGTCGCAGGTGGGGCCGAAGACCGAGCAGATCTGCGTCGGCCCCTTCTTGAAGGCGTTGATCTTGTACTTGCAGTGGTCGAAGATCACGCCCGAGAACGTGTGATAGACCCCGTCGTCGATGTAGTAGCAGCGCTTGCCGTCGCGGTCGGCCTTGCCGATGACCTTGGCGATGGCCGTGCCGGCGGTAGCGACCATAAAGCGACCCGGCTCGGCCAGGATCTCGATGTTCTTGGGGAACAGCCGGTTGAGTTCGGAGTTGATCTTCTTGGCCATGTTCTTCAGCGGCTCGACATCCTGATCGTAGGGGGCGGGAAAGCCGCCGCCGATGTCGAGCAGCTTCAACTCAAAGCCGCGCTGCTTGGATTCGGCAAAGATGCTGGCCGAGAGATTGATGGCCTGAATGTAGTTCTCGTAGTTCGTCGTCTGACTGCCGACGTGAAAGCTGAGCCCCTCGACGACCAGGCCGGCCTTGTGTGCGGCTTCAATCAGGTCGACCGACTCGCCCGAGTTCGCGCCGAACTTGGAAGACAGTTCGACCATCGCGCCGGTGTTGGGGACCTTGATCCGCAGCGCCAGCCCGGCCTGGGGCGCGTACTTCTTGATCTTGGCGATCTCTTCCAGGTTGTCGTACGTGACCAGCGGCTTGTACGGATTGAGCGCGACCAGGGTCTCGGTGGCCTTGATCGGATTGGCGTAGATGATCTTGTCCCAGATGTAGTCCTGCCGCGCCTTCTCGCTGAGCTTGGCGATGTTCTCGTAGACGGTCTGGAACTCGGGGAACGAGGCGACGTCGAAGCTCGCCCCTTCCTCGTAGAACGTCTTGACGATGGCCGGATCGGGATTGGCCTTCACCGCGTAGTAGGCCTGCACGCGCGGCAGATGCTTCTTGAACTCTTTGTAGTTCTGACGCAGGACCTTGTGGTCGACCACGAACAACGGAGTGCCGTGCTCTTGGGCCAGCTTGCGCAAAGTGGAATGGGCGACCATGCGTGCCTGCTCGGGGTAGGGAGGTTGCGCGGATGCTAAGTGGAACGGGGCGAATCGGCGAACGATCGACTAGCCGCCGTCGGTGATCAGGAAGTTCTTGAACTGCCAGGGATCGCTCAGATCCAGGCTCGGCCGGTTGAAGCCTTCGAAGACATTCTGGTACTTCTTTAGCGGAGTCCAATCCGAAGGGGTCGAGATCACGTTGCCCAGATACGGCTTGGCGATTCCCAGAATGAAGTCGTGGGGCAGATCATCCGGCACGCAGATCCCCTTCTCAGGGTTCTGGATCATCCAGGTCGCAGCGGCCACGACCGAAATGGCCACCTGCATCGTGGTCGCATTCTGATGAGGCACCAGGCGGCGCGACTCTTCGATGCTCAGGTCGCTCCCCATCCACCACGAGTTATAGGCGTGCCCCATCAACAGCGCGCCCAGGATGTCGGCGCCGCCGGTGATCTCGTCGTTCATGATCCGCAGGCTGGGCTGCAGTTCGTAGTCGTAGCCGCGCAGTTCGCTCAGCGAGGCGATGGCGCTGTCGCACGGGCAATAAGCGTAGTGCACCGTGGGGCGATAGACTGCCTTGCCGTTCTCCCAGACCGTCAAACGGTCCGAGATCGTGAAGGCCTCGCCATGGCGAACCACCATGCCGTGGATGCAATAGTCGGGCACCCACGAGGCGACCCAGGTGTTCATGCCCATCCGTGCCAGGCAGATCTGATTCTGCGGGCCATCGGCATGCTGATAGGCGAACTCCGGCAGCTCCTTCTCGTGCGTTCCCCAGCCCATCTCGGCCGTGGTGGTCCCCTCTTCGCGGAAGCCCTCGATGCTCCAGGTGTTCACGAACTCGTCGACCTGCTTGGGCTGATTGGTAATCTGCGTGTCGCGCTCGCTGCAGTGGATCACCTTCACGCCCAGCTTGCGGGCCAACAGGTTGAACGCGCCGCTGGCGATGTGCTGCTTGATCTCGTCGGCGTCCGCACCCGTGGCCTTCTTATCGGCCAGCACCTTCTGACCGATGTCGATCAGCCCCTGCTTGGTGAAGTGCGAGATCAACCCGGGATTGGCCCCGTGCTCCAACACGGCCGTGACGCCAGGGGATTTCCAGCCATCCTTCATGCGGCGGACATTCATGTGCCGCCAGTAAAGCGTCCGCTCGGTCGGGGACTTCGAGGCCGCCCCTTCGTACGGATCCCAGACTTCGACCGAAGTGTTCAGGTACAGCACGCCGTGGTCGTGGCACCATTGCAGGATTTCACAGGCGTCGATGTTCCAGGCCAGATCGATCAGCAGATCGCCGGGGCCCAGGTGCTTGGCCAGCACGGTCCCCAGGTTCTCGCGCCCCACGCGATCGCGCACGAACTTCACCCCTTGGTCGGTCCACGACTTCAGGGCGGCCGCGCGGTCCTCGAAGTCCATGATCGTGACGCTGGACTTTGGCACATTCAGGTGCTTGAAGAGAATCGGCAACGTGCATTGGGCAACCGCCCCGTATCCGACAAACAACACCTTGTTCTTGAAATCGATCATCGCGAACTCATTTCCGGGCAAATCGGCGGCAACACAGGGGGCAGCTAAAGGGACGGTCATCTAAGCGAATCGAGCGGCCCCTGACAAGGGTCCAGTAGGTCGCCAGGCGGCCCACTTTCGCGGGGTTTGACTGGTGATTCGCACGTACAATTCGCGGGAACGAACGAATGTCCTGCGATCCAAGCCCCCTGGTCGACGGCCGGCAGCGTCAGTTTCACGCAATTTTCATACGCGAGCGGGTGCTTGCGAGCCACCAAGACCTTCAGACCGATCCAACCAACCGCAGCACAAACGAAATGGGCAAATGAAAGTGGCGGTCATCCTCAGTCTCCGGCCACTGAAAACCACAGACTTCTTCGTCGTTCAGGCTGCCGTGGCAGGTGCGGATCAAGGCACCGTCCTCCAGCAGTCGGCTGCCGTACTTCGTATCGCCACAGTTCGGGCACACGAAGCAGCCCGCGTGATACGCCTGGTCCGAGACCGTGATGCTGCCGAGTTTCTGCATGGCGTGAATCCCTCTCTCAACCCTGCTACTTCCACATGTTCCGGTCGAGCATGCGGTAGTTGATCGCCTCGCTCACGTGCATCCCCAGCACGCGCTCGTTTCCTTCCAGGTCGGCGATCGTGCGGGCCACGCGCAGGATTTTGTCGTGGGCCCGGGCGGAGAGGCCCATCTCGGCCATGCAGGCTTTCATCAGCCCGTGCCCCTCTTCATCCAGTTGGCAATACTGCCGCACCAGTCGCGAGGTCATCTGGGCGTTGCGCCGCACGGGGCTCTTGGCGAACCGCTTGGTCTGCGCTGCCCGGGCCTTGGCGACTTGCTCGCGCATGGTGGCGCTCGAGGTCCCCGGTGTGCTGTTGGAAAGCTCCTTGAATGCGACGCCCGGCACCTCGATGTGAATATCGATGCGATCCAGCAGCGGCCCACTGATCTTGGCCATATATTTTTCGATCTGCGGCACGTTGCAATGGCAGTTCCGCCGCGGATCGTTGCGGTAGCCGCACGGGCAGGGATTCAGCGCGGCGATCAGCATGAAGTTGGCCGGAAAGGTCGTGCTCGATTGCACGCGGCTGATCGTGACCGAGCCGTCTTCCATCGGCTGCCGCAGCACTTCGAGCGTCCGGCGGTTGAACTCGGGGAGTTCATCGAGGAACAAAACTCCGTTCCAGCTATTTCTCAAGTCGGGAGAGATCAGCGGCTTGTGCCAGAATTCAGCCGAGCAATAGGCCATAACCGGATTCCGTGATCGGCATTTCCCGCCGCCAGGAGTTCAGGAAGCGAAGTGGCAGCCCCTCTCCCCTCTCTAGGCTTGGGAAAGGGGAACAACATGGCTCTAGTTTACAGTTACGTCCGCTTCTCGTCTCGCAAGCAGCTTCAGGGCGACTCCCTCCGGCGTCAGGTCGAACTCGGCGAAGAGTGGATCAAGCGGCACAACCACACCCTCGCCCCGGACACGCTTCACGATCTCGGTGTCTCGGCCTTCCGGGGTAAGAACAAGGACACCGGGGCCTTGAAGACGTTCCTGGACCTGATCGAAGCCGGGAAGGTGAAGCCAGGGTCGATTCTACTCGTGGAAAACCTCGACCGCCTCAGCCGTCAGGGAGTGATGGGGGCTTTCACCCTCTTCACGCAGATCGTCCAAGCGGGAGTCGATATTGTCTGCCTCAAGCCGCACGAGCAAGTTTACACGCAGGCGACGGTCAACTCGGACCTAACGAGTTCGTTGCTGCCGCTCCTCTATTTCCACCTTGCCTACGTCGAGTCGAAGAACAAGTCTCAACGTGTCGGTGATGCCTGGAAGACGAAGAGAGCGGAAGCGCAGAAGAAGAAGAAGCCGTTCAACCGTCGTCGCCCGGCATGGCTCGACTGGAACGAGGACACTGGATTCGTCATCAACGCTGAGGCGAAAGAGGCGATTAAGTTCATTTTCGAGAAGACAGCCGAGGGTTGGGGGCAACGGCTGATCCTGGGAGAGCTTCAGAAGAAGTTCCGCCCTATCGGGCGATCAGGCCGCTGGAACTCGTCGTACATTCAGAAAGTTCTGAACGACCGAGCGGTTCTCGGAGAACTGCAACCTCGCAGGTTCAATGAAGAGGGCAACCGTGTTCCAGAGGGGCCACCCATTCCGGGATACTACCCCAAGGTGATCGAGGAAGAACTTTGGCATCAGGCTCAGGCGGACAAGAAGCAGCGTCGGAAGCTCCGTGGGCGGAACGGGGACTTCGTGCATCTGTTCAAGGGGCTGCTCGTCAACGCACACGATGGCAGCAAGATGCACATGCAGACCACGAGAGCGCCGAGGGACGGAAGTATCTACGTCCAGCGGAGGCTGGTGAGCGAGGCGCACTCGAACAAGTTAGTTGGGGCCGACTCGGTGAGCGTGCCGTACCTCGTCTTTGAGGGAGTGGTACTCAAATACTTGACCGAGATCAGCCTGGAGGACATCGAGCCGGTTGACTCCGGGAGGGCGATCACCGCCAAGCGTCACGAACTCTTGGGTATTGATGCTCGGCTATCCGAGATTCAGGAGTCGCTGTCCGATCCAGCATCGTTTGGCCTGCCGACGCTCCTGAAAGTAGTTCAAGAACTCGAAGCTCGACGCAGTGGGATCGCCGGACAGATCGAAGTTCTGGAGCAGGAGCAGCAGGTTAAACAACCGTTGGACGAAACGCAGTCGATCCTGAATCTCCTGGCTGCTGCCACCGACGAGCGACTACGGACGCTTCGGCTCAGGCTCCGGTCGCAGATCGGGCATCTGCTGGAGTCGATCATGGTGAAGCCGGAGAAGCACTATGGCCGGGTCTACGTCACAGCACAATTGAACTTCAAGAGCGGAATGTGCAAGAAGGTGTCCTTCGGCCCGGACTTCCAGCATGGGCAGAAGCAGCAAGGAAGCTGTGAGTGCCAGATCAACCTGAATGACCGGGAGTCGGTGAAGGCGAGGTCGATTTGGGCGACTTACGCAAAGAACCATGCCCAGCCGCCCGATGGAGCGTTGCCGACAACGATTCCGCCCACCCTGGGGCCTGCCGCAGCCCTATGGCTGGAACACGCCAAGCGAAAGATGGCAAGGCACTCGTTCCGGGTAGTTCCATCGAAGATTCGCCGTTTCGTTGAGTTCATCGGAAAGGAAGTCCCCACGGCGTCTCTCGACCAACGGCTGTGGAGAAAGTGGGCCAAGTTCCTTCGCAAGAAAATGGCTGAGGGCGAACTTGCCAGGGGAACGGCAAGGGTCACTTTCAGCCGGGCTAGAGAATTCGTTCGTTGGCTTCAGGAGAATAACGTCGCACCGGCGATTCCTGAGTTGAAGGCGTCAAGCGCTAAGATTCTCGCTTGATCGGGTGACGCAGACGAGCGGCGGCATGATGGTCGATACGACCACTGCCACCGCTCGCTCATTTCCTCGGAAAGAACTGGAACCCGCCTACCGGATCACCTGCCTACTTACGGGCCGAACTCATCGGCGCAGGTGTACTGGTGAAGAAGGGGTTCATTTCTACTTATCCTCGTCCGACCCACTCTCGGCTTCACGTCGTTCACGGGCCGCCCGCTTCCCCGCCTTGATTCGCTCGCTCTGCGCTTCCACGAATGTCTTGGAAGCGGTGGAGAACAACAGATTGGCGATCCCGACCCCGTTGCCGTTAGCGATCACGATGCGGACCCCCGCCTTCATCAACGCCATCATGATCTCCAGTGTGAACTGCCGGGTGAGCCGGGTGGGGTCGGTGCAGAGCAGCACGTCGAAATCGCCGTTGGCGGCGTCTTCCATCAGCTTCTTGAGGGCCGGACGGTCGCCGACGCCCTGGGTGCTGCTGGCTGTGTCCAGGTAATCGCCGGTGATCTGGTATGTGTCGCCAAACTTGGCGAGAAGTTCTTCACGCTGGCGGGTGAGATTGTCGGGGCTTCCGCCTCGAATGTAGGCGACAGCTTTTCTTAGCTCGGTCATCGTGTCCTCCTTTTTGGTGTTGGTCATCGTCACAGGCGGGAAAATAACGCCCGTTTGATGGTCATGAACTGCGGTTTCACATACGACCGGAACGCCTTCCGCTGGCCTTCCACCGTCCTGCGGTATCCCGATCCTTCGGGGAACAGCTTGGTCATCATCACCTTCACCTTGTCGGGACCGTCCCACTTGAGCCGGTCGTCCTCCTGGCCGTTCCGAATGGCTTCGGCTACCTCGGCGGCAGTCGCCTTCACGGGGTATCGCTCCCGCTGTGGGCGATCTTGCCGCCATCCAATCTTGCCGAGCGTGGCGGTTCCTTTCTCGACATCAACGTGCCAGTGTTGAAGGTCGTCCCTGGTTCCTCCCAGCGCCAGTCCCCCGTCCCGCTGGATGACGAAGCTCAGGACAGGCGGCGTCCATGTAACGTCCTCCAGCGAGCGAAGGAGCTTGTAGGGTTCCATTCCGCCGTCGTCGCCCTGAAAATCGTCCCAAGCGTCGGCAAGTAGCCGACGCAGGGGAAACTCGTTGGCGACCGTGCCGGGCGGCAATGCGGCGCAGTGGCGCTGGAGTTGGTCCAGAGAAGATGTCATGCGGAGTCCTTCAAGTTGGTTGCGTGCCATTCGACCACGGCTTCCTGCACCATCAGGTCGATACGCTGCCGAAGGAGCGGATATAGCTCGTTGCTGAATTCCTGCTGGTACAATTCCTGCAACAGTGACTCGTAGTTTGTCTGTCGGTGACGAACGTGGGCGTGAATCGCCTTGGTATTGAGCAGATCGACGTGATCCGGGATCGTGAACTGCTTGCGGGCATCGGCCAGTAGCGTGATGGGCAACGGACGATTGACCGTGATCGAAAGTTGCTCTACCCATTCCTGGGACTTTTGCCACCGCTCGGCACGCTTCTTGGCGTGAACACCCTCCATCGCCGCCGACCGATTGGGGCGACTATCCTGGGCCATTTTCAGCCGTTCTTGATTGCTCTCAACCCAGGCTTCGACCCGCTCGATCAAGTAAAGGCACGCATCCGGGCCGCTCTGATAATGGGGATTGGTTCGGTATTTATCCGGCTTGCCAAGCTCCTCGATCATCGAAGGCGACATGCCATAGGTCTTGTTCAGCGTGGTTTTGTAGACGTAGCGAAGCAGCTTCGTATTGCGAACGAGGGTATGTCCCTTGAGAGTAATTTCCTCACCGCCAACCTCGTCATCTTTCCGTTCGTGCCAGCCATCAGCACGAGCGGCCTTCAGGGTCATGTATTCGATCACTTCTCGCCCTCCCCATGTCTATGCTGCCCATCTTTGGCGTATTGCCCCAGGGCGACCGCCATCCGCACCCGCTGGAAGTCCACGCCGTTGCCAAGTTCGGTTCCGATATACAGCCACGGCACGCCCCGCTCGTGCGCAATACGGATCGCCTCCACGAACATCTCCGGCGTGGCCTCGACCACGACGGCCCCCGGTTTCGACCGGGCAACCCGCTTGGCAGTGGCTCTGGTCCAGAACACCGCCAGCCCCTCCTGGCCGTCCGTTGGCGACCGGATGGTGCTGACGATCCGGGCGACGGCGATCATGAAGCGGGGGAAGTCTGGCCATTCGGTTCCCTGGCTCATGCCTTCTCCTTCAGTTCGTCGTCGGTCATGGCTTCGAGTTCTTCCTCGTAGCGCTCTGTCAATCCTTCGATGGCCGCATCCCTCATCTGTTTCAAACGCCCTTCTCCCAGGAGTTCCGTGTTTCCCATGTTTTCAACGCACTCACGGTAAAGCTCGACCAGCGATTCGGCAGTTTGCTCCCTGGCCTTCTCCATAACTGTGCTGCCCACCAAGTCCTCGTCGTCTTTCTCTTCGAGGATTTCCTGGTACTTGCTCACCAGATGCTCGATTAGATCGTCTCGGTTCATGATGATGCTCCTTGGTTGTCGTTGGTGTTTGCGGACCTTCACTTCACCGGCTCCCCAAAGCAAAGCGCCGCACTCCGCAGGCACTCCGGCCCGACGCCCCGTGACCTGCTGATGTCGTCCGTCAGTCCCTTCCCGCAGCAACAGCACTTGTTCTTCGACCTGCCGAAGACCTGCCACGGGAACAGGATGAAGTCGCTGACAGTGTTGATGAACTCGTGGACGGCGACCGGGGCGAAACGGTGATACCACGCACCCGACCAGACGAGTTGCCCGGCCTCGTTCAGCCGCAACTTGCAGGCCCGGTGGTGTTGCAGCACGGGCCTGCTGTTCTGCGGCGGCATCTCCGTGATGCTCACGCAGTCGATGTAATGGTGTCGAACTCCATCTGACCGTATTCCACAATCGTCTCGATTCCGTCCACAAGCCGCTTCCGGGGCTGCCGGAAGCCCGGTTTCAGCGTGAACACATGGTCGGGGTCACGCAAGCAGAGTGCCACAGGCGGGCGGCGTTCGAGGTTTGTCTTGTCCAGGCACTTGCAGCGGAAGTAGTTCACGGCCATGTCGTAGAGCTTTTGCAGCTTCGGCTGGGCGGCTGCGTAATGTTCCAGAACTTCGGCAGGGGATTGGCGGGGTGTTTCGGTCATTGGCCGTCCTCCTTCTTGCTGGAGTTTGAAGGGGCATCGCCGCCCAGCCAGTTCCCGAATTCATCCAGGAACCGCACCCGGATTTCGGCGAGGCGCTGTCCGAAGATTGGTGAGTCGAGAACTCGGCCCTCGACCCGATACCGACCATCACCGATCCCGGTCGGTACTTGAACGGCTGTGTAGTCGCCGCCAGGAATGGCGATCTGGCCGTCTATGGCCTCAGCATCTACTCGGCCCTGATGGATCGGGTCGAGCAACAGCAGGCGGGCAGTGTCGATGGTGACGGCTCCGAGAGGTAGCCAGCCATCGTCGGTTGGATCGTCATCGTCGGTTGGATCGTCATCGTCTTGTTCATGATCTTGCGGTAGACGACCCCGTGATTCCTTCACCCAGGCCAGCAGGCGCTCACGGGCGGCGACAAGGCGGGACAAATCCACCGCCCGGATCGACGCCCGCAGTTCATCGACCAGCTTCTCGAACTCGGCGGACTGGCTCGGTGCGGCGTCGAGGACCATACGCAGGCTGTCCATGACAATCTTCACGACGCCAATCTCGTTGGCGAGGTCGGCGTAGATGTTCGGCATGTCCCGCTGGTAATCCTCGATCTTGGCCACATCGTCCGACAGAACATCACTTATCACGTTGACCTCCGGTAAAACGAAAACCGCTGGCAAGGTAATGCGGCACGTCCAAAGTCCGACCATCGGACTTCAGATGAGCCGCATTACCTTGCCAGCGGTGTCGCTGACGCCTCAGCCCCGGCAGGCGTGAGGTCGGTTGCCGTATCCCTCCACAGGTTCAGAACCGACCCAATCGCACGGCTGATTGGTCCCTTGCGGGATGATCGGCTGCTTCCAGATGACTGGCTGCCCTGTCTAAAAGGATATTACGCAAAGAGATTGAATCTGTTAAAGCGCAGCGGACAGAATTCTTGTGTAGGTTTCTTGGAAGGCATGTTTAGATGTTGACCACAGCGAAGTTGCGATCACAAAAAATCTTTGAACATTGTGATGTTGGTATCAGTAGGAATTGAAAACCTTCACGTTGCAACTCGTCACTCTATGAAGCTACAAGACACCATCATGTTGCAACATCGTGGACCTATCAGAATTTCTAAAGTCTGTTTTACAGCATTGAAATTGCGTGGTACAATCTCGCCACTGGCAACGAGAGTCCTGACCGCTCGCTGCCTTCGCTCACTTAATCAGGCAACCCCGGTATAGGCAGATGACCGGGGGCCGAGACAACCTTCACCGGACCTCTGGCGGTTGCCGGGCCTGCTCCCGGAATGAAAAGGGCTGACCGAAAGGCCCATTAAAGTGACCTCTTGGCGTCGTATGTCGGCCCCGTCGAAGGCCGTCCTCTAGCGCCACCCGGCCACTGGTGGACCACTCTCAGGCTTCAACGGCCCTGGGCGTGAGTCATCCAGTTGTCGTTAGAGGTCGATCATGTCCACGCACAATACCTCACCCCCTTCAGC
>Ga0335397_10002867_pt1 | contig 23372 bp, 15 predicted proteins | sample MAT04_FD_205740 | JGI IMG/M metagenome (GOLD analysis project Ga0335397, IMG submission 205740) | Freshwater microbial communities from Lake Fryxell liftoff mats and glacier meltwater in Antarctica - MAT-04 (spades assembly) (version 2) ... | reverse complement strand
GCCGTGCAGGACGTCGCCGGCACCGCGGATCCAGACGATCGGCGCGCCCAGCGGGTACTCCGGGTCGACCCATGATTGCCCGGCGATCTCGTCGAGGCCCTGGCTGTCACGCCAGACGGGCGCCGGGCGAGCGCTGCCGTAGACGACGAACGCGTCGAAGCGCCGCCCCGAGGCGGGGTCGCGCCAGACGTTGAAGTTGCCAGCGCTGGGCGGCATGCCGAGCGCTTTTTCGAACTGGAAGCCACCGGAGCTCTGAGTGCCGGACACGAGATTCCAGGCGGCAATGCCCGAGCCCGACCAACCGAGATACATCGCCCACGGGTCGGCGTGGCCAGTCGCCTGGGTCATCGGGTGCTTGAACACGACGACGCCATCGCGCATCAGCTCCATCGCCTGGAAGCCGAGCGGGAACGCATAGTTCGGCAGCGCCAAGTAGTCGCTGAAGACGTCCTGCCCCCACGTGTCGGTCTCGGGGTCATAGGCCGGGAAGACGAGATCGACCTGCCCCGGCGAGGCGAGCTGCGACTCCGCGAGGTCGGCGTCGACGGTGACGGTGCGCATCGCCGCGACGAGCTTGTTGGCGTCGGTCTCGTAGACGCCCTCACCCGTATTGAAGGCGTCCTGAGTATAGAAGATGCCGCTGCCACTCTCGGGGTTGGTGTCGACGGTGATGGTCCCGTCGGCCTCCTTGCGGCCGTAGACCGTCGCGCCCAACGTCACGGTGGCGACCGCGTAGCCCCGGTCGATGAGGGCGAGCGGGTCGCACGGGAACCACGCCAACACCGCTTGCGGATAGCCGTGACCACCGTCGGCCGCCGGCTCGTTCTGGATGATGGCGCCGTTGAAGCCCTGCACCGGCCAGCGGATGACGAAGATGGCGCCTGACAAGCCGGCGCGCGGATGGCTGGCAGTGTCGTCGGGATTTTCGTCGGTCGGCTCGTAGGGGTCGAAGACCTCGCCGCGGTGGTTCACGCCCTGCTCGTCGATGGGTCCGACGGCGACGTAGGCGCCCCAGTCGTCGACGACGCGCGCGCTCATCTCGCCACTCACCTGCCAGAACTCGACGCCATTTACGGTGCGGCGGATGGGGATCGGGACGTGCGACATGGCGACACTGGAGATGACGCCCGGCTTGTGGAACTCGATGCCGGTCACCGCGGTGTGGCGCGACATGCGGCCGCCAAGCAGTGCTGGCCACTGGTTCATGACCTCGTCGGGGATGTCTGTGTGCGCCCCGACGAGCAGTGCCTGCACATCGAAGGTCTCGCCCCAGTCGACTGCATCGCTATCGGCCGTGTCTGCCACGTCGTCCGCGATGTCACTGTCGCTGTCGGCGCTATCGGGGCTGTCGCTGTCGGCGCTATCGGGGCTGTCGCTGTCGGCGCTGTCGGCCGTGTCCGTGCTGGCCGTATCGCTGGGTTCCGTCGCATCGGAGGCAGCATCCCCAGTGGCATCGCTGTCCGCGAGCGTGCCATCCGCGACGCCGTCCTTGTCGGACTTGGCGTCGTCGCCGCAGGCCGGCGTGAGGAAGAAATGAGATTGCCATCTGGACGCTGACATTCGTGCTGCGCATGTTCACCTTACAGCCAGAAAAGCTGTCAACCGACCGAACCCAATAACCCAATAGGGTGTGATCGAAGTTGAGGGGGTGGCCGCCGTAGCCGATCCTGTGCCGGGCGCAGGTCCTCGGGCCCCGCGGGTGAAGGCTCGGGAGATACGCGGGCTCAGGCCATGTCGCCGCACTGAAACAAGGGTGACAGGCCGTCGAGGTCGAGTTTCTCGGTGCCCTCGGTCACGAGGCGTGGTTTTCGTGGTCCTCTGAAACGGTTGAGCCCCTCGCGGAGGAGGCGGCGTTGGAAGCGCTTCTTGTCGCGCCGGTCCTGCCAGTCCCAGAAGTCGTCCCACCGACCGGAGTGGCGGATGGTGAGCAGCGCAGTGAGCAGGATGAGGTTTTCCTCGCGCCAGTCTCCGGGCACGTCGAGGCATCGGCGGAGGATATGGCGAATGCGCCCTTCGACCTCGCCACTTCCAATGGGTAGGCCCTCGGCGATAAATCTCGCGTAGTCCATCGTGTGAAAGAGATCGGCGCACATGGTGGCTTCAGGCTGCGCCCCGAAATGCTCGTCGAACTGCAGCACCTGCCATTGAGCCATATCGAAGGTGCCGTGCACGTGGGTGTTGTCTCCCATGCCGGCTTCGAGCGCGGCGATGTACATGGCTTGTCCCGTGACTTCAGGATGTTTGTGGGGTGCGACGTGGAGGTTGACGACCTTACCTTGTCGTCGACCTGACCTGGCCGGGCTGCCACGCCTCGACGACGCACACTTCGCGTTTGGTCTCGGGCCGGCGCCCCTTGGGCAAGCGGCGGACGGGGGTGAACTCCTGGGTCTTGTCCATCGGGTTGCGCTTGGGGCGCACGAGCTCGCCAACGGGCCCTTGACAGCTTTTGGCGCCAACTCGCCCCGCAACCGTCGGGCGACGCCAGAATCAACGCAGTCAGCCGCCTCCGTGCACCCAGCGCGTTTGATCAACGGCCTCCTCTTTTCGAATCAAAAATCCCCACCAAATGCCTTCAGGCCGCATCGCCGAGCCGGCCAGAACCCGCGTGCTATAAGCACTTCATGCAGTTCACCCGTCCCATCAGGCTCACCGCGACCGACCTGGACCACCACGACAATCGCATCGCGACCCTGGGTCGCGGCCTCGGGACGTTGCGTCTCGCGTTGGGCGAGGGCCTCTTGCGACTCTCGACCGGCGATATCCAGGATTTCGGGTTTCCAACCTTCGAGAGCTACGTGCGCGAAGCGCTCGGACGCACGGGTCGTTGGGGCGCAGATGTCCGGGCGCTGGCGCGTCGCCTTCGGGACTTGCCGCGCTTGCGTGCCGCACTTGCGTCGGGTCGCCTGTCGCTGTCCGTCGTCGAGCTGGTCGCGCGCCTCGCGACGCCGGACGATGAGGCCGACTGGTTGGACCGCGTGATTGCGCGCGGCATGAACGTCCGGCAGCTGCGGGCTGAGCTCAAGGACAGAAAGCTCGAGGTCCGCGACGACACGCTCGCGCGGGTGTAGATCGCCATGACCGTCGACCGCGTCGACGCGTGGGCCTTCGAGCAGGCCCGCCTCATGGTCGAGGCGGTTGGTGCAATGCGTGGCGACGAGGCGATCGAAGCGATGCTCGCCGAGGAGCTCGGCGCGCTCTTGGCGAGTCACCCGGACATCGACTTGCCGGCGACGCTCGGCGGCGCGCTCGATGTTGACGGGGCTGAGGCGCGGGCTTTCCGGCTCGAGCTTGCGGCCCTGCGCGAGCGTGCCGAGGCGGCGGTCGAGGCGATGCGGCCCAATGAAGTGGTCCCGCCGGCCTCGCTGGTCGTGACCTGGCCGGGCGCTGACGACCCGACAGCCGCTGCAGCAATCGACCGCCAGCTTCGTAGCCTGGCAGCGACTCTGGCCATGCGCGACATCGAGCTCGGCGAGCTCGCCTGTGCCATCGTCGACCACGAGGCGTGGCGCATGTTCGGCTATGCGTCGGTCGACCACTACTGCCGCGAGCGCATCGGGCTTGCGCCAAGCAGCGTCGCCACCCGCGTCGCGCTCACCCGCCGCTTTGGGAACGTGCCCGAGGTCCGTACGGCGCTGGGCGCGGGTCGCATCTGCTATGAGTCCGCCGCGCTCATTGCGCGCATCTGCGGCCCCGCGAACGTGCAGGCGTGGATCGAGCGCGCGACCCAATGCATGGTGAAGCAGCTCCGCGAAGACGTAGATGTGATTGAGTTGTTGGCGCGCCTCGAAGGGCGCAGCCCGTCCAAGCTCGACCCACCCGATGACGACACCCGCGACGCCGTCGACGACATCGAGCGCGCGGTCGTTGGCGCGATCACGGGCCGCACCGAAACGCCTGCGAGTCAGATGTCCGAGCCGATGTTGGAGACCCTATCCGGCGCCGCCCCGGAGGCAGGTCCGACGACCCTTCACCTGTCATTGACCGAGTCCACCGGACGCTTGATGGCCTCGCGCGGTCAACGCGCAACCAGGCGAGTTGGTTCGTCTTCGACTCACCGGACATCGCCAGGTGGCGCGCTGACTTTCGCGCTCGGATTCTGGCGCGCGCTCGATCGGCTGCACGGACAGGTGTCCGGGGGCGCGCCGTTCGTGCCGTTCCTCGTGCGGGCGGTGCTCGACACGTGGCGGGACACGACCGCGGGGCAGGTCGCCTATGCCGATGTCTACCTGCGCGACCGCTGGCGCTGCACTTCCCCGGTTTGTGGCAGCAGAAATGTGACCCCACGCCACATTCGTTTTCGTAGTCACGGCGGCGGCAAAGAACGAACCAACCTGATTTCGCTGTGCGAGCGCTGCCACCTCGAGTTCGTGCTCGGCGACAAGCTGCGTATCTGCGGCCACGCCCCGCACGGGCTGACGTGACAGGCAAAAGGCTGGGCCAGCGGCGGGGCCATCTTCAGGGCCATCTTCAGGGACGGCCAGCCCGCGAGAGCCTGACCACGGCGCTCGGTCAGGAGCCTGCTCGCTGTCGCGCGTCTCATCCGACCCGCGACGGCGCTTTCGGCAAGTGCCCCCTCATCCTGAATCACACCCAACCCAATAGTTCGTGGGACGACGTGCGCCATTACCTGACCGAAGCCAATCCCGCGAAACCCGAGTTTGAATCACCCTACGATTTCCGATGCGGCAGTATCGAGTCGAATACTCTCATCTGACGAAACCGGTCCATCGACCCGACAGTTTCTCGTGCAGCAGCGCCGCTCTTGACTGTGCGGTCGGTCATAAGTGGTGCCGTGAGCTTCGATCTGCGGCGCGAGCGCTTGGAGTTCGGGCTTCAGACCTTGCTATCTGGCCTTGCGCCGCGTAGCCACGATCGCGAGGCCGAGCAACATCAGCGCAGCGCTCGACTCGGCACCCGCGCAGCCGTCGCTGCCACCGGTCGTCACCGTCAGCTCAGCGTCGCCACCGAGGCTGGTGTCCTCGGGCGTGGTCTCGACCACCTCCGCCGTGGGCTCGGTCTCGGCCGCCTCGGGGCCGACCTCGGGCTCGACCGCTTCAGGCTGCGGCTCGACCTCTTCGGGTGCGGGCTCGACCACTTCGACGGACTCGACGACCTCGGGGTCGGTCTCGGGATCGGTATCGGGGTCGACCGCCGGGGCGGCGCATGTACCGTTGAGATCGAAGCAGCGTAGGGTGCCTTCGCCGTGGCGGCGGCACGCCTGATTGAGGCCGCAGTCGTCGTCGTTGTCGCACGACAATAGGCATCGATTGTCGCCGCCCGCTGCCAGGCAGTCGCTGCCTTCGCCGCACTCGGCGCTGTCGCCGCACACCTTGCAGTGGGTGACCTGGCAGGCGCCCGCGAGGTCGCAGCTCTCGCCGACGCCACAGTCGATCGGCGTACCGATGCACGCGCCGCGACCGTCGCACGAGTCGTCACTGGTGCAAGGATCGAGGTCGTCGCAGTCGCTGCCCGGCGTCGCGGGTGTCGCGATGCAGTCGCTGCCGTCGGCCACCGAGGTCGCCTCGCAGATGGCCGGCGTGCACGTGTAGGGCGTGCCGGCGCAGCCTCCGCTGCCGTCGCAGCGGTCGTTCTTGGTGGTCGCGAGCCCGTCGTTGCAGGGCGCGTCATCGCCCTTGTTGGTGGTCGTGCAGTCGTCGCCATTGGCGACCGACGTCAGCTCGCACTGAGACGGCGCGCAGGCGTAGCCGGTGCCTTTGCAGACCCCGTCGGCGCACGCATCGTCGTGCGTTGTCGCGAGCCCGTCATCGCAGGCGCCGGTCTTGAACTTCAGCGTGCAGTCGACGCCATTGGGCTCGTAGGTGCCGCAGGCGGTGTCGGCCTGGCACTGGATCCCGACACCCACGCAGGCGCCCTTGCCGTCGCACTTGTCGGTCTTGGTCGTCGCCTCGCCGTCGTTGCAGGTCGCGGTGTCGGGGCGATTGCCAGTCACGCAGGTGGTGCCGTTGGGCACGCCCGCGGTCTGGCAATCGGTCGGGGTCGGGCACGCGATGGTCGTGCCGACGCAGGCACCAGCGCCATTGCACTTGTCGTCCGCGGTCGTCGCAAGGCTGTCGTTGCAGGTGGTCGCGTTGTCCTTGAAGCCCTTCGGGCAGTCGGTCCCGTTCGGCACCCCGGCCGTCTCACACTGGGTCGGGGCTGCGCACACGATGGTCGTGCCGGCGCACGCACCGGAGCCATTGCACTTGTCGCCCGAGGTGGTCGCGAGCCCGTCGTCGCACGTCGCGCTGGCGCCCTTGTTGACCAAGGTGCAGTCGGTGCCGTTCGGCGTCAGGGACTCCTGGCACTGGGTCGGCGCTGCGCACACGATGGTCGTACCGCTGCAGACACCGGCCGCGCACTTGTCGCCCGAGGTCGTCGCGAGGCCGTCGTCGCAGCCGATGTTGTTCGCCTTCGCGACGATGGCGCAGGTGGTGCCATTGAACGAGGCCTCCTGACACTGGGTCGGCTGCGTCGCGCACACGATCGGCGTGTTCACGCAGACGTTGGCCGCGCACGTGTCGGCGGTCGACGCGACGTTGTCGTTGCAGTCGAGCGGTGTCGTGCCCTCGACGCACGAGCCACCCGCGCAGCGATCGCCGCTCAAGCAGCCATTGGTGCCGGTGCAGCTCGCGGTGTTGTTCTCGGGAGTGCAGCCGGTGACGGCGTGGCAGACCTCGTTCGTGCACGGGTTGTTGTCGCTCGCGCACGACCCGTTGTTCGGCGTGCCGAGGCAGCCCGTCGTGCCGTTCGCGCCGGCGCCCGGCTGGCACGTGTCGACCGTGCACGCGACGCCATCGTCGCACTTGCTGTTGTCGGCTTGCGCGATGCAGCCGGTGGTCAGGCTGTGGCCGACCGCGCTCGGGTCGCAGATGTCGTTGGTGCAGGTGATGCCGTCGCTGCAGGCGCCGTTGTCGAAGTCGATGGTGCAGCCGCTGGTCGCGTTGGCGCCCGCGGTGCCCGGCGCGCACAGGTTCAACGTGCAGCTCAGGCCGTCCGCGCAGGCCGCATCGACGGGGCTCGCGACGCAGCCGGTCGTGCCGTCGGCGCCGTTGCCGGACGGGTTGCAGACATCGCTGGTGCAGGTCTTGCCGTCGTTGCAAGCGGCATTGACGGGGGTAATCAAGCAGCCGGTGGTCCCGTTCGCGCCATTGGCGGTCGGGTCACACGTGTCGGTCGTGCAGCTCTTGCTGTCGCCGCACAAGGCATCGACCTTTGCGCTGACACAGCCCGTCGTACCATTGGCGCCGTTCGCGCTCGGTTCGCAGGTGTCGGTCGTGCAGCTCTTGCCGTCGCTGCAGCCGGCGTTCATCGGCGTAATCACGCAGCCCTGGGCATTCGCGTTCACGTTGGTTGGGTCGCAGGCATCGGTCGTGCACGACTTCGCATCGTTGCAGAGTCCCGCGTTCGGCGTGGCGACGCAGCCCGTGGTCGGATCGGCGCCGCCCGTCGCCGGTGAGCAGGTGTCGGTCGTGCATGCGACGCCGTCGCTGCAGTTGGCGTTGTTCGGCGTCGCGATGCAGCCCGTCGTGCCGTCCGCGCCCTGGGTGGTCGGGCTGCAGACATCGGTCGTGCAGCTCTTGCCGTCGCTGCACGCGCCATTGTTGGGCGTGACGAGGCAGCCGGTGGTGCCGTTGGCGCCTTGCGTCCCGGGCGAGCACGTCTCGGTGCTGCACGTGCGACCATCGCTGCAGCCGAGATCGTCCTTGGTCACCACGCAGCCGGTCGTCGCGTTCGCGTTCACGTTGTTCGGGTCGCAGACCTCGCTCGAGCAGGTCGCGCCGTCATTGCAGAGCGACGTGTTCGCCGTCGAGACGCAAAGGCCAGTACCCGGGTCGCAGACGTCGGTCGTGCACGACTTCGAGTCGGTGCAGGTGACCGTCGTGTTGAGGCAGGTGCCGGTCAGGCTGCAGGTGTCGGTCGTACACGGATTGAGGTCGTCGCAGTCGGCGGGGGCGGTGCACTCGACGACCACGGTCTGGACCGTGCCGGTCTTGCCGATGGTCTCGCCGACGTAGGTGACCTTGGCCGCGTTGGTGATCGTCGGAGGCGCCGTCTCGCCGACCACGACTCCGAAGAAGATCGCATAATTGTCCGAAGTTGAGGGCGATCCGATGTAGGCCATCGTGCCGAGATTGACGGTGATTAGGCCGCTCGCCGAGATGCCCGCGCCGTCCATGTCGGCGTCATTCAGGTCGAGCGTCGGGAAGAACTTGCCATTGAGCGCGGGCTCGATGCCGATCACGTTGTCGGGCGCGGCGGGGATCGTGAGGCCGCTGGGCAGCTGGTCGGTGAGCACGACGGTCGACGCGGTCGCGCTCGAGGCGAAGTCGTGGCCGATCAGGATCTCGTAGTTGAAGGTCTCGCCCGGCACCACGAAGTCGGCGACGTCGTCGTCCTTGATCACGTAGAGGATGGGCGCCGTGAGCGATACGGGCGTCCCTGTGACCTCGAAGTTGTCGACGCGAGCAGTCCCCAAGTTGTTGGTCGCGGTGACCTTCGAAACGAGCCGGACATAGACCGTCGCCTTGTCTGCATAGGCAGCGCCCAACGTGGTCGTGAGCGTATAGAGCACCCTGCGCGCGCCCGTGCTCCAAGTACCACCGCCAGCCGCGGTGTCATCGAGCACCGTGAAGCTCGCCAGGACAGATGTGAACGTGGTGCCGTCCGTGCTCGCGGTCACTTCGAATGTCTGGGGTCCAGTTCCGCTGCGGGTCTGGTCCCAGGCGAGTGCGATGTTTTCGAAGCCGGTCGTGGCGAATTGGAACTGGTAGTAGTCGCCCGTGACCCATTCGTTGGCCCCGAACGACTCGCCGGACCCATTGCCAGTCGGGTTCGTGTAGTCGGTTGCCGCCCGGCTGTGTACGCCCTTGGCGGACCCCGTACCGCTAGTCGCGTTGGTCGACGACGAGTTCGCGACGTTGGCCTCAGCCGGCGGAATATTGGGGAGCTCAAAGGTCCAGAGCGCTACGCTGTCAGCGCGCGCGATGGAGACTGTCATCACGAGCCCGAGAACCAACCCGAGTCGACAGACAAAGCCAGTGCCCAGAGTGCCGTCACGCATGCTCGATGTCCCCCATCACTGCGACCGTGCACCGCACCCGCGGCATCACCGGCCGAGAACCTGAGGATGATCATGCCATCGCGGGCGACTCGGCGCGAGCACTTACCCCGTGGTCCTCAAGGTTGGCGCGGCACCGGGCGCGGCCTGGGTCCGGTCGACGGCCGCGACGGCATGCCCACCAGATCGAGCACTTCGTTCCAGGGCACACCGAGTTGCGTCGCGACCCGCAGGGCATAAGCGCGCTCCTCCGGCTGCACCGCCCCCTCCGCGTGGATTACCAGCGACACCGCCTTCATCAGCGCGATGCAGTCGCGCGGACCTTCCAGTGTCAAGCGCCTGCAGGCGCTGCCGAGATCGAAGCGCAGCGGCTCGAAGAGCTGCATGTGGGCGACCACGTCGTCGGGCAGCATGCTGACGCCCATCGCCTTGGCGACCTGGCCGTGCACGACCGCGAGGCTGGTCTCGGTGAGCTGACGACCGGCCATGGCTGCGCCGAGCAGCACGTCGCCAAGGGCCGAGGCCTTCACGGGATCATTGCCGAAGTGGTTCCAGCGCATCGTGGGCTCCTGTCGGGGCACCGCGGGCTCGGCAGCCGCTCGGGCCGCCGTCGTGCGGCGTCATTTGATCGATGTCGAACCAACGCATCATGGTCATTGTCGATATTGCTGCGCTACGCAGCATTGCGAACTCAGCGGGGGAGCTGCAACGTAGCAGCATCGAGCGTGCGATGCACGTTACTCTGCTGAACCGCTCGGTCACGACTTTGCGGCAGCTTCCCATGCGGCTCGACAAGCGGCACCGAGTCTGGTCGGCTAGTCCGCGAACGCGGCCCGAAGCGGCCGGAAGAGGACAACATGACGAGCACCAGCGAGCCCATCGAGCTGCCTCCGGTCGTCTGGTCGATCGACCACCCCGATCTCCTTGTCGGCCTGGGCGTCGTCGAGGGGCTCGACGTCGGCCCGTCGGGCGGTGACCTGCTCGCGTGGTTCGAGGCCAAGCTGGCGACTGTGCAAGACCCGCCCGACGAGAACCGGGTCGCGATCCGCCAGCTGCTCAAGAAGGGCGGCTTCAAGGCGACCGGGCGCAACAAGCCCGCCTCCGAGTACCTTGCGGAGGCGCGCCGCGCCGGCACCTTCCCGCGCATCTATGATGTGGTCGACGTGATCAACGCGATCTCGCTCGAGACCGGGTGGCCGATCTCGGTGCTGGACCTCGACCGAGCACTGCCACATTCGCCACAAGGGGCGCTCGAGATCCGCTTCGGGCGGCCGGGCGAATCCTATGTGTTCAACACATCTGGCCAGGTGATCGACATCGCGGGCCTGCTCGGCGTCGCGGCGGCGGACGGTCCGATGCTGGGCAACCCGGTGAAGGACTCGATGCTCAGCAAGGTCCAGCCCGGCACGCGCCGGGTCGCCGCGGTGATGTATTCATCACGCGCCATCTCCAACCCAGACCATATGCGCCACGTCTGCCAGGTCTTCGTCAACCGCCTGGGAGGCGGGCGGGTGATGGTCCTGCCGGCCCCAGCGAAGCCGTGAAGGCTGTCCGCATCATCGCGGTCTGATCTCCGACGCCGCGGGGCCTCGTTCCCATTCGCGAGCGTTGTCGCCGCATGTCGACCCTGATAGCCTTTCACGCATGTCGACCGCATCCAGCTTCGATCTCATTCTCAATGGCGAGCTCGTCCGCGTGACGGGTGAGTCCCCCAACACCTCGCTGCTGACGTTCCTGCGTGGCCGCGGCGCGACCGGCAGCAAGGAAGGCTGCGCCGAGGGCGACTGCGGGGCATGCACCGTCGCCGTCGTCGAGCGCGACGCGCACGGCGCGCCGACCTATCGTGCGATCAACAGCTGCATCGCGTTGCTGCCGACGTTGGCTGGGCGCGAGGTCGTCACCGTCGAAGGCGTCGGCACGCGTGAGGCGCTGCACCCAGTGCAGGCCGCGATGGTCAAGCACTACGGCTCGCAATGCGGCTACTGCACGCCGGGCTTCATCCTCTCGATGTTCGAGGGCTACTACCGCCCCGACATCACCGAGGCCTGGCAGGTCAACGACCAGCTCAACGGCAACCTGTGTCGCTGCACCGGCTATCGCCCGATCCGCGACGCGTTCGTCGAGGCCCAGGCCACGCGATCGGCGAATGACCTCTTCAAGATCCGCCTCGGCAAGCCAGTCGCTGCACTCGCGGCGGTCGACTATTCGGCGCCGGCCGGTAGCTTCCAGCGCCCGACGACGCTGCAGGCGCTGCTCGAGCTGCGCCGCGACCAGCCTGAGGCAGAGCTCGTGTGCGGCGCAACCGAGCTCGGCATCTACATCAACAAGGCCAACCGTCGTTACTCGGCACTCATCGCTACCGATGGCGTTGCCGAGCTCACGACGATCGAACGTACCGACGACGCGCTCGTGGTCGGTGGCGCCGCGTCGCTCACCGCGCTCGAGGAGTCGCTCGCGGGCGAATATCCCTCGATCCTCAAGATGTTGTTGGTGTTCGCGTCGCGGCCCATCCGCAACCGCGCGTCCCTCGCGGGCAACCTCGTGACCGCCTCGCCGATCGGTGACATGGCGCCGGTGTTGTTGTCGCTCGACGCGACGCTTCGACTCGCGAGTGCCAGAGGCGAACGCATCGTAGCGCTTGCCGACTTCTTCACCGGTTATCGCAAGACCTCGCTCGCCAAGGACGAGATCGTCGTCAGCGTGTCGATTCCGCGACCGACTCCGAACGGCCATCCGCGCTTCGTCGACTCGTACAAGGTGTCGAAGCGCCGTGAGCTCGACATCTCAATCGTCGCGGCCGGCTTCGCCGTCGACCTCGATGGTGGTGGGCACGTCGCTTCTATTCGACTGGCATACGGTGGTGTCGCCGCGACGCCATTGCGCGCGCTCGAGACCGAGGCCGCGTTGCTGGGCCTACCGTGGACTCTCGACTCGATTCGCGCGGTCGCGCCGATCCTCGCAAGCGAGTTCACGCCGATCGAAGATGGCCGCTCAGGCGTGACCTATCGCCAGGACCTCATCGTCAGCCTGCTCGAGAAGTTCTGCCTACACGAGCAAAGCGCCGCGCAGGACGGCGACCTCGATCACGTCGCGGGCCCCGGCGTCATCGACGAGCCGGCTGCCGTTGCCGGCAAAGCCGCACTCAAACACGAGAGTGCCATCGGCCACGTGACCGGCTCGGCGATCTACGTCGACGACCAGGCATGTCGCCGCGCGATGCTCGAGATGTGGCCGGTGCTCTCGTCGCATGCGCACGCGGCCATCACCCACATCGACACCAGCGCCGCGCTCGCGCTGCCCGGCATCGCGATCGTGTTGACCGCCGCCGACATCCCCGGCGAAAACGACGTCGGTGCCATCCGTAAGGACGAGCCACTGCTCGCCACGGGCGAGGTCCACTATCACGGGCAGCTCGTCGCGGTCGTCGTCGGCGCGACTCTCGAGCAGTGCAAGCAGGCCGCGAAAGCGGTCGTGGTCACCTACGAATCACTGCCCGCGGTGCGCAACATCGAGCAAGCGATAGCCGAGGACAGCTACCACACCCAGCCTCACATCATCCGTCGCGGCGACTGCCATGGTGCGCTCGCCACGAGCCCGCATCGCCTCTCTGGCGAGCTGCACGTCGGTGGCCAGGAGCACTTCTATCTCGAGTCACAGGCGGCCTGGGCTGAGTGTGGCGACGACGACGATGTATTCGTGGTGTCGTCGACGCAGCACCCGACAGAGATCCAGGCAGTCGTCTCGCACGTGCTGCACTGGCCGCGAAACAAGGTCGTGGTCGAGGCGCCGCGCATGGGCGGCGGCTTTGGTGGCAAAGAAACCCAAGGCAATGGCTGGGCGGCGCTGGTCGCGCTGGCCGCGGTCAAGACGAAGCGACCGGTGCGCGTGCAGCTCGACCGCGACATCGACATGATCGTCACCGGCAAGCGCCACCCGTTCTTCGGCACGTTCGACGTCGGCTACGACGACGAGGGTCGCATCAGCGCGGCCCGCGTCGAGCTCACGTCCGATGGTGGCTGGGCACTGGACCTGTCCGAGTCGATCCTCGACCGCGCATTGTTCCACCTCGACAACTCCTACTACCTGCCGGCGGTCCAGTTCACGGGTCGCGTCGCGCGCACGAACAACGTCTCGCACACCGCCTTTCGCGGCTTCGGCGGACCGCAGGGCATGGTCGTCATCGAAGAGGTGATAAGCCGCATCGCGCGCCGCCTGCAGCTCGCACCCGAGGTCGTCCGTCGGCGCAACCTCTATGATGGGACGGGTGCCACCAACACGACCCACTACGGCCAGGAACTCGGCGACAACCGCCTGCCCGCAATCTGGGACGCGCTCCTGCGAGAAGCCAATGTCGACGCTCGCCGCGGCGAGGTCGACGCCTGGAACGCGACCCACAATTACGAAAAACGTGGCCTAGCGATTACGCCCGTGAAGTTCGGCATCTCGTTCACCGCGTCGTTCCTGAACCAAGCCGGCGCGCTGGTGCTCATCTACCGCGACGGCACCGTGCAGGTGAACCATGGCGGCACCGAGATGGGGCAGGGCCTCAACACCAAGATGCGCGGCGTCGCGATGCGCGAGCTCGGCGTGTCGCTGGACGCCGTGCGCGTCATGAAGACGCGCACGGACAAGGTGCCGAACACGTCGGCCACGGCCGCGTCGAGCGGCGCCGATCTCAACGGCGCCGCGGTCAAGAACGCCTGCGACCAGCTGCGCGAGCGACTCGCGGTGGTCGCGTCCGGCATGCTCGCGCACAAGCTCGGCGGCCCGGTCGAGACCGCCGGCCTGAGGTTCGCGGACGATCGCATCGGTCTGGGAGATGACCCTTCGCACTCGCTGTCGTTCGCCGAGGTGGTCGAGCGCGCGTACCTGACCCAGGTGTCACTCTCCGCCAACGGCTTCTACCGGACGCCGGGATTGGCATACGACAAGGCCAAGGGCCACGGCATCCCGTTCTATTACTTCGCGTACGGCGCCGCGGTAAGCGAGGTCGCGGTCGACGCACTGAGCGGTATGAAGCGTGTCCTGCGCGTCGACATCCTCCACGACGTCGGCGACTCGCTCAACGCGAACCTCGACCGTGGCCAAATCGAAGGCGCGTTCGTGCAGGGAATGGGCTGGCTCACCGGCGAAGAGCTCAAGTGGAACAAGGACGGGCGCCTCCTGTCCCACTCCGCGAGCACTTATCAGATCCCCTCGATCGGCGACACGCCCGCCGACTTGCGCGTGACGCTGCTGAAAGACGCCGCGCAAAAGGGCGTCATCCATGGCAGCAAGGCCGTTGGCGAGCCGCCGCTCATGCTCGCCATCAGCGTGCGCGAAGCGATCCGCGACGCCATTTCTGCGTTCGCGGTCCCCGGCGCCGAGATCCCGCTCGGCTGCCCCGCCACCCACGAGGCGATCTTCGCCAGCATCAAGCACGTCCGCCAACGCCCGACCCGCGAGGTCGTCGTCCCAAGCGCGAGCCCGACTCCGCCCGACCTCCAGGCAGCCGCGGCTCCCTGACGTACACCCCAGCGGTGGGCCCCTTTTTGAAAGTGTCTACCCGCCGTCCGACCCCGGTGGGCCGACCCCCTTTCAGGGTACGGGAAGGTACAGGTGCCGGGCGAGGAGTAGCACTGGCCGAGAACGCAGGTGCCGTCGCACGAGTCGCTCGCGGTGCAGTGGTATCGATGCCACAGGTCAGCTCAAAGGATGTAGTTCTCGAGGCGCGGATCCTGGACGACGTTGGCGAGCGCGTCGTGCACGAAGGCATGGTCGATGCGCACGACCTTCTCGGGCAGGTCCGAGGCTTCGAAGGACACGCGGTCCAATAGGCGCTCCATCACGGTATGGAGGCGGCGGGCACCGATGTTCTCGTTGCGCTCGTTCACCTGGAACGCGATTGACGCGATGTGGCGAACGCCGTCGGGCAGAAACTCAAGGGTGACCAGCTCGGTCGCCATGAGCGCCTCGTACTGCCGGATGAGCGAGTTCTCGGGCTCTGTCAGGATGCGCACGAAGTCGTCCTCGGTGAGCGACTCGAGCTCGACCCGGATCGGGAAGCGGCCCTGCAGCTCCGGGATGAGGTCGGTCACCTTGGTCATGTGGAAGGCGCCGGCCGCGATGAACAGGATGTGGTCGGTCTTCACCATGCCGTGCTTGGTCGTCACGGTGGAGCCCTCGACGATCGGCAGCAGATCCCGCTGCACACCCTCGCGCGAGACGTCGGGGCCGCCGTGCTTGCCGCCTTCGCGGCCGGCGATCTTGTCGATCTCGTCCAAGAAGATGATGCCGCTCTGTTGGGCGCGCTCGAGCGCTTCGGAGGTGATCGCGTCCCGATCGACCAGGCGCTCGCCCTCTTCGCGCGACATGATCTCCAGCGCCTCGGGCACCTTCACGCGGCGCCGCTTCGACTTCTTCGGGAACATGTGGCCGAAGGCATCTTTCATGTTGATGCCCATCTGATCGAGGCCCGCGCCCTGCAGCGCGTCGAGCATCGGCGCGCGCGTCTCGCTGGTCTCGATCTCGACCTCCTTGTCGTCGAGGTGCCCCTCGCGCAACAGGCGCCGCAGCTTCTCGCGCGTCGCCGCGCGGCCCGGATCTTCGACCTTCTCTTCGTAAGCCGGACGCGCGGGCGTCGGCAGCAGGCGATCGAGCACCCGCTCCTCCGCTTGGAAGCGCGCGGCCTCCTGCACCCGCTCGAGCGCCTCGGTCTCGACCAGCTTCACCGCGACCTCGACCAGGTCGCGGATCATCGACTCACAGTCGCGCCCGACGTAGCCGACCTCGGTGAACTTCGACGCCTCGACCTTGATGAACGGCGCCTTCGCGATCTTGGCGAGGCGGCGCGCGATCTCGGTCTTGCCGCAGCCAGTCGGGCCAATCATCAGGATGTTCTTCGGTGTGATGTCATCCTTGAGCGGGCCCTTGACCTGCTGACGCCGCCAGCGGTTGCGCAACGCGATCGACACGGCCCGCTTGGCCGCCTTCTGCCCGACGATGTAGCGGTCGAGCTCGGCGACCAGCACCTTCGGGGTCGAGGCGTCGGTGACCTTCGATATCGCGACGAGATTGGTGGATTCCATCAGCCGACCTCTTCGATCGTTAGATTGTGATTTGTGTAGATGCAGATATCGCCCGCGATCTTCATGGCCTCGATGGCGATCTCGCGCGCGCCGAGCGTCGAATGACGCGCCAATGCGATGGCCGCGGCCTCGGCGAATTTGCCACCCGAGCCGATGGCGATGACACCCGCGTTCGACAGGTCGGGCTCGACCACATCACCCGAGCCGGTGACGACCAGCGTCTCGCTCGCGTCGGCGACGATCAACATCGCCTCGAGCCGGCGGAGAGCGCGGTCGGTGCGCCAGTCCTTGGCCAGCTCGACCGCGGCGCGGCGCAGGTTGCCCGAGTACTCCTTGAGCTTGCCCTCGAACCGCTCGAACAGGGTGAACGCGTCGGCGGTCGACCCGGCGAAGCCGATGACGACCTTGGCCCCGCTGGGACCGGTGTTGAGCGTACGCACCTTGCGCGCGGTGCCCTTCAGCACGGTGTTGCCGAACGTCACCTGACCGTCGCCGGCGACGACGACTTTGCCGTCCTTGCGCACGGCGAGGATGGTGGTGCCGTGCATCTCGACCTTCTCACTCATGGGGATTCCTTCTTCGCTTTCTTGGAGGGCGTCTTCGCGGTTGTCGTCGAGGTCATGTCCGGCGCGGCCGGGAGGCGCGCGCGCGGATGCGCGAGGCGATGCACGCGCTGGAGCTGGTCGACCGAGACGTGGGTATAGACCTGGGTCGTGCTGATCGAGGCGTGCCCGAGCAGCTCCTGGATGTGGCGCAGGTCGAGGCCGCGGTCGAGCAGGTGCGTCGCGAAGCCGTGGCGCAGCTGATGCGGATGCACGTGGCGACCGAGCCCGCCTTGTTTGGCGGCGCGCTCGACCAGGCGGCGGGCGGAGCGGTCGGATAGCGGGCCACCTCGATCGGCGAGGAACACGAGCCGCCCTGGATCTGAGCTCGGGGTGATGAGCGCGGGTCGCAGCGTGAGCCACTCGCGCAGCGCCGCGGCGGCGCGAGCGTGGATCGGCACGTCGCGGGTCTTGTTGCCCTTGCCGATGACGCGCACCGAGCGACGCTCGAGATCGAGGCGGTCGAGCGTGAGGCCGGTCGCCTCGGAGACGCGTAGGCCGGCAGCATACAACAGCTCGAGAAAGGCGCGGTCGCGGCTCGCCCGGGCGCCGTCACCTTCAGGCGCATCGAGCAGCTCGAGGGTCGCGCCGACGTCGAGCGGCGAGGGCAACGGTCGCCCGAGGCGCGGGTTGCGGATGCCGTCCATTGGAGAGGTCGCGCGGCTGCCGTCGCGCACCAGGAAGCGATAGAAGGAGCGCAGTGTCGCGAGCTTGCGAGCGATGGTTCGAGGCGATTGGGCGCGCTCCATAAGGCCGGCGAGATAGGCACGCAGGTCGCGACGGTCAACCAATGCGAGCGCGTCGGGTTGGTCCTCGAGGTCGGGTCGGTGGCCGAGCACGAAGCCGGCGAGGTCGCGCAGGTCGGCGTCAGTGGCGCGCAAGGTGTGGGGCGAGACGTTGTCGAGCGTGCGCAAGCGATGCAGGAAGCGGGCTTCGGGTGTGAGGCCGGCAGAGGGATCACGTGTCAGCGGCTTGGCCTCGGTCATCGCCGCGCATCCTATGCGAACGTGCTACCGTCCGCGAGTTCGCCGAGCAACCAGAGCCCGCCGAGCAGGCGAAGATGTTGGAGGTAGGCACGTGGGAATCTTCGATCGGATCGGGCGCCTCGCGCGCTCGGAAGTGGGCGAGCTCAAGCGGGTCCTGCGCGAGGGTCGCGAGCGCGATGACAGTGGCTTGCCGGGCGGCCCTGGGCCGCTCGATAGGTTTGAAGTCGAGGAGCGCGAGCATCAGCGCAACATCGCCGAAGCCGAAGCCGAGCTCGCGCGCGACGACCACGACGCGCTCTCGGCGGAGATCGAAGCAGGCGCCTCGGTCTGGGGCTCGCCCAGCGCGGCTCCGGCAACGGCAACCGCGGGCGATACCGCAGACCCGGAAGTCGCGCGCGGCGCGGAGCTGTGGGGTGCCGAGCCGGCCGGCGATTCGGGGCACACGGCACGCGCGAACCCAAAGGCCGGTCGCGTCGATGCGTTCACCCGCGACGTGCGCGAGGCGTATGCCGCGCTGGAGCTACCGCTCGGCGCGGACAAGGTCGCGATCGAGACCGCCTATCGCGCGCTCACGCTGCGCTTTCACCCCGACCGGCACGCCCAGTCGGCGCACCTGCAACAGGCCGCAACCGAGCTGACGATTCGGATCCGCGAGGCGCGCGATCTACTGTTGGCTTGGCTCGACGGAGCCTGACACCTTCGCCGCACATTCTGAATCACTGAGCAGCTCGGCTGCTGCCTGTCTGACTGACCGTCAGTCGATGACGAGGGCGGGGACGCGAAGGGGGGGCACGCTTCATGGCGCCATCATCCGGGCTCGCGCGGACAACGCCAAGTGCACACGAGGACCGCGCCCGAAATGGCTCGACGTGCACGGGCCCAAGGCTTACCCATCGGTCATGGCACCGGACACCGAAGCCACGCGGGTGCTCGAGCTGATACGCCGACACGGCTGGAACGCGACCTCGTTCCAGGTGCTCGAGCCGGGCTATCGTTATTGGTTCGCGCCCACTGGGGGCGATGCCTGCGTGGCCTACGTCGACACTGGGTGCACATGGGTTGCAGCGGGTGCGCCGATCGCGGCCGAGGCCCAGCTCGCGACGGTCACCGCGGCGTTCTCGGCGGCGGCGGCGAAGGCGCGGCGCAAGGCCGTGTTCTTCGGAGTCGAGGACCGCTTCCTCGCGGCGACGGGCCTGCCGGCGTTCAAGATCGGTGAGCAGCCGACGTGGGACCCGGCGCGCTGGGACGCAGGGATCCGGGCGTCGCGGTCGCTGCGTGAACAGCTCCGGCGGGCGCGCGCCAAGGGTGTCGTCGTGCGCCAGGTGGCCCCGGGCGAGCTGGCCGAGGGTGCGCGCCTGAGGCATGCGGTCGATGTGCTCGTTCGGCGCTGGCTCGCCAGCCGGCCGATGGCACCGATGGGGTTTCTGGTCGACATCGAGCCCTATCGCTTCGCGGAGGAGCGGCGCTATTGGGCGGCCGAGGTCGGCGGGCAGCTGATCGGGTTCGTGGCGGCGGTGCCGATCTTCGCGCGCGGCCGTGATGGGGCGAGTGCCGAAGCCGGGGGCGCGTGGCTCATCGAGGACATGCTGCGCGCGCCCGAAGCGCCCAACGGGATGAACGAGCTCCTGATCGACACGGCCATGCGCGCGTTCGCGGACGCTGGGGTCGGGTTCGTGACGCTCGGTATGGTGCCGCTGGCCGGCGTCGATCGCTGGCTCGCGCGGGTGCGCGACGTGACGCGGGCGCTCTACGATTTTAGTGGGCTCGACGCCTTCAAGAGCAAGCTGCGGCCGACCGCGCGCGAGCCGGTGTGGCTCGCGCATGCGCCCGGCATGCGGCAGATATTTGCGCTACAGGCGGTGCTGACCGCTTTCGCGCGCGGCAGTCTACTGCGCTTCGGGGTAGCCACGATCGCGCGCGGCGGACCCTACGCGTTGGGGGTTCTGGCTGCGTTGCTGGTGCCATGGACGCTGATGTTGGCGCTGGCCTCGCCGCGCTGGTTCCCGTCCAGTGCCGTCCAGGTCGCGTGGGTCGCGTTCGATGTGCTGCTGGCCGCGTCGTTGTTCTCGCTGGCGCGCAAGTGGCGGCGTGTGTTGGGCTTGGCGATAGCGCTGGCGGTCAGCTCGGATGTCGTGCTCACGTTGACCCAGGCGCTCGCGTGGAACCTGCCGCGGCGCGAGCACCTGATCGATACGCTGGTCGTCCTCATCGGGTGCCTCGCACCCGCCCTGGGAGCGGTCGTCGTGTGGGGTGCCTGGCGCCGCATGCGGGTGCTCAGACCTGCGAGAGTGTAGACATGCTCGAGTCAGACGACACCGCTGGGTGATCCCGGTGTGACTCAGCTCCTCGCGAATGCCGCGCGTTGGGTGGGACATGGCGCAGGCCGCATCCTCGTCGACAACGAGGCGGGTCGCGACGTGTTGCTGGCGCGTGGCATCAGCGACGTGGATGTCGTCGCGACCAACGGTGACTCATGCGAATGCTCGGTCGACCTGTCCGGCTACGCGGCCATCGTTGTGCAGGTCAACGAGTGGGGCACGAGCCGCATCGCTCTGGCCGACATCGCGCATCTGCGGGCCTTCGTGCAGGGCGGTGGTGGCCTCGTCATCGCGGGCTCGGCCTTGCACTGGTCGTGGTGGCTCACGTCGTATGCGTCCGAGTTCCCAGGCGACACGCTGATCAAGGATGCGGGCATCCGCTGGAACGTCGACTCCTTCCTCGATATCGCGGGTGCGGTCGCCGAGCTCGACCCGCTGGCGATCCCGCTGTCTCTCTGGAATGCGTACGTGAGTGGCGCGGCGATCGCCGACGTCGCCTATGTCGCGCTCGCGCCGATGTTCGCCAACGCGCTCGAAACAGGTGTCGATATCGGGCCGGCGATCGCGCGCCTCGTGCGCGAGACCCCGCCCCTGCCCGCGTCCGCCGACTCGCCACAGGCGCGCCTCTCGGCCTCGGTCATCGCAGCCAAGGCAGCGGCATGCAGCTCCAGGTGGGCGAGCGCCACGACGAGCTCGACACGATCGCCGAGGTCACGACCTGGCAACGCGCGCCACACATGGTTCGAACGTTCGACGCCAACGCGCACCTGGTCAGCATCGGCTCGGCCCTGGGCGGCACGGTCTACGCGGTGCTGCCCGAAGGCGAGGTGCGGACCGGCATCATCGATCTCACGATCTCGGTCGCCGTGAGGCAGCCCTGGTTCGTCGCCGACCGGACCTCAGCCGCCGACTGGAACATCGCACGCACCTACGGCGCGCCGTGGGCAGTGCTCGAAGTGCCAGGCAAGTCCACCTGGTCGTGCAGTCGAGCGCCATCCGCGACGAGGTCGATCCGGCCCCCATCCTCGCCTATTGGGGCGGCTTCTTCGACTCGCACTTCGCGCTCTCGCAAGAGCCCGCGCCGCGTCGCCGCGCATCCCACATGTTGTTCGATGTGCAGGTTGGCTGGGGCTACGCCAATGCCTCCAGCGACCGCATCGACTTCCCGCTGATCTCGCAGGTGTGGGCCCTGTGCCGCGACCTCGCGAACGAGGACAGCTGGCTCTTCGCCCACGAGCTCGGCCATCAGTTCCAGACCTCCAACTGGACAGGCCCCGACATCACCGAGGTCACCGTCAACTTGTTCTCGATGTACACGCTCAACGGCTACCGCAACGGCGGCGGCGACCACGAGACGCGCGGCCACAAGGACAACGTCATCGACCACGCCGCGCTCGCCGCATTGCGCTGGCCGAGCGCCTATCTCTTCGAGCGCCTCGAGATGTATCGCCAGCTCGTCTTCGAGTTCGGCTGGAGCAGGTACAAGCAGGTCTTCGCCTCGTACTACTCAGCCGACTTCGATGCGGCCCGATGGCGAGAACCTCGACGGCTTCGCTATCCGCTTCTCGAAGTTAGCCCAGCGCGACCTCAGCCGCTTCTTCGACCACTGGCAATATCCCCTCTCGGACAGCGCCCGCGCCCGCATCAAGGGCCTCGGCTTCACGCCCTGGCTGCCGCCCGGCTGGTAGCGCTACGCCAATGAGCGCGCGCCGCCTGGGCTCAATCGCGCGGCATCGGCAGTGGGCCGAGCGCCTCGCCGAGCGTGCGTGCGACCGCGAGCAGGCGCGCGTCGTCGCCGCCATGACCGACGAGCTGCACGCCGATCGGCAATGCGTGTCCCGCGACGTGGACGGGCACGCTGACTGCCGGTTGGCCGCTCGCGTTGAAGGCGGCGGTGAACACGCCAAGGCGCGCGGCGGCCTGCATGGTCGCGGCGCCATCGAGGTCGCGCCAGGCGCCGACCTTCGGGGCGCTGCACGCGACCGTTGGGGTGACGCACAGATCGAAGGTTCCGAGCCACTCGCGGGCGCGATCGGCGAACAGCTCGCGGCGCTGCATGGCCATCTCGAGGCTGACCTTGCGGCCGCGCTCGCGCAACCAGCGGGTTGCAGGTTGCAGCTTGCGCTCGCACAGCACGGTCGCGTTGCTCGCGAGGAACTCGAACATCGGCAGGAACTCGTCGATTGTTCCGACCAGCCGCGGCGCTGGCTCGAGGTGGTGCCCGAGGTTGTCCAATGCTGTCAGTACACGCCCGACGGCGGTGGCGATGACGGGCTCGACCGCCCCGAGCGGTGCCTCGCAGGTGTAGCCGATGCGCAGCGGACCGGGTGCGATCTGGGCGCGCGCGAGGAAGCCACTGTCGCGACGGCCGAGCTGATCACGATGGGTGAGCACGTCGAGGAACGCGGCGGCGTCGTCGACGTTACGTGCGTGCGGACCGACCATCGACAAGAGCAGCGGCTCGACGCGCGCGAACGGATTGGGCACCAGGCCGCGCGTCGGCTTGAGCCCGACCAGCCCGCAGAAAGCGGCCGGAATGCGGATCGAGCCGGCCCCGTCGCTGGCCGCTGCGAGCGCGATGAGACCCGCGGCGACCGCGGCTGCGGACCCGCCCGACGAGCCGCCCGCGCTGTACGTCGGGTCCCACGGGTTGCGTGTCGGTGGGCTCAGGTCGGTCTCGACGACCGGCATGATGGCGAGCTCGGACGTGGCGAGCTTGCCGAGGATCACCATGCCAGCGGCGCGCACCGCACGGCTCGTCACGTCGTCGAACGGCGACCACAGCCAGCGATAGGCGCGCGAGCCGGCGCGCGTGAAGTAGCCGCGCGTGAAGTGCAGATCCTTGAGCCCGGTCGGCAGTCCGAAGAGGCGGCTCCGGTCGGCGTGCGGGTCCTTCGCGAGCAGGCGGTCGAGCTGTCGTGCCTGGACGATGGCCCGCTCGGGCCGCAGCTCGACGAAGGCGCCGAGCCCCGTCTCGAATCGCGAGTCGTGCGTCGCGATGCGCGCGAGGTAGTGGCGCGTGACCTCCTCGACGGAGACCTCGCGACCGCGGATGAGGGCGGCCAGCGCGAGGGCGCCGCGTCGATGGAGGTCAGGCTCGGGCATGGCGGGCGCGAGGATAGCAGGCCGCGCGCGGGCCGTCCCTCAGTGAGCGCGTCGCGACCGTCGCCAGAGCAAGCCGAGGCCGAGGAAGCCGAGCCCCTCGGGCATCGGAGCCGAGCCGCAGCCAGCGTCGACGTCGCCGAGTTCCTGGTTGTTGTAGTCGCAGGTCTTGGCGCTCGACCCGGGGTCGTTCGCGAGCATGTTTGCGGTGCAGTCGCTCGCCCCCCAGGCGGAGAGCA
>Ga0335397_10002866_pt1 | contig 23376 bp, 22 predicted proteins | sample MAT04_FD_205740 | JGI IMG/M metagenome (GOLD analysis project Ga0335397, IMG submission 205740) | Freshwater microbial communities from Lake Fryxell liftoff mats and glacier meltwater in Antarctica - MAT-04 (spades assembly) (version 2) ... | reverse complement strand
TTAAGCAGTTGGAAAGATGCCTTTAGCAGCAGCAATACAAAACTGGATTTACTCAACTATAAAGAAGTGCCAAGCTTTGGTTGTTTTAAAGATTTAAAATGGCGGGAAATAAAAGATTCTCCTGAAAAAGTGCTGGATAATATCTGGAGTATTGGAGGCAGAAAAGGATGGTATTATGGTACCAACTTATGGAGGTTACGTGGCTTAATGGATAAGTTTGCCGGCGGTGTGGGGCTGCGTCGTGGCAGAACCAATATCAATACCATTCAAACAGGCGATGCATTGGATTTTTGGAGAGTATTGGTGGCAGATAAAAAACATAACCGCCTGTTACTTTTTGCAGAAATGAAATTGCCGGGTGAGGCATGGCTGGAATTTAGAATCATGAAGAAACACAATAAAATTCAACTGAGGCAAACCGCAACATTCAGACCCAAGGGTTTGTGGGGCAGGCTCTACTGGTATGCCATGTTACCTTTTCACTATTTTATTTTTAATGGAATGATTAAAAACATTGTGAAAACGACCTAAAAAAACCCCGGTTAAAAACCGGGGTTAGTATTTTAAGCCCTTTGTTTTACAGGCGCTTTTTTCTTTACTTTTTTCAAAGCAGATTCAATTGCTTTGCTTAACTCGTCGTATGTATTTTTAGCAACTCTTTCGCCGTTTACAAAAAATGTTGGTACATCTTTTACACCACGATCAATTCCTTCTTTTAAATCGCCCTGCACCTGCCATCCGTAGGTAGCATTTACAAGATCATCCAAAAAACGTTTGTTGCTCACACCAGCTTCTTTGCTATGTAATTTTAAACTGGTGGTGCCAAGGTTCTTGCGGTTTGCAAAAAGAATATTATGCATTTCCCAAAATTTTCCATCCTGCGCAGTAGCTACTGCTGCTTCTCCGGCTTTAAGGCTGCGCTGATGAATTTTAGTCATTGGAAAATGCCTGAAATTAAAACGTATTCTTCCATCGTAATCAATCAGTAATTTTTTAACTATTTCATTTGCTTTTGCACAAACCTCGCTTTCATATTCGCCAAATTCCTCCAGCGTTACTTCCGCTTTGGGATTACCTACAAATACGTCTTTCGGTTCAATTATTTCTACTACATCTTTCTTAAATGCCATATATAAACTCCTTTTAATTAATCAACCCTGTAATTGAGGAGATCAAAACAAGATTGTACGTGATAAATATTTCTGAATTTCAGCTTCAGAATCGGATGAAGATAGGTTTTTTTAATTTGTAACAAAGACCACTCATGAAATTTTCTAAACCCACCAGAATAACTTACTGAAATTCAACTGTTTAATAAATGTTAACATTTTTAACTTTATGCTTTTGCCATTTTAAGCTGGTTTTCTACTTCATTTCTAAAGACTACAACTCCATCAAAAACATCCACCAAAACGGGCTTGGTTTTATCAATATCTCCAGCCAAAATTCTTTTACTCAACTTATTTACGATTTCCTTTTGCACCAGTCTTTTTAAGGGTCTAGCACCAAATTGAGGATCGTAACCATTTTCTGCCAGGTAATCCAATGCATATTCGCTAAACTGCAAATCAATACCGTTTTTTGCAACCAACTGACGTAAATCTTCTAATTGAATTTTAATGATGCCCTTAATTTCATTTTTCATCAGGGGCTGAAACATGATGACTTCATCAATTCGGTTTAGAAATTCTGGCCTGATGGTTTGCTTTAATAACAGCATTACTTCTACTTTTGTTTTGGCAACAACTTCTTCTTTGTTTTTTTCTGTTACGTTTTCAAAATTATCCTGTATCACCTGGCTGCCCATATTACTGGTCATAATGATGATGGTATTTTTAAAATTCACTACCCGTCCTTTATTATCTGTCAATCTTCCATCGTCCAGTACTTGTAATAATACGTTGTACACATCGGGATGTGCTTTTTCAATTTCATCCAGCAACACCACAGAATATGGTTTGCGTCTCACCGCTTCCGTTAGCTGTCCACCTTCATCATATCCTACATAACCAGGAGGCGCTCCCACCAACCTGCTCACAGAATGTTTTTCCTGGTATTCGCTCATATCAATCCTTGTCATCATCGCATCATCATCAAACAAATAATTGGCCAATGCTTTGGCAAGCTCTGTTTTTCCCACACCCGTTGTTCCCAGGAAAATGAAGGAACCTATTGGTTTTTTGGCATCCTGCAATCCTGCACGGCTGCGGCGGATAGCATCTGATACTGCTTCAATAGCTTCATCCTGCCCCACTACCCTTTTATGTAATTCATCTTCCAGGTGCAGGAGTTTCTCCCTTTCACTCTGCAGCATTTTTGCTACCGGTATACCTGTAGCTTTTGCAATGCTTTGAGCAATATCTTCTGCATCTACCTCTTCTTTTAATAATCTTTTTTCTGAAAGGGAAGATAACTGGGTCGTTAACTGGTTGATTTCTGTTTCCTGGTCTTTTACTTTACCATACCGAATCTCTGCTACTTTGCCATAATCACCATTTCGTTCCGCCTGTTCTGCTTCCTGTTTCAGTTTTTCAATAGCTGCTTTGCCATTCTGAATTTTTTCTACCAGGTCTTTTTCTTTTTTCCATTTAGATTTATAGGTGTCTCTTTCTACAGAAAGATTGGCAATTTCTGTATTGAGATCTTTGAGCTTCGATTCGTCATTTTCTCTTTTAATAGCTTCTCTTTCTATTTCCAATTGCCTGATTTGTCTTTCCAGTTTATCAAGGTCTTCGGGCATACTGTTCATCTCCATTCTTAGTTTGGCCGCACTTTCATCAATCAGGTCAATAGCTTTATCGGGTAAAAAACGATCGGTGATATATCGGTGGGATAATTCAACCGCAGCTATGATTGCTTCATCTTTTATGCGCACATGATGATAAGTTTCGTACCTGTCTTTTAAACCACGAAGGATAGATATTGCATCTTCAGTTGACGGTTCATCTATGTTTACTTTTTGAAATCTTCTTTCGAGGGCTTTATCTTTTTCAAAAAATTTCTGGTATTCTGCAAGAGTAGTAGCTCCCACTGCCCTTAACTCACCCCTGGCTAATGCGGGTTTTAAAATATTGGCAGCATCCATTGCGCCATCTCCACCACCGGCGCCTACGAGTGTATGAATTTCGTCAATAAATAAAACGATTTCTCCATTGGCAGAAGTAACTTCCTTTACAACAGATTTTAGTCTTTCTTCAAACTCTCCTTTATACTTAGCACCGGCAATGAGTTGTCCCATATCCAATGCATAAATAACTTTTGAGCGAAGATTTTCAGGAACATCTCCATTAATAATTCTCATGGCTAACCCTTCTGCAATAGCAGTTTTACCCACACCGGGTTCACCTACAAGGATGGGATTGTTTTTAGTTCGGCGGCTAAGGATATGTAATGTTCTGCGTATTTCTTCATCCCTGCCTATAACGGGATCCAATTTGCCCTGCCTTGCCATTTCATTCAGGTTCTTTGCATATTTATTTAATGCATTAAACTGAGTTTCCTGGGTTTGGGAAGAAACAGTTTCTCCTTTACGCAATTCTTTAATAGCGGCAATCAATCCTTTTTCTGTGAGTCCGGCATCTTTCAACAGCTTAGCACTGGCATCATTACCCTGCAAAATGGCTATGAGCAAATGTTCGGGAGTTACAAACTCATCTCCAAATGTTTTTAAAACAGATCCTGCTTTTAACACAACACTGTTGGCATCCCGCCCCATTGCCTGTGCAGGTTCGCCTGTAGTAGTTGGTAATTTAGCCAACAGCTCTTGAAGTTTTGATTGTACAAGATTAATTGTTACATTATTTTTTTTGAGCAAATACTCTATTGGAGAATCTTCCATATCCAATAGGGCTTTTAAAAAATGTTCTGTTTCAATATTTGGATTCTTATTATTATAAGCCAACTGTTGTGCCGACTGCACTACTTCAGATGCTTTAATGGTGAAATTATTTAGGTTCATATTGTCAATTTATTTATGAATGATTTCAAATAAAGCTGCAAAAGAACGTCCAAAGAAATAATTAAGAAATTTTGACATATAAAATACTATTGTACTGACTGCATAGCAGTTAAATAAATGCGTATATGCTATTTTATCATTGCAATTTTTTAACATGCGAATTTTATTGTGTTAGGTTAAACGTGAATGGTGAATGGTAAATATTTCACCATGTACCAATCACCATTCACAAATAAAGACATCATCTTTTTCTTAAAATAGCAATACTTGTTATTTGTAATGCCTCATCCCTTAATGTAAGATGAAGGAACAATAGATTTTTAATAATCCTTTAAAATCAATGTAATTAATATAATTTTGCCGTTCAATTTATCCTGGTAAAGCATGAGAAAATTAGCAATAAGCATTTTGCTACTGAATACTTTTTTTACTGTATCTGCACAAAATAAAAGCAAACTGATTAATGGAATGTATATCCAGTGGGGATACAATACAGAATGGTACACCCAAAGTAATATACATTTTAAAATGGCCAATGGGGATAATTTTACCCTTCATAAAGCCACAGCACATGATAAGCCGGATATAGATGCCATCCTGAAAAAACCATTGGATATTTCTATTCCTCAATACAATTACCGCCTGGGCTTTTATATAAACAAAAAGCACAGTAAAGCCATTGAATTAAATTTCGACCATATAAAATACGTGGTTACTGATAGACAAAAAGTAAGGGTAACAGGTAATATTGATGGTAAATCTGTAGATGCGGACAGTATCCTGAATCCTTCAACTTTTTTACACCTTGAACATACGGATGGTGGCAATTTATTGCATATAAATTATGTGCAACAAAATACCATTTTAAAAACGGCAGATAAAAAAAGGGCATTGATCAATTTATTATGGAAAGCTGGTGCAGGCATTAATATACCCCGCACCGATTTTACATATCGTGGAGACCGGCTGAATAATAATTTTCACATTGCAGGATACAATATAAGTGCCGAAGCAGGCGCCCGTTATTATCCGTTTAAAAAGATTTTTTTAGAATTTACCGGCAAATCCGGCTATGTAAAATATATCAATGCGCTCGCCAATACAACGCAGCTAAAAGGTAGTCGTGCTACTCATGGCATTGGATATATTGAATTGATTGGCTTAATAGGATTTGACATAAATTTTTAAAAAATGCATTGAATTTTACAAAAGCCCTGTTTAACTAACAGGGCTTTTGTAATTTTATACCAAATAACTAAGGATGTATGTACGAAAACAAAAAGCAAGCATTAGCGCCTACCAGTATTTTTTATCAACGAATAAGAAATAACATTCTATTAGCCACCCTTATTATTATAGTCAGTTTGTCTATTGGAGTGCTTGGCTATAAGTTTACAGTGCCGGAATTTGACTGGTACGACAGCCTGTTAAATGCTTCCATGATATTAAGTGGTATGGGACCTGTTGTGGATTCTAATATTATACTTACAAAAGCTGCTAAATTGTTTGCCTCTTTTTATGCATTATTTAGTGGCATTACTTTCCTCTCTACCTTTGGCGTTTTAATTGCACCTATTTTACATCGTTTCTTTCATAAATTACATGTAGACGAAAGCGATGATTAACACATGACAACCCATTTAAAAAATACCGACCTGGTTAAACAAACAGCCAGCAATTTGGGTTTTGATTTTTGCGGTATCGCAAAAGCACAATATTTAAATGAGGATGCCCGCAGGCTGGAAACATGGCTTGAAAAAAATATGCATGGTACGATGCATTATATGCAAAATCATTTTGAGTTAAGGGTTGATCCACAAAAACTGGTGCCTGGTGCAAAATCTGTGATAACATTACTCATTAACTATTTTCCGGAAACAACACAACCTTTAGCAGCTCCAAAGATTTCTAAATATGCGTATGGCCAGGATTATCATGAAGTAATCAGAAAAAAACTAAATGAATTTTTGCAAATTATAAGAGGAGCCATCGGCGATTTTAATGGACGGGGATTTGTAGATAGTGCGCCTGTACTGGAAAGAGCATGGGCACAAAAAAGCGGCCTTGGCTGGATTGGTAAAAACGGTAACCTGATTAATAAAAAAAACGGATCATTTTTTTTTATTGCTACACTTATTACTGATATTGAACTAAAAGCTGATGATGCTTATGCAAAAGATTATTGTGGCAGTTGCACAAAATGTATAGATGCATGCCCAACGGAAGCTATACTGCCGGGTAAAGTAGTGGATGGCAGTAAATGTATTTCGTATTTTACCATAGAATTAAAAGATGCTTTGATACCTGAGCAGATGAAAGGCAAATTTGATAACTGGTTATTTGGTTGTGATGTGTGCCAGGATGTGTGCCCATGGAACCGATTTTCTACTCCACACACCAATGAATCTTTTAAACCTAATGAATCTATTTTGGCATTTACTAAAAAAGATTGGGAGGAACTAACAGAAGAAAATTTTAAAATAATATTTAGTAATTCCCCAATCAAAAGAACAAAATTTGCCGGCATACAACGCAACCTGAAATTTATACAGCCATCATGAATAAAAATATTGAACAATTAAATATCATTGCCGGCAAACAACATCGAAACATTATCGGGCTAATGAGCGGCACTTCCCTTGATGGACTGGATATTGCTTTGTGTAAAATTGAAGGCCATGGAATAAATACGAAACTAACCTTAAGACATTTTGCTACTGTTCCGTATAATGATGATTTTAAAACAGAGGTAAAAAGCGTTTTTTCAAAAGAAGAAGTGAATTTGCAAAAACTTTGTTTGCTAAATGAATGGATTGCCAAACAACATGCAACCATGATAAATGAATGTTTGCAGGAATGGAAAATTAAATCAACAGATATTGATTTAATTGCCAGCCATGGGCAAACAATTTACCACGCTCCATTATCATTGCACGGATTGCAAAAATTTGGCAATGGCACTTTGCAGATAGGTGATGGAGATCACCTGGCGGTAAATACAGGCATCATTACCCTAAGCGATTTTAGGCAAAAACATATTGCGGCTGGCGGCGAAGGCGCTCCGCTGGCGGCTTATGGCGATTACCTTTTATTTAAAGAAACAGACACGGATGTTATATTATTGAATATTGGGGGTATTGCCAACTTTACTTATTTGCCTGCAAATGCAACCGACGGCAGCATGTTCAGCTCAGATACAGGCCCGGGTAATACCATGATGGATGGATGGATGCAGCAAAACTTTGCTGGTGAATTTTATGACAAAGATGCCGACCTGGCAAAAAAGGGAAAAGTAAATGAAGCACTTTTAAAAAGTTTACTTAAAAATGATTTCTTAAATAAACCACTACCCAAAACCACGGGACCCGAATTATTTAATCTTGCTTACCTGGATAAAGCAAAACAAGATGCAGGCATAGAACAAATTAGTATAGAGGATACCATGGCCACATTAAATCGTTTTACTGCGTGTACGATTGTAGATGCTATTAAACCTGTTGTAAAAAACGGTTCCTGTAAAATCTATGTGAGCGGAGGTGGTATGCATAACCCGTTATTGATGGATTATATTAAAATAAATCTTACTGGTGCAGTGATAGAATCAACACAGATAAAAAACCTTAATCCCGATGCTAAGGAAGCCATTTTATTTGCTATCCTTGCTAATGAGGCAGTAGCAGGTGATGCTGAAGATTTTCCGGCAGGGCTTAAAAATTTCCCTAATGTGAGTATGGGCAAAATAAGTTTCGCTTATTGAGGCAAACTGTTTTCGGCATAAGACTTTAATGCATTCAGGGCTGCTTCATAACCTGGTCCGGTAATCTGGGTTACAAAAATACCTGCAAACTTTTCCCATGGATACCATTTTAAACGGGTAAGCGCTGTCCATTCTACCTGGTAACTACCGCTGTCTTTTAAAGACAAAACAACGATGGAATTTTCTACAGGATTTTCTCCCGAACGAGACAAATTTAATTTGATGCCCTGGTCAAAAACTTCTGTAATGGTCATTTTATTTTTCTTGCCGGCCAAGCCCCATTCTATTGATGCATTTACGCCATCAGAAGGTTTACTGATTCTAATATTGTTAGTATCATTGGAAAATATGGGATGCCAATGTTTCCATTGGTTAAAATCTTTTAAAGTTGCGACGATCTTTTGCTGTGATGCATAAATCACGACTCCTTTTGACGTAAATACTTTGGATGGTATCAGTAAAGAAAACAAGGTGACAACTACAAATAATCCTGTTAGAGCAAGTAAAAACCCTTTCACTAATTTCATTTTATTCTTTTAATTATTCCCATTTAAAAACTTTTGTAGCTACAATATAAGCTGCTATAGTCCACAATAATAAAATTCCTATTTCCCCTTTCACATCCCAAAGGTTATGTCCTTCAAATGCTACACTTCGCATGGCTTCGTTTAAATGTGTAAGTGGCATTGCCTTTGAAATTGGTTGCAGCCATTTGGGAAAAGCATCGATGGAAAAAAAGGTACCGCCCAGCAAAAACTGGGGCATTGTAATTAGATTTGCAAAAGGCGGAATGGAACTGTCGCTGGTGGCCAGCCCACTCACAATAAAACCAAATCCCATAAACAGCAACAGGCCCAAGAAACTTAATACCAGCATTTCTAAAAAAGTTTGTACCCCGTTTATAAGTGTAAAGCCAAAAAACAGGTACCCTACTCCTATAATTACTATTGCCGTGATCATTTGAAAAATCACCCTGCTAAAACATTCTCCCAGGATTATAAATGTGCGGCTGATGGGTGTTGCAAAAAATCTTTTTAGCACCAATGTATTTCTAAGATTAAAAAACATAAAAGCTACCCCAAATACGCCCGAGCTTAGTAAAGAAAAACCTAACTGGCCGGGCAGGATAAAATCGATTGTTTTGTACTGGCGAATTTCCTTGATATCAGTAATGTAGTTAAAATTAAAATTGGAATAAGTGGCCCTGTCTTTATATAATTTACTACTTACTTCATTAATCTTACTTTCTATAAGTGCTTTTAATTGTGGCCATTTATCATTACTGGAATTGGTACTGGTCATGCGAATACTGTAGGGAATATTGCCTGCCGTATTTTTTGTAATATAAATTTTTCCGGCTAATCTCCCCTTCTGCATATCCAACTTCATATCTTCCTCTGAACTGTAATGGGTGAATCTTATTCCTTCCGTTGCTTTTAAGGCTTTGTATAATTCGTTTGTAGTATCAGATCCATTTTCTAATACCACCCTAAAACTTTGCCTGCCGCCACTATTGCCGATAAAACCAAAAACCAATATAAAAACAAAAGGGAAAACGAAACTAAAAACAATAGCCGAAGGGCTTCGCATGATGGACATTAAACTAGCAATGGTAACAGCCCACATGGCCCTCAATTGGCTATATTTCATAAACAGTTAAAAATTAATTGAATGCAAAGCTATTGTAAAATAGTAATAGAAAAATTTGAATATCATGACAAGTGTCGTATATTTGTAAGACAAAAGTCAGGAGATATGAAAAAATCAACAAAAGCTGCAAAGCCCAAAGCATATAAATCAAATGCAAAGATTACTATTGCAGAAGAACCCATGAGTGTTTATCATTCTATAAAGGCGCTTCCATCACTTAAGGATTTTACTTTCAACGAATTTAAAAAAATTGCTGATAAAGCACCCTTTAACCAGGGAGAATGGGCGTCTATACTTCATGTGAGCGAGCGCACTTTACAGCGGTATGCAAAAAATAATGGCACTTTTGCTCCTATGAATGCTGAAAGAGCCATACAAATAGCAAAAGTTTTAGAGCAAGGTAAGATTACATTTGGCAGTACAGATAAGTTTTACAATTGGTTAAAGGGCAATCCCTATATGCTGGAAGGAAATTTATCTTTAGAATCTTTAACCTCCCTTGATGGCATAGAAAAATTATTAACCCAATTAGGAAGAATTCAACACGGTATTTTTGCATGATCGTTTATCGTATTTCCAACGCTTTATACAGTAATGACCTTTCGGGCACCGGCGCTAAATTAAACGGTGGAAGATGGAACTCTAAAGGTATTCCGATATTGTACACTTCTGAACATATATCCCTTGCATTGCTGGAAATGCTTGTAAACACTCAGTTTAAGGATTTTATTATTGCTTTGGACCTGCTTGATATCCAGGTTCCCGAAAGTGCATCGCTCTCTGAAATAAGTTTAAGTAAATTAAAAAAAGGATGGGTAGCAGATTTTGGATACACTGCTTTTATTGGAGATGAATTTATAAAGAATAAACAAAGCCTGCTACTTAAAGTTCCTTCAGCGGTTATACACGAAGAATATAATTACCTGATCAATCCGCTTCATGCCGATTTTAAGAAAATTAAGATAATAGAAACCCGATCATTCAAAACAGATGAAAGATTATTTACGATATAAATGAACAAACTATACCTCCTGCTTGGAAGCAATATGGGCAACAGTAAAAAACAACTTGCCACAGCTCAGAAAAACATTTCTAAAAAAATCGGAACACTCATTCGTCAAAGTAAATTTTACCAGACTGCTGCATGGGGTAACACCAATCAACCCGACTTTTTGAACCAGGTAATTGTAGTTAACTCTACATTCAGCCCTGAAGAATGCATCAATAAAATTCTATCCATTGAAAAAGACATGGGAAGAATTCGCACAAAAAAAAATGCACCAAGAATAATAGATATAGATATTTTATATTTTAACAAAGAAGTGATCGATTCTAAAAACCTTGTTGTACCCCACCCTGCCCTTCAAGATAGGCGATTTGTTTTAATACCGCTTAATGAACTTTCGCCGGGTTTTATTCACCCGGTTTTAGGTAAAACCAATCACCAGCTCCTGCTAAACTGCAGGGATACACTGAATGTGAAAAAAATTTAACAACTCATCCGCCGTTTCCCATTATTTTGCACCCGGATGAAATACAACTTTGTTACTATTGAAGGAAATATCGGTGCCGGCAAAACCACGCTTGCACATTTACTGAGTAAACATTACAATGCAAGGCTTATACTGGAAGAGTTTGCAGAAAATCCTTTTTTGCCTAAATTTTACGAAAGCCCGGAACAGTATGCTTTTCCGCTGGAACTTTTTTTTATGGCAGAGCGATACAAACAACTAAAAGAACTTTTGCAAACAAAAGATATGTTTCAGCAGATAACGATCTCCGATTATCTTTTTACCAAATGCCTTTTATTTGCCAAAGTAAACCTGCCGGATGAAGAATTCAGGTTATACCAAAAACTATTCGACATTATTAATCCACAAATTATTCAACCTAATATTTTAATTTACCTGCACACACCTGTTGTAAGGCTTCAGGAAAATATAAAAAAACGAAACAGGCAATACGAACAAAGCATTCCCAACGATTATTTATTTTCCCTGCAGGAAACCTACACGCAATATATAAAACAGCATAACATAAAAACATTGTTTGTAGATGCCGGCAATGCAGATTTTCTGGGCAATGAAGCACACCTGAAAGTAATTACAGATGCATTGGATAAAGAATATGAAAATGGTCAATACTATCTTGTATTACCTTAAACAATGCAAAACATCATCTTTTAAATTTAGCCTACATTGTCTACTGCATCAGCACATAAAAATCCCTATGCTCCATTAAAAATTCCGGAGTTTAAATATTTTATTGCGGGTCGTTATATTTTTATCATGGGCCTGCGTATGACCGGCACCGTTATAGGCTGGTGGATATACCTGCTAACGAATAGCCCGCTTGCACTGGGATTTGTAGGTTTATCAGAAGTAATACCCGCATTATCGCTGGCATTGTATGCAGGGCATTATATTGATATTAATGAGAAAAGAAAACTATTACTTAGATGTATTCTTTTGTATATAGTGTGCATAAGTTTGCTGGTATTCCTGTCTTCTTCTTTTGCTGAAAAATCATATTCTTCATGGACCTTAGCGGCCTGCATATGTGCAGTAATAGCTGCTACAGGAGCTATCCGGGCATTTAGCGGCCCCACCTTTTCTGCAATGATAGCACAGATAGTTCCGCATGCACAATTACCTGCGGCTGCATCTATCAGTTCTGCCACCTGGCTGATTGGCTCCATAACCGGCCATGCTGCCGGTGGATTCCTGATCGCCTATGTTGGCATCCAGAATACTTTTTTTTGCATTCTAGTATTTGTGCTCACCGGGTTTTTATTATTAAGAAAACTTACGGTAAAGCCTATACTACACATCAACAAAAGCAATACCTGGCAAAGTGTGAAGGAAGGCATCAATTATGTTTTTAAAACAAAAGAAATTCTGGGTGCCATGAGCCTCGATCTTTTTGCAGTATTGTTTGGTGGTGCTGTAGCCATGGTGCCTGTATTTGCTAAAGATATTTTACATATTGGGCCTATCGGTTTTGGCTGGCTAAATGCTGCCGCAGATATAGGATCTATTATTACGGTAACGGCACTTACCATCCGGCCATTACAAAAAAAACAAGGAAAATTGCTCTTTTATGCCGTTGCAGGTTTTGGTGTTTGCATTATTTTATTTGCAGTGTCCGAAATTTTCTGGCTCTCTTTCTGGGCACTGTTGTTAAGTGGTTGCATGGATGGTATTAGTGTGATTATAAGAAGTACCATTTTACAATTAAAAACACCTGGAGAATTAAGAGGCAGGGTGATGAGTGTAAATAGTATGTTCATCAACTCGAGCAACGAACTGGGGCAATTTGAGAGTGGGGTTGCCGCTAAAATAATGGGTATTGTACCCTCTGTAATTTTCGGTGGATGTATGACCCTGACGGTTGCAATCGTTACCTGGTTCAAAGCTCCTTCGCTGAGAAAAATGGAATATTAGTCTTTTAAACGAACATTATTTGGAGTAACTTGTTTCCTAAAAAAACATATGGAAAGGAGATCCTTTATAAAAAATACTGCTTTTACAATCGGAGCATTAGCTTTATTAAATCAACATTCCCTGGCACAATTACTGGCAGATCCTGCCTGGAAGATTAAAATGCTCACCAATGATATTGGGATGTTTACAGAAAAAGGTGGAACAATCCTTTTTATGATTACCAAAAAAGGAGTTGTGGTGGTTGATTCCCAATTTCCGGATTCTGCGCAACATCTTATTGATGAAATAAAAAAGAAAACAGCAAAACCATTTCGCCTGTTAATTAATACCCATCACCATGGCGATCATAGTGGTGGAAATATTGCATTTAAAGGGCTGGTAGAACATGTACTGGCACATGCCAACAGCAAAATAAACCAGGAAGCTGCAGCTATTAAACAAAAAACTGAAGCCGGGCAGTTATACCCGGATCAAACTTTTACAGATACCTGGTGCGAAAAAATTGGCAAAGAAAAAATATGCCTGCATTATTTTGGAGCAGGCCATACCAATGGTGATAGTTTTGTGCATTTTCAACATAGCAATATCGTTCATACCGGCGACCTGGTTTTTAACCGCAGGCATCCATACATTGACAAAACAGCAGGCGCAGATATTGCAAGCTGGATCAGGGTATTAAACAGTGCCACTGAAAAATTTGACAACAAAACTGTGTACGTTAGCGGCCATGCAGGTGCAGGGTTTGATACCATTCTAAATAAAACGGATGTACTCTTGTTTAGAGATTACCTGGGCAATGTGCTGAACTTTACTGATACTGCATTAAAAGCTGGAAAAACAAAAGAAGAAATATTAAAAGCCACCGAAATACCCGGATCGCCCCAATGGAAAGGAGATGGTATTCAACGCCCACTCACTGCAGCTATTGAAGAATTGTCAAAGAAATAATGCAGTTGTTATTTTGATCAATCGTATTTGATGCAACTTTAAATTTTACTACTATGGTTGATGAAAATTATCTGGCCAGTGTAAAACAACAATTTTTGTATTACAAATCTTTAGGAGAAAAGGCCATGACTCAACTGGAGCCGGAGCTGTTGTTTTCTCTATCCAATGAAACTGCTAACAGCATTGCAATAATCGTTCAACACCTGCATGGAAATATGCTGAGCCGCTGGACTGATTTTTTAATAACTGACGGCGAAAAGGAATGGAGAAACAGGGATGCTGAATTTGAAATTATTTTAAACGATAAAGATGCGGTACTGCATCAATGGGAAGAAGGATGGGCCTGCCTGATGAATGCAATAGAGCATTTACGTCCTGCACAATTAGAGCAAACAATTTTAATAAGAAATGAACCACATACCATTCTTGAAGCCATCAACCGTCAACTGGCTCATTATGCCTACCACGTGGGACAAATAGTATTTTATGCCAAACAACTAAAAGGAATAAAGTTTACAAGCCTGTCTATTCCAAAAAATAAATCGGGTGAATTTAACCAGCAAAAATTTGGTTCAGTAAAATAATTACCTTCTGTTTTATTTACTTTGGGTCCATCAATTTTTCCAATACAAAATATACTGCCGGGCAAAAGCTGGCATTCTTTAATGTAATAAGTGGTCTTTTTAATAATACATCTTCATCGGTATAAGGAAAACGACTGCAGTCGGAAGGACGAACATCATAAATACTACAAAAATTATCAGCCCCCAAAAAAACACAGGGTTTGGTTTGTAACACAAAGTCGCCTTCTACATCTACCTGCAAATATTTTTCTACAAATTCGCCGTCTTTCATTTTAAGATGTTTGGCAATTCTTTTGATATCCGTTGTTTTAAACCTTGGAGAATAATTTCTACAACAATTGGCACAATCCAGGCAGTTTATATTACTAAAAGCTTCTTCATGAAGATCGGGTAGTTGCTTTAATACTGTATTCTTATCTGCACGGTGCAGGTATTTTTTGTACAACTTTATCCTGTCGCCAGATTTTTTCTGCCAGTTTTTTAAAATCGGATCAATCATGCTGCAAATATAAATGCAAAAGCATTGAAAGAAAGGTTTATCAGGCTGCCATTCACATTATAAATGAAAACAAATGCTCTCATTAAATAAGGCCACATACAACTAAAACGTATATATCCTGTAATCCTGTTTAATCGTTAATAAAGTTTTATACAGCATTTCTCCACAAGCAATTAATATGTTTAAACAAAGGGTAAAATGTAATTTCGATACCGTAAATTTGCGGCAATTTTAAGAGTTTATTTTGCGTAAAACCACAATACTTCTGCAATCAATTGTATTTATACGCTTATTGGCTTTAAAGTGCAGGTTACCAAATTAAAAATTCTTCATTTATGAATCTTTTTGAACAACAGAAAAATGGTTTTTCATATAGGCATATTGGCCCGGATGAAAACGAAACGGCAGCAATGCTTCAAGCGATTGGCATGAGTTCTATGGATGAACTTATTGAAAAAACAATCCCCTCTTCTATAAGATTGAAGCAGCCATTAAATACCGGTGGCCCTGTGAGTGAATACGAATACCTGCAGGAATTAAAAAAAATTGCTGCACTAAATAAAGTTTATAAAAATTATATAGGCCAGGGATATTACAATACCATTGTGCCAAGTGTAATTCTTAGAACTGTTTTTGAAAACCCGGGTTGGTACACCCAGTACACCCCTTACCAGGCCGAAATTGCACAGGGCCGTTTGGAAAGTTTACTCAATTATCAAACAATGGTGAGTGATCTTACTGCGCTGCCTATTGCCAATGCCAGCCTGCTGGATGAAGGTACTGCAGCAGCAGAAGCTATGGCCATGTTGTTTAATCATAAAAACAAAAACCACGATCATATTACTGCTCCAAAGTTTTTTGTAGATGAAAACATTTTTAGTCAAACAAAAGAAGTGCTGATAACAAGGGCCAAACCAATCAATGTAGAATTGGTATTTGGAGATTATAAAACGGTACAATTAGACGAACAATATTTTGGCGCTATTGTACAATATCCCAACAGCAATGGTTTGATAGCTGATTACAAAAATTTTATTGAAGAAGCACATGCTGTAAACGCAATGGTGATAATGGCTACTGATTTGCTGGCACTAACCCTCTTAACTCCTCCCGGAGAATTGGGTGCTGATGTAGCTATAGGAAATTCTCAAAGATTTGGTGTGCCATTAGGATTTGGAGGACCTCACGCAGCTTTTTTTGCAACCAAAGATGAATTTAAAAGAAATATACCGGGGCGTATTATTGGGGTAAGCCAGGATGCACAAGGTAACCGCTGTTTACGCATGGCCCTGCAAACAAGAGAACAGCATATCCGCCGTGAAAAAGCCACCAGTAACATTTGTACTGCACAAGCTTTGCTGGCTAATATGGCGGCCATGTATTCTATTTATCATGGTGCAGAAGGTTTGAAAAATATCGCCAAAAGAATCAGCTTACTTGCATTAACACTCAGCAATGAATTGGATGAACTTGGTTTTGAAAATGAGAATAACGCCTATTTTGATACCATCAAAATAGTTGTTACTGATATAGGCAGGCTAAGAGAACTGGCTGAACAAAATGAAATCAATTTTGCTTATTTTGAAAACGGGGTAACTATTTCATTGGATGAAAGTACTTCTCAATCAGATATTCTAAACATATTGTCCGTTTTTGCCGCACTAAGTAATAGTGACACAGCAGTGGCAGATTTTGACGAAGACAATTTTCTTATTAATATTCCTTCTTCCCTAACCAGGACTTCTGATTTTTTAACCCATCCTGTATTTAGCTCCTATAGAAGCGAGAGTCAAATGATGCGTTATATAAAAAGCCTGGAAAATAAGGATCTAAGTTTGAATACTTCCATGATATCATTGGGTAGTTGCACCATGAAGTTAAATGCAGCCACTCAACTGATTCCGGTGAGCTGGCCTGAGTTTAACAGCATTCACCCATTTGCACCCGCCGATCAATGGAAAGGTTACCGGCAAATTATTGCTGAGCTGGAAAAATGGCTGAGTAATATCACTGGTTTTGTGGCAACTTCGCTGCAGCCCAACAGTGGTGCCCAGGGAGAATACACAGGTTTATTAACCATCAGTGCTTATCATGCCGATAGAAATGAAAAACACCGAAACATTATCCTTATTCCTATCAGCGCACATGGCACCAACCCTGCCAGTGCTGTAATGGCCGGATTTAAGGTAGTGGTTACCAAATGTGATGACGCAGGTAATATTGATGTAGAAGATTTGAAAGCGAATACGGAAAAACATAAAGACAATCTTGCCGGACTAATGGTTACTTACCCAAGTACCCATGGTGTATTTGAAGAAAGCATTATGGACATTTGTGATTTGATTCATGAAAACGGTGGATTGGTGTACATGGATGGTGCCAATATGAATGCACAAGTGGGCCTTACCAGTCCAGGTAATATTGGTGCAGATGTTTGTCATCTTAACCTGCACAAAACTTTTGCAATTCCACATGGTGGTGGTGGCCCGGGTGTAGGTCCTATTTGCGTAAATGAAAAATTAGCCCCTTATCTGCCCGGCCATATTGCTTTACATAATAAAGACAAAGCTATTCATGCAGTGAGCGCAGCACCATTTGGCAGTGCCAGTATTTTATTGATAAGCTATGGTTATATAAAAATGCTGGGTGCACAGGGATTAAAAGCCAGCACAGAATATGCTATCCTGAATGCCAACTACATGAAGACAAGACTGGAAAAAGATTTTACCATTTTATATACAGGCAAAAATGGCACCTGTGCGCATGAGTTTATTGTAGACCTTAGGCCATTTAAACATACGGCAGGAATTGAAGCAGAAGATATTGCCAAACGTTTAATGGATTATAATTTCCATGCCCCTACATTAAGTTTTCCGGTGGCAGGTACCATCATGATAGAGCCCACAGAAAGTGAAGACAAAGCAGAACTGGATCGCTTTTGTGATGCACTGCTAAATATCCGGGAAGAAATAAAAGCCATCGAAGATGGAACTGCAGATAAATCAGATAATGTACTGAAACATGCTCCCCACACACAGTTTATAATTACTGCCAATGAATGGAACCATTCATACAGCAGGCAACAGGCTGCATATCCTTTGGATTATGTAAAAGGAAATAAATTCTGGCCATCTGTGAGCAGGGTAAACAATACTTATGGCGATCGTAACCTTGTATGTACCTGCGAACCTGTAAGTGCATATTTGGAAGTAGCTCAGGCATAAAAATAGTTATCTAAAAAATAAAAAAGCGTTCTCTATAATTGAGAGCGCTTTTTTATTTTTTAGAGAATAAGAATGTATCAAGAGAAAGATTGCAGATATTTTTATATGTATTTAGTTCGCATCTAAATCTTCAATATGCATTTGCTCCGAAGGAGCATCAGTTTTGTAGCAACAAACAAATGGCGTTTACAATTATTCCTAAGTACCAAAAATAAAAGTAACATGATTTTTCTACAAAGCATTTGCGAACTAATTACATATTCCTTTAATTTAATTTCTATTCCATAAATGAATCTAAAAAAAAAATAGCACCTAAAGAGTCTTTGAATACCTGCTGTAACTGCTCTTTAAAATATATAGGATGAATGGTGGCGAATCACGGCTTCTTTTCTATAAATTCGATGTCTAATAATAATTTTCGATATGCTTAAAAACTACAAAAAAACACTGCTGGGGACAATAGTTCTGCTCTCCACCATTGTTACTACCACAGAGGCACAAACCAGTGTAAAAAAATTCATAGATCCCAACAATATGGATCTGAGTGTAAAACCGGGCGACGATTTTTACCAATACGCCAGTGGCACCTGGATGAAAAATAACCCGGTGCCTGCTAAAGAAACACGCTGGGGCAGTTTTAACGAACTCCGGGATTTTAACATCAACGCCGTAAAAGATGTATTGGAAAAGGCAGTGGCCGAAAAATCAACTATTAAAGGATCGGTATCAAAAAGAGTAGCTGATTTTTATTCGGCAGGTATGGATAGTATTACTGTTGAAAAAAGAGGATACAGCCCTATTCAAAAGGACCTGGAAAAAATTGCTGCAATCAATAATGAAACTTCACTGCTTCAAACAATGGCCCGTCTTAGAGTGAGTGGCGCAGGTGCACCTCTATATGGATTTTTTGTAGGGCAGGACAGAAAAAATGTGGAGCTAATGATTCCCCAGCTAAGCCAGGGTGGTACTACTCTTCCTGATAGAGATTATTACCTAAAAACAGAAGGCAACAATCAAAAGATACAGGATGCGTATAAAAAATATATTACCACTTTATTTTCACTTTTAGGAAATACTGAAGCTGTTTCTCAACAAAATGCTGTTACCATTTTTGAGTTAGAAAAAAAACTGGCCAATGCTCAAATGAGCAGGGTAGAAATGAGAGACCCCTACAAAACTTACAATAAATTTCATATTGATGATTTGAGCAAAACTACGCCGGGGCTGGATTGGCGTATAGTACTTGCTGATCTAAAAGTTAAGGGAGAAGACAGTGTGCTGGTAAACAATCCTGGTTTCTTTAAAGAGGTAGCAGGTTTATTAAAAACAGTGCCACTGCAGGATTGGAAAACCTACCTGCAATGGAATGTGCTCAAATCATCGGCACCTTATTTAAGCAGCTTGTTTGTAGATGCGAGTTTTGCTTTTAACCAGGTGCTTACTGGTCAGCGTGTGCAAACACCCCGCTGGCAACGTATGTCATCATTAACAGATGGATCTATTGGCGAATTACTCGGCCAGTTGTATGTAAAAGAATATTTTAAACCTGAAGCAAAAGCCCGCATGGCAGAATTGGTAACAAACCTGCGCAAAGCATTTGCTGTTCGCATTAAAAACCTTGACTGGATGAGCCCTGCTACCAAAGAAAAAGCTTTGTCAAAATTAGCAGCGTTTCGTCCTAAGATTGGCTATCCGGATAAATGGAGAAATTATGATGGCCTGGAAATAAACGGCAACAGCTTTTTTGAAAACGTTAAGAATGTGGGTGAATGGAATTACAATTATATGGTTACGCAATTGGGTAAACCCGTAGACCGTGAACGTTGGGGTATGACCGCACCTACTGTAAATGCGTATTACAATGCCACATTGAATGAGATCGTTTTTCCTGCCGGAATATTACAGTTTCCATTCTTTGATGCAAAAGCGGATGATGCACTTAACTATGGTGGCATTGGTGCTGTAATTGGCCATGAAATGAGCCATGGTTTTGATGACAACGGCAGTAAATACGATGCAGATGGTACATTAAGAAACTGGTGGACCGAAGAAGACCGCACCAAATTTGATGCGAAAACCAAAACCCTCGTAAAACAGTTTGATGATTATACGGTACTGGATACAATACATGTGAATGGCAAGTTGACCCTTGGCGAAAATATTGGCGATCTAGGAGGTTTGAATGTAGCTTACGAAGCTTTTAAAATGACGCCACAGGGCAAAAGCACTAAAATGATTGATGGCTTTACTCCAGATCAACGTTTCTTTTTGGCATGGGCACAGGTATGGCGTGGCAATATTTTACCACAATCTGCTGCACAGTTAATTATCACAGACACACATTCTCCCGGCCCATACAGAACCATTGGTGCACCGGTAAATATGGATGCATGGTACAAAGCATTTGATGTAAAGGAAGGAGATAAATTATATAAAAATCCAGCAGACAGAATACGTATCTGGTAAATACATTTTAAATAAAAATTAAAAAAATGGCCAGTACTTTATACAGTACTGGCCATTATAATTAAACAAACAATTTTTTAAAAATTCGTATTTTCTGAATCAGGTATTTCCTGCACAGTTGTAAAAACTGCTTTTTTTATTTTAGGCTGTTTTGCTGTATCAGAATTTTTATTCTTTTTATTCTTTTTAGATTTGGACTCTTTAACTGGCTTATCCAGCTTTTTTTTGTCGGATTTTTTTGATGGCTTCAACTTTTCAGATATACCTTCTTTTATCCCTTTGGCAATATCTTTTCCTAATAATTCACTGGCTTTTTTAAGTTTTTTTGCAAATTTTTTCTCGTTTACGCCAGCTTTCATTTCAGAAAGTGCCCCTTCAATCTTATTGTAAACTAGTTGCGTTATCGCTTCTTTTACTAATGCTTTATCTCCCATAATATTTTTAATTATTTAACACAAAGATAATATAGAGAATTGTTTTGCAATGTTAAGTTTTACCGGAATGCATATTAAAGAATCAATCATAAGCTCATTTATTATCAATTAAGCAATAAAATTTAAACCTTTTATCCCAATTAAAAACCTGTTTCAAAAAAAAGCCATAAATGGTAGAAAAAGAAATTTAAAAGAGAAAAGCATTTACCATTACAAAATTTTTGCTTGCATTAGCCATCTTTTAAGTGTAGTTTAGTAAACGAACGTTGCTTTTGTAAAATATATTTTCAAACTATTGAATGAAGTGAATGTTTTATAAAATTTAAAATCTTTCAGTCATGGAATATGAAACTAAACCAATTTCTTTTTTTTCAGACAATCAATCTAAATGGCTCCCCTTACTTCGTATTGTATTGGGTATTATTCTAATACTTAAAGGCATTTCTTTTTTTAAAGACAGTGCTAAACTGGAAACGATGATGCAAACTCCGGGACTACATATCATCAATAACAATGCATCTGCTTTTGCTTTTTTTATTACCTATTTTAATATTTTAGGCGGTCTGTTTATCATTGCCGGGCTATTTACAAGATGGATAGCCATGCTGCAAATACCGATATTAGTTGGTGCTATTATATTTGTGAACAGCGAAGCCGGAATGAATTTCAGCAACCCAGACCTGATTATATCTATTGTAGTACTGATCTTACTGTTCGTATTTGTCATCAAAGGAAGCGGGCCTATTTCTGCAGATGAATTTTTTAGAACCTATACCAATGCAGGAGAAAAATCAGGATATACCAAAAAGTTTTTTCAATAAATTTTCCAGTTGACTTTTATTAATTAAAAAAGCAAAGAATAAATATTCTTTGCTTTTTTAATTTTATCATTTTTTTGTTCCTGCTGGCCTTTCTCCCCTTCCGAACAATGTTCAGCCAGGCAGGTTTTCATTATTTACCTTTCACTTTTCCTGGCAGATTACATTATTAAAACACTATAAGCCTGCCTGGCGGCAGACAGGGTTTTGATATTCACTTTTTGACTTTTCTCTTTTGACTTTTTACTTTTGACTTTTTACTTTTGACTTTTGACTTTTTACTTTTGACTTTTTACTTTTTACTTTTGACTTTTCTCAAACCCTTATTGCCCTATCCCCCCGCCTCCACCTTGCGTTCTCTTATTCTCCTCTTCAATAGCATTCTTACGCTGACGGGCAGCTTTTACCTGGCTGTTACCAAAGCGATAGCTGAAATTCATCCGAAACTGTTGGCTCTCCCATGTACCACTTGCACGCATAAACTGACCTGCAAAATTACTGTCACCACTCCACCTCATTGTATGCAGTACATCGCTTACTGTAGTTTTAATAGTACCCTTTCCTTTAAGAATCGTTTTTTGTAAACCAATATCTATACCGCCCATTGCTTTACTCTCAAAAGTTCCCTGCCAAATAGAGGGCGAATTATAAAAACCACTCAACTCTGCCGTCCATGTTTTACCAATTTTTAAACTATTCTGCATGTATAAATTATAGCTGAATACATCCAGGTCTACTTTACGCCCTTCGCCAAAGTTTGCCTTAAAAGCAGAATAGCTGCTGTTAATATTAAAGAAAGAACTGAATTTTTTATATGTAAATGGATAACTGATATTAAGGCTTACAATATCCTGCGTAGCCAGGTTTTGTTTAGAAATAAAACTCTTAGACTTTTCGGCTGTATCAATCAACTGTGAAAAAATATCCTGAACATGACTATAATTTAATCTCGTATTGAGTTTGTATTTATACGTATTGGTAATACCAAAACTATTGGTGTACTGCGGCCTCAGATTGGTATTCCCTTTTTGAAATGTGTACTCATCCAGTTTAAATTCAAAAGGATTCAGGTCCTGGTATGCCGGTCTGTCTATCCGCCTGCTGTAGCTTAAGCCCCATTGGTTCATTGGGTTTTTATTAAACGTAACAGCTATGCTGGGAAAGAAATCAATATAATCTCTTTTAAAAGTAGAATCATATGCCACATACCCACTGCCATTGATAAATTTTTTACCGGTGGAGGTTCCTGTAAGATTGGTATTTTCTGCACGTAAACCTGCCTGAAATACAAATCCTTTAAAAGACCGGTTATAGTTTAAATAGAGGGCATTGATGTTCTCTTTATAATCAAAACGGTTACTGCGAAGGGTATCTAATACTTTACCGTTATTAAAAACATTGTAACGTTTAAAATCGTTATCGGTGTTTACAAATGATATTTTACCTCCAATACCCAGTTTCCCTTTTTTAAAATTTTGTTCATAATCTGTTTTAAAAGAATACAGGTTAATATTGGTGGGAGCCAGCATATTGTAAACCACCCTGCTTATTTCGTTTTGTCCGTTGGCATCGTAGTAAATATTCGGTTGTATCTG
>Ga0335397_10002865_pt1 | contig 23387 bp, 21 predicted proteins | sample MAT04_FD_205740 | JGI IMG/M metagenome (GOLD analysis project Ga0335397, IMG submission 205740) | Freshwater microbial communities from Lake Fryxell liftoff mats and glacier meltwater in Antarctica - MAT-04 (spades assembly) (version 2) ... | reverse complement strand
ACCAAGTCATTCAAACAACAAAGCTGAGGGCGATCGGATCTCACCTGAGAGTCCATCCGCGCCAACAGCAACAAATCAACCACTAACTGAGTCAATCGTCGGTTTTGGCGATCGACTGTTCGCAAAATTTCCCGCGCTTCTTTTTCATCCAATTCTGGCATCAACAGCGCCGATTCTACAGTTGCTTGAGATGCCGCTAAAGGCGTTCGCAATTCGTGGGCAGCATCCGCCGTAAACTGTTGGATTTGTCGGTAAGAAGAATAAATCGGTTTCATTGCCAATCCTGCCAGCCACCAACTAGAAAAGCCTACCAAAATCAACGCTGTCGGCAATCCCAATTTCAAAACCCATTTCACTGTACTGAGATAACTGTTGAAGTCTTGCAAACTCCGCCCTACTTGAAAATATCCCCAATCTTCCTGCGTTTGAGTGTGCAGCGATACAGAAATTTGGTGATAAATATTGCCTTGGTTGTCAGCGATTGTTTGCCAGTGTTGGGAGTTAAATGTCGGCGGCAATGCTTCTGGATAAGCGCCTGCTGTAGCAATCAATTTTCCTGAATAATCGAATAAACGGATATAGTAATAGCTTTGATTGATCGCGCTTAAAATATGGCGATCGGGCATCGGTTCTTTAATACCATTAACTCCAATTACGCGAAGATTTGGCAAAAGTTCATTGACTATTGGTTCTAGGCGTCCTGGCTGCTGTAGCTTGATTTCGAGGCTATCGTGGAGTGTCCCCGCCACCGATTCTAGTTCGCGATCTATGGCGATCCAGTGCGCGTGGGCGATCGCCCTGTATACCCCAAATCCCAGCAAGCTTAAAATCAAACCCATTACTGCGGCATAGGAAATGGCTAATTGCGATCGAGTTCGATTAAATAGTTTGTTTTGATTCACATTAAATTCACTAAATTTTAATATTTAACCAAGTATCTTGTAGGGGCGGGTTCACCAAAAATATCAGCCAACAACCAACAATCTCAAAAACCCGCCCCCACCCAACGGTAAATCTATATCTACATTGTTTCATTTAATACAAATTAAACTTGATGTGAATTCTCGGTTGTGCGCGGGCGGGTTTACTTTTAATTTCTCATCCGATATCCCACACCGTGGACAGTTTCAATTAAATTCGCGCAGCCAACTGATTCGAGTTTGCGCCGCAGCAAGCGCACTTGAGCAGCTACTACATTGCTAAAAGCATCTGCGCTGGCTTCCCATATCTGATTCCGAATTTGGTCAGTAGTGACAATTTGGTTCGGATGTTTCATGAAATATTCTAGCAGTTGAAATTCTTTGTTAGTCAGCGAAATATTCTGATGTTTCCCATAGAAATCGAGATGACCAACAGTGCGATTTCCGCAATCTAAGGCTAGATTGCCGATTTGTAACTGTTGAGGCTGAATTTGGGGCGATCGCCTTTGCAGGGCCCGCAACCTTGCTAACATTTCCGCCATCCCAAAGGGCTTGACTAAATAATCGTCAGCCCCGGCATCCAATCCCGCGACTTTATCTTCCATCCTGTCTTTTGCTGTCAGCATCAAAACTGGCAAAAAACTATGTTTTGCGCGCAATCTTTGCAGCAGTTCTACTCCCGATAATCCCGGAAGCAACCAGTCAAAAATAGCTAGGGTGTATTGCATCGAATGACTCTCTAAATATTCCCAAGCTTCATTGCCGTCTTGGGCCCAATCAACTATATATTTTTCCTGCTTTAAGGTTCGTTCGATCGCCTTTCCTAAATCTGGCTCGTCTTCAACTAGCAAAATTCTCATAAGATTAATTTACAGCAGTAAATCTGTATACATTGTTAGCAGCCGCCAGCGCCAACCCCCAATATATAAGTTGACACACTTAGATGAAATCAGTATGAAATCTCCTGAGTTCGCATAAAAAAATAATAGTTGACAATTATTGACAACAAGCTGGAAATGTCTTATACTCGAATGCGACCCAAGTTTTGAGAATTATTTTCAAGAAGTATGGCAGACTTATCCGATCGCTCCGCCATTAAAAAGCCGGGACACTGGACTCGCCGCCAACTCCTACAGCTAGGAATAGCTGGTGCTGGGGTAGCGGGCGGCGCGATCGCACTACAAAATTTCACCCAAAAGCGATCGCCTGCACCGAGAATACCACCAATGGCTGCCGATCCAGTCGCAGCTAGCACGATCAACCCGATGCAAATTGCGCGGGATTTCGATTACGGCACGGTGACGCGGGAAAACGGGCGCACGGTGCGGGAATTTCGCATGGAAGCTAACACATCGATCATCCAACTTAACAGCGCCGTTAGTTTCAACACTTGGAATGTGAACAATCGCGTGCCCGGGCCGACATTGAGAGCAACTGAGGGCGATCGTATCCGCGTCATTTTTTCTAACAAAGCCGGACATTCTCATTCGCTGCACTTCCACGGCGTTCATCCCACAGAAATGGACGGCGTTAAACCGATCCGAAACGGCGCTGCGTTTATCTATGAATTCGACGCACTTCCCTACGGCGTGCATCTATATCACTGTCACATTGCACCAGTAACCCGCCACATAAGTAAAGGACTTTATGGAATGTTCATTGTCGATCCGCCAAAACCTCGCCCACCAGCAGACGAAATTCTGTTAATCATGGGAGGTTACGACGTAAACGACAAACAAAAAAACGAACTTTACGCTTTTAACGGAATACCCAATTATTATATGAACAACCCGATCCAGATTTACAAAAATCAGCTGATCCGGCTGTATGTAATGAACATGATTGAGTATGAATCTGCCGTGACTTTTCACCTCCACGCCAATTTTTTTGACGTATATCGCACGGGAATGACTTTAACTCCCAGCGAGAAAACAGATGTCATTACAATGGGAGTAGCTGAACGACATATTTTAGAATTTAGCTACGGCTACGGCGGAAAATATATGTTTCATCCCCATCAAGATGCGATCGCCGAAGCAGGCTGCATGGGTTTATTTGAAGTCATCGCTTAACCCAAATCGCGATCGATCTGCGCCGATTCAAGTTAAGAAAATCTTAAATTCTCTACCCAAATTTCTCATAAATAGGTAGAATCATTAACTCGCAAATAATTAAGAAACTTTCTTAATAACAGGCTAGTCCTACTGCACCTAACCCAAAAAATCATCAACTGCCATGTTACCATCCTTTCGCCAATTACCCACAGCCGCTGCTACAGCCATCCTCGTTGCTTTGACTGGTTGCGTTTCCACCCCCACCACCAACACCGGCAGCACCGCCTCACCCACCGCCACTGCTACTACCGCAGCAACAAGCGGCCACAGCATGAATCACAGCGGCAAAGGCGGAATTAACATTAATACCGCCATTCTTTCCGAGTTAGATAAACTCGAAGCCAAGTTAGGAATCCCGGCACTTTCTAACAAAATCCAAGCCAGCCGCCCCTACGGAAAAACAGAAGAATTGGTCTCGAAAAATGTCATCAATCAAGCCCAATTTGACCAAATTCAAGACATGGTAACTATTGAAGATGTCGTCCTCACAGGGGAAGCCAAAGATGTAGACTACATGACTAAACTGGGCTTGATGAAAGGGCATCTTTTGGTAGCAAAAGAACTCTTGGATGCAGGCAAAGTAGACCAAGCAGAACCGCACATCGGTCACCCGGTAGAAGAAATTTATGCCGATGTGGAAGACCAGCTAAACGAGCGAAAAGTTCCCGAATTTAAGACAACTTTAATTAAATTGCAGGATTTAATTAAAGCGGGTGCAAAAGATCCGGCTCAAGTAAATGCAGAATTTAACACATCAATGCAAGCTGTAGATGGATCAATTGCCGCCCTTCCCGAAGCGCAGCGCCAAGATCCGAAATTCGTGCTGCAAGTGATTAACGGCTTGCTAGATACAGCTAATTCCGAATACGGAGCGGCAGTTGCTAACGGCAAAATTTCCGCAGTTATTGAATACCAAGATTCGCGGGGTTTCGTCATGTACGCGGAAACCCTGTACCAAAATATTGCCGCTCAAGTGGCTAAAACTAACCCGGAAATCGACAAAGCAATTGTTGCCAACATGACTGAACTTAAGGCAAATTGGCCAACGGCGATCGCACCGCCAGCCCCCGTAAAAACCACCGAACAAGTCGCCCTGCTAATTAAGGCGATCGAGAACGACAGCCAAAAAGTTCTCAAACCCGCATCCTAAAAGATAGTCCTCGACGCACGGGTAGCTAGAAACCGGGTTTTTCACCCCAAATATTTGCCCAAAACCTTCAATAAGAGTCAAAAAACCCGGTTTCTTTGCTTTGATACGTAAGTTTTGAATAGTTAACTCAAACAGCCAGCGGTAATTGGTAAAAAATCTACCAATTACCTCCACATATTACCTAAACTAAAAAAATGAATTTTAGCGAAGCATTGCCCACATTTGTAATTACTCTCCGCGAAGGAGTAGAAGCTGCCTTAGTTGTTGGAATCGTTCTAGCTTGCCTCAAAAAATCGGGACAAAGTTATTTAAGTCCTTGGGTTTTTGGCGGTGTCGCCGTCGGACTTATTGCCAGCGCTGTGATAGGTGTACTGTTCGGCTGGACAATTCAAATTTTGTCCGCATCCAATCAGCCCTTTGCACCAATTATGGAATCCCTGCTAGAGGCAACCTTTGGAGTTTTAGCAATAGCAATGCTGAGCTGGATGCTGCTCTGGATGACCAAGCAAGCGCGATTTATGAAAGCCGAAGTCGAAGGCGCAGTAAGTGCTGCCTTAACCGACAAATCTCAGGCAGGTTGGGGCGTATTTAGTTTAGTTTTGATTGCGGTTTTGCGCGAAGGATTTGAAACCGTTTTGTTTGTCGTCGCTAAGTTTCAACAAGGCATTCTTCCAGCCATCGGCGCTTTGGGAGGAATACTTTCAGCCGCCGGAATTGGCGCGCTCCTGTTTAAATGGGGAGTGAAAATTAATATCCGCCTGTTTTTTAAGTATATGGGCATTTTACTGCTCTTTATTGTAGCGGGTTTAGTGGTATCTACTTTGGGATTATTTGACAGCGCGGTGAATATTTTATCGCAAGCAAATCGCGAGTCAGCAGGGATGTGTTTCTATTACGAAAGATTTGCCAAAGTACACTCTTGCATTCTCGGCCCGATGCTGTGGAATACCTCGAAAGTGCTTCCCGAAGAAAAGTTTCCCGGTTTGTTGCTGAGCGCGCTGTTTGGCTACACGGACAAGCTTTATGTGGTGCAAGCACTTTCTTATTTCGGATTTTTAATTACCGTCGGCGGGATTTATTTTCAAAGTTTGGGCGGTCGAGTCTTTTTTCCCTTCAAAAAAACTCAGGTGACGAAATAGGAAGTTAAGTGCGATCGACCTACAGGGTGCATCTATCTAGGAACGTAGGGGAACGGGCGTCCCGCCCGTGCCACAAGACCCGTGCCACAATAAAGGCGGATTTTGACTTTTTCAAGATGAGAGTATAACACAGAATTTGTGCTAAATTTTATTGCTCTTAGTAGGTTTGAATCCCAACCCTACCGAGGGGAATTTCTGCGTTTATTCCTACCATTTTACCAGATATCGCGTACCCCCAGTTGTGGCTGTAACCGGGTGTATTAATGCCGCGCATATAAATTGAGATGGTGGTGTTAGGAGCGACTGGTTGAGCAAAAACTACGGTGGCTTTTTGGTTATTGACAGAAACTTGAGTCTCGATTTTCTGATTGGATTGATTTTTTACCTCAATTCCTCCCCTGATGCTCAGATCTGCTGGAAGGGCGATCGCAATTTCCGAAAGAGCTCTTCCCTGAACGTGAACCTCAAAACGATGGCTAGCACCTTGAAAGCGAGCTTTATTAGGAGTTGCAGCACTGCCAACAAGGTGAGCAACATTAGCATTTTGCATGGCTCCTCCCGCAATAGTAGCGGGGGCATTAGATGCAAGGATGACGGTAAAGGCGGCAGCGTAAATTAACTTTTTCATAGCTGTGTTATCTGAAAGCTTGACTAATTGTTGTTCTTATTTATTAGCTTGGCTGTCAGGAATGAAATAGGGATGAAATATTAACAGTTACACTCAATTTATTTTATTGATAGGTGCGAACCCGCGCAACACTGATAGGAATTTCTGCATTATTCCCACCAAAAATTATTAACTAGATGAACCTGCGAAGCCTGATTGCTTGCTACTAAAGAACATTCACCCAAAAATCAGCAATTACAATCTTGCCGTTGCGATTAAACTGACCCCAAAGCTTGTATTTTCCAGGCTGCGGAAAACTGGTCATGAACTGCACTTGACCGTCGGGGCTATTTTTCATTGCGTGAGCGTGAATGTAATCAGCCCTTGTCAATGGGGATGATTGCTTAAGGATGACTAAATGCCCCCGCTCTCCCAAATAAGGCTGCAAGTCTTTAACGGGTTGATTGTTAGAAACCTGCTGCAAATTAAACATTAGGGTGATTTCTTCACCTGCTTTGACCTTTGGTTGAGAGAAGGTTAAATTAGCTTTGGTATCCCCAAAAGTTTTAGCGGTCTTAAAGTCAATTGTTGGGGCCGGCGGACTATTTCCGGTAACTTGTTTTTTCATGACTGAAACTTGTTCTTTCTGCCCCGCTGGTTTGTAATCACTTAAAAGAGTGTAACTTCCAGCAGCCGGAAAATTGGCCTCGACTTCAAAGATACCATTTCCTTTATGAGTGGGATGAATGTGACTGAAAAACTGAAGGTCATCGCTGACAATAATCAAGTGCATCAGCTTTTCTTGAAAGGTGTCAAAATTAGCGATCGCTTTCCCGGCTGAGTCTTTAATATCAATCAACAAATTAACTGGCGTTTTGGGGGCAATGTCTCTTGAAGCAGTGAGTGTTGCCTGAGTGGTGGCCGTCTGAGTCGGTGTCGAATGTCCCTCATGGGAGCTATTTGATTTTTCCCCATGTTGCATTCCACCCATTGAGGAGTCGCCCTGTTGCATGGGTGGCATTTGAGAGCCTTGATTTTGGGGTTTGCTACTGCTTACTGACATGGCTGCGATCGCACTAGCTGCCACTAAACCAGCACAACTGTAAATCATTAATTTTTTATTCATACTTTTATATTTCAAAACATTAGGTTAAATCACTTATCCTTTGCCTGCAATAACCGCTTGACAGACAAGGTGAGTATTACTAACCCACCTTGTCGATGCTCGTTAATTAAGCAGCAGCAGTTGCCATTTGGCGGCATTCCGCAGCACAGCGCCGACAAATTTCAGCGCATTTCTGGCAGTGTTCGTTTTGATGTTTCGCGCACTCGGTAGCGCAGGCTTCGCAGATGTCTGCACAGACTTTACAAATTGCGTCTGCAAATCGCGAACCGCGACTCATAAAGCTAGCGCAAGTCCAACAAATTTGGGCGCAGTCGCGGCAGAGTCGGGCACATTCGGGCATTTCTCCAATGCAGGAGTCAGCGCATTTTTCGCATTCAGTAGCGCACTGAATGACTGTATCGCAGCAGGATTGGTGTTCGTGAGTAGTCATTATTAAAAAACCTCTTGTCAATTTTGATGTTTTGACGATTGGACAGCTTGATAACTGACCTCAATTTAAGGTTGACATTCATCAATGAAATCATGATGAAATTTTCAAGGGCGACACGACTTATTTTCTAACTCGGTAGTCCAGTATCAGAAGACGAGCGAGATGTATCATAAAAGGTGGCAAAAATACTCTACCGTGAGGATGAGCGATGAATTTTCCAAAAATGAGTCAGCAAGATTTAAAAAACTCAACTCTCAAATTGACGGGTATGGGATAGCTATGATGGCGTGCTGCCTTTTACCTATGGCAGCTTTGTTCTTGATAAACGCAAGTTGGCGGGCATTAGTTGGTCACGACAACAAACAGCCCGCCAGCAACCAGTCAACCAATCAGTCAACCAGTCAACATCAGTTTCAACCGACTAAAAAGTCTACCGATTGAAGGTAAATCGACCATCTACCTTTTGACCGCTAATATCAGCAGTAATCTTCATCTGATACTGACCGACAACTTTTCCAGGCAGCAAAGCTGTATAGTGCTGGTCTTTCTGGTCATAGGTGAAGGTAACAGTCTTTTGAATGCGATCGGGCATCTGAATTTGACTTGTTACCTTGGCATTAGGTATTGTCTGGTGGTTGTCGCCTCTTTGCAAATAGAAATCTAGATGAGTTTGAGCAGCCTCTTTTTCGACCACCAACTCTAAATGATAAGGGCCTGATTCTACCACTTGACCCTCTTTTGATGAGTTAGAATGACCAGTGGCAGCTATTAGTGTAGGGGCGGTTGAACTGTTTTGGGCTCCAATTTGTGCTAGAGAATCATCGGGTTTGTTAGTGGCATTTGTAGCCTGCACAGTATTGCCAGAGGCAGTTAGCAATATCAGTGCAGCACTACCTACAACGATTAAACCTGTTTTCAGAGATTTCATTTGTTTTTGTCCTGTGTTTGTTAGTAATAAACAATGACGGCTATACAAGAAATTTTTAAAGCCAAATTCCTATGCGTTCACAGGAAATAAGCGCTTTACTGAGTGAATGTAAAACGACCGTCCACTTTTTCTCCGTTAATATCCGCATTCACTTTCACAGGATACTGGCCTGGATCTTTGCCGGGAAACACAACAGCGTAATGTTTGCCTTCAGGATCGTATTTGAAAGCTAGCGTTTGCTGCTTTCCATTCGGCAACTGCACTTGAGCAGTCACTTTCGCGTTAGGAACTGGTTCCTTTTTATCCCCTTTTTGCAGATACAAATCTAAGTGAGTTCCAGTAGCTTCTTTTTCAGTTACAAACTCTAAATGGTAAGCTCCTGACTGGACAACTTGACCTCCTTTAGTTGCTTGTGCACCAGTTGCAGCCGCAGGAGCCGAAGACGCAGGTTGAGAAGCCACAGGAGGGGATGCTGGACTGGTATTTGTATCGCTTGCTTTGTTGTCGTTACCGCAAGCTCCCAAAAAGACCAATCCGAGACTGCCTAGAATAATTAAATTTGACTTGATCGCTCTCATTCGATTTACTGTTGGCGTACAATTATTAGAAAGTATGACACGCCCAAATGAAATTAGGATGAAATAGGGTAACTTTCAGACAAATATTCGTATTTTGGCATGAGAAATTAATAGCTTTACAAAATTTAACACTTTCTCTCTTGACTCTCTAGTCAACTTGAGGGTTTATGCTATTTATAGTTTCGCAAATAAACTTTGCGATCGTAAATTCACAGGTAAAAATTCATGATTAAAACAACTCAGACCAAACGATTCACTTTCGCAGCTTTGACGGCAGTTATTTTGACAGCAGGTACAGCCAGTATTGTCTTTGCAGCAAGTCCCTGTACTACTCCTACCCCTGACTGCCCCCTAGCTAATTGCGATAAATAATATTTCAGTCCCCCTACTAAATGCCCTCACGGTTTTTTAGCAGGGGGACAGAAGGATTATGGCGTTGCATAAATTAGGGATGATTTTTATAGTTATATACTTTAAAATTGAGTAAGTATTGATATGCTTTAAACTTCCCTAGAACTGCTATGACAAAACTTGAAACACAATCCCTAGAACAGCAGCTACTAAAAATTGGAGAACTAGCCAAGCAAACAGGCGTTGCTGTAGGCACCCTGCGATACTATGAAAGCTTGGGGTTACTTGAACCAGCCTTACGCAGCAGTAGCGGTTACCGTTACTACACAGCCGATGCTGCGAGACAAGTGCAATTTATCAAGAAAGCCCAAAGACTAAACTTTTCTCTTCAAGAAATTCAGCAAATTTTAGTATCTCGCCGTCAAGGAATGACAGTTTGTCCGCTGGTGCAAGACTTATTGAGCCACAAAATTGATTTGCTTGAGGAGCAAATTCAGCAGATGAGTGCGTTCAAAGCTGAGTTAGAAGCCTATAAAAAACTTTGGACAGCTAGACATTCAGACAATCCAGATAGCGAGCAACTGTGCAGTTTGATTGAGGGAGTTTAATAGGTTTATCACTTCGCTATTTCTGCTTTAACTACTTTTCCATCTTCAACAACTGGCTGAGGTTGTTGCGGTCGTAAAAACCTCCCAAATTGAGAATACAAAGCTGGCAAAACTAACAAAGTTAAGGCTGTAGAAGTAAACAATCCTCCTAAAACTACGATCGACAAAGGTTGCAATATTTCCTTTCCCGGGCCGCCTTCTAAAACTAAAGGTGCTAAACCCAAAGCTGAAGTTAAAGCGGTCATCAGGATGGCGTTGAGGCGTTCCATCGAGCCTTTAACGATAGCTTCTTTAAAGGGCATTCCTTCGGCAAATTTAGAGTTATAGTTGTCTACTAGCAGCAAGCCGTTGCGGGTAGCTACGCCGAATAATGTGACAAAGCCAACCAGGGAAGCTACGGAAATTATACCGCCCGTCAAAGCTACAGCAATTACTCCTCCAACTAAGCCGAGGGGCAAATTAATCATAATCATCGCAGTTGAAGCGATCGACTTGACGGACAAGTACATCAATACGGTAATTACCAAAAAGGCGATCGCGCTAAACACCATAATATTTTGCGAAGCCCTTTGTTCCGCCTCAAATTGACCGCCGTACTGGATAAAATATCCAAAAGGCAACTGCACCTCTCGTTTGACTTTAGCTTGAATTTCATTCACAACCGATCGCAAATCCCGACCTTTAGCATTAGCCGCCGCCACAATCAACCGCGAAACATTCTCGCGGTTAATCGTATTTGGCCCCGTACCGTATTTAACAGTCGCAACTTGCGCGAGGGGAATTTTATTACCGCTGGGAGTATCAACCAACAAATTCTGAATAGTGTCGAGGTTGTTTCTGGCTTCCGGCTGCAACCAAACAACTAAGTCAAAAGTTTGCTGCACCTCCAAAACTTGAGAAACAACTTTGCCGTTTAAAGCTGTTTCAATTATTTCCGAAAGTTCTCCAATTTTCAAACCGTATCTACCCGCAGCTTGGCGGTTAAACTTAATTTGAATTTGTGGCACTGGCACTTGCGGTTCGAGTTGCAAATCCACAATTCCCTTAACAGTTTTCATTTGCGCTTCAACTTGGGCACCGAGGCTGCGAAGTTGATTCAAATCCGGGCCAAATATTTTCACAGCAATTTGACTCCTGACACCAGACAAAACCTCATCCATCCGGTGAGAAATAAAACCGCCGATATTTGGTGCAACTCCCGGTAATTTACCAAATTCCTGCCGCAGCGACTCCAAAGTTTTCGGTCTGTTTTTCATCCCTTCCTCGCTCAAACCGATATCGATGTGAGCCAAATTGACTCCCGCAGCATCAGCATCACCCGGAGCTCTGCCCGATCGCACTTGCACGTATTCAAACCTGCTATCATCCTTAAGTGCATCTTCAATAGCAAAAGCCGCGCTATCTGTCGTCTCCAAAGATACACCCGGATAAAGCAGAATAGTATTCACCAAAGTTTGCTCTTGAAACTCCGGCAAAAACACTCGTCCAAAGGAAGGCAAAATAACTAATGCAGCCACCATACTAGCAGCAGCTAAAGTTAAAATAATCGCCGAATAGCGCATTGACAATTCAATAAAAAAGTGATATATTTTTTTGCAAAATCTCGGCAACCAAGGCTCCTCAGCACTCATGCGTTTGCTCGGCAACAAAATAGCACAAAGGGCGGGAGAAATGAACAGCGATTCTAGACTAGAAATCACCACAACTACCAGATAAGTAATCCCCATCGGCGTAAAAATCCGACCTTCAACACCGGGCAAAGTAAAAATAGGCGAAAACACCACAATCCCAATTACTGTTGCTCCAATTAACGAATCGCGCACCTCTTGACTGCCGTCAAAAATCACATCCATCACCGGGCGCGGATGCCCAGAAGCAGTATTTTCTCGCAAATTGCGGTAGGTATTTTCAGCATAAACGATCGCATCGTCGATCGCAGTTCCGATCGCCACCGACAACCCCCCCAAAGTCATCGTATTCAATCCCAGCCCCAGCCAATACATCGCCAGCAACGCGAACAGCCAAGTTATGAAGAAATCCAGCAAAACCACCGTCAGAGTGCGCCAATTCATCAAAAACGGGATCAGAATCACGGTGACAATGATACTGCCTTCCACTAAAGCCGATCGCACATTTTCCACCGAAGAGTTGATATACTCTTCCTGCCGGAAAGTCACTGTCACCTTAATATCTTTGGGCAGAGCTTGCTGCACCTCAGCCATTGCCGCCTCAACCGCTTTAGTTACCGTCGGAGTATCAGCAACTGGCTGCCTATTTACCATCACAATCACAGCTTTTTTGCCGTTAAAACTGCCATCGCCCCGCTTGATTGCAGCACCAATCTTGACATCAGCAACATCACCAATTCTGACGGGCGTTCCCTGGCGAGAGGCGATCGCAGATTGCCGCAAATCTTCCACAGACTCAATCCGCCCCACCCCCCGAATCAAAGTTTCTTTATCCGGCGTAATTAAATAGCCTCCGGGCGCGTTAACATTCGCAGCCTGCGCCGCTTCAGCAACTTGCTGCAAAGATACATTAAATGCTTTCAGTTTGGCAGGATCTACTAATACTTGATACTGCCTTTCTTCGCCGCCGTAAGCCACCACTTGAGCAACACCAGTCACTGCCAAAAGGCGATTTGTGACTTGCCAATCTACCAGACGGCGCACTTCCATCAAAGGAGTAGTTTCCGAGGTAAAAGCATAGGTAATTACCAGCCCGACTGGAGAAGTTGTCGGAGAAATTTGCGGTGTTTCTACCCCAGCCGGGAGTTTGCTTTGAGCTTGCTGCAACCGTTCTGTTATCAACTGGCGGGCTTGATATATTTCTGTTCCCCAATCAAAGATTACTTTAATGGAAGAAAGGCCAACAGCCGAAGACGAACGCACTGCTGTTACTCCAGGAGTTCCGTTGATCGCACTTTCGATCGGTAGTGTTACTAAAGACTCGATTTCTTCCGGTGCGAGGCCTGGTGCTTCCGTCTGAATTTCCACCTGCGGCGGTGCAAAAGGTGGGAAGACATCGAGGGACATTTGGGGGACGATATATAATGTCCAAAGACTAATGATAATTGTGGCGAGAACGACTAGCCAGCGGCGGTTAATTACCCATCTCAGAATTGTGCTGAACATTAGCTTTACCCGCGATTCCTTGGTCAAACATTGTTAAATCGCCATTTAATCAAGGTTGACACCCAAAAATGAAATCAGGATGAAATATTCTAACTTTCAGACAGATAATCTTTCCAAGTTCTTGACATTTGCACTTTATAGTGGAATCGCAAACTCATATTGAAAGAATTTGACGGTGAAAAATTCAACTAAAATCATGCTTGTTGACAATTTAAGCAGCGACGAGGTTAATCAAGACTCGTTCTCAAATCTTGCAAAGTTCTTGACTTTTGCACTTTATAGTGAAACTACAAACCTAAATCAAGCAAGTTTTACACCATGAAAACCTCAACAACAATCGCTTTAGCAGCAGCTCTGGTAGGTACTTTAGGATTCGGTGGATTAGTCCGAACTGTGTACGCTTCGCCAGCAAAATCTGAAGTTGCCGCCATGCCTCAGAATAGCAACAATCCCAAAGCAGAAGCCAGTGATGGCGACGGAGAAACTAATGACGATGCCAAAGAAAAGCAAGAATCAAGTCGGCTGCAATCTCTAGCTAAAATTACACCACAACAAGCAAAAGCGGCGGCGGAAGCAGCAAAAGGCGGCACAGCAAGTCGCGTCAAATTAGAAAACGAAGATGGCAATGTTGTGTACTCCGTTGCGATCGGTCAGCAGGAAGTAACTGTAGATGCCGGTAACGCTAAAATTCTCAACACAACCAACGTCAAAACTGAGAGTAATGAGAGTGTTTCTCCCCGCAGCAGCATTCAAAGTTCCGAGGCTGCCGGCGGCGATGGCGATGGAGAAAAAGATGATGATGGCAAGAAGTAAATTCCGAACTAATTCGCTTTCTTGAGGCAACAAATAGAGTAGGGGCAGTGCTATGAATGCCTGCCCTTACTTGGGGAAATATCCCAGATTTAGAACACTCAACAATAAACCCAAAAGAGAAATATTATGAAGAAGATACTAAACAGGGTTCCAGAGGTTACAGGTTCCTTCTGGATTATTAAGGTTCTGGCAACCACAGTAGGTGAAACTCTGGCTGATTATCTGTCGGTAAACCTGAATCTTGGTTTAAGCGTTACATCCTATGTTATGAGCGCTGTGTTACTGATTGCGCTTTTGAATCAGTTTAGGCTTAAACGGTATGTCCCAGTGAGTTACTGGATTGTAGTCGTTTTGATGAGCATCACTGGCACACTAATTACCGATAGATTGGTAGACGCGCTGGGAGTTAGCTTGATGACAATTAATATAGTTTTCAGTGTTGTATTGTCTGCCGTTTTTTTGCTGTGGTATTCAAACGAAAAAACCTTAGCTATGCACTCCATCAGCACAGCCAAAAGAGAGCTATTTTATTGGGCTGCTATCTTATTTACGTTTGCCTTGGGTACCGCAACAGGAGACTTTATAGCAGAGGCTTTGAAGCTGGGTTATGCACAATCAGCGCTAGTATTCGGCGTTTTAATTGCGATAGTAGCCACTGGTTATTATTACTTCAGAATGAATGCTGTCTTGGCATTTTGGATAGCCTACATCTTGACTCGTCCACTGGGAGCATCTACTGGCGATTTATTGTCACAACCTACTACAAATGGTGGTTTTGGTTTTGGTACGGTGGGAACAAGTATGCTTTTTCTTTCTATAATCATGAGTCTGGTTATTTACTTAAGTCTTAAGCAGAAGAAACTAGCCCCAATGCCGATCGACCAACAAGACTGATTAACTATCAAATCATCAGATTACCTTTACTGTTACAAGTCAGCTAGGCGTGGGCAGTTGTTTCACGGTGCAATTGCCACATTACCCCTGGTAAACACAAATGCAATCAATCTTTCCGAGTTCTTGACATTGATCATCTAGAGTGAAGCCACCAAAGTACCATAAACCGATCGCAAAAATGAGCAAACTTCCACAAATCACCGCGTTTTTCTGGATCATGAAAATATGTGCAACCACTCTGGGAGAAACGGCAGGAGACCTTTTGTCGATGACCATCAATGTGGGCTATGCGGTTAGTTCCATGATCTTGATTGGAGTATTTTTAATTTCTCTTGTGACTCAATTGACCTCGAAAAGCTATAACCCATTGCTTTATTGGACTGTCATCCTTTCCACCAGCACGGCTGGGACAACGATGTCAGATTATATGAATCGTACTTTAGGGCTTGGCTACACTGCGGGTTCTGCGATTTTAATTACTCTTCTTTTGGCTATTTTTGCGTTCTGGCAAATCAGTGTTGGATCTCTATCTGTCAAAAACGTCAAAACACCTAAAATTGAGCTGCTTTATTGGACTGCAATTCTAATTTCAAATACTTTGGGTACTTCCTTGGGCGATTTTCTTGCGGATACTTCTGGACTTGGATTCGCAGGAGGAGCAATCCTCATTTCTAGTTTGCTTGCCGTGGTATTGGCAGCATATTATTATACTCAAATTTCGCCAGTGTTGTTGTTTTGGATTGCGTTCGTACTCACCCGACCCTTTGGTGCAACACTTGGGGATGTGATGACAAAATCACAGGAAAAAGGCGGTCTGAATTTTGGTACGGTCGGCTCATCTATAGTCCTGCTGTCAATACTTTTAGTCTGTATCGCCTTCACAACTTTCAATCAGAGAAAACTCATGGCGACTGTGGCTGCTAACGATGAATGACACTAAATCCGGGTTAGAAACTCTCTTTATAAGACTCGGCGGTTGAAACCGCGACGACACAAACGAAGTCCGCCTGCGCGGACTAAAGAATAAAGAATGTAGCCTGATGTTTACCACAACAGGCTACCCTTTGGTATTTGCTAAAGTTGAGCAAAGTAATACTAGACTTGTCTGGTTTGCAACTTCAGCATTGCGATGCACAGCATCAGCCAAAGATAGCCGATTCCATAGCCAGCAATGATATCGGTTGGCCAGTGCACTCCTATATACATCCTACTCAGGCCAATAAAGGCGATCGTCAAAACAGCTAAAATATATATCAATTTGGAAAACTTCGGAAAGTGAGCGGAAAGTAGGTAAGCTAGAAACCCATACATTACAAAACCTCCTAAAGCGTGACCACTAGGAAAGCTAAAAGATGTTTCAGCAATTAAGCTCGGAATAATATGGGGACGAGGTTTAGTAAAAAATAACTTCAATCCAGTATTAAGAATCAGGGCACCCAAACAAGCAAGAGCAAAAAATTTAGCTTCTTCGCGGTGATTCTGCCACCACAGAATTCCCAACGTGACTGCCACAATAACTATGACTACACTGGCATCGGCAAGCTGAGTAATTGTTAGCATCACAGCATCTAGACTCGGATTTGCATACCCATGCAGCCAGTACAGCCAAGAACTATCAAAGGCTAAAGCTTCTCGTTCTAATACTTCTTGAAATAGCCACGCTAAAATAAAACCGATTAGCAGACAACTGGCAAGTCCCACTACACCAATTGTCACAATTAAAGTCTGTAATCGAGGGTTTATATGCTGTAACCAAAACTCATAAAACTTGCGTAACATAATCAATATAACTCAAGCAACTTTAAACAATCTACATTTTACATTATAATTTGTCAATAATTTATGACTTTCATAAAACATCAATAAAGTTTTTGTTTTAAACAAATTTAAGAATAGTCAAATGGCAATCTCACGGTGAAACAACTGCCAACTCCTAGCTGACTGGTGACGGTAATTGAGCCGCCGTGATTTTGGGTAATGGTTTGGGCGATTGCTAATCCCAAACCAGAACCTCCATTCCAATAGGAACGAGATTCATCTGCTCGCCAAAACCGCTCAAAAATCAGCTTAATATGTTCGGGTGCAATTCCCACACCCGTATCTCGCACGCTGACAATGCAATAGGAACCGAGACGGTTGGCTGTGATTTCAACTGTTCCTCCCGATCGCGTGTAGTGCAGTGAATTTTGAATCAAATTGGTGAATAGTCTGGTTAGTTGACTGGAATCACCTACTAAATTAATGTTTTCTGTTAGCTGAGGTTTTAAACTAATTTGTTTGAGTTCGGCGCGAGACTGATAAAGCTGGACTAAGTTCTTCAAAATGGCAGTTAAGTTGACAGTATCTTTATTGATGCTCGCAACTTTATTAGTTCGTGCTAACAGCAGCAAATCTTCGGTTAGCTGCGTCATCTGATTCGCAGCACTAGCAATAGCCTGGAATTTTTCGGCATCTGATTCTCTCATTCCCTCTGGGTATTTTAGTGCTACGGCTAGATTACTTTTGATTGCCATCAAGGGGCTGCGAAATTCGTGAGAAGCATCAGCGGTAAACTGCTTTAAACTTTGAAAAGTCTCCTCGATTGGCTGCATCGCTAGACGAGTCAATATGACTCCACCAACACCGCTAAAAATCAAGGCTATAAGAATTCCACTCCCTAGCCCTAAATTTAATTTATTTAAGGTTTCGTCAATTTCTTCGAGGGATTGGCTGACTCTGATATAGCCGATTAGTTTACTACCTCCCCTCTCAATTATTGGCAAGGTAATTCCTTGAATGCGATTTTTTGCTGTTGGTAATTGTACTGTCTCGCTTAATGATAATGGTATGGCCAGCACAAACTTCCCTTCCTGAAATATCGTATTTCCGTTAGTGTCAAATAATTGCAAGCCTTGATTGTTATCAATCAGAGTTTGCACGTTAAAATCAGTATCAAATTTTATGCGTCCGTTTTCCCATTCTGTATTGGCAGATGCTCCTTCTCCTAAAACTGTCAGTTTGTCTGTTAGCTGGTGGATGAGACTGCGAGCGAAGATTACTCTAACGCCAATTGCAAAAATACTTAATATTGATGCCAGTACAAGCAGGTAAGAAAAGAGCAAACGAGAGCGAATTTTTTCAAACATAATTAGGAGCAAGAATTAGTTATAAAAGTTGTAGATATACGTGCAAAGCATCAAATAGCATAAGATAGTCAAGAGTTACGCACACCGACTAAAGAAACCGGGTTTTTTACCGGGGCTTGGGGCTGCAACGAAATATTGTCGTAAAAAAACCCGGTTTCTAGGCACTCGTGCGTAACTCTTAATAGTTGTTAGTGATGGCTGCTGAGTCGATAACCAATGCCGTAAACTGTTTCGATAAAATTTTCGGAACTTCCGGCTGCTTTGAGTTTGCTACGCAAATTTGTGATGTGAGTTTTGACTGTTCCTTCTCCTGAAGCTTTATCAAAATCCCACAGTTTATCTAAAATTGCAGAGCGTGTTAAAACTTGAGTGGGACTTTTTAAGAAACATTCTAATATCATATACTCTTTGGGAGTTAAAGATAAGGCGTTTCCTGCATAAGTAACGGTGCAGCTAGCGGGATTGAGTTGCAAATCGCCGTGAGTTAGAATCAGGGGTTTGGTTTCTGGAATTCTCCGAGATAAAGCTCTAATTCTGGCGGCTAATTCTTCTAATTCAAAGGGCTTAACTAAGTAATCGTCAGCGCCTGCATCGAGTCCAATGACTCTATCTGAGGTGGTATCGCGTGCTGTCAGCATCAAGATGAGAACGTGAGAGCGATCGGCACGCAGACGCTTGCACAGTGCTATACCATCTAATTTGGGCAGCATTAAGTCTAACAAAATTAGGTCGTAATTAGCCGATCGCGCATATTCCCACCCCTCTAGCCCGTCAGTCGCTATATCTACGACGTGGTTTTGATGCCTTAAGTCCTCTGCAAGGGGTTTGGCAATGCGAAGATCGTCTTCAACTAACAAAATTCTCATGTTTTTGGCTCAAAATAATCAGACTCGGCGGCTTAAACCGCTTTTTACTTCAAACTATTGACTTCTGCCTCTTGAGTTTTAACATGATGGTTGTCATTATTTAACAGCACTTCATCGTTTAAGGCTGGTGCAGAGGCCGGAAAACCATTATTTCCGCCATTGTTTACAGAATCCGCTGCGATTGCTGGTGATTTACGCCGATTTCCCCAAAATACGCCGCCTGCAAAAGTTAGGGATGCGATCGCAATTCCTGCCCCAATTCCCGCCCACAAAGGCACGGGTAAATTATTAAAATAAACCTCTGTTACCTTGTTGGGAGTTGCCTCTTTCTTTTCTTCGCCTGTTGATGGCTTGCTGCCGCCCCGCAACGATTGTGCGTAAAGTTGAGGTGCGCGCTGGGTAACAATCAAATCTCCATCGAATAAACCCCTCTTAACTTCAACTAAATCCCCGGCAGTTTGACCGATTTCAATGTCAACCGCTTGATAAGCATCGCCATTTTTAACGTAAACTGTTTTTTTACCGCTAACATCCACTACCGCTGCGATCGGAATTGCTAAAATGTTTGTGGCGGTTTTGTCGGTTAAAATCTCCAATTCCGCAAACAGTCCCGGCTTTAACTCGCCGTTACTATTATCTAGTTCTGCTTTCACCGGCACAACCCGCGTTTCTCCTTCCACGGATGACCCAATTAAGGCGATTTTTCCATTGAAAGTGCGATCGGGCCAATTAGCAACTTTCACCCTGACTTCCTGGCCCTGTTTTACCTGATTCAGGTCTTTTTCGTAAATGTTTGCGGTGGCAAAAACGCGGCTGTCATTTAAGAGGCTCATCAACGGTTTTTCAGCGTTTACTGATTCTCCTTGGGTGATTTCGCGATCGGCTACCGTCCCCGAAATCGGAGCAACTACGGTGACAAGTCCTTTGTCATTCGCAACAGTTCCTAATTGTTGCAGTCGCGCTTGATAGGCTGCATCGGCTAAGCGAATACGCGATTGAGCGACTTGCACGGCAGTTTTGCCGCGTTTGACCTGATTCTCGGCTTCCAACACTTCCCGGCGGCTCTGAGCCTTGGTGAGTTGAGCTTTTGCCTCTGCTACTTTGCCTTGGGAATCGCGCAATTCCCGCATGGGTAGGTCTACTTCAGCTTGTTTAATTTCGGTTTCGGCTTTGATAACTTCGGGACGGCTTTTTGCCTTAGCAACATTGGCTTTTGCTTCGGCGAAGTGGGCTTGCGATTCCAACATTGTACGCCGCGCGATCGCCCCTGATGCAACTAACTCTCGATCGCGATCGAACTGTTCTTTAGCCACAGTTAATTCAGTTTCCGCCCGCGCTATTTCTGCTTGCGCTATTTCAACTTGACGCTGATAATTTTCTTTAGCAACTTGCACAACAGAGCGCTTATTTACTAATTCTTGTTCTCGCTGGTACTGCTTAGTTACTGCTGTTAGTTGAGTTTTGGCTTGGGCGATTTCCGCTGCGGATATTTGAATTTGGCGATCGTAATTTTCTGTTGCTAGTTTCAAATCACCTTGCGCTTGCTGCAAATCCGCCTCAGCTTCCGCTCGTTTCGAGAGAGATTCAACCCGCAACTGTCCTAATTCTGAACTCGACAAAACAGCAACCGGTTGACCTTTTGATACTTTGTCCCCAGGCTTAACTAACAACTCTACCACTTTGCCAGCCACCGGAGCCGTCACTTCTACTTTTTGGTTGGGCAAAGTTTCAATTTGTCCCGTAGTTTTGATGCCTATTTCTAGTCGCTGGCGGGCGGCAGGGGAGACTTTAATTCCCAACCGTTTTGCAGTTTCGGCATCGACAGAAATAGCAGCAGGAGTTTGAGTTGTTTCGCCGCCGCTTTGGTGAAATTCATTTCCGTGTCCCGCGTGGGCGAAAACGGCGGCGGGAGATGTGAAGAATGCAAGGCTGATAATTAACCCAGAAATTCGGCAGAGCTTTATTGGGGGCATGATTGAGTTGGGGCGAATCTGAACTCACATTTCAGTTTTGCAGATAAATATGAAATCAGGATGAAATAGGTTAAATCAACATTGTTTCTGTGAGGGCGGGTTCACCAACAATACCTGCCAATAATCGACAATCTCAAAAACCCGCCCCCACCAAACGATCGATCAGTTCAGTTTTGCAGATAAATATGAAATCAGGATGAAATAGGTTAAATCAACATTGTTTCTGTAGGGGCGGGTTCACCAACAATACCTGCTAATAATCGACAATCTCAAAAACCCGCCCCCACCAAACGATCAGTTCAGTTTTGCATTTGATACAAATCAAGGTTTATTTAGGTTATCTGTGGTGTGGGGGCGGGTTTATCAAGATTATTTGTGGGAATTACATATTGTTTGTGAACCCGCCCCTACAGATTTTGGGATTAATTAAAACGCCCAGTGGTGTGGGGGCGGGTTTATCAAGATTATTTGTGGGAATTACATATTGTTTGTGAACCCGCCCCTACAGATTTTGGGATTAATTAAAACGCCCAGTGGTGTGAGGGCGGGTTTATCAAGATTATTTGTGGGAATTACATATTGTTTGTGAACCCGCCCCTACAGATTTTGGGATTAATTAAAACGCCCGTCACTACTTTTTGTACCAAGCTTTGCGCCACTCTTTCATTTGCTGAATTTCTTGCTTTTGCGAAGTCAGAATCTCTTGAGATAATTTCTTCATTTCCGGCCGTTTCGACTTCTTCAACGCATCTTCAGCCATCACTAAAGCTCCTTCGTGGTGGGGAATCATCGCATTGATAAATCGCAGGTCAAATTCAGCATCAGCCGCCCCTAAATCCATGCTCATCATCATGCTTTGCATTTGTTCGGGAGTCATTGCCATCATGTGACCCATTTGAGCGTGATAAGCCATTGGTGTATTGTCGGCTTTGGTATACCAAGTTTTTCGCCACTCTTTCATTTGATTTATTTCGCGGTTTTGAGCAGCAATTATATCAGTGGCAAGTTTTTTCATTTCGGGGCGTTTGGATTGTTTAAGCACATCTTTAGCCATGTTTACAGCACCTTGATGGTGTACTGTCATGCCATCAATAAATCGCAAATCGTAGTCGGCATCCGCAGGGCCTAAATCCATTGACATATTGTGATTCATGCCACCCATGCCATGATTCATGCCACCCATGCCGCCTTGTGCCGCGTCTTGCTTGTTGTTTGCTTCGGTTGCTGCGGTAATATTTGGTGCTTGAGTTTGGCTGGTAGGGGCTTTTGAACAAGCTGCAAGCACTCCACTGGTTAAAACGGCTGTGGCGGTCAATGTCAGCGCTGCAAAGCCTGTTTTTAATGAAATTGGTTTCATAGATTTTATATACTTCAAACTGCTATTTATATTCACTTTGTCACATATAAATGAAATTAGGATGAAATTTTTGATTCTGAATTGTAAAAAATTATTGCTGTGCTTTAGGTGAAATTAAGCATGAATTCCTGTAAAACTTAAGAATTAGTTCGGAATTGCTCCTTGACTCTCCTGCTAACTGGAGACTTTATAATGAAGTTAATTCATTGATTGAGCAGAGTAGTTTCTGCTGAGGTTCAAATTATGATTTTACAGCTAAAAGTTCCTAAGATGGCTTGTTCGGCTTGTGCGAATACAATAACCAAAGCAGTCCGAGCCATTGACTCGGCGGCGACTGTTGAGGCGGATCTCAAGACAAAATTGGTCACTGTTCAAACCGCTAAATCGGAAAGTGATGTTAGGGATGCGATCGCATCTGCTGGCTATCCTGTCGATTAATATTAAGGTAAACGCCAGCGGTTTATAACTTTAGGAATACAGCAATTTCATCTAAATTTCATCTTATGGTGAAATGCTGAACACTATAACCGCAGCGTCCAGCAATCGCACCACTCATTTTGAGCGCAATTCTCCTCAGTAATTTGGAAACTCGGTCATCCCAATTACTAAATACCTTGGCAACTTGCGCTCTTATTTAGTTTAGGAGTACCCTATGGACAATCTTACACTTAAATTGCGGGGCATGAGTTGTGCTTCTTGTGCTTCATCTATCGAACAAGCGATTAAATCTGTTCCTGGTGTAATTGAGTGCAGCGTCAATTTTGGGATGGAACAAGCCGCTATCCAATATGACTCCAAGCAAACCAATTTAGCAACAATTCAATCGGCTGTTGATGCGGCGGGATACGAAGCTTTACCACTGCAAGAAATGGCTACGGAGGATGATGCAGAAAAAGCCGATCGCAAATCCGAATCTCAAAACTTGCAGCGAAAACTCTGGACAGCAGGTATCATAAGCATTCTGCTCGTTGTGGGTGGTATTCCGGCGATGACTGGCTTGCACCTGCCGTTTATTCCCGCATGGCTGCACAATTTTTGGCTGCAATTAGTGCTGACATCTCCGGTACAATTTTGGTGCGGCAAATCGTTTTATGTGGGCGCTTGGAAATCCCTAAAACGCCGCGTCGCTACAATGGATACCCTGATTGCTTTGGGAACGAGTGCTGCCTACTTTTATTCGGTATTTGTGACATTTTTTCCCGGTTTCTTCACGGCTCAAGGTTTGACTCCTAGCGTTTACTACGAAGTTGCCGCCAGCGTGATCGCCTTAATTT
>Ga0335397_10002864_pt1 | contig 23390 bp, 16 predicted proteins | sample MAT04_FD_205740 | JGI IMG/M metagenome (GOLD analysis project Ga0335397, IMG submission 205740) | Freshwater microbial communities from Lake Fryxell liftoff mats and glacier meltwater in Antarctica - MAT-04 (spades assembly) (version 2) ... | reverse complement strand
GTGAGCTGTCGTCGCAGCACGCGGTGGCTGGAACGGAACGAGAAAGCACGACTCTATTTCCATCGCTCGCGTAAACTGTTGCCAGCATTGAAGAACGAACTACGAATCTAGGGAAACAGTAGAACTAAGGAGTTCGGCGGTGATCCGAACTCGATCATTGTCATGGGGCATTCCGCTGGGGCACAGATGGCCGCACTCATCTGCACGGATGACAGTTACCTGAAAGCCGAGAAGTTATCCCTGTCGATCCTCAAGGGATGCGTGCCGGTCGATTGCTCCTTCTACGACATCCCCAAGCGAGTCAAGGACGGCGGTAACACCTCGCCAGCCACGATCAAGGCAATCTTCACCGACAAGGAGGAGACACAGCGGGATTACTCGGCAGTTGCTCATATCGCCAAGGGGAAGCACATCCCTTCGTTTCTCATTCTGCATGTGGCCTCCCGTGCGGACACCAAGGCCCAGGCCCACTGGTTGGCCGACAAGCTGAAGGACGCGGACGTCGCTGCAAAGGTTGTTGCGGCCGAGGGGAAAACTCACGGCACGATCAATTCCGATCTGGGACTGCCGGATGACAAGCCGACGAAGGAGCTCTTTGAATTCCTCGACAGGGTGCTGAAGAAGTGATTCAGAGTGTTGCTGCAGTTCTTCATTTCCGGACGATCGTTTGACTGGTTGCACTCGCTCAAAACGCGTGCCGCCAGCTCCCATTCCTGGACAATTCCGGCCCGTGGCCCGGATATAATGGCGATACCGACCCAATTCGCCCAGTTTTACAAATTCACAGCGCAAGACACTCCGTGCAGGCGATTTACTTGATGAATCTAGCGGTCTGCCCAACCGGTGCAAACTTCCACGTTCGCGCGGCCGATATGAGTCTGGTGAGCGCCATGCCACTTCCGCCGCGCGCAGGGCAACGACTATGTCCACACCGCTCGACCGAACGATCGAATCACTCGCCCGAACCGGAATGACCCGGTTCTTTTTGCGAATGTTCGACGATGCTCCCGATCTGCTGATGAAGAACCTGACGGTCGAGGCCATCGGCCCAGATCGAACGTTCAAAATCGGCGGGAATTGGGTCAAGAACTTCGGCTCTGATAGTTTCCTCGGTCTTGACCAGCACCCCGCTGTGATCGCGGCCGTCGAGAGAGGCGTGCGCGACTGGGGAACGCACAACGGCACAAGCCGGGCGTTCTCGGAAGTCGGGCCGCAGTCCGAAGCCGAAACCCGAGTCGCCACGTGGCTCGGCACCGAAGATGCCGTGATCTACCCATCCGTCACGCTCGCGAACATGGGAGCGCTACCGGCACTCGCCACGCGACATGACGTGATCGTTCTCGATCAGTACGCGCACAACTCGATGGAAGAGGGGATGCGGATCGCCAAGGCTCGCGGCGTGCGAACCGCCAAGTTCGCACACAACGACCCGTCCGATCTGGACCGCGTTCTCCGCGGGCTTCGCCCGTTCCGCCACGCGATCATTGCTGTCGATGGCGTCTACAGCATGAGCGGGTCGCTCCCGCCGCTCGTCGATTTCCAGCGAATCGCCCACGACCACGATGGCTTCCTCTACGTCGATGATGCACACGGCTCCGGCGTTCTGGGAACCAATGGCCGCGGGACAGTCGCTGATGCCCTCGGTGGCTACGAGAACACGCTGGTTGTCGGGTCGCTCTCGAAGGCCGTGTCGTGCCTGGGTGGGTTCATTGCTGGCAACCGCAATGCGATTGAAGTCATTAAGTTGCGGTCGAACTCCCTCATCTTCGGTGGCCCGGTTCCTCCACCGTATCTTGTCGCGGTGTGTGCCGCACTCGATGTGATTATGTCGCCCGAATACGCCGGCCTTCGCACAGCGCTCGACGCGAATGTCCGCCGACTTGTGAACGGTGCCTCACAGCTTGGGTTCACTGTTCTGGGCGGCCTCGTACCCATCGTCTCCGTGCTGATCGGAGCCGAGGAAGCGACGCTCCAAGCCGGGCGATTCCTCTTCGACGAGGGGTATTACGTGCAGTCGGTCGTGTTCCCGGCGGTGCCGCACGGGGCCGGGGTGCTGCGGATGCAGGTGAACGCGAATCACTCCCCTGATGCAGTGGATGGATTGGTTGCTGCGCTGGGTGAACTGATGCAGGCGCATCCCGAGTTGAACCGCGACTCGCGCCGCGTTCCCACCCGCCATGCGATTTCTGCATGATTGGTGTTTGGTGTTTCGTGTTGGTCATTGCGGAGTGAGACATGGAAGTTTGCTAGTGGTGGGGCAGGCATTCTTGCCTGTCCAAGCTATGACTGGCAGCCAAGAATGCCTGCCCCACCAGAAAACACTCAATCCTGCCCCAATAATGGCGGAGACCGCTCAACACCAAACACTAAACCCCAAACACCAAACACTCCCATGTACTGGTTCATCCTGATCTTGGCGGGGTTATTTGAATGCGCCTTCACCACCTGCCTGAAGCTCTCTGAAGGGCTGACACGGATCGGCTGGGCTATCGCGTTCGTTCTCCTTTCGATTGTCAGTTTTGGTCTGCTAACCCTCGCAGCACAGCGAATCAGCCTGGGGACCGCGTATGCCGTGTGGACGGGTATCGGTGCGTTCGGCACGGCCGTCATCGGCATCGTTTGGTTCAAAGACCCGGCCACGTTTTGGCGAGTCTTCTTCCTGTGTGGCATGATCGTCTGCATGATCGGATTGAAGCTAGCCTCCCCCGAAGCGGAAGAGTGACGGGCGTGCGTATACAATCGCCCGCATGAGCAATCCGTTCCGCGAACTGCCGTCGATCACGCGGCTCCTCGAACAACCCATCCTGGTCGCGGCTCGAGATCGACACTCACCCGACGCGATCACCGCTGCCGCACGCGCGGAAGTGGAAGCGCTGCGGACCGCTCTCGCGGCTGGTGACACGCCCAGTCTCGATCTCGCTGCCGCTGCCGAACGGGTCGCAGCGCGACTCGATGCCGCTGCGATGCCTGCGATTCGCACGGTCATCAACGCCACGGGAATCGTGTTGCACACCAACCTGGGGCGTTCCCCGCTGCACGAGGAAGCCGCACTCGCCGCATACGAAGCTGGTCGCGGGTATCTCAACCTCGAACTCGAACTCGCCACCGGGAAACGCTCCAGCCGCCAGGATGCCGTGCGTGCGGGGATTTGTGCCATCACAGGAGCCGAGGCCGCAACCGCCGTGAACAACTGTGCGGCCGCGACCGTGATCGTGTTGCGTGCCCTCGCGGCTCAGCGTGAAGTGATCGTCTCACGTGGGCAACTCATCGAGATCGGCGGCAGCTTCCGCATCCCCGACATCATGGCCGTGAGCGGGGCCACGCTTCGCGAAGTCGGCACCACGAACATCACGCGGCTCGCCGATTACGAGAACGCCATCGGGCCGAACACGGCTGCGATCATGCGGGTTCACACCAGCAACTACCGCGTGCGTGGCTTCACCAAGGCGGTCGATCTCCCCGAACTCGTTCTGCTCGGCAAGAAGCACAACCTTCCGGTGATCGACGACGCGGGGAGCGGGCAAGCTGTCGATCTCGCGGCGTTCGGATTCCCGGGCGAGCCGCTAGTTTCCGCAGGGATCGCGGCCGGTGCGGACCTCGTTCTCTTCAGCGGCGACAAACTCCTGGGTGGTCCGCAGGCGGGGATCATCGCGGGGAAGGCGGCACACATTTCGAAGATCGAACGCGACCCGCTGATGCGTGCGTTCCGCCTCGACAAGATGACGCTCGCGGCCCTCGAAGCAACGCTGCGACTCTACCGCGACCCCGCGAAGGCACTCCGCGAAATCCCCACACTGCGAATGCTGACAACGCCGCTCGAAGAGTTGCAACGCCGCAGCGAATCATTCGCCGAACGACTGCGAACGCTACCCGGCCTGCGTATCGAAGTGCGTTCCGACGTGGCGTATGTCGGCGGCGGATCGCTTCCCGACGTGGCCGTGCCGACCGTGGTGCTGGCCGTAACCGCCACGGGGATGAGCGAGGCCGACCTCGCGGCGCGGTTGCGAACCGGCACGCCCGCCGTGGTCGGTCGTGTGCAGGAAGGGGTGTTGCTGCTGGACCTGCGCGCGGTGTTCCCGCGACAGGAAGACGAGTTGGTTGATGCGATTCGCTCAGTGCATCAAAACAAAAACCAGGATTAACCACAGAGTCACAGAGAACACAGAGAGAAAACAAAAAGGCAGAGATAAACATTGTGTTGAAAACAATGTGTGGTCTCGGTGTTTGGTTTTCTCTCTGTGTTCTCTGTGACTCTGTGGTTAATCCTGTTATCCGATCCGGCCCTACAATAACAGCACGTCCAGATCATTCCACGACGAGGTTTAACGACATGGCAGAAACGCTCGAATTCAAGGCCGAACTGAAGCAGCTTCTTCACCTCATCACGCACTCGCTGTACTCCGACCGCGAGATCTTCCTCCGCGAACTCATCTCGAACGCGTCGGACGCCATCAACAAGGTGCGGTTCGATTCTCTCAGCAACGCCGACAAGCTCGAAGGGAACACCGACTGGAAGATCAAACTCACGCCAGACTCCGCCAACAACACGCTCACCATCTCCGATAACGGCGTCGGCATGTCCCGCGAAGCCGTGATCGAGAACCTCGGCACGGTCGCGCAGTCGGGCACGAAGGCGTTCCTCGAAGCCGCGAAACAGGCGGGGAAGGCGTCGGAAACCCCCGGCCTCATCGGTCAGTTCGGCGTCGGCTTCTACTCCGCGTTCATGGTTGCCGACAAGGTCACGGTTGTCACGCGGCCGATCGGCAGCACGCCCGCCGAGGCCACACGCTGGGAGTCTGACGGGCAAGGCAGCTACACCCTCGATCCCGCCGAGAAGCCCGGCCGCGGCACCGACGTGACACTGCACCTGAAGGACGACGCGAAGGACTTCCTCGAACCGTATCACCTCAAGAGCCTCGTGAAGAAGTTCTCCGACTTCCTCGAGTTCCCGGTCGTCATGGACGAGGAAAAGGAAGTTGACGGCAAGAAGGAAGTGACCGAGGAAACGCTCAACAGTCGCAAGGCGATCTGGCTGCGGAGCAAGAGCGAGATCAAGCCCGAGGAGTACGCCGAGTTCTACAAGTCGATCGCACACGACAACGAGGCACCTGCCGAGGTGATCCACTACGCAGCGGAAGGGAAGACCGAGTTCCGCGTGCTGGCGTTCATTCCGGGCCAGAAGCCGTTCGCGTTCGACTGGCAGGAACCCAAGGGCGGGTTGCGCCTGTACGTGCAGCGCGTCCTCATCATGGAGCAGTGCGAGCAAGTGCTGCCGTTCTACCTGCGGTTCGTGCAGGGGGTCGTCGATTCGGCCGACCTGCCGTTGAACGTCTCCCGCGAGTTGCTGCAACAAAACCCGCTCCTCGACGCGATCCAAAAGAGCGTCGTGAAGAACATCCTCGATACGCTCGCGGGGATGAAGAACCTCGAGTACGACAAGTACCTCACGTTCTTCAAGGGCTTCGGTTCGGTGCTCAAGGAAGGGCTGAGTCGCGACTGGTCGAACCGCGAGAAGATCGCCGACCTGCTGCTGTTCGAGAGCGCGAACACCGAGGCCGGGAAGTTCACGACGCTCGCCGAGTACGTCTCGAAGATGCCCGCCGACCAGACGGACATTTACTACCTCACGGGCGAAGAAGCGGAGCAGCTGCGGAAGTCGCCGTACCTGGAAGCGTTCCGGGCGAAGGGTCGCGACGTGCTGCTGCTCACCGATCCAGTCGATGAGTTCGCCATCCCGGGGTTGAACAACTACAAGGGGAAGCAACTCAAGGCCGCCGACCGCGGCGACACACCCACGGGCGAGGAAGTGCCTGCCGACGTTAAGGAGCAGTTCACGGCCGTGCTCGGATTCCTCAAGGAGAAACTCCCGGAGGTCGCGGATGTGCGGCTCACGACTCGCTTGACGGAAAGCGCCGCGTGTCTTGTTGCCGATGGCGCTGCAGTGAACGCGCACCTCGAACGGATGATGGAGCGGATGGGACGCGACACCGGAGCGAACAAGCGCGTGCTGGAGTTGAACCCGACCAACGCTGCCGTGAAGGCTCTGCGGGAACGCCACGCCGCGAACGCGGCCGACCCACGACTCGAAGGCTACGCCCGGTTGCTGTTCGAACAATCGCTCATCGCGGAGGGGTCGAGCGTTCCCGACCCTGTTGCGTTTGCCCGACGAGTGAACGAGTTGATCATGCGCGACGCGGGGTGAATTACCAGGTCGTTCTGAACAGCACGTTTTGCGGCGGACCCGTTGGGTCCGCCGGTTGTCCCCTTGGGACAACCGCTAAACTTCGGTCACATGTCGTCAAACCTTGCGGAGTGTTCCGGTTCTCACGTTCCGGATTTTTTGACTCTTCGCGCGAAAGGTGGTTTACAATCTCTGCGAGCGCACGACGCGCCGGAAACACCCGAGGGGATTGCCCATGATGTTCACCCTCTTGATGATTGGCGGAGCAACCGCGATGCTTGCTCTGCTCGCGGTTCAACCCGTGGAATGTGACAAGCCCGCGGCAACCGCCGAACACGTCGAGATCATTGGTGGAATCATCCCGCCCAAATCGCCGGAATGGCACCTGACGATTGTGTCAACGTTGAATGCCGCTCAAGACTTGCTCGACTCCCTGGAAGCCCAGGGAGTTGTGGAGCGGGAATTCGTCGTTCTTGGTGATTCGAGCTTCGCGGTTCGCTGGAAGTGAGCGGGTTCAGTGGTTCGTCAGGAATGACAACGCGACCAGCAAGAACAGCAAGTTCGCCAGCGCGACTCCCAGAAACAGGACCGCAAGGCGCGTCAAATCGTACGCAACCGCCGGGCGATACGGCACTGGAACATCCAGTTCCGATGCTCGTGTCGTAGTTGCCTCAGTGATCGGTCGCTGCACTCGCTTTTTGACAGCAGGCGGAAGATCGTCCCACCAGCCGCTGGAATTCGTTCCGTCGTGTTGATTCCGCGTCACCATCTCAATCACCTCCGGGTGTTGCGGAGAGAACTGTATTTTAACCCCCAATTCGGCAAAGTGGTATCGGGAAGTGTCGAAGTGTTGTTCTCTCCATACTTTCGAACAGTTCGGGCACCCGGTTGCCCTGTAGGATTTTGGCCTTTTGGCGAGTGGCGGACGTAAGTCCCCCGCTCGCCAAAAACCTACTGGTTCCAGCGTGGTAAAAGCACCCAACTGGGAAGGCGAGGCGGGCAAGGCTCCTGCCGAGCCTCGCTCGCCCGACCTGAAACTTTACCAATGTTGGAACCAGTAACGATACATCCTGGGCAGCCTGTTTACGTGACAAGCCCGGTTCGGGTACAATCCAGTCACTGCCGACGACCGGGATCAAACCTGCCCGCAATGTTCACGACGGCCAAGCGTCGTGCTCCTCATCGAAACAACAAGGTGACGTGCATGCGCGGTTCGATCACACTCGCGATGCTGCTGACATTCAGCACGGGCCACGTTCAGGCTGCGGAGCCAGACGCTGCGACCGTCGCGTTCTTCGAGAAGCAGGTACGCCCACTGCTGGTTGAGCATTGCCACAGCTGCCATTCGGCGAAGGCCAAGAAGGAACGCGGCGGACTCGCACTCGACAGCCGCGAGGCCATTCTGAAGGGCGGCGATTCCGGACCCGCAGTCGTGCCCGGAAAGCCCGATCAAAGCTTGCTCATCTCGGCAGTGCATGCGACGAAGCCCGAATTGCAGATGCCGCCAAAGGGTAAACTGCGAGCGCCACAAATCGCCGTGCTGGAAACCTGGGTCCGCAACGGGGCGATCTACCCGGACGGGGCGAAAGCGGCGGTAGGCACGGCCATCGACCCGACCTCGCCCGAAGCACGACAGTTCTGGTCGTTCCAGCCGCTGAAGCAACACACCCCGCCGGCCGTGCAGAACGCGAAGTGGCCGCAGCGGCCGATCGACGCGTTCCTGCTGGCCGCGATGGAACAACGGAAACTCACCCCGTCACCCAGCGCCGACCGCCGCGTCCTGATCCGCCGGGCGTCGTTCGATCTGACCGGTCTGCCGCCCACACCCGAGGAAGTCGAAGCCTTCATCCGCGATACGCAGCCAGACGCGTACGCACGGCTCGTCGATCGGTTGCTGGCGTCCCCACAGCACGGCGAACGCTGGGCTCGCTACTGGCTCGACCTGACCCGTTACTGCGACGTGCCGGAAACGTGGATGACGCCCCGTGGGCAAGCGTGGCCGTACCGCGACTGGGTGGTGAAGTCGCTGAACGACGACCTCCCCTACGATCAGTTCGTGATGCGACAACTCGCCGCCGACCTCATGCCGGGCGTCGATCCGAAGGAACGTGCCGCGCTCGGCTTCATGGGGATCAGCCCAGATTACTGGAAGGAACTGCAACTCGATGTGGACGTGATCAAGTCCATCGTTGCCGACGAGTGGGAAGAACGGATCGACACGGTATCGAGCACGTTCCTGGGCCTCACCACGGCGTGCGCCCGCTGTCACGATCACAAGTTCGACCCGATCAGCACCAAGGATTATTACGCGATCGCAGGCGTGATCGCGGGAATGCGGCAAATCGATCTGCCACTACTTCCCGATGCGGAAGCCGCTGCCGTGCGACAGGCGGAAGCCGAGGTTCAGAAGCTGGAACCGCAGATCAAAACGTTGAAGGCGGCCAAGCCCGCGACCCCCGATACCAAGGCCCGCCTGGAGGAACTGCTGGCCCGCGTGAAGCGGCTTGAGGAAACGCCCGGATACAAAACCGTCTCCGTTCGCGGGATCACGGACGCACACGTGTCGGTGGTGTCTCGCGGTCCGAACCAAACCCGCCTCGAGTACGAAGACGGCAAAGGCCACGACATCGCTATGCACACACGGGGCAACCCGTCGAAGCCCGGCCCCGTCGTGCCGCGGCGGTTCCTCACGGTGCTATCACGCGACGGCGCGAAGCCGTTCACCCAGGGAAGCGGCCGGCTCGAACTCGCCAGAGCCATCGTGACGGACGGCGCTCCGCTCGCGGCCCGCGTGATCGTGAACCGCGTCTGGAAGCATCACTTCGGCCGCGGCCTAGTCGATACCCTTAGCGACTTCGGTCGACAGGGTGAACGGCCCTCACACCCGGAGTTGCTCGACGACCTCGCCGCGCGATTCGTCGCGGAGGGTTGGTCCCTGAAATGGCTCCACCGCGAGATCATGCTCTCGGCCGCGTACCAACAGGCCAGCACGCCCGACACCGCAAAGCAGGCCGTCGATCCTGACAACCGCTGGCTCTGGCGCATGAACCGGCGCAGGCTGGAAGTCGAATCCTGGCGTGACGCGATGCTCGCTGTGAACGGCACGCTCAAATGGGAACTCGGCGGCCCCGCTCAGGAACTGACGGACGCGAATAACCGCCGTCGCACGATCTACGGCCTCGTTCGCCGAACCGACCTCACCGATCTGCTTCGCCTGCACGACTTCCCCGACCCGCTCGCACACAGCGCGACCCGCATACCAACCACGACGCCGTTGCAGCAACTCTTCACGCTGAACGGTCCGCTCCTCCGCCAGGAAGCGGCAACACTCGCCAAGCGACTCGAAGCGGATGTGCCCGCAGGTGGACCGGCTCGCGTTCGCCGGGTCTACGACCTGCTGTTCAACCGCGTCCCCACGGATCGAGAGGTGAAACTCGCCCTCGCATACGTCGGCGAGAAGCCAACCGCCGACGCCTGGAACCGCTACGCCCACGTGCTCCTCGGCAGCAACGAGTTTCTGTTCATTGATTGATTCGATGGGGCTTGCGAGCCACGGGGTTTATCCCCGTGGGTTTTACACTCCCCCCAGCACCACGGGGATAAACCCCGTGGCTCGCAAAAATGTATAATCCGCGCGAGAACCAATGATGAACCTTCATGAACCCCTGGCCTGTACCCGTCGCGAACTGCTCCAACGGCTCGGTGGCGGTGTGGGGACGCTCGGCCTCGCGGCGATGCTCTCGCCGACCGCTTCAGCGGGAAGCCCGGGCGGGCCGCACTTCAAGCCGAAGGCGAAGCGCGTCATTCACCTGTTCATGAGCGGCGGCCCGTTCGGCCCCGACTTCCTCGACCCGAAACCGCTCATCAACAAGTTCGCGGGGCAGCGGCCAAAGGAAGTCGATCTCCGCACCGAACGCCCGACCGCGGGCTTGCTGAACGTGCCGTTCAAGTACGACAAGTACGGCCAGAGCGGCCTTGAGATGAGCGAGTTGCTCCCGCACCTGTCGCGCCACGCGGACGACCTGTGCGTGTTGCGTGCGGTCCACGGCGACAACCCGAATCACGGCCCGGCTCTCTATCTGATGAACAGCGGCGTGCTGACATCAACCCGACCGTGCCTCGGTGCGTGGCTCACCTATGGACTCGGCACGGAGAACGCCGACCTGCCCGGCTTCGTCGTGCTGTGCCCCGGGCGACCCGTGCGATTCGCGGAACTGTGGTCGAGTGCGTTCCTGCCATCCGAGTTCCAGGGGACGTACATCAACCACTCAAATCTCGACCCGCGAAAGATGGTGCCGCACCTTCACAATCCGAACACAACAAGCGTGGAACAGCGCCGACAACTCGACTTGCTGGGTGAACTGAACCGCGACCACGCGACCGAGCGGGGCGACGACCCCGTACTGGAGGCGCGGATTCAGACGATGGAAACGGCCTTCCGGATGCAAACCGCAGCATCCGATGCGTTCGACCTGAACCGCGAATCGAAGAAGGTGCGGGAGATGTATGGCACGAGCCACTTCGGGAATGCGTGCCTGCTGGCCCGGCGACTCGCCGAACGCGGCGTTCGCATCACGCAGATCTACTACGGCAACGGCCAACCCTGGGACACGCACGGCAACCACAACACCGCGACGCGGAAGTTGGGCGAGGACATGGACCGCGCTGCCGGAGCGCTGCTCACGGACCTGAAGGCCCGCGGGCTGCTCGACGACACGCTAGTTCTGTGGGGCGGCGAGTTTGGCCGCACGCCGACGACCGAGGGCGGCGACGGCCGCGACCACAACCACCACGGCTTCACCATGTGGATGGCGGGCGGCGGTTCAAAGGGCGGCATGGCTTACGGGGCCACCGACGACTTCGGATTCAAGGCCGTGCAGGACAAGGTTCACGTCCACGACCTGCACGCCACCGTGCTGCACCTGATGGGCTTCGATCACGAGAAACTGACCTACCGGCACGCCGGCCGCGACTTCCGCCTGACCGATGTCTCGGGTCGGGTCGTCAAGGAGATCGTGCGGAGTTGAAGCCTTTAACTCGGCAGGGCTTCACCCCACCCGACAATTTTGATTCCGGGCTACCCCACACCCGGAACCAATGATTTCAGACCCGGAACCAATTCGCTCGGCCGGAAGAAGAAGCATTGGAATATCGACGGGCCGCACCAAAATCGGGAAATTGTTCCGGACCTGTTCCTACGTGCCGCAGAACGTGCGGTAAGGGTACTCGCTCGGCACCGGGTCGCGGTACTTCGCACGGCCCGCATCCCGCTCGAACGGTGACGCCACCGCCGCCAGCAACTCGTGCATCACCGAGATATTGCCGCAATCCAGCGCGGCGGCAAGCGCTTCCTCGACCCGGTGGTTCCGTGGGATCACGAACGGGTTCGTGGCTCGCATCAGCGCGAATGCCGACTCCCGCGGCCGACCATCGCGATCGAGTCGAGCCTGCCACAGTGCGTGCCAGTTCCGAAACGCCTCGTCGCGATACAACTCACCCACGAGTTCGCCATCGGAAGACAGATCAGAGAACGTGTTGGTGAAGTCGGCCTTCGCGGCCTGCATCCAGTCGAGCAGCGAGTTAATCAGCCCGGCATCCTCGGCCTCATCTGTCTGAAGACCGAGTTTCTTTCGCATCCCGGCGAGCCAGTACCCCTCGAAGATCTCGGTAAACCGCTCCAACTCCTGCGTGGCGATCTCGATTGACTTGTCTTCGTCAGGGTCCATCAGGGAGAGCAAGGTTTCGGCGAACCGTGCGATGTTCCACTGCCCAATTGCGGGTTGGTTGCCGAAGGCGTAGCGCCCGCCATGGTCGATGGAACTGAACACCGTGTCGCGGTGGTATGCGTCCATGAAAGCACACGGGCCGTAGTCGATTGTCTCGCCGGAGATCGCCACGTTGTCGGTGTTCATCACCCCGTGAACGAAGCCGACGAGTTGCCATTGCGCGATGAGGGCTGCCTGACGATCCATCACGGCACGAAAGAACCGCACGTACTTCTGTGGCTCATTGACCAGTTCGGGGTAGTGCCGTTCGATCGTGTAGTCGGCGAACGTCCGCAAGTTGGCTTCGTCCCGACGGGCCGCGACGTACTGAAACGTGCCGACCCGAATATGGCTCGCGGCCACGCGGGTGAGCACGGCTCCGGGGAGTTCGATCTCTCGGTAAACCGGTTCGCCCGTGGTGACGACGGCCAGGCTCCGCGTGGTGGGAATGCCGAGGGCGTGCATGGCTTCGCTGATGATGTACTCGCGGAGCATCGGCCCGATGGTAGCCCGCCCGTCTCCACGGCGTGAATACGCGGTCGGCCCCGATCCCTTGAATTGAATGTCGAACCGCCTCCCATCCGGTGCCCGGTGCTCGCCGAGGAGGATGGCGCGGCCGTCGCCGAGCATCGTGAATCCACCGTACTGATGCCCCGCGTAGGCCTGTGCAATCGGTTCAGCCCCAGCCGGGATTTCCTGGCCCGAGAAGAGAGCCGCGACTTCCTGCTCCGGCACCGAGCGCAGGTTCAACCCGAGTTCATCGGCCAGCGGCAGGTTCAGCACGGAGACACGCGGCCCGCGAACCTTCGCCGGCGTGGCCCGCGTGAACATCACCTCGGGCAACTTCGTGTAGGTGTTGTCGAAGTTCCAGCCGATCGCACTCGAACCGGTGACTGGCTGTGTGGCATTGTCCACCGTTCGTCTCCACATCGTGAAATGGCAACAGGAGGATTCGCCCCTGTACCCATTCTACGGTGGTCAATCCGCTCGCGCGGCGGCGACGACACGCTTCCCGGCCAGAAGTCGAACCCCGACGTTCAGCATCAACACCACCACGACCAGCACGAACGCCCCGGCCCAGGCGAGGTTCTTCAACGCCTCATCGGGTCGTTTCGCGAAATCGTACACGTAGTACGGCAACGAGGGAGTTGCGTCGGAAAGCGATCGGGGCATGAACTGCGATCCCCGAGCGGTGAGGATCAGTGGTGCCGTCTCACCGGCGATGCGACCCACGGACAGCAGCACTCCCGTGATGATCGCGGGGAGTGCCGCCGGAATCACCACACGCAGCACGGTTTGCCAGCGGCTCGCCCCGAGTGCGTAGCTCGCTTCCCGCAGGCTGTTCGGCACCAGTCGCATCGATTCCTCGGCGGATCGGATGAGCACCGGAAGCATCATCACCGCAAGTGCGAAGCCGCCCGCCCACGCGGAATAGCCCCAGCCCCGTTCCCCGGGTGCGAGCCAGAACGGATACACAAGCACGGCATACCCGAACACGCCGATCACGATCGACGGCACACTGCCGAGCAGTTCCGCGACGAATCGCACCGGCGCGACCCAGCGATTCTTCCGGTACTCGCTCAGGAGAATCGCGGCCGTGATCCCCACGGGAATGGCGAACGCCGAGGCCAGCCCAACCAGCGTGACGCTCCCGACCAGCGCGTGATACAACCCCGGCGGCTTGTCGTTGGGCAGATTCGTGAAGAACGCGCCGGTTACCTCGCCAGCACCCTTGTACGTGATGTACCCCAGGATCAGGAACAGCGGCACCACCGTGAGGATCTGGCAGCCACCGAGAACTCGCGTCATCAGGCGATCGCGGCGAGTCGCACGACGGCGGGCGGATGCCGCTTCGGCCGGGTCGCGAGGCGGCAGGTTCTCCACGTCCACGACGTGAATCGGTCGCCCCGTTCGTGCGTGAGGCTTCGACGCCCATCGCACGAGTAGCCGAGCCAGGACGTTGATGAACAGCGAGATCGTGAGCAATACCAACCCCAGCGCGATCAGGACCGAACGTTTCGGATCGCCGGGCGTCGTCTCGTGAAGTTGCTTCGCGATGATGCTGGGGATCGAGTCGCCGGTCGCGGTCAGTGAGAAGTCAAGATGCTGGGCGTTGCCGATCACCATCGTGACGGCCATCGTCTCGCCGATGGCTCGACCGAGCGCGAGGACACACGCGGCGATGATCCCCGGGCGAGCATACGGCAGCACGACGTTCCAGATCGTTTGCCAGCGGGTCGAACCGAGCGAGAGCGAGCCTTCACGCTGCGATCGGGGCACGGCCTGGCACACATCGAAGCTCAGTGCGGTGATGTACGGCAGGATCATGACTGCAAGCACAAGCCCGGCCGCAACGATCCCTTCCCCGGACTGATGGTTCAGTCCCAACAGGTCGTACGTCGAGGCCAGTCCGCGTTTTGCCAGGAATTCGACGGCCCAGAATCCGAAGATCACGCTTGGGATCGCGGCGAGCAATTCGAGCAGGAATGAACTGATGGTGCGGACTCGCGGCGATGCGATCTCCGAGAGGTACGCGGCCGCGCCGACACCAAGCGGAACGGCGACGATCATGGCGATGGCGGAGGTGGCAAGCGTGCCGTAGACGAACAGAAGTGCGCCGTACTTTTCGCGGTCAGGGTTCCAGTTCGCGCTTGTGAGGATGCCCAGTTCGTTGAACTGCTTCAGTGCGGGCCACGCCTGGTACATCAGCACCGCGACCACCGACGCGGCCAAAGCCAGCACGAACATGCCCGACGACTGACACAGCGCGGTGAACACCCGATCGCCGAGTGAGATGGAACCGATACGGGTAGCGGGTTGGCTCATGTCGTGAGTTCTCCGTTGATCCCTGCTGTAGCCGCTTGCGGCATCGCAGGCGGTCTCCTGCGATGCTGCAAGCGGCACCCGCGAACCACTCACTCGAAGGTCACGCCGTCGAGCAATTCCTGAGCCTTCTTGGTCAGTTCGGCGGGCAGCGGGGCGTAGTCGAGATCCTTCGCGAACTGCTGGCCATCCGAGACAACCCACTTGAGGAACGCGACGATCACCGGGCCTTTGTCCTTGGGTTGCTTCTTGAAGAGCATCCCGTAGCTCGCTCCCACGATGGGGTACGCGGCATCGCCATCGGCATCGGTGAACGAGAACGCCAGCGCGTGCAGCGAGTACGGTGGCTGATCTTGTTTCACCTTCATCGCAGCTTCGACAGCCGCGGTCACGCCTGCCGCATCGGGTGCAACTGGCTTGTTCGCCTTGTTAATCAGCGTGGCGAACGGAATGCTGTTCTTCTTCGCGTAGGCAAGTTCGACATAACCGATCGTCCCCGCAGCATCCTTGACGTGCCCCGCAACACCGTCGTTGCCATCCTTGCCGAGCACACCGGCCTCGGGCCACTTCGGGCTTTTGCTCGCTCCGACCTTGGTGGCGAATTCCGCGTTACGCTTGCTGAGATACTCGGTGAAGATGTTGCTGGTGCCGCTCGATTCAGCCCGTGCAACCGGTGTGATATCGCGATCCGGCAGCATGGCCCCGTCGTTCAGTTTCATGATCGCCGTGTCGTTCCATTTGGTGATCTTCCGCAGGTAGATGTTGGCGATCACCTCGCCGTTCAGCTTCAGATCTTTGACCTCGGGAACGTTGTACACGATCGCCACGGCACCGAGAGTCACCGGGATGTGAAGCACTTCGCCACCAGCCGCCTTGGCCGCGTCAATTTCTTTGGCGACCATCGGAGCGTCGGAGCAGCCGAAATCGAGGTTCCGCGAAGTGACGTTCGAGATGCCGTAGCCCGAGCCTTTGGAGACGTAGTCGATCTCGACCTTCTTGGCCGTGTTGTACTCGGCCGACCACTTCTGCATGATCGGGTCCACGAACGTTGCGCCACCGGCGCTGATTCGCGGAGAAACACCACTGCCGGATTTGGAGCACCCACCGCAGCCGACGCCGACTGTGAGCGGCAAGCTGATGAGGAAGATGACTACCAGTGAAGGACTCGGATTACGCATGGGTGAGGTCCGATGAGGTCTGTGTGCGCCGACTGCTTACCGGGCGGCCTGACGTTTAACGTAGCGGGAAAATGCCAGGTGATAGGACCCCATTCACGCATCATCCGCAGGACTTCATGCCATCTTCATCTGGTCTACTTATTGAACGGGTAGAAGTAGATTGAGGAGCATTGCGAGCGGCTTGATATGGGACCCACAGTTCTTACCCCCCGGCGCAACGTGACTTCACTCTTAGCTACCGTCCACCCCTTCCGACACGCCGGTGCCGAGCATCCAACATCGCTGGTATCAGCGGACAAAATCGCAATCGAGGACGTGAACTTCTGGTACGGCGCAAAGCAGGCGCTGTTCGATGTGTCACTGACGATGCAGGAACGATCCGTCACGGCGTTCATCGGGCCAAGTGGTTGCGGGAAGTCCACATTGCTGCGACTCCTGAACCGGATGAACGACCTGATCGAAGGAACCCGGATGACCGGGAGTATCTCGATCGCCGATCAGGATATCTACGAGGCACGCACGGATCTGACCGATCTACGTCGGCGGGTGGGAATGGTGTTCCAGAAGTCGAACCCGTTCCCGAAGACGATCTACGAGAACATCGCTTTCGGGCCGCGAATGGCTGGCGAACGTGATCGCCGCCGGCTTGATCATACGGTGGAACGCTGTCTCAAGCAGGCCGCCCTCTGGAACGAAACTAAGGACCGGTTGCACTCCTCGGCACTGGAGCTTTCTGGCGGTCAGCAACAGCGGTTGTGCATCGCCCGTTCGCTGGCAACCGAGCCGGAAGTGCTGCTGATGGACGAGCCATGTAGCGCTCTCGATCCGAAGTCCACGCAGGCGATCGAAGATCTGATCAAGCAGTTGAAGCGGGACTACACGATCGTGATTGTTACGCACAACATGCAGCAAGCGGCCCGCGTCTCGGATCAGACTGCGTTCTTCTTCGAGGGTAAGCTCATCGAGTCTGGCCCGACTGATCGACTCTTCTCGAATCCTTCCCAGCAGCAGACCCGGGATTACATCACCGGCCGCTTCGGGTGAGTTGCTGGCGGTCATCGCGGTGCCGACTGTGGCCCCCGCCCCACGAACACCGCCAGCACGATCAGCATGAGGCCATACGCGAGCCGCCGTTCGCCCGGCCCGAACACCACGGCTGCGTTCACAACCACGAATGCCAGAAAACCGTGGATGGCACCCGTGATCCAGCCTGACCGCTCCGCATGGGCACGCGGAGCGGTCCACCACCAGACCACATCCAGACACCACACCACCGCGAACAGGTAGTTCACAGCGATCCCTGCACCGACGCCTCCCACGTCTCGAACGTGCTCGACCGCTGCCGCGTGCGACCAGCCGTGAGCCAGTCCGAACGCAAACCCGAGATGAACCAGCAAGATCGCGAAGCCGAACGTCCAGATCCAGCGAGCGAGCCATTCGCCGCGTCGCATGGCGGCCCACCCCAGAATCATCCAGCCGACCGTGAGCGCCGCGCTGCCCGTGACAGCGGGGTGTCGCAACGCGAGCTCCGGATCACGCACCGCGACGACCACGCATGCCGCGATGCCTGCCAGCCAGATCGCGAGCAGCAAGAAGAACACGGCCCGCGATTGAACAACACCCGGCACCGTCATACACCAACTCCCAGATATCAAGGCCTCGCGGACTGAACCTCTCCCAACTTCTCCTCCAGCAAGATCAGACCCAAGCATGTTGCCTCGGGCAACGTAACCGTTCACATTCAGCGAGAACCGCGTATGCCCCGGCGAACCAAGATCGTGGCCACGCTCGGACCGGTCACAAGCACCCCCACGCAGCTCGAAGCCATTCTCCGTGCCGGAGTCGATGTCGCCCGCATCAATTTCTCGCACGGCACCGCCGAGGAGCACATCGCCAATGTCGCTCGCTTTCGTACCGCTGCCGATCGGGTCGGGAAGGTCGCCGGAGTGATGGCCGACCTGCCCGGTCCGAAACTTCGCGTGAAGCTGGCCGCTGCTCGCGAACTGATGATCGGTGATACGGTCACGTTTTCCCTTTCACACGAAGCCAAGTACCCCGAACAACTGACACTGACCGAGCCGGAGATTCTCGCAGACGTGAAACCAGGTCAGCGGATGTTGCTCGACGATGGCCGACTGCAGCTTGAAGCCACGAGCATCGGCGGTGGTGAACTGAAGGCTGTTGTCGTCGTCGGGGGGACACTGAAACCGAACAAGGGGCTGAACCTCCCCGACACGCCGCTGAGTATCGAGACGATCACACCACGCGATCGCGTCGCGCTTGAGATCGCAGCACGGGCGGGAGTGGACTGGGTGGCCGTGTCGTTCGTGCGCGGTCCAGAGGCAGCCGCAGAAGTTCGAGCCGCATGTGCCGCCGTCGGGATCAATGTTCCCGTTCTCGCGAAGATGGAGCGACCCGAAGCGGTCAGCCGGGCGAAGTCGATCGTCGCGGCGTTCGATGCGATCATGGTGGCTCGCGGCGATCTTGGGGTCGAGATCCCTCTGGAGCGCGTTCCGGCTGTGCAGAAGATGCTCATTGCCGAGGCTCGCGCCGCTGGCAAGCCCGCGATCACCGCCACGGACATGCTCGACTCGATGCGGGAGAACCCACGACCAACTCGGGCCGAGGCCAGCGATGTCGCCAATGCCATCTATGACGGTACTGACGCCGTGATGCTTTCGGGTGAAACGGCCGTTGGCGCATATCCCATCGAGGCAGTGAACTGCATGCACCGGATCGCGGTGGAAACCGAAACGCATCTGCACAGGTCGGGGGCCGTGACCGGGCCGGGTTACTTCCATCCGGAAGCGGGGATCGACGATCCGATCACGCTCGCTGCTTGCAACCTGGCCCGCGAAATCGGAGCAGCCGCGATTATCACCCCGACACTTTCAGGACGCACAGCGCGGCTGATCGTGAGGCACCGGCCCGATGCTCAGGTGGTTGCAGTCGCACCAACTGATGCGATCGTGCGGGGTCTGGCGCTCGTGTGGGGCATCGCCGGTGTGCGCATGTCGCCAACTCCCACGGGAGCCGATCGCCTCGCGGCTGCTGTACAGGATGCGTTCCGCGCGGGTGCGGTGGCAACCGGCTCGCTGGTAGTGTTACTGGGCGGACATCCGATCGAGGGTGGGCCGCACTACCCTACTGTGCGGGTCGTGCGGGTTGGTTCTGGTGGCGAATCCGGGGAGCCGTGAGACGGGTCAGGTTCGCGGTTCAACCCTGTTGAGCAGCAGTCGCCCCGTGATCGATCCTGCTCGCCTTGTTGGCACATCCCCCCGAGCCGGGACTGCTTCTCGCTTGCGGGGGATGTGAAAAGAAGCATGTCGTGCGCTTCGTGCATGTCCTCTGAGTAGTGACACCCTGATGTCACTCATCTCTGTCTCGTCGCAATGCATTTCATGCCCGGATACCCGTCCTCTCGCCGAACCTTTCTTTTGTTCACATCGTCGGCACCGCATGAGCAAGGACGCACATGAAAGAACCCAAGCGGACAAAGCTGCGCTTTGAGTGCCTTGAGGCTCGAGAAATCCCCTCTGCATCCCCGATCACCGAGACGTTCGACACAATCGCCCCACCCGGATTGCCGAGCGGTTGGAACCGCTGGAGCAGTGATGGGTCCACAGGCTTCGCGACCGCCAGTGGTCAAGGCACTGGAACATCGGTCGCACTCGTCACCAGCGGTGGAAGCGGCACATCTGCGCTGACTTGGTCAGGCCAGCCCGTTTCACGCGACGACAGCGCTGCCGTCACACTCTGGGCCGATTCCCTCGTCCGCACGTTCGTGTTTACACGGGGCACCAATCTCAATTCGCAGACACCAAGTTACCTTGCGGCGGTCGTGACCCGTGGGCTGAACGTCCAGCTTGTGGAAGTCACGAACGGCAGCACCCGCGTTCTCGGAACAATCGCCAGTCCCACCTCGGCGTACCTCTCCGGTCGGTGGGTCCGAGTCGAGCTTGTTCCTACCGGTAATACCGTTTCCGTTCAGGTCACACGGTCCGACACGGGACGATACTTGAACGCGAACGGGACCTGGCAAACCGCTGCAACCAGCGCAATCACCACGACCACAACACTCATGACAGCCAGCGGATTTGCCGGCGTTGGCCGTACAGGAGCGTACTCGGGCACAGTGAAACTCGACACGTTCACCATCACCCCGGGCGCTTTCGTCGGAAGCACTCCGCCGCGAGACACCTCAGGCGCTGGAGTGAAAGAATCGTTCGATACGACGATCACCGGCGCAATCCCGTCGGGGTGGCAAACCTGGACGGGTGGCAACCCCGGTGGCTTCGCGGTCCAGAACACGATCTCGCTTAGCCCTTCAAATGGAATCGCCTCGACCGGTGGCTCCACCACGGTTTCGCGTGCATGGACCGCGACTGCAATGCCTGCCGATGTGGACGCGACCGCGGCCGTGTACGTCAACGGGCTGGTCCCTGCGGGCGTGTTCGTGCGCGGCGTGAACGTGAACTCGGCATCGCCCACGTATTACGAGGCGAGAATCGTTCGCGGTGTGAACATCACGCTGGTCCGGGTGGTGAACGGCGTCGAGACTGTCCTGGGTACACTGAAGTCGGCCGATTACGTGAGTTCGCAGTGGGTCCGCGTCCGGCTGGTGGCAGAAGGCGATCGGCTCCGAGTGACCGTCAACAGGGCCGATACCGGACAATGGCTGACCCCGGCCGGTGTGTGGTCGGATACACCCGATATCGCTCTGGAGGTGCGGGACAGCGCCATCGCGGGAGCCGGGTTCGCGGGTGTTTCCCGACCAGGACAATACTCGGGCACCGTGAACTTTGACGACTTCCAGGTGAAGCCAGCGAGCGCGGGGACCGATCCGGTTGTGAACGTCAGCCCGGTGAGCGGCGGGCCGCTTCTCACTGGCGAAGTGACCTTCCAGGCAACCGTGACCAACTCCCCAATCCGGGTGGAGTTCTGGATCAACGGCTTGCTTCGTGCGGTGTCGTCGTCAAGCCCCGCGAGCTGGACTCTGGACACGACCACACTGACGAATGGAAGCTATACCCTCACCGTTCGTGCGTTCGACGCGGCCGGGAATCTTGGTATCGGTGAATACAAGTTCACCACATCAAACCCGAATGCAGCCCCTCTGCACATGCCGACGATTCCACAGCATTACCAGTGGATTCGGCTCGCCCAGCTCGCGTATAGCGGTAATCCGATGGGGACGTTCGAAAAGAGCCTGCTGCAGAACTCGATCGATCTCGTAATCCCGAATCCGCAGTATCTGTCAACCATCCAGGCAGCCTCGCCAAACACGCCGCAGTTGATCTACAGCAATGTCTCGAACCTGTACCTGAAGTTGCTCACGGACTGGCTGGCTTATGCGGATCGGGTTGGAGCCTCTCGGGAAGCAGCATTCTTCCATGTCTCGAAGCCCACGGCTTTCACGGGGAATAGCCCGTCGTCGCAACCGGTGAACTGGTTCTGGGGCGTGTATCAGACGGCTGCGGGGAGTTCGGTCGCAACCGACGCCACCGCGATGGCTCGCGGAGCCAGAACCACCAACATGAGCTTCGGCGGAACCGGAACCACCAGTGCGATCGGTTACACGGACAAGTTCCGCGAAATGAACGTCACGCTGGCGTCGCCGGCAGCCAGCGGGTGGGCCGGGGTCTGGGAGTATGCCAGCGCAGTCAACGCGAGCGGAACCCCGACCGCGTGGAAGACGCTGACGCTCGTCAAGGATGGGACCAACGGCATGAAGCAGACCGGGCAGCTCACGTTCGATCCGCCCGCAGACTGGGTTGCATCGTCGCTTGGTGGCAGCGATCGCCTCATGTATGTGCGGATGCGAACCACCGCAGGGACCGCAGGTCAGGCACCCGTTTTGAAGACGATCTTCGGGCGAGATTACGTGAACGCGAAGGGAACCGATTCTGGAACAATTCCCACGTTCGATTACGCTGCCGACAAGAACGGCGACGGCTACCTGAGCGATACCGAATACGCGGCACGCAAGCCCGGGAACGATGCCCGCTTCGTGTATGAATCGCGGTTGTTCTATCCGTACTACGGGCAGATGCGGTTCGTCACAAACCCAGCCGCTGCGGAGATTCGCCACTGGGCGTCGGACTACCACGTTCGGCTACTCAACGCAAATCCATTAGCCGACGGCATCTTCATGGACAACGCCCTGGGTAAGGTTCCATTCACTGGGATCTCCGTGCTGGAGCCAACCGCGACCTACGGCATCGACTCGGGAGCGCTGATGGCTTCCGTGAGTCGGGCTATTGAACCGCGGTGGGTGATGGCGAACACGGCGGGCGGCGGAACCGGCGGGAATTATGTCGCGGCGGGGGCGGCTGGAGTCTACGAGGAGTTCGCGATTCGAGCGAACGAGGCGAACTGGGCCGAGGTGAGCGATCTCGCGAACTTGATTTCCCAGCGACTGGCGGCGGGTGCGAAGTACCTGGTGATCGACAGCCACCCGGGGAGCACTTCGCCAAACGACGCGCGGACGCAGATTGGCACGCTCGCCTACTACTACCTCCTGGCAGACGCCGAGCGTACGTTCCTGAACTTCAATGGCGGGTGGAACCCCTCTTCGACGTGGACACAGCACTGGTCGGAAGCCGTGAAGGTGAATGTTGGGGCACCAACTGCGGCCATGAAGGTCTTCGCAACAGGGATCGATCCCGCGAACGCGGCACTGACCTATCAGGTGCTTTCGCGACAGTACACGAACGCACTCGTGCTGTATAAGCCTCTGTCGTACGCCACTGGCAAGCCAGAGGGTACGTCGGCCAGCAACACCGCAACGACCCACCAACTTGGTGGCAGTTACCGGGCGGTGAACGCCGACGGCACGCTCGGTCCGGTGATCACGAGCATCACACTGATGAACGGCCAGGGGGCTGTGCTCATCAAGGCATGAGCGTGAAGTGCAGTGGGGGGAGAGCCGCGGTTTCCGTCCTGGGACCGCGGCCATCTTGGCCGCACAACCTTTAAAGTTCGCTGAGCTTCAGAAGATCACCACAAGCACCGGGAATGTCCAGCAGCGGCCAAGATGCCTGCGGTCCCAGGAAACGAGTGTTCTTTCCTGGGACCGCGGCCATCTTGGCCGCACAACCTTTAAAGTTCGCTGAGCTTCAGAAGATCACCACAAGCACCGGGAATGTCCAGCAGCGGCCAAGATGCCCGCGGTCCCAGGAACAACATCCCATCCGTTGATTCCGGGTGAGAAGTGACCTCCGGAACCAGCATTTCAGACCTGACAATAGATGGCCATTTGATTCCAGACGAGGGGGACACCCCTCTTCAGAGACTCCAGAATCAACGCCAACTCCTCAGAATCAACGCCAACTCTTCAGAATCAACCAGAAACTCCCGGTCCCTGAGCTGGGAACCTTCCCATTCAGCCCAGTATGAAGGCGAGTTGCCGGAAGTCCACTTTTTTCCGGGGTCCATTGCTTG
>Ga0335397_10002862_pt1 | contig 23400 bp, 19 predicted proteins | sample MAT04_FD_205740 | JGI IMG/M metagenome (GOLD analysis project Ga0335397, IMG submission 205740) | Freshwater microbial communities from Lake Fryxell liftoff mats and glacier meltwater in Antarctica - MAT-04 (spades assembly) (version 2) ... | reverse complement strand
CGGGTTGGGGTGACATGCAGCGATACGGGGTGGGAGGAATAATCCTTGTCAGTCATAGAGATCGTGCGATTTCCGGCACGGAGCGAGATGGTCTGAAACGACCTTAGATCACTCCCACTCGATTGTTCAAACAGCATATAACCGATTGAAATCACTCACAAATTTATTATGCTGACGCGTTGATTCCGACGTCAGGACCGTCAAAAAGTTACGCTGTTGATTTTAAAGGGAAAATCGCCGAACAATTTATTTCGAGGTTTCGCCAACTCTCGGCAGCCGTCGCCGAATTTTTTTGGCCCTCGCGACCGGAGTCTGTTTCTCCGACCGGGTGAAAAGTACCGTCAGCGCATCCATAGCAGAGTCTGACCGTCGTCGCTAGTTGCCAGCAATACCGCTGTATGGCGGGCCATGCCCACCTTGCAGGAATCGCCTTTTCTGGCTATATTACTGGAAATCAGTAGGAGGTCACGATGGGCAGCTCCCAGAAACGCGCGATCCAGAATTACCGATCTCGCCTCAGCGAGCGCGGTTTGGCGCGTTTCGAGGTGCTTGGCCGCGACGCTGATCGCGATCTCATCCGGTCGTTGGCGCGTCGCCTGGCAGAGGATGGTCCGGAGGCATCTCGGCTCCGTGCGGCCGTCAGTCAGACTATCGCCGGAGAACCATCCAAGAGAGGCGGAATCCTAGCGGCGCTTCGCCGCTCCCCCATGGTAGGCGCAGACCTCGACCTCACTCGTGCGCGCGAGGAAGGTCGCAAGGTCGATCTTTGATGCGATACCTGCTCGACACAAATATCCTCAGCAATGTCACCAAGCCTGTGCCCTCGGAAGCGCTGCTCACTTGGATGAGCAGCCAAGCCGACACAGATCTGTTTATCGCTTCACTGACGGTAGCTGAAATCCGTCGTGGCGTTCTTGAAAAACCCGCAGGCAAGAAGCGCGATCAGCTTGAGGCATGGTTCTCCGGGCCTGAAGGGCCACAGGCCCTCTTTGCGGGCCGCATCCTCTCCTTCGACGAGAAAGCCAGCCTAGTATGGGCGCGTCTGATGGCCGACGGAAAGGCGAAAGGTCGCCCTCGCAGTGGTCTCGACGCCATCATCGCCTCGGTCGCCGAAGCGAACGAATGCGTTGTCGTCACCGACAACGAGAAGGATTTTGAGGGAATCGAGATCGTCAATCCGTTGCGGGGCGCAGCATGAAGTCGGCGATGTCGAGAGCGCGTCACCACCATAACCCAAAGCCGACCGGCTCGACCTCCGGTCGTCGGCAGATTGGGCGATAATTATGGGCGCAACCTACCCGACCAGAATCATCCTGGCGTTCCGCAGCGGCGGCATGTGCGCCTATCCGAAATGCGGCAAGCACCTCACGTATGAAGCAAAGGTCGGGGCCGACACTTACGTTGGCGAAGCCGCCCACATCCGAGGCGAGAAGCCCACCGCCGCGCGCTACGATGCGACGATGACCGACGAGGAGCGCGATAACGTCCGCAACCTCATCTATATGTGTACCGACCACCACACCATCATCGACAAGGTCGACAAGGACTGGCCCGTGGGCACTCTTCAAACCTTGAAGGAGGTGCATGAGAGTCAGGTGCGCGAGGCGATGGAGGTGGCGTTCGCTGACGTCGCATTTCCCGAGCTGGAGCGTTCCATCTCGTGGGTGACCACGCAGCCGCCCGCCGTAAACGGGTCGTTTGACCTCGTCCCGCCGGATGAAAAGATCAAAAAGAACGCGCTCACGAACGGTGCCCGCCACATCATCGCGGCGGGCATGACCGCAAGATCGACCGTGTCGGCGTATGTCGAAGCCGAAGCGCATTTGGACTCCGACTTCCCCGAGCGCCTGAAGGCCGGATTTCTTGAGGAATACTATGCGCTCCGTAAGCAAGGTCACAAAGGAGAAGAACTGTTTGAGCTGATCTGCTCGTTCGCGCAGCGAGGGCTCCGCAACCAGGCCGACCGGACAGCCGGGCTCGCCGTGCTGATCTACCTATTCGAAATTTGCGACGTGTTTGAAAAATGATCCTACCGACCAAACACATCCCGCAAAACGAGGCGCTGATTGGTGTCGGCGCGACCGTGCTCAAACACCTCAACGCTCCATTGACGGTTTCCAGCCTTTGGGAACGTCTTCGGTCCGAGCCGAACGTCGGCACGTTCGAAAGATTCGTGCTCGCCGCTAACCTCCTCTACCTTATCGGCGCCCTTGAGATCAAAGACGGCCTGCTGGTCAGGACCGCATCATGATCCACTCGGTTAAGGCCAATCACCGCGGATTTCGGAAGGTCCAGTTCACACTGGGCGTCAATCTCATTTTCGCCGACCGCTCAACGACGGCCGGTGAGAAGGACACGACGAACGCGCTGGGCAAGTCGACGCTCATCGACATCATCGACTTTTGCCTGGGCAGCAACACCGCGCCTGGAAAAGGCCTCCGCATTGAGGCCCTTCAAGGCTGGGCATTCACCCTCGAACTGGACGTAGGCGGATGCCATATTGCCGTAACCCGCGCGACGGACACGCCCGGCTTTTTCGCGATCGAAGGTACGACGGACGGATGGCCGATTCAGCCCACCCCCAACAAGGAGGACACCCCGGGTCTCGACCTAAAGCGTTGGCGAGCGGTTCTTGCGTGGGCAATGTTTGGTCTCAGCGAGGCGGCGGCAGGGCGTGGGTACAAACCGTCAGCCCGCTCGCTGCTATCCTATTTCAACAGGAATCAGCCGGCGGCCTACATCACGCCATTCAAGTATTTTGATAATCAAAAGACATGGGACATCCAAGTTCACAACGCCTTCCTTCTCGGCTTGGACTGGGAAAAGGCGGCAACCTGGCAAAAGCTCAAGGATCAGAAAAATGCGCTCGAGGCGCTCAGGCAAGCCATAAAGACAGGCGCCGTAGACGGTGAGTTGGCGACCCTTGGTGAACTGGAAGCCGAACGCCTGCGGCTTTCGACTCAGCTCGAACGAGAGCGGGCCGCGCTTTCCAATTTCCAAGTCTTGCCTCAGTACCGCGACATCGAAGCCCAGGCGAACGCGCTTACCGCTGAGATCCACGCCCGGGTGAATACGAACATCACGGACAAGCGCAGGTTGGAGCGCTACCGCGACACCGTGGTGGCCGAGGACTCCCCGACCGACGACCGGCTTGAAGCATTGTACCGAGAGGCCGGCATCGCGCTCCCCGGCGCAGTCATCAAGACGCTCACCGACGCGCGCGCCTTCAACGAGAAGATCGTGGTCAACCGCCGTGAGTTCATCGCTAGCGAGGTGGCCTCGCTGGAAGCCGGCATCGTGCAGCGCGACACGCAGATCGCCGCTCTCACCGACCGGCGCGCGAACTACCTCAATGTGCTTGCCGGGCAAGGTGCGCTTGAAGAACTCACCCAGCTTCAGGAACTCCACGCAGCTACACGGCTCAAGGTGGACGAGCTCAGCAACAGGATCACTCAGTTGCGCCAGATGACGTCGCGCGCTGACACGATCAAGATAGAGACAGTCGAGCTTAAGCGCGCCACCGGCATAGATTATGAGGAACGTCGCGCGCTCTGGTCCCAAGCGCTGAGCCTTTTCTCAGACTTTTCTGAGCATCTGTACAGGACTCCAGGCCGTTTGGTGATCGATATCGACGACACCGGCTACAAGTTCGACGTGGAGATTGCCGGAAGCCCGAGCGAAGGCATCAGCAAAATGAAAATATTTTGCTATGATCTGATGCTGATCTCGTTTGCGCGCCAACGCGGTCTAGGCATAGATTTCTTGATACATGACAGTACGATCTTCGACGGTGTCGATCCCCGGCAACGAGCCCACGCTCTGGAACTCGCTGCTGCCATGTCAGCTCAATACAATTTCCAATACATCTGCACGCTGAATACAGACATGGTCCCCGTCAGCGATTTCTCCACCGGGTTCGATTTCGAAAGCCTGGTGCGTCTCCGCCTAACCGATACCGATCCCAGCGGCAGCCTTCTCGGCTTCCGATATTAACGAGGTGCGTTCGAGAAGAACCCCGTCCGAGAGGCGCGCATGCTGCAGTTCGACAATAGATGGCGCTTCGATAGTCCAGGCCCGATCGAAGGAGATGTGGAGACGGGCTTTATTGACCTCATTAATCGCGTGTGCGGCCAAGGGCATCGCCAAACTATCCTTGAGCATTTCAAGTCCTACTTCGCCGCCGCAGCGGGTGTCCCCCATCACGTGAGCAGCAACGCGAGCTGGGCGGCGAGCGATTTGGAAAAGGTCATGAGCGAAGCCGCGGGCAACGCTCCGCTCTTCATTGACGCCTTCTACGCGGCCTGTGAGCGTCTCCAGCAGCAGAATCCCGAAATGGCGCTCCCCGACGCCGCCCGGATCAATCGCGTTCTCGCTGACGCCGGCGCTGGCTATCAAATCGATCCCCCTAACCTTATCGCAACCCGCGTCCACATTCCGATCGCGGTTCCAGACCAGGCGCCCTCCCTCGATACGCAGGCCCAAGTCCTGATCGACGAAGCTCTGAAGGCTTCAGAGCGCGCGCTCGGTGAAGGGAACGCGAGGCAGGCTGTCCAAGAGGTTCTCTGGCTCTTGGAAACGATCTCCACGGCGTTCCGCAGTCCCCAAGTCTTGGATGGTAGCATCCAAGGCCGGTACTTCAACAAGATCATCGGGGAACTCCGTCAGCGCGGGCGCGGGCATCAAGAGCAGATCCTGCAGTGGATGATGACCCTGCACGGCTATCTCTCGTCTCCGACGGGCGGTGGCGTTCGACATGGCGTCGACCTCCGCGAGGGTATCGCACTTCAGATCGATGAAGCGCGGCTCTACTGCAATCTGATCCGCAGTTATTTGACCTTTCTGATCGCCGAACATGACCGGCTGAGCAGGCGGTCGCCATGACCATATACATGACCAAAACCTGGGGCTTTCGCTCTCCATCAGGGCCTCTGCAATTCAGTCTACGAGGGTGGCGAGACCGCGCTCGCGCGGAACTTCAGCCAGGCGACCTCGTCGTGATCGTCGGGACCATGGGCGACGAGACCGCGCCCGAGGAACGGGGCAAGATACTCGGCCTAATGGAGCCCACAACTCTTGTGGTAAGCTCTCTCGACTACGACTTAGCGCGCGGCCCGCGAGATTTCGACGAGGAGGGCCACTATCGTTGGCCCTACGGCCTCGAACTGCGTCATGCTTGGCGGTTTGAAGAGCCAAGGGCGACATTTGCTGAGATTTCCGCCCGCCGTTTCAGCATGGACTCCGCTCAAGGCATTGTTCCTCTGCTTGCGGAAGAAGCCGACCAAATCCTCCGGCTGAAGCGTGAAGCTGTCTCATTGTTGCGGCCGGTTCGTGCGGAGGCCCGCGTCATCGGCGCCGACGCCGCGCGGCGCCGTGCCGCGCCGCCCCCGACCACCACACGGCGCGGGATCATGCACCTGCGGCGCGCGCCTGCCTTCACCTATGCCATGGCGATCGAAGGTGTGGACAAGCCGGCCTTCAAGATCGGTTGGGCCTTCGATTGGAAAATCCGCGAGCGACAGTTCAATCAAGCGTCAATGCCCACGCTAGGCGGGCTCCGCTACCGTGTCTTTCTGCACGAGCTTTGGGATACGGCGATACTGGCGTTCGGCATGGAACAGTCGCTTTTGCGGCGTTTCGACACCAATCGTCACGATCAAAATCGAGAAATCCTCACACCAGTGGATCGCGATCAAATTCAAGCCGCTTGGATCGACTGCCTTCTAGCCCACCGGCGCAAGCGATAGCGAGGCAGACAGATGACCCCATGGACCAAGGACGATCTTCAAAGGCTCGACGTGAAATACGCGAACGAAGGCGTTCATCTTCATCAACGCCCTTTCCGAGCGGCTATGGAATTGCTGGGCAGCGCCTTTGTCCTGGGGGTGGGCGGCAATCCGGAAGTCCAGAAGATCACGGCCGCATATGAAGCGATGTTCCCAGAAACCAACGCGAGTTGGCCGGGGGCCGGCATCGGCCTCGCCGCATCCGTCGACCGCGTTCGCAAGGTCACCCTACCCGTCGTCTTCGGCACATGCGCCATCCAGGCTTGGCAAGCCACGGGATTCGAAAGCGCCGAGGAGTGGTGGGATTGGTGCCGGAAAGACCATGACATTGGATCGCAATCGTCCTTCGCCTTCGCGGATCTGCACGATTTCGCTTACGGGCTGAACGAGGCGCAGGAAGGCAGCGCCGAGGCTTTGACGCTATGGCGCATGGCGCGGTCGAACCTGGAGGATGCAGCCAACACGTTGCCAACAACCTTCAGCGTTGACTCGGTGATCCAGCCGATCTGCATGGTCGCTGAGCTGTCCTTGAAGGGTGTGCTTGTGTGGGATGGCGCCGACTCAAAGAGTTTCAAGGGAAAAGACGGCCATAATCTCAAGCTGCTTGCTGACCGCATGGCGACCGCACGACCGCATCGCGACGACCAATTTGTAGCGGAGGTGGTCGCGAACCTGCCTCCCTATGTCGACAGTCGCTACAAGCCGGCGGGGCTGACGCGTTTGGCGGTCGTTCGATTAGCAATGGGAGTGCAGTTCACCGCTGCTTCCACTCTTCGCCGGATCACCAGCACCGATTTCGCCGCGGAGATGGAAATCGGCGGCTGGCCAGCGCCCCGTCGGCCGTTTTTTCCGGTCGAACGCAAGCCACAGGCTGTGTAATAAAAAGTAAAAAGCCAAAATGGGGGAGGCACAAATGTCGTACAAGAACAACTTTAAGCAATCGGCCATCGGCGCGCGGAGGTCGAATAGAAATGTTTATTGAGCGGCTCCTTCTGACGAACTTCCGTTGCTTCGGTCCAGAGGCGACGGTGATCGATCTGACCTCCGGCCTAACCACGTTTGTCGGTGTCAACGGCGCGGGCAAAACTGCGGTTATGCAGGCACTTCAACGTCTGTTTGGCATCACGGGCGATCACCGGCGGCTACGCCACCAAGATTTTCACGTGCCGGCAGCCGAACTGGTCCCACCGCTTCAACGCACTTTCGTTCTCGAGGCAATTCTTGCCTTTCCCGAATTGGACCCCGGCGGTGTCAACGCTGGAGCTATTCCCGAGTTCTTCCAACAAATGGCAGCCGACGAGGCCGGCCGTCTAAAATGCCGATTGCGCCTGGAGGCGACCTGGACGGACGATGGTTCACTCGAAGGAACGATCGAGCAAAAATACCGGGCCGTGCGCGCGTTCGGTCCTTTCGTGGAAGCCGACTGCATCGAACTGAAGGCTCTCGACCGCGCCCGGATTCAAATGATTTATGTGCCCGCATCACGCGATGGCGCCTCTCAGGTGACGGCGTTTCTGCGAGGCCGCCTCTGGCGGGCCATCAACTGGTCGCAGGGCGTCAGGGACACATTCTCTGACGCGGGCGCCACCCTCAACGGGGCGTTTTCTGGCGAAGCCGCAGTCGACATCGTCGCGACTGCCGTACGGCGCCGCTGGCAAGAGGTCTATACCGCCGGCACCGACACGACTCCGCTTTTTCGGCCAGTCGACCTGCGCTTTCAGGAGTTCATCCGCAAGGTCGAGGTGGTCTTTCGTCCCGACGAAGTCGGCCGCGAGCGAGCGCTCGACGACCTCAGCGACGGACAACGCTCCCTCTTTCACTTGGCAATGACGGCCGCCACGCTGGACGTCGAAGGCAGCATAGCTGCGGATCCGGTCGCTGCCGGATTCCAGCCTGGCGGCGTGCCGTTGCCAGCTCTGACGCTCATTGCCATCGAGGAGCCAGAGAACAACCTCGCTCCCTTCTACCTGTCCCGCATCGTTCGGCAGATCAACGACCTTACCAAAGGGAACAGGGCCCAGGCCGTCGTCTCCAGCCATTCCGCGAGCATTCTTGCGCGGGTTGATCCTTCGCAGGTCAGGCATTTCCGCCTGAACTCGGCCGATCGGACAGCGCGGGTTCGCGCCATCCGGCTTCCGATCGGCCTCGAGGATGCGTCCAAGTTCGTGCGCGAAGCCGTCCGCACCTATCCCGAACTCTACTTTGCCCGTTTTGTCGTTCTTGGCGAGGGCGCATCGGAAGAGGTGGTCCTGCCACGTCTCGCCGAGGCCCTGGGCTTGGATATCGATCGATCTTTTGTCGCCGTTGTTCCGCTCGGCGGACGGCACGTCAATCACCTCTGGCGGCTGTTGACCGATCTCGACATTCCATTTGCGACTCTTCTCGATCTCGACTGGGGCCGTGACGGAGGTGGCTGGGGCCGCATCAAGACGGTCTGCACCCAACTTCTGGAAAACGGCGTCGCGCCGCAGGCCATCTTTGGCGCACACCTTAATGCGGACCCGGCGGCTAACCTCGCCGCATTTGACGCTACGCCGACAGAGGACTTCGCCCTCATGACGACCTGGACGAATTTCCTCCGTCAGTTCTACGTGTTCTTCAGCACACCGCTCGACCTAGACTATTCTATGTTGCGCGCGTTTCCCGTGGCCTATCAGTTGGTGGAGCCGGGCCGACAGGGGCCGTCGGCTCAGGGGGATCCGCGCTCGGCTGTCCTCGGCGAAGCCGGTCGCGGTGATCTCTACGGTGCTGACCAGGATGCGCCGTTGCGCTGGTATCGCTACCTGTTCCTTGGGCGCGGGAAGCCCAGCACGCATGTTCGTGTTTTGAGCGGACAGCCGCCCCATGCCTTGGCCCTCGGCGCACCCGAGGAGCTGCGAGCGCTTCTCTTGTCCATTTCAGCCCGACTGGCTCCGCCGCCGCCGCCGCCAGCGGTGGCTTGATAATGGCGCTCGTCCGGCCACAAGACTGGCGACCGCGAGGGATCGATGACCTCGAACCCGACGCTTGGCTCGCTCTGCGCCAAGGCGGCTCAACATGCGTTGTCGCTGGCCCCGGTGCGGGAAAGACCGAATTTCTGGCGCAGCGTGCAGCCTACCTTCTTGAGACAGGGCTATGCCCAGCGCCCTATCGCGTCCTGGCGATCTCCTTCAAAGGCGATGCCGCCGACAACCTTGCCGCCCGTGTGCGAAAGCGCTGTCCGCCCGAACTGGCGCACCGCTTTACGTCGCTCACCTTCGACGCTTTCACCAAAAGTCTGGTTGATCGATTCCAGAGCGCGATACCCGCCGACTGGCGGCCAACCCGACCCTATGACATCGCGTTTCCGGCGTACCGGCAGGTCTCAGGTTTCCTCGACCTCTCTCGCCTCGCGGCTCCCGCGCAATGGCAGGCCGAAATCGCCGGCCTTGGCGCGGGCAATTTCGAATCCCGCTATGTTGGTGCTTACCGCCTGCCGACAGTGCGCCCTGCGCCGCAGGCCGGCACGGAGTTCACCGTCCACCGTTGGTGGGAGGGTCAGCTCGGAGCCCAACCCCAATCAGCCCTGAGCTTCGTCAGCCTCAATCGGCTCGCCGAACTGCTGCTGCGCGCCAGCCCAGACATCCGCCGTGCGCTTCAGTTGACCTATCCCTTCGTGTTCGTCGATGAATTTCAGGACACAACCTACGCACAGTACGACTTCCTGCTCTCGGCATTCAGCGGCGCCAATATCGCCGTGACGGCCGTTGGCGACGACAAACAGCGCATCATGACTTGGGCCGGCGCGCGGATTGACGCCTTCGAACGCATCGCTGCAGATTTTGCGGCTGTTCGGATTCCGCTCCTATTCAATTTTCGATCCTCACCGGATCTCGTTCGAATTCAGCACGTCGTGGCAAGAGCCCTTGATCCGAACGCGGCGCCGACAGTGGCCCAAGCTGCGCGGCAGGTGGACGGCGATGTCGCCCAAGTCTGGAACAGTCCGACCAAGGCTCGCGAGGCCGAGCATCTTGCGCAATGGCTGGCGAATGACATGGCGGCCCGCGGTCGCGCGCCTCGTGACTATGCCATTTTGGTCAAGCAGAAGTCCGACGCCTTTGAAGCCGACCTTGCGGCGCCACTGGCGCAGCAAGGTTTGCGGCTGCGAAACGAGAGCCACGCCCTTGGACGCACGACCCTTCAGGATCTCCTCTCTGATCAGTTCGCGAGAGTCGCGATCGCCCTGCTCCGCCTAGGAGCGACCCGCCGCGCGCCGGATGCGTGGCTACTGTGCTCCACTGCGCTATTGGAGATACGCGCGATTACGTCCGGCGACGATGTCGCGGAGGCGCGCACCGAGGCCGATCTCACGGCATTTCTGACGATGCTGCGCGCTGACATGGCTAACACGGCACCGTCGCCGGCGAGCGCCGCGATCTTCGCCGCGCGCATCCTGGCATTCCTCGATTTGGGCGCTGTCGCTCGAACCTACCTCGAATATGCGTCGGGCGATCTCCTGGCGATCATGATCGATGCGTTCCAAAAACATCTCGTTGCATCGGCAAACGGCGCTGCCGCGTGGACGGTCTGCCTGGACGCATTCGAAGGTCTCGAACAGATCCCGTTGATGACGGTCCACAAAAGCAAAGGCCTCGAATACGACACCATCGTTTTCATCGGCCTCGATGATCAGGCCTGGTGGGCACACACGCCGGGCAATCCAGAAGGCCTTGCCACCTTTTTCGTGGCGCTCTCCCGCGCCAAGCAACGGGCGATTTTCGCCTTCTGCCAAGAGCGTGGCCAGCGCCGCCGCGTCGCCGAGTTGTTTCAACTTCTGACCGACGCCGGTGTACCGGAGATCGCGATATGAGTGGGGCATCGCAACTATCAGAACGCATCGCCGAAACGTTGAAACTGCGTGCGACCAACGACCAGATGCCGTCCGTCGCGATAGGTGCCGGCCTGGTGATCCCTGACTACGAAGAGGGTGTAAGCAAGAAAGATCGCGCCCGCCGAGCTCTCGCGGGCAAGACCGACCGGGAGTTGGGTGAGATCGCCCGCCAGCTTGGTGAGCAGTTCGGCGACTATGCGCTTGAGGAAGCGGGACTCGCCGTTCTCGAACACGGCACGGCAGCCATCACGGAGATCACCCGACGCGACGCGGCCAAATGCTTCGGTGACGATCTTTGCGGCGAACAGGATGTAGTGGAAATCGTCCGCAAGCTCTTCCCGATCGACACGATGGGCGCAGAACTCTTCTCCGGCCGAAGCCTCGCGCGCGACATCGAACAGCATATGATCCGCAACCACGGTGACTGGAGTGTGGAGTTTCTCTTCGATCAGATTGGCGCACTCACCTGCTCGCGCGATCGATTCAACCGCCTCATCGAGGCGGCACTTCACCCTCTTGGACGAAGAGGGCCTGGCCAAGTGGCACTAGTGGATGAACTCAACGTGGTTCTCCGACGAGACGGGCGTGTGCTCAATGTTGTCGCCGAGGAATCCGGTTATCCGATTTATCGGGTCGTTCCCATAAGCAGAGGTCCGGCAGGATCGCCGAAAAATCTCATCTTCGCCTCAAACGGTCCAAAGCCGGAGATCGGCTTCAGCGACGCGGTCAACAACGACATCGTCATCCTATCGAACGCTTCGAGCTGTCTGGTCTATGACAGGCCGATCCGACGCGACGGCCTTCTGTGGAGTGAGTTGGTCGAATGGTGGCGCGGTGTCCCGGGCGTGGAGCCCGACGAATCCGCCCGCACCTTGGGGCTCCGCCTGCGCGCTTCTCTGGCGTCAGACGCGGAGCTTGGTCTCTTCGACACATATTTCAGGCTCTATCGCGCGAAGCTCGCCGGCGCGCTGCCCGCGCTCATTCCGCAGGTCTACCTCCACTACGATCCGGCCGTCGTGAAACTGCTGCGACATCGAGCTGGGCTGCCACGCCAGCGGATGGACTTTCTCCTTTTGCTGCCGAACAACCAGCGCGTTGTGATTGAGGTCGACGGGTCGCAACACTTCAGCCGAGACAGCAAGCCCTCGCTCGCCGCCTATTCGGAGATGGTGGGCGCGGATCGGGATCTGCGCCTGGCCGGCTATGAGATCTACCGCTTCGGTTCGAATGAGCTTGTCGGAGAAAGTGCCGGGCACTTGATTGAGCGTTTCTTCGATCGGCTCTGGGCGTTGCACAAGGTCACGGCGACTGGCTGATTTTCGGTTTTATCCGCGGGCAGAAGCGTCGCAGGGAATTTAACACTGCGCCTGGGGGGCATAATGAACACGAGCCAACAGCCGACACTACAGGAACAGCTCGCGGTGGCGAGCAACTTGTTGAGCATCCAGTTGCAGCCGTTCGTGACGCCGATATCTGGCGCACTTGTCGATGGCACTGCGATCCACGTCGGCACGGGCGGATATGTCGAATGGCACCGGAACCGTCTTCTGCTCACCAACGAGCATGTCGCACGGGAGGTGAAGAAGCATTCGCTGGCACGCAAATGCTTCGAGCCGCCTGCTAGATTGTGGAGAGCCTTTGTCGCCGACCCACGCGCCTTGGGGCGATCTGTGATACCCGCCTGACGTTGCCGCGTTACCATCGACATTTTTTGCGCCAAAAACCTTTCAGCATGTTCCTAAGTGATAACTCTTGGTCAGCGTTCCCGAAGCACCAGACGCGCAGTCTGCGGATCGTAGACGTAGCCCGTGATCGTACCGTCCTTTATGCGGACGACGGCCTCATCCACGGCGAACAGAGGAACCAAAAACCACTCCTTGGGCACGATCGGCTGGCCGAAGCGATCCTTGATCTCGACATCCAGCCGCGCCGCGCCAAAGACCTTGTGGATCAAGGTTTCAAGCTTCGCGCGGTTGACGTTGTAGAGTTCGTAAGTAGCGACGATCTCGACATCGGCCATGAGGTAGGTGGGATCGAGGCGAGCGTTGGCGACACGCCGCTCCACGCTGCCGCCCGTCACGCCGACCTTATGCAGAATCTCCCGGTTGGCCGCGACAAGTGGATGGTCGGATTTGCTGCGCAGGACGTAAATCGTGCCGCTGGCCTGATCGCCATCGCCAGTATGGTCCTCAAACAATGGCCCGGCAGTCGGCTCGGTGATCCGACGGCCGGCCTCATCCTTGTAAAGCGCCCGCTGGAGCGACCGCAGGAGCAAATCGCTCTCCGTGCCATTCGAATAAATGACCCTTAGCCGAGCGTCTGTCTCGCCATTTGGCGCTTTGATCTGGTCTCCCACCTCAGCGACATAGGCGGTCTGACCACCAAGGATAAAAAACTGACCCACTTGGATGTCGGCCTTGAGGAAACCCGAATCCTTGACGAACCGTCGCGTCGTGCGAAGGCCGCTTTCAAGGTCGCTTTGCACCTGCTGGAACAGCGGCTTGAACTTTTCGAAATCGGCGCACTTTTCTCGGCTCGCAATTTCCTCAGCTTCGCGCTTCTCGGCGCTAGTGCGGACATAGCGCAGGCTGGTTATGTCAGAAGACCCGGCAGCGCCTTCCAGTTCGGCGAGCAGTTCGTCCTCGTCCATCGTTTCCGCCACCGACGACGATGCCGAGATCGGCGCCCCGGTTAATAATCCCTGATGGTCAAACGGCGCGAGGAGGGAACGGCACTCTTCGAGCTCGCGCAGGCGATCAAGACGCACGGCATAGAGCCGCTCGAAAATATCGCCGTCTTCGCCGTGCCCAGGCGCCCGGCCGTTTTTCTCCACGAAGCGCTGAATCTCCTCAAACCCGGCGATGATCCGCTCCTCGCGGGGAGGGCGTCCGCCTTTCTTGTCCGGTTGCGCGAAATCGTCGAGTTCCGAGCGCAGGTCGTCGAGGTCAAGGTCACTCATAGCGGCCCTCATCCTTGAAGCGGACAAACGCGGCCGCGCCTTCGGCCATACGCTTCTCCCAAGCATCGGCTGAACTGATGGAGGGAAGTCGGCCGCGCTCTTTCTTGAACCGCACGGCACGCATTGCCAGATCCTTCGCCTCATCCGGCGTCAGGCTGGTCCGCTTAGCGGCAATTGCTGCGGCGACCTGCTTCAGGCTTTCCTCGCTCATCGTCTTGGCGAGGATCGCATAGGCTTCGCCGAAGGGATTTATGCGGTCGATCAGGTCGATTTCCAGATCACGCACATCCATCGCGAACTTGCGCACGCCATCGACAAAGGCCGTGTTGGCGCTCTCCTCGCCGAGCGAACTGCCGGCAGCGACTTCCTTCGCCTTCTGGGTCAGGTTCAACGCCGCCACGGCATGCTGGCGAACCGCTTCCTGATCCTCTTCGTCCAGTTGCGGGAACTTATCCTTGATGATCTTGCCCATGCGCACCTGGGTCAGTTCCTCGGGCACCAGTTCCTCATCGAACAGGCCGCGCTCGATCGTGGTTTTGTCTTGGACGAAGGCCGCGATAACTTCATTCAGATCTTCCTGACAAATGCGCGTCGCTTCCTCGCTCTTGGGCGTGGTTAGGCCCTTAATCTCGATCTGAAATTTGCCGGATTCCTCGTTAAAACCGACATTGCACTTGGTCGGATCGTAGCCGCCCTCGCCATAATCAAAGCCCGGCGTCGGCACGTTCTGCGGGTTCTTCGGCTTGAACTCGAAGCGGGGTGCCAACACCTGCTCCATCAGCAGGCTGGCGGCGATGGCCTTCAACGTGTCGTTGACAGCCTCGGTTACAATATCATTGGCGGCGGCAGGTTCGGCGATCAGGTTCGAGAAACGGGCGCGAGTTTTGCCCGGCGCATCGCGGGTCGCGCGGCCGATAATCTGCACAATCTCGGTGAGGCTGGAGCGATAACCGACCGTCAGCGCATGTTCGCACCAGATCCAGTCGAAGCCTTCCTTGGCCATACCCAGCGCGATGATGATGTCCACATGGTCGCGATTGTTCTTTTGCGCCGGATTTTTCAGCGCGGCGGAAACGCGATCCCGCTTGGCTGGATCATCATCGACCAGATCGGCAATGCGAAGAATCCTCCCGTCCGCTGCTTTGACAAGCTGGAAGCCGGTAGTGGGGTCGGTCCCTTGCCAAGCGCCCAGTTCCTCGATGATGTGCTCCACCTCCTTGATTTTGTCCTTCGTGCTCTCGCGCGAATTGACGTTCGGGATGTGGATAATCGTTTTTTCGGCCGGGTTCAGCACCTTCAGGATGTCGTCGGCATAAGAGTCCGAATAGAAGAAGTAGCCGATGTCGAGTTGCTTCAAATATTGATAGCCATTGAGCTGCTCATAATAGGTGTAGGTGACACTCTCGAACTTTCCTTCGTCTTGCGGCGCCAGCACCGCCTCGGCATCGCCCCGGAAATATGATCCGGTCATCGCCACGACATGCACGCGGTCGCGGGTGATGAAATCGCCCAGATGAATGCCCAGCTTGTTGTCGGGATTGGCCGAGACGTGATGGAACTCATCCACCGCGATCAGGCGGTCATCGAAGGCCTCGATGCCGAATTTGTCGACGGCGAAGCGGAAGGTCGCATGTGTGCAGACCAGCACCTTGTCGGTACTTTGGAGAAACGCGCCAAGCGAATTGACCTTGCCGCCGTTGTCGTTGCCTGGCGCATCGCACAGATTCCACTTCGGCTCGACGTGCCAGTCCGCCCAGAAGCCGTGCTTGCTCAGCGGCTCGTCATGAAAACTGGAGCCGATCGACTTTTCCGGCACGACGATGATGGCCTGCTTGACGCCCTGATTGGCGAGCTTGTCGAGCGCAATGAACATCAGCGCGCGGCTCTTGCCGGAGGCCGGCGGCGACTTGATCAGCAGATATTGTTCGCCGCGCTTTTCAAAGGCGCGCTCTTGCATCGGCCGCATGCCGAATTCGTTGGCCTTGGTCGAGCTGCCGTTGCTGGCATAAGTGACCGACACGGACGGGATAGATTTTGGTTTGTGGTCGATCATTGTTTGCTCGCCTGTTGTTGGCCGGTGCGGTCTTTCAGGATAACCTTACCAAACCAGTCGGGCACGTCATTGACCTTTGACTCGAATATGTTTTCCGGCACTCCCTGCCAGAACGAAACTATGCCATCTGAAAATGCCTGAAACTGCTCGTCACTGACTTTCAGGTGCGTGTGATCCCGATACTCGACGTTCGAGAACCCACCGCCAGAGCCGCTGAATGGGTCGCGCAGATATTCGGGATATCGCAGCTTCAAGTCTTCGAGAGATTTGCCCTTACCGTGCTTGTAGACGTTGACCACCAAGCGGCAGGCATCAAGGCTCTGAAAATATGCAGCGCTGCCAATCGGCCAGCCGAGGCTTTCCAGTAGTTCAGCGATCTGCGGAAAGTCTGCCGACCACACTTTCACTGCCGTCGCATCGCCATGGTGCCAGTGCTGAATTTCCCGCACCAGCCAATCGCGTAACTGCTTGTCCCACTCGTGGAACATGCCGGCGACGACGCTCAGGCGCGTCTGGTCGCGCATGTCGCTGAGAAGAGTATAAAACTCGATACCGGCGTCGTTGGCAGCGTCGTAGAAATCACCAGGATCGTGCCGGTCAGGATCGAACCTCCCGTTGCTTTGCTGGAGCCAGTCTTCGGCAGCCTTGTCCGCTTCCGCCTCGATGTCTTCAAACTGCGAGAGCAAGCGCTTCTTTGCCTGTTCGACATAGAACAGGTGGCCCGCGATCAGCGATTGGCGGAATGGCCCCCACATCTGGAACAGCACATAGTCGCTCATGCTGCCGCCCCCTTGTGGGCTTTGGTGGCTTTGCCCGGAGCCACAGCCATCTTGGTGTAAAGCTCGAACAGCTTTTCGAGCCGTTCGGTATCGTTCTTGAACCGGCGGCCGATATAGATGCGCTCCAGCACCTCGTCGTTGCGTTCGTGCGCGGCGTGAAGGTTTTCTGGCATTTTGGAAACACCATCCTTCACTTCGTATAAATCGGCGATATTCGAGGGGAAATGCGCTTCACGAGCCAAGAGGATATCTTCAGCGCAACGCGCCAAATCGCCTTTATTCTTTTCCGTGAGGAATGGCGCCGGAAATGTATTCCATCCGAGCACATTTGAATATCTGTATCGCGTCTCAAGTTGTCCGCAAACAGTTGCGATCCAGACCAAATGCATCCGAGACACAAGTAGCGACAGTTGCCATGTTGGAGCGTCAAACATGGCAAAGGCTTCGCTCGAAACAACATTTTCGACGCCCAACAAGCCAGCAGGTAGATACGGTCTCGATTCTGATGAAGTTCTGGGCATGACGATCGTCTGTTGCCGCGCGAACCGCATCTCACGCAACTGGTGTGACCTGGCAGCCATTGCGCGCCCCCCGGCATCGGAGCTTTTTGAGCGCATCGCACGTACAGCTTCAATGCGACGTCGAATACCAGGAATCTTATTAGCCTCAGTCAGATGACGGTCTTCAATCCAGAGGCAATACCGCTCTAAATTGCCGATAAACTCTTTTGAACCGAAAATTCGGCGAATAAATTGAAGACGCTGAGATTCGCTGAGGTTCAGGTCGAATGCCTCCTGCCTCGTGAGTAACAGATTGCCTCCATCGTAAGGCATATTGCCGAGATCCATTGACGACAAATCCGCAGGGGAAAACGATCGTTTCTCGACGATGACATCGGCACCACCAACAAGATAAGCATTAATATTCAATATTTCTTTCGATAGCGCACGACCATCTTCAACAATGGAATAGAGCTTGCGCGACGCCTTCTGCTCCCTCGATAGCCCAATAATTGCGACAGTAACCCCCGCGTTGTTGTTAGCTAAATTTGCCCACTTAAACGAAGTATGGGCGAAGAAAATCCTGTGACCGGTGCGGAAGATAAGTGGCCATATGAGCGGGACTTGATGGCCCTGGCAAAGCGAATTGGTTGTCACAAAGGCAAATGCAGATTCCGTTACAGTTCCATATTCTGCGGCCTTCAAAAACCAGCAGCCGACATAATCTATGTAACCGTGCTTTACGCCGGTTTTTGCAAAGACGAACTCCATGTCATCGACTTCCTGTGGCGTCTTCTTGCCCTTTCCAGCATATGGCGGATTCCCACAAATATATGTCTCGCCACCCTCATTCTCGAAATCGATTTGCGCTTGGTTGAGCGGAGTATGAAACAGGTCATCGGCATGATGCTTCACACCGGTTCCCGTTGGCGGGCAGATACTCAACCAGTCCAGCCTCAAGGCATTTTCGCAGGTGATCCAGTTCTTCGCATCGAGCGGCAGGAAGTCGCGCAGAGCTTCCTTCTGGCCGCGATAAAGCACGTCGCACTGATATTCAGCGATGATGAGCGCCAGGCGCGCGATTTCGGCGGGGAAATCGCGCAGCTCGATGCCGCGAAAGTTCGTCAACGGGATTTCCGTGCGCCGGTCGGCTTCCTCGCGGCGGCGATTGATCTCGGCCTCGATGGTTCGCATTTCCTTGTAGGCGATGACGAGGAAATTGCCCGAGCCGCAGGCCGGATCGAACACGCGGATTTTCGACATGCGCTTGCGCAGGTTGAGCAACATGCGCGCATTGTCGCCCGCTTCCTCAAGCTGCTGCCGCAGGTCATCGAGGAAGAGCGGGTTCAGCACTTTCAGAATGTTCGGCACGCTGGTGTAGTGCATGCCGAGCGCGCCGCGCTCGTCATCGTCGGCCACCGCCTGGATCATCGACCCGAAAATGTCGGGGTTGATCTTTTTCCAGTCGAGGCTGCCAATATGCAGCAGGTAGGACCTTGCGATGCGGCTGAAGCGCGGAACATCCGTGCTGCCGGAAAACAGCCCGCCATTCACATAGGGAAAGCGGCTGGCCCAACGCGGAATGTCAGCAGCGGCATGGGCCTCCGCCTTGGTGTTCATCGCGCGAAACAACGTGCTGATCACCTCATGGGTGTTCGACGAATCCTTCGCGCTCATCGTCTCGATCGCCGCGGTGAAGGCGGCGCCGGCGTCGAAAATCTCGGTATCCTCGGCAAAGAAGCAGAAGATCAGCCGCGCCATGAAGTGGTTCATGTCGTGCCGACGCTGCGCCGTGCCCCATTCGGGATTGTCCTTCAGCAGCTCGACATAGAGCCGGTTGAGGCGGCTGGTCGCCCTGATGTCGAACGAGCTTTCGCGGACCTGCTTGACCGTGGTGATGCCCGCCAACGGCAGGAAGAAACCGAAGTGGTTCGGAAAATCGGCATAGGTGCAGGAGATCGGCGCGTCGTCGGTCGTGAGGTCTTCGGCCTCAAGCAGGTCACCATCCGTCGCCAGCACGAAGCGCGCCTTCGCGCGCGCCGTGGCCGGGCTGGCCTTCAGCGCCGCAAGCGTCCGCGTGACCTCGCCGGGATTGCAGGTGGCGATATGGATGTTGTTCGTCTGCAGCACGCCGCCTAGATCGGACTTGTTTGACTCGCCCTTGCGCAGGCGCTTGAGCGTGGTCTCCTTGTTCCCGAAGGCCTCGAGGAACGCGTAGGGAAACTCTGCGGCGTCGAAAGGCCGCTCTGCCAGCGCCGAGATAGCTTCTTCGATTTCGACGGCGTTCATGAGCGCTCCCGCATCTCGTCCGGGGCGCTAGGAAGGGGTTGGATGTCTATGCTGTCGGCCTTGTGCATCGCCTCGGCCAGTTCATGATCCAGCTGCCGCATCAGCCACTCCCGGGCCGGTGTCCCGAAAGCCTTCTCCAGCCGGATCGCCATTTCAGGCGAAATCCCCGATCGTGCGTTCAACAGGTTGCTGAGTGTCTGCCGATCCACGCCAAGCACCCGGGCGGCGTCGGTGACGCTCAACCCGTGCTTCTCAAGACATTCCTGCCGAACCGCTGATCCTGGATGCATCGCCAAATCGACTCGTTCAAACCCCACAAATCAGTACCCTATAGTGATAATCGACACTCGACAATCACGCGTGCGATCTGTCCGAGTCAGGGGGGATGAAGATGCCTCAGAGCTATGCGGCGTAAACCTGCATGCATGTCATTCGACGAGGTTTTCGACCGGCGGATTAGGAGTCAGCCGCACGCTAATTGGAAGTCGAGATATTGGGGAAAGCCTTCCCCCACGTCCAAGCCTTGCGTCTCGACCGCCCCTTTATGCGGGGGGATGCCCCGCAACGCCCCTTTGAGAGGAAGAGGACGGACCGGCTTTGCCGTGACGGGTTGAGGGCTGGAGAAGAGTTCTCCGGCGCCCGTCATGGAGATTGGTCCCATGACTCAGGTTTCAGTTCTAGAGGCCCGCCGCGACACCAGCGGCGGCTACAGGGTGGATGTCGGCCGCGGCGAGCGGATCGGACGCGTCTCGTCGGAATGGTTTTCCCGGCCCGCAGACGAGCGCTACCTGTCGCTGTCCGAGCTGGCGCGGGCCGTCCGTGACCGCGCCGATCGCAGCCGGACGCGCGTAGTGGAGAGCGCGCTCATCCATGTCGAGGCGAACCGCAGCGACCCGGAACGGCTGGCGCTAATCCTGCCCGGCACGGATACGCCCATCGCCCCGACCCATTGGAGCTTCGGCCAACTCGCGAGCCTGGTCGGCGCGCCGGCAGCCTATCTACGCCAGCTTCCCGCGCCGCTCGCCGCGATCAACCTGCAATATGGCCTAACGTCCAATCGGGCGGAGCAGATAAAGACGCTGGAAACCGATAACGGCCGTATCGAACTGCGCGCCGTCACCGGCCCGGACTACGGCCGCATCTACGATCACGAGCTGGTCGAGGCCGTGCAGCGTATTGCCGGCAACGGCACGGGCGACACACGCTGGAAAGTGCCCGGCGTGCTCGATTGGTCGACCGGCACCTACAATCCGCGCATCGACATCACCAAGGACACCACGACGCTCTACGCCTCGGACCGCGACGTCTTCCTCTTCCTCGTCGATGACCTGAACCCGATCGAGGCCGGCCGTCTGCCGGACGGCTCGCCGGATCTCTACTTCCGGGGCTTCTACTGCTGGAACTCCGAGGTCGGCGCCAAGACGCTTGGCATGGCGAGCTTCTATCTGCGCGCGGTTTGCCAGAATCGAAATCTCTGGGGCGTGGAGGATTTCGAGGAGATCACCATCCGCCATTCCAAATATGCCGCCAACCGCTTCGCTCATGAGGCGGCACCAGCGCTGGCGAACTTCGCCAATTCCTCGCCGCTGCCTTTCGTCAACGGCATCAAGGCGGCCCGGGAGCGGATCGTGGCGCGCAGCGACGAGGATCGCACCGACTTCCTGCGCCGCCGTGGTTTCTCGAAGGCCGAGACCGGCAAGATCATCGACACGGTGCTGTCCGAAGAAGGTCGCCCGCCCGAGAGCGTCTTCGATTTCGTGCAGGGCATCACCGCCCTCGCGCGCGACAAGCCCCATCAGGATGCCCGCCTCGACATGGAGGGCAAGGCGAAGAAGCTGCTCGACCGAGTGGCCTGATTTCCGTGAAGCCGGGGATGCGGTTTTCCGTGTCTCCGGCTTTGCGCTTCACGCGTGTCCCCAATTCCGTTCCGTGGCGCTGCCCCCTTAGAGGAAGAGGGCGGCGCTTCGCTCCGTGACGGGTTTAGGGCTGAGAGAGAGTCTCTCGGCGCCCGTCGCGGAGACTACCCCGATGGCTACTGTCGTTCAGAAAATCACCCTGTCGTCCTCGCGCGACATTCCCTTCAACAAGCTGGTGCTCAGCCAGTCCAACGTCCGGCGCGTGAAGGCCGGCGTCTCGATTGAGGAGCTGTCCGAGGACATCGCCCGGCGCGGCTTGCTTCAGGGCCTCAACGTCCGGCCGGTGCTCGATGCCGAAGGCGCCGAGACCGGCATGTTCGAGGTCCCGGCCGGCGGTCGCCGCTACCGGGCGCTCGAACGCCTCGTCAAGCAGAAGCGTCTCGCCAAGACCGCGTCGGTGCCGTGCATCCCGAAAGCCGCCGATGCCGCCACCTCGGCTGAGGAGGATTCCTTGGCGGAAAACGTCCAGCGTGTTGCGCTGCACCCTCTCGACCAGTTCCGTGCCTTCCTGGCGATGCGCGAGAAGGGTCAGCCCGAGGAGGACATCGCCGCGGCCTTCTTCGTCCCGGTCAATGTCGTGAAGCAGCGTCTGCGCCTTGCCGCCGTCGCTCCGAGCCTGCTCGACCTCTACGCCGAGGACGGCATCACGCTGGAGCAACTGATGGCGTTCACCGTCACCCACGACCACGCCCGTCAGGCACAGGTCTGGGAGGTGGTCCAGGGCTCCTACAGCAAGGAGGCCTATCAGATCCGTCGCATGCTGACGGAGACGACGGTTCGCGCCTCCGACAAGCGCGCGCAGTTCGTCGGCCTGGGCGCCTATGCCGAGGCCGGGGGCGTCGTCATGCGCGACCTGTTCCAGAACGATGATGGCGGCTGGCTGGAGGATGTCGCTCTGCTCGACCGCCTGGTCGCCGACAAGCTGAAGGTGGAGGCCGAGGCCATCGCCGCCGAGGGCTGGAAGTGGATCTCGGTCGCGGCCGAGACGCCCTATGGCTACGACCACGGCCTGCGCGATCTCACTGGCACCAGCGCCGATCTCAGCGTCGAGGAACAGGCGACGATCGAGGCGTTGAACGCCGAATACGCCAAGCTCGAGGCCGAGTATGAAGGCGCCGACGAACTGCCGGACGAAGTGGATGAACGGCTTGGCGAGATCGAGGCGGCGCTGGCCGCCTTCGACGATCGCCCCGTCATCTACGACCCCAGCGACATCGTCCGTGCCGGCGTGTTCGTCAGCATCGACGGCGATGGCAAGCTGTCGGTCGATCGCGGCTATGTCCGCCCCGAGGACGAGGCGCCGGTCACGGTGGATGGCGAAAGCGATACCGGAGCCGAGGGCGCGACGCCCAAAGCATCCGACCCGTCAACGCCGATGGTCCAGCGCGCGATCATCACCATCGGCGGCCAGGTCGAGCCGGAGGACGATGAGGACGACGTCATCAAGCCGCTGCCGGAGCGTCTGCTCGCCGAGCTGACCGCGCATCGGACGCTGGCCTTGCGCGACGCCCTCGCCACCAATCCGCACGTTGCCCTGACGGCGCTGCTGCACAAGCTGGTGCTCGACACCTTCCAGCGCACTTCGTCTTCGGGCGGATGCCTGGAGGCCTCGGTCCGGCACGTCTTCTTCTCCATTCAGGCAGCCGACCTGAAGGACAGCCCGTCCGCAAAGGCCATCGCCGCGCGGCAGGACGACTGGAAGACGGCCCTGCCGACCAACGAGGACGAGCTGTGGGATTGGCTGGTCGGCCTCGACGACGCTAGTCGCTCGGCCTTGCTCGCGCATTGCGTCTCCTACGGCGTGAACGCGCTCTACGAGAAGGTCGACCGCTACGGCGGCGCCGGGCTTTCGCAGCACGGCCTCGAACGCCGCCTGAAGCACGCCGATCGCCTGGCGCGCGCTGTGGGTCTCGACATGGTCGACGCCGGGTGGCGGCCGACCGTCGACAACTACCTTAGCCGCGTCACCAAGCCCCGCATTCTCGAAGCGGTGCGCGAGGCGAAGGGCGAGCAGTCGGCCCAGCTCATCGATCACCTCAAGAAGGGCGACATGGCGCGGGAGGCCGAACGGTTGCTCGACGGCTCCGGCTGGCTGCCCGAGCCGCTGCGCCTGGCCGACATCGAGACCGCTGCCGATACGCCAACCGGCGAGACCGAGGCGTTGCCCGACTTCCTCGCCAGCGATGACGAGGACGCGGCAGTCGAGACCGAGGACGACCCGACCCGCATGATCGCGGCCGAGTAGCCTTGTGCGGGGCGGCTCCGGCCGCTC
>Ga0335397_10002853_pt1 | contig 23441 bp, 19 predicted proteins | sample MAT04_FD_205740 | JGI IMG/M metagenome (GOLD analysis project Ga0335397, IMG submission 205740) | Freshwater microbial communities from Lake Fryxell liftoff mats and glacier meltwater in Antarctica - MAT-04 (spades assembly) (version 2) ... | reverse complement strand
CGTCCACGACGACCCGTCGCGCCCCGACGCGCAGCGTGCGCGTCGTCCGCGCCGTCACGAGGCCCCCTGCCCTTCGGTCCGCGGCCCGTCGGCGAGCCTTCCGTCGGCGAGCCTTCCGTCGGCGAGCCTTCCGTCGGCGAGCAGCCCCGCGGCGCGCAGCCGGGTGAGCCACGCGTCGACGTCGGCGGCCGCGCGCGGGCGGTCCACGCCGTGTGTGGTCACCAGCCCGTCCACGAGCGCCTCGACGGTCGCGCCGTCGGGGGCGGTGAGGGCGCGGAGCAGCGCGGTGCCCGTGGCGTTGGCTGCGAAATAGCGTCCGGTCGCGAGGTGCAACACCACGGCCTCGCCGTGGAGTTCGGCGAGCCGGGCGCGGTCGGAGAGGCGGAGGCGCGCGCTCATGCCCGGGCCTTCCGGGCCCGCTCGGCGAGTTGCTGGGCCGCCATGGCCGCGGCGATCCGCGGCGAGACCGACCGGCCCCCCGCGCGACCGCCGCGGACCCGCGGCGCGGAGGCCGGGACCGTCGCGCGGTGGTGGTGGCAGATCGCGAGGGCGAGCGCGTCCGAGGCGTCGAGCGCGCCGGCGAGGTTCGCGAGGCCGAGGATCGCCTGCGTCATGGCCTGCACGCCGGTCTTGCTCGCGCGGCCGGCGCCGCCGACCGACCGCTTCACCACGTTGTTCGCGTAATGCGCCACGGGCAGCCCCGCGTCGGCAAGCACCACCAGCGCGGCCCCGCGGCCCTCGCCGAGGCGCACCGCGGCGCGGGCGTCGCGGCCGAAGAACACGTCCTCGACCGCCGCCGCGTCGGGGCGGTGCGCGGCGACGACGGCCCGCAGGCCCGCGGCGATCGTCGCGAGCCGGCGCTCGATGGGGTCGGTCGCCTTGGCGCGCACGATCCCGAAGCCCGCGGTGCGCAGGCGGGGACCGTCGCGGTCGACGACGCCCCAGCCGCAGACGTGGGTGCCCGGGTCGATCCCGAGGACGCGGCGCGGGGGGGCGGTGGCGGACACCCGACCATCGTACGCGCCGACGCGGCCGGGCCTCGCGTCGGTCCGCCGGCGGCTGTTCGGGAATCGCCGCGGGTCGCGTACGCTGCCTCCGGCGGCTCGCGCGTCGTGGCCGCGGAGGTCCCATGGCGACGCCTTCCTTCCGCAAGCCGCTCCCCGCCAAGGCCCTCCGCTGGACCTGCGCGCCGTCGCTGATGGCGGCGTGCGACGACGGTGCCGTCCCGTCGCTCGTCGAGACCGTCGGGCAGCCCGACGCGCTCGACGCCCTCAAGCTGGGGCTCGACGTGTACGGGCCCGGCTACCACGTCTATCTCGCGGGGCCGCCGGGCCTCGGCCGCAGCGAACTGGTCCGCGGGCTCCTCGACGAGATGCACCCGCGGTGCGCCCTGCCGAAGGACCGCGTGTACGTGAACAATTTCCGCCACCCCGAGCGGCCGCGGCTCCTCGAACTGCCGCGGGGGTCGGGGCGGGTCTTCGCCGACGCGGTGCAGAAGGCGGGAGAGCGGCTGGCGGACGAGGTGCGGCGCCTCGTCGAGGACGAGGTGTACGCGAAGCAGCGCGAGGAACTGGGCGCGAAGTACCGCGAGCAGGAGCGCACGGTGGTGGACGCCTTCGAGCGGGTCGTCGCCGAGCGCGGGTTCACCGCGGGGACGTCGCAGTCGGGCCCCGGCGGCGAGCCGGACCTGTTCTTCGTGGTCGGCGACCGCGGCGTCTCCATGGCCGACCTCGACCAGGCGATCCGGGCGGGGGCCGTGGCGCCGGAGCGGGAGACGGAGATCCGGGCGGCCCACGCCGCGCTGCGGTCCGAGCTGATCGGCATGCTCCGCCGCGTGCGCACCGTCGCGGGCGAGCGGCAGCGCGCCCTCGAGGACCTCGAGCAGGCCGCCGCGCGGCGCCTCGTGGAGGAGGTCTCCATCGACCTGCGCGCCCGCTTCCCCGACCCCGCGATCGCGGCCCACCTCGAGGAGGCGAAGCGGCACTTCGTGACCCGGTTCGGCGTGTACGCGCGGGCGCTCCTCGAGGCGGCCGAGGCGACGAGCGGGCGGCCGGACACCTACCGGATCGCCGCCGGCGAGGCCCTGCGCGAGTTCCAGGTGAACCTCCTGCTCGATACCGCCGACCAGCAGGGCTGCGCGGTGGTGGTGGAGGGCAAGCCCACCTGGACGAACCTCTTCGGGCAGGTGGAACGCGAGGGCGACGGCGAGGGCGGCGCCCGCAGCGACTTCCTGCTGATCCGGGCCGGCAGCCTCCTGCGGGCCGACAGCGGCTACCTCGTCCTGTACGCGCGCGATGTCCTCGCCGAGGAGGGGCTCTGGGAGGAACTCAAGCGCGTGCTGCGGGACGGCAACCACGAGATCCGCGTGCCGGAGGCGCTGCTCGCCACGAGCCCGACGGTGCTGCACCCCGACCCGATCCCGGTGAACGTGAAGGTCGTCCTCATCGGCGACGAGACCACGTGGTACGCCATGCGGGCGGCCGACCCGGAGTTCGCCGAGGTGTTCAAGGTGCGGGCGGTGTTCGAGGGCGAGGTGCCGCGGGACCGCGCGGCGCTGCGGCGCCTGGCGGGGTGGTTCCGTCGTTACGAGCGTCTCGAGGGGCGGCGGCCGCTCGACGCGGAGGCCCTCGCGCTCGTCGCCGAGGAGGCCGTCCGCGAGGCAGGGCGACAGGACCGGATCAGCGTGCGGTTCGCGCGCCTGGCCGACCTCGCGCGCGAGGCCGGCCACGTGGCCGAGGTGTCGGGCGCGACGAAGATCGGCGCCCCGCACGTCCGCGCGGCCCGCGCGGCGGCGCGGCGGCGGCGCGGCGTCGAGGAACGCCGGGTGCGCGAGGCCGTGGACGACGGGCGGATCCTCGTGCAGACGGCGGGCGCCCGGGTCGGGCAGGTGAACGGGCTCGCCGTGTACGACTTCGGCGAACACCGCTTCGGGAAGGTCGCGCGCATCACGGCCGCGGTGGGCGCGGGCCGCGCCGGCGTCGTGAACGTGGACCGGATGGTGGACCTCTCGGGCGCGTCCCACAACAAGGGCGTGCTCATCCTCTCGGGCTACCTGCGGGAGACGTTCGGCGCCGACCGCCCCCTCGCGTTCACGGCGAGCCTCGTGTTCGAGCAGAGCTACGGCGGCGTGGACGGCGACAGCGCGACGTGCGCGGAGGTGTACGCGACGCTGTCGGCGCTCGCGCGCGCGCCGGTCCGCCAGGACCTCGCGGTGACGGGCAGCATGAACCAGCACGGCGACGTGCAGGCCGTGGGCGGCGTCACGGACAAGATCGAGGGGTTCTTCGACCTCTGCGATGCGCGTGGGCTCACGGGGACGCAGGGCGTCGTGATCCCGCGGGCCAACGCGCGCGACCTCATGTTGCGCGACGACGTCGTCGAGGCGTGCGCCGCGGGCCGCTTCGCGGTCTACACGGTGGACCGCGTCGAGCAGGGCTTCGAGTTGCTCACCGGCCTGGCCGCGGGCGTCGGCAAGGTCCCCGGCCGGTTCGCGCCGGGCTCCGCGTACGCGCGCGTCCAGGCACGCCTCGACCGCCTCGCGGCCGCGGCTCCGCCCGGGGGCGAGGGGGCGCCGGAGCGGAAGGTCGTCGCGACCCCGTCGGAGCCCGACGACGAGCCCTAGGGCGGCAGCCATCGGGCGGCGTAGCGGCCCGCGGGACGGCGATCGACCGGCCGCCGACGCGAGGCCCGGCGCCCCGCAGGCCTCCCGTCGGCGCTGGGCCTCCCGTCGGCGCTGGGCCTCCCGTCGGCGCTGGGCCTTGTGTCCCGGTCAGCCGGCCGTCGCGCCGCGCGCTTCGAGGACGCCGAGGGCGTACGTGAGGTCCGCCGGCACGGTGAGTTTGACGTTCTCCGGGTCGCCGGCGACGGCGGTGACCGGGATGCCGGCGGCGACGAGGAGCGCGACCTCGTCGGTGGCCGGCGTGCCGCGGGTCTCGGCGAGGGCGAGCGCGCGGCGCAGGAGCGGGGCGCGGGCGGCCTGGGGCGTCTGCACGGCGCGCAGCGGTTCGCGGTCGAGGGTCTCGACGAGGTGGCCCGCGGCGTCGACGCGGTGGACGGAGTCGCGGACGGCGAGCGCGGGCGCGGCGGCGCCGTCGCGGTCGGCGGCGTCGGCGACGCGGCGGACGAGGTCGGGTGTGACGAGGGGGCGGGCGGCGTCGTGGACGAGGATCACGTCGATGCCGGGTGGGAGGGCGTGGACGCCGAGGGCGACGCTCTCCTGACGCGTGGCGCCGCCCGCGACGACGAGGGCGCCCGCGAGGGCGGCGTCGCGGCGGACGAGCGCGCGGAACGCCTCGACGTCTTCGGCGCGCGCGGTGAGGACGGTGGGGAGGGTGCCGAGCGCGTCGCGGAACGCGCGAGCGGCGCGCGCGACGACGGGGACGCCGCCGAGCAGCAGCAGCACCTTCGAGGTGTCGCCGCCGAACCGGCGCGACGACCCCGCGGCCGTGAGCACGAGTCCGTAGGTCGTCATCGAGGCGGATCGTACACGGGCGCGGCCCGGGGCGTCGTCCCGCGCGGTCGCGTCGTGCGGTCGGCGGGGTCGGGCGGGTACCATCCTCCGGCCGCCGCGGGGCGGCGCGGAGGGCTTACGTGCGCGTCGGCATCGGCTACGACATCCACCCGTTCGACCCGAACCGGCCCCTCGTCATCGGCGGGGTGCGGATCGAGGGCGCGTGGGGGCTGAGCGGCCACAGCGACGCCGACGTCCTCTTCCACGCGGTGGGCGACGCGTGCCTCGGGGCGGCGTGCCTCGGCGACCTCGGCGAACACTTCCCCGACAGCGACCCGCAGTGGCGCGGGGCCCCGTCGTCGGTGCTGCTGACGCGGATCCTGGACCTGGTGCGGGGGAAGGGGCTCGAGCCGTCCTACGTCGACGCGACGATCGTGGCGGAGCGGCCGCGGATCGCGCCGCACCGCCAGGCCATGCGCGAGCGACTCGCGGCGCTGCTGGGCCTGCCGCTCGACCTCGTGAGCGTGAAGGCCAGCAGCAACAACGGGATCGGGGCGGTCGGCCGCGTCGAGGGGATCGCCGCGCTCGCGGTGGTGTCCCTGGTCCCGGGCGGCGGCCGGCCCGCGACGGCGGGCGCGTGAGCCGCAGGCGGGCGGTCGGGGTCGCGCTCCGGGGCGTGTTCGTGGGCGCGCTCGCGGTGGTTGGGGCCGGGTGCAGCGCGTCGTCGCTGAAGACGGTGGGGGAGGTCGCGGGGACGGTGCTCACGTTGCAGTCGGGGACGGTCACCGACCTCAAGGCGCGGCGCGACACCGGGCCGTACCGCGACTACGACGTGCCGCCGGCGGAGATGATGGCGCTCGTGGAGGGCGTGCTGCGCACGAAGGTCGTCGCCGTGTTCCCCGAACCGCTGCAGCAGGTGGTCGTGGCGAAGGAGCGCGCGGGGAAGGAGGAACTCGACGACGGCTACGCGGCGCCGTTCCGCACGGCGGTCGTCGTGTTCGTGCACCCGGTGGCCGGGGACCCGATGCGCTGCCGGGTCGAGGTCCACGCGGGTCAGCGCGGGCCGTTCCACCGCGGGCGGATCGACTGGGAGCGCGACGTGCCGCCGCTCCTCGACGAGGCGGTCGCGCGGCGGCGGGCGCCGTTGCGGCCGCTGCGGTGAGCCGGTGCGCACGCTCCTCCAGCGCGTGACGCGGGGGCGGGTGACCGTGGGGGACGGCGGGGCGGCGGACGTCGTGGGCGAGGTGGGGGCGGGCGTCGTGTTGCTGGTGGGCGTCGAGCGGGGCGACACGGAGGCCGACGCCGACGAGACCGTGCGGAAGGTGGCGGCGCTCCGGGTCTTCCCCGGGCGCACGCCGATGGACCGCACGCTGGCCGAGGTGGGGGGCGGGGCGCTCGTGGTCAGCCAGTTCACGCTGGCGGCGTCGTTGACGCGGGGCAACCGTCCGTCGTTCGACGGGGCGGAGGACCCGGTGCGGGCGGAGGCGCTCTACCTGCGCGTCGCGGCCGGCTTGCGGGCGCTGGGCCTTCCGGTCGCGACGGGGCGATTCGGCGCGACGATGGCGGTGGACCTGACAAACGACGGGCCGGTCACGTTCCTGCTGTCCGTCCGCGGCGGCCGGGTCCTCTGACCCCGACGCAACGGGCTACGACCCCGTTGCGTCAACGACCCCGTTGAGGCACCGGGGCCCGAGGGCTCCGCGAAACCGGAGGCGAACTCGCGCGAGTACAGGAGGTGCGGATCTCCTTCGCCGACCTCGGACGCGGCGTCCTCGACGTCCTCTGGCCCCCGCGGTGCCTCGTCTGCGAAGGCGACGCCTGGGACGGCGCCCTCCCCGTCCTATGCGGACGCTGCGGCGACCGACTCCCCCGCATCGTCCGACCGTGCCCCCGGTGCGGACGCGAGGCCGGCGCCCATGCGGTCGTCAACCCGTGCGTGCGCTGCCGCGACGAGCCGAGCGAATTGGACGGGATCGTCGCGCCGCTTCGGTACCTCGACGGCGCCCGCGCGCTCGTCCTCGCGCTGAAATTCCACGGCCGGACGCCGGCCGCCCGCCCGCTCGGGGCCCTGATGGCCGACGCCGTCCGGGCCACCGGCGTCCCGGGCGACCTCCTCGTCCCCGTGCCCCTGTCGGTGCGGCGCCGTCGGACGCGGGGGCACAACCAGGCCGACGAACTGGCCCGGGTCGTCGCCCACGCGAGCGACCTCGCGCGCGACGAGCACGCCCTGCGCCGCGACCGCGACACCCCGCCCCAGAGCGGGCTCTCCCGGGCGCGCCGCGCCCGGAACCCCCGCGGCGCCTTCCGCGCCCGGCGCGACCGCGTCGAAGGGCGGTGCGTCCTCCTCGTCGACGACGTGGTGACGAGCAGCGCGACCGCGTCGGCCTGCGCCCGGGCGCTGAAGCGGGCCGGCGCGGCGCGGGTCGTCCTCCTCGCCGCGTGCCGGGCGTGACCTCGGTGGCCGCGCGGCGGTACGATGCGGGCGTGACCGACGCCCCCGTCATCGAGATCTCCGCACGCTTCGCGGAGGCGGCCCGCGCCGCCGCCGTCGTCGAGGCCCTGAACCGCTGGTTCCGCTGGATCGTCGACGGCTCGCCCGAGCCGGTGCCCGACGTGTTCGGGCCCCTCGGCGTCGACACGGCGTCCTACGCGCTGCTGCTCGGCGAGGACCTCGACTGGGAACTCGGCCCGCACGCCCGCGCGGTCGGGCCCGAGGTCCGCATCGCCATCCACACCTCCGACACGCACGTGCACGTGGCGGGGCTCCTGCGCCGTCTCGGCGCGCAGACCGTCAAGATCACGCGCGACGACGCCTGACGTCGGCGCGGGCCGCCGCGTCGACGTCGGCTTCCGGGGTCACTTCGGCTTCTTCTTGAAGAGGTCGTCGAGGAGGTCCTTGCCCTTCTCGAGCCCCTTGCCGAGGTCGCCGCCGCCGAGCGGGACGAGCTTGGTCGGGTCGAGCTTGGGCACCACCCGCGTCGGCTGGTTCGGTCGCATCGTCACCGCCAGCGGGATCGTGCGGTCCTTCAGGTAGGGCTCGATCGCCTTCCCCGCGCTGCCGCCGAGCTGCAGCGGCATGTCCAGGTCGCCCGAGCCGTCGAAGCCGACGTTCCCGGTGAACCGCAGCGTCACCGACGGCGAGACGAGCACCACCGGGTTCAGCGCGATCCGCTCGTTGCCGAGCGTGAACGTGCTCGACAGCTCCGAGAACAGGAGCGCCTTCGACAACTCCCCGAACGTCTTCCCGACGCCGGGCACCAGCTTCAGGAGCACGTCGAGGCCCTTGCCCGCGCCGCCCCCACCCGCCAGCGACCCGAAGAGGGTGCTGTCCTTGACCTGGCCTTGTGTCATCCGCACCGAGCCGGGGCCCGCGAGCGTCTTCGTCATCGACGGCGACCCCAGCGCCGCCGAGCGCACGTCGAGGTCGGCGTCGAGCAGCCCCGACAGCGCCGAGCTGGTCGCGCTCGCGGGTACGATCGCCGGCAGGACCAACGTGAGCGCCTTGCCCGCGCCCTTGCCCGTCAACATCGGCGACGTGTCGAGGCCGCGCACGGCGACCTTCGCCGTCCACGGGCTCTCGCCCTTGCCGAGGTCGCACGACCCGTCTACGCGCAGCGTGCCGCGGTTCACGACCGACGTCACGGTCGCCGTCAGCGGGGTGCCGGGCGCCGGCCGCGACAACGCGATCTTCCCGTCGCTCGCGACGAGGCCGCCGGCGCCGAGCTTCTGGAACGTGAGGTCACCCGCCAGCCGCAGGTCGCGGCCGCCGTGCCCGGTCGGGCCCATGGCCGTCACGGTACCGCGCAGGCGCCCCTCGCCCGCCGCATCGTCGTAGGACGGGCCCAGCGCCTTGCGCAGGTGCTCCGCGACGCGCACGAGGTCGCCGTCGATCCCGACGGCGAGGTCGAGCACCTGCTCGTCGCCCCGCGGGACGACCGACCCCTTCATCGTCGCCGACAGCGTCGTCGACGTCAGCGTGGTCTCGTCGATGCGGATCGCGCCCGGCGTGGCGTCGAGCACCAGGCGCGGCTTCAGCTCGACGCGCGCCTCCTCGATCGTCGTCGCGTGTCCGGTCTTCGGGTCGCGCGCCCCCGTGTACCGCAGCCGCTCCACGACCACGCTGCCCGTCAGCGCCGTGCCGGGCCTCGCGTCCGTGGACTCGAGGCTGCCCGTCGCGGTCCCCGTGAGGGTCGCCTCCGCCGGGAGCTGCGCGAGCCAGCCGAGGAGCGGACGCGCCGCGCCGAGGTCGGCGGCGAGCCTCAGCGTCGCGCGGGTGAGCCCGCCGCCCGCCGCGGTCGAGAGCTGCGCGCCGCCCTTCACGTCGAGGCCCAGGCCCCGCACGGTGAGGGCCGACACCGTCAGGGTCTTGCGCGCGGCGTCGTGTTCGACGCGGAGGCCGCCGTCGAGCGTGCCCGGCGCGGTGGCGCCGGGCAGCCAGAGGTCACGGCCTGCGAGCGTGACGTCGAACGCGTCGCCTGCCGCCGCGCTGCCGCGTACCGTCGCCTCCACCCGGCCGGCGATCCGCTGGCCCGGCTGCAGGTCGAACGCGGACGGGAACGCGCGCGCCGCCGCCGCGAGGTCTACCGACGCCGTCGCATCGCCCTCGACCTTCATCGCGCCGTCCGCCGCCGCCGGCAGCGTCACCGCGAAGCCCGGCGACGCCCGGAGCGAGAGCGCGCCGGCCGTCAGGCTCGCCTTGTCGAGGACGAGCTTCCGCAGGCCGCCGGCCCACGTGCCCGCCGCGTCGAGCGCCACCGACGGCTCCGACCACGGGGTCGACCCGTCGCCGCCGCCGTGGACGAAGCCCGTCACCGTGCCCTTCGCCGCCCACGCGAGGGACGCGTCGTCGCCCTTCGCCGAGGCGTCGAGCGTCACCGTGCCGCGCAGGTCGTCGTCGGGCGACGACAACGCGCCGAGGAGCCGGCCGAGCGTCGGCGACAGCCTCACGGCGAGCTTCGCCGTCGCTTCGGTCGTCGCGGCGCCGCGCCCCGACGCCGCGCGCAGGGACCCCGCGAGGCTGCCGCGCAGCGCCCGCCCTTCGATCACGAGCGGCGTCGCGCCGTCGCCGAACACGAGGTCGCCCGCGGCGTCCCGCACCACGGCGCCGCGCACCGTCAGGCGCGGCTCGTCGAAGCCCGCGTCCATGCGCGAGAAGCCGGTGGCTTGGAGGCCCTCGAGCACGAGCGCGAGGTCGACCCGCATGCCGGCCGCTTCGCTCCTCGCCGGGCGCGCCTCGAGCGACGCCGAGCGCAACGTGACGCGACCGTCAGGCCGCGTGAACGCGAGGCCCGCGAGGTTCGCCGACGCGAGGCCCGTTCCGCCGCCCTTCGCGGCGAGCGTGAGGTCGACGGCGACCTCGACGGAGCCGGTCACCGCGTCGAGCCCGAAGGCCGAGAAGGCCTGGGCGAGGCGCGCGAGGTCGAGCGGGGGCACGGCGGCCTTCACCGGGCCGGCGCCGTCGACGTCGAGTTTCGCCTCCATGGTGATGGGGGCGTCGCCGCCGCCGGCCTTCGCGCCGCGCACGAGGGCCGCGAAGCGGGCCGTGATGACGGCGCCGACGTCCGCGTCGAACGTGATGCCGTCCACGACGTCGGGGGTCGGGGCCCGGCCCGCGGCCGGGAGGCCGTGGGCGACGACCTTGCCGTCGCGCAGCGTGACGACGATGTGGGGCTTCGCGCCGCCCCGGCGGGGCGCCTCCTCGCGCGCGCCGTCGCGAGGGAAGAGGCCGTCGAGGTTGCTCGCGCCGTCGGCACCGCGGATCAGCGTCACGACCGGACGGTCGACGGCCACGGTCGCTTCGATGGACCCGGTCAAGGCCTTGAGGAGCACGACGTCGAGCTTCACGCGATCCACCACGAAGAGCGGATCGCCCTGGTAGCCGGCCGGGTTGTGGATCTCGACGTCGCGGAGCTCGAGCCCGCTCCACCACGCGGCGGAGATCCCGCCGATCGTCACCTTGCGACCCGCGGTGGCCGACAGGCGCTCCGCGATGTACTTCCGGGCCGGCGCCAGCGACAGCGCGAGGGGCGCCAGGACGATGAGCACGACGAGGAACAGCACGAACGAGACGATGCGGCGGCGCCAACGTCCGCGCTTCTTCGTCGGGGCGGGGGGCGTCGCGGCCAGGGGGTCGGCCATGGTGGGGGGGTGTCCGCACCCCGGGGCCGTCGGGGGGACGGAGCGCGGTCGCCGGGGAGCGGGGGATTCTAGGGGGCGCTGCGGGGGGCGCGGTACGTTCCGACGAGCCCCGGCCCGGAGTCGCCCCGATGAACCTGTCCGACCTCGCGACGCGCCTCGGCGTGCCCATGGAGGGCGACGGTGGGCTCGAGATCCGCAGGGCGGCGGGGCTGGGCGTGGCGGGGCCGGACGACCTCTCGTTCGTCCGGGACGCGAAGTTCGCCGCGCACGTCGCGACCACGCGCGCCGGGGCCCTCGTGCTGCCGCCCGGGATCGCGCGGGGGCGCGCGGCCGCGTTGCGGTCGCCCACGCCCGACCTGACGTTCCTGCAGGCGGTGACGCTCCTCCACCCGCGCGTGCGCGCGCCCGTCGGGATCCACCCGACCGCGGTGGTGGACCCAACGGCGAAACTCGGCGAGGGGGCGTCCGTCGGGCCCTACGTCGTGATCGAGGCGGGCGTGACGGTCGGGGCCCGTGCCGAGTTCGGGCCGCACGTCGTCATCCGGCGCGGCGCGACGATCGGCGACGACGCGTGGCTCCACTGCCGCGTCGTGATCCGCGAGGAGTGTCGGCTGGGGCACCGCGTCGTGGTCCAGGACGGGGCCGTCATCGGCGCCGACGGGTTCGGGTTCGCCCGCCGCCCCGACGGCACCCACCAGAAGATCCCGCAGGTCGGCGTCGTCGTGCTCGAGGACGACGTCGAGGTGCAAGCGAATGCGTGCATCGACCGGGCGACGCTCGACGTCACGCGGATCGGCCGCGGAACCAAGGTCGACAACCTCGTGCACGTGGCGCACAACTGCGACATCGGGTCCGACACGCTGCTGTGCGCGCTCGTGGGGCTCGCGGGGAGCACGGTGATCGGCAACGGCGTCACGTTCGCGGGGCAATCCGGGGCGGCCGGGCACTTGAAGGTCGGGGACGGGGTCACCGTGCTCGGGCAGGGGGGCGTGATCCGCGACATCGATCCCGGCCAGGTCGTCGCGGGGAGCCCGACGCTGCCGGTCCGCGTCCACCACAAGTTCCAGGTGTCGGTCCCGAGGCTGGTGGAGTTGCCGCGCGCCGTGCGCGACCTTGCGGCCCGCGTCGAGGCGCTCGAGCAGCCTGAGCCCCCTGAGCCCCCTGAGCCCCCTGAGCCCCCCGAGCCCCCCGAGCCCCCCGAGCGCCCGTAGCCGCGCCGTGACCGACGCGACGTCCCCGTCCACGCCCGTCCGCAGGTCCCGGCGGCTGTCCCGGATGACGGCGTATGCGTGGTCGAAGCACTGGCCGGCGGAGGCCACGCTCGCGTTCGGCGGCGGCATCCTGTCGCTGGCGGGCTTTTGCCTCCAGCGGTCCATGTCGGCGCCCGACTGGACGCCCCAGGCGCTCGTGGTCCTGGGTCAGGCGCTGTGGATCCTCGCGCCGGCGTGGCCGCGGATCCTCGCGCGCGTGCAGCGCAACCGCACGTTCGCCTGGATCGGCATCTTCGCCCGCGGCCCCCTCCTCCTCATGGCGTTCGCGACGATCACGCCGCTTGCGGGCGGCAAGCCCGACCAGGGCGTCGGGCCGTGGTGGTTGCTGTTCGCGGGCCTGTTGATCGCCGTCAACCTCGACGCCGTCTACACGCCGCACCGCAACGCCATGATCCGGGCCAACTACGCGCTGATCGCGCGGGGGCGGATCTTCGGGATGATCCAGTTGGTCTCCATGGTCGCGTCCGTCGTCGGCGCCATGGCCGCGGGCCGCGTGCTCGACCTCGATCCGCGGTGGGCGCGCGTCGTCTTCCCGGTGGGGGCTGCCATCGCCATCGTCGGGTACGCGTTGATGGCCCGGATCCGGTGGCGCTACGACGGGCCGGTGGAACTGCCGGTCGAGCGCGGGATGGAGTTGGTGCGCCAGTCCATGCGCGAGGCCGTCGCGGCGTCGGTCCGGACCCTCAAGCAAGACCCCGACTTCCGCCGGTTCGAGCTGGGTTTCATGCTCTACGGGATCGGGCTGCTCGCGGCGACGCCCCTCTTCGTGACGCACTTCGCGAAGGTCTTCACCACCGAAGAGTGGGCCACCGCCGACCGGCTGGTCCTCCCCCTGACGCAACTGGTCCTCATCGGCCTCGTCGGCCGCCTGTCGGACCGGATCGGCATCGTGAAGGTGGCGGGCCTCTCGTTCGCGCTGCTGGTGCCCTTCTTCCTGCTCATGGCGGCCGTGTCCACCCCGTGGCAACTCTGCGCGGCGAACGTCCTGTTCGGGATGTGCATGGCCGGCGTGAACGTGTCGTGGTCGCTCGGGCCGCTCTACTTCGCGCCGCGGGGCCAGGCCCACCACTACTCGGCGGTCCACATGGCCTGCGTCGGCGTCCGCAGCGTGATCGGGCCCGTCCTGGGCTACCTCGTCTTCCTCGCGCTATCGTTCGAGGCGGCGCTGGCCATGGCGGCCGGCTTCGAGGTGGCGGCGGCGGTCGTCACGTTCCGGCTCGCGCGAAGGGTGCATCTCACGACATGAACTTCGGCCCGCTCCGTCGCCTCTACCACTGGACCCTCGGCTGGGCCTCGCGTCCCGCGGGGACGTGGGCGCTCTTCGTGCTCGCGTTCGCCGAGTCGTCGTTCTTCCCGATCCCGCCCGACGTCTTGCTGATCGCGCTGGCGCTCGGCCTGCCGCGGAAGGCGTGGTGGTTCGCGGGCGTCTGCACGGTCGGCAGCGTGCTCGGGGGCATGGCGGGCTACGGGATCGGGATGCTGCTCGAGGACTTCGGGCGCTGGCTCCTGGGCGTCGTCAGCAACGAGGAGACGTTCGCGCGCGTGAAGCAGAAGTTCGACGAGAACACGTTCGTGGCGGTCGCGCTCGCCGGGTTCACGCCGATCCCGTACAAGGTCTTCACGATCGCGGCGGGGATCTTCCGCGTCGACTTCGCGACGTTCGTGGTGGCGAGCCTGGTCTCGCGCGGCGTGCGATTCTACCTCGAGGCGGTGTTGCTCCACTTCTGGGGCGCGCAGGCGCGCGAGTTCCTCGAGAAGCGTTTCGAGTGGATCACGATCATCGGCGCGATCGTGCTCGTCGGCGGCTTCCTGGCGATCAAGTACCTCTTCTGACCGGGGCCCCCCGTGCTGGTTCCGCCATCCAGGGTCAGACCCCGGTTGGCGGGATCAGTCGGTGGACTTTGGAGGGGTGACCGGGAGGGCGGGGGGAGGGATCGGCGCCTTCGCGATCCGGTCGATCGTCTCCAGGATCGACGCCCGCACCGCAGCGTCCTTCTCCTCCTTCGCCAGCCGAAGCAACCGGGGCAGACCGTCGCGGCCGGCGATCGCGCCATAGGACACGATCGCCGCCGAACGGAGCTCGGGGTCGGCCTCGGCGAGCAGCGGCTCGATCTCGGCCCGCGCATCCCGCGCAGCCGTCCCCAGCGCGTCGAACTTCGCGATCCGCTCGTGGTGGGCGTGGATCGCGTCGATCGTCTTCGCGAAGGCGTCGGCCGCGTCGGGATCGCCGTCCTTCGCCTCCGCCAGCAACCACGGGATCGCCTCCCGCAGGCGCAGCGTCCGGACGGCGTCGTGGAGCGTCCGCGCCCACGGCGTCGCCGGGACGGTCTTGCCCGCAAGGGGCACGACGATCCGGACGAGCGCGTCGTGATGACGACCGGTCGCGAGCACCGCCACCGCGGCCCGGGCGCCCGGCGCCGTCCGCGACGCGGCGATCTCCTCCACCCGCGGGAGGTCGCCGTCGTCGCCAGGGCGGGCGAGGCCCCCGACGACGGAGGAGGCGACGTCGTCGGAGAGGTCCGCCCTGCGGGAGAGCTCGACGAGGAACGCCCGAGCCCCCGGGATGCCCGCCGTGGACGCGATCGCGTTCACCAGAGCCTCGACGACGACGGCGTTCCCCTCCGGCGGGGCCCCGCCGAGGGCCCGGGCGCGCGCCAGCGCCAGCGTCGCCGGGGCGTTCCCGGCCACCGCCCACCGCGCGAGCACCCACGCGGGCGACGCCTGCGACTCGCGGGAGCGCGGCGGGCCGATGCGCCGGAGAACGGAGAGCCACCGCTCGGCCCATGCGGTGGCCGGCGCGGGCGAGACGATCTCGAACCTCAGAGTTTGGGGCAGCATACGCATCGCCGCGAGGCCGGCGTCGAGGTCCGCGTCGAGCCGGTCGGCGAGCGCGGCGTAGAAGCGGGGAGCGCGGATCGCCGCGTCGAGCAGCGAGTGTCGCGCCGCGGTGTTCCCGATCCACAGAGGCACGAGCAGGTCGACCGCGAGCGCGGCCCGGTCGTCGCCCGCGTAGCGTTCGTTCACCTCAGCCACCATCCGCTCGAGGATGACGTACTCTTTGGGTTCGACGCGTCGCACGGCGTCCAGGGCGCGCGGGTCGCTCGCTGCGCACGCCACCCGGAACGCGAACGCGCCGAAGCCGCCCGGGGGTGCGAACTCGCGCGTCCCGAAGGTCGGGAGCGCGTCCCGCCACGCCGCGGCCGCCTCCGGCGGCAGCTTCGCCGGGTCCAGCCGTGTCAGCAGATCGCGCATCCGCGCCGCGCCCGGCTTGCCCGTGGCGAACTCCCGCGCGATCCGGGCGAGCGTGATCGCGAAGACGGGTCGCGCGACGAGGGCGGGCGCGGCGAGCACGTCGAGCATGTACGACGGCGTCGGTCCCTGCGATTCCCCGGCGAGGACCCACGTGCGCAGGAGCCGCTCCACGCGCACGTCGTCATCGACCACGTCCTTCGGCACCGGAACCGCGCCGACGACGAGGAGGTCGACGCCGCCCGCCGGGCCCAGGGTGTCCGGCGCCCGCAGCACGTACGGCCACGCGAGCGCGGCGGCCTTCGCCGCGACGTCGGCGTCCCCCGCGTGGACGCACGCCACCGCGATGTCCGCCGCGACCTGCAACCGGTACGCCGTCGGCGGGGCCGCGACGAGGAGGCGCAGCGCCGCGAGGCGGGTCGTGGGCGGCAGGCCCGGCACGAGGTGGACGACCGGACCCGCCCCCCCCGAACTCACGGGGCGCGCCCCCGCGACGCGTTGGAACGCCGCGACGAGTGGGTCGTCGATCGCGCGTTCGTCCGCGGTCGCCCGTTCCAACTCGTCGCGGGCCGCGGGCAGGCCACGCTTCAGCGCGATGTGCAGCCAGTACGACCCGTCGGGCCCGCCAGCCGCCATCCGCCGCGTGACCTCCGCGTCGTCCGCGTGAACGGCGAGGATGTCCCGCAAAAGGACACGCGACCCGGCGAGCGCGGGATCGTCGAGCAGCGGGGCCACGGCCTTCACGCACGCGGGTGACGCGGCGGGCGAGGGGGCGAGTGCGTACAGCCCCGCGAGCGCGGCCGTGCGCGCGAACCCGTCGCCCTCGCGCGCCGACGTCACGAGCACCTCGATCGCCTCGGGGGTCCCGATCTGCGCCAGCGCCAGCGCCGCGAACCGCGCGTGGTCGAACCGCTCCGTCTGCAGGATCTTTGCGAGCGGCGCCACCGCGTCGCTCCCGATCAGCTTCACGTCCCGCAGCACGGCGACCCCCGCGAGCGGTTGATTCGCCGGATCGGCCGCGTCCACCCGCTGCAGGAGGGCGAGCACCTTCGCCTCGAGCGGCGACGCCGCTCCCGACGTCGCCGACGCGGGCGGCACGACGTAGATCTCCCCGAGCGGCGACCGCGCCTTGCTCCCCGCGGGCAGCATCCGCGCCATCGCCTCGTGCACCTTGCGTTTGCCCGCGTCGTCCAGTCGCGTCGACAGCCGCTCCGTCAGGAGCGCGGCCACCTCGAGCGCGGCCGTCCGCTCGCCGCGGATCTCGAGCAACTCCAGCAGGCGCAACCCTGCGTCGCGCGCCGCGTCCGACCCCGGGGCGAGCGCCATCACCTTCCGGTACAGCGGGAGTGCCGCCGCGACGTCGCGGTCGGCGCTCTCCGTGGTCCGCGCGCGCCGCAGCAGCCGCGCGGGGTCCTCCGCGTCCTCCGCGCGGGCGGGGCGGGCGAAGGAAGCGAGGAGCAGGAGGCCCAGGGCGAACGGGGTGCGACGCATGACGATCTCCTGACGAAGCCGGGCGGCATCGTCCCCCCTTCGACGCGGGGGGTGTCACGCGCTGGAAACGACGCGAGGCCCGGCCTGCTCCGGCACCGCCCCGGCGGGCCACGCGCGGCCGGGCCTCGCGTCCCCGGGGCGGCGGATCGCGTCCCCGGGCCCGTGTTTCCCCGGGCCCGTGTTTCCCCGGGCCCGTGTTTCCCCGGGCCCGTGTTTCCCCGACCTATGGATCGTAGCGGTAGCCGATCCCGTGTACCGTCAGGATGATGCGGGGGGCTTCGCCGTCGTCGCCCAACTTGTCGCGCACGCGGGCGACGTGCATGTCCACGGTGCGCGTGGTGGGGAAGTGTTTGAGGCCCCAGACCTCGTCGAGGAAGCGGTTGCGCGAGAGGATGACGCCCGGGTGGCGGGCGAAGAGCTTGAGGATCGCGACCTCGGTCTTCGTGAGGGCGATCGTGAAGTCGCCGCGCGTGACGACGTGGGCCACGAAGTCGACGTCGGCGTCGCCCATGCGGAGGCGGTCGGCGGGGGGCGCGGCGACGGCCCGCAGGCGCGCGCGCACCCGGGCGAGCAACTCCTTCAGCGAGAACGGCTTGACGACGTAGTCGTCGGCGCCGAGGTCGAGGCCCTTGACGCGGTCCTCCTCGCGGCCGCGCGCGGTCATCACGACGATGGGCGTCTGGTCGCCCGCGGCGCGGAGGCGGCGGCAGACCTCGTAGCCGTCGAGGCCGGGCAACATCAGGTCGAGGAGGACGAGGTCGAAGCGAGAGGCGGTGGCCCGCGCGAGCGCGCGTTTCCCGTCGGGCTCGAGGTGGGGGCGGTGGCCCTCCCGCGTGAGCGCGTCCACCAGCGCCATCCCGAGCGTCTCGTCGTCCTCGACCACGAGGATGCGGGCCGCGCCGTCCGTCGTCGTCATGCGGGGGCTCCTCGTCCCGAGCCGTCGCGGGCGGGCCTCGCGTCGGGACGGGGGCTCGGCGCGGCGGGGGGCAACTCGATGATGAAGCGCGCGCCGCCGCCGTCGCGCGCCGTCACCGCGATCGTCCCGCCGTGCGCCTCCACGAGGGCCCGCGCGACGTGCAGGCCGAGGCCGACGCCGGGCACGGCGCCCTCGCGCGCGAGGGCGCCGCGCACGAACCGGTCGAACACGCGCGCGCGTTCCGCCGGCGGGACCCCGGGCCCGCGGTCGAGGACCTCGATGCGGTAGGCGTGGGGGTGGGGCGCCGCGCGCACGGCGATCTCGCGGCGGTCGCCGGCAAACTTCGCGGCGTTATCGAGGAGGTTGTGGAGCACGTGGGCGAGGGCGTCGGGGTCGACGAGGTAGGGGCGGCCGGCGGCGGTCACCACGACCTCGACGGCGAACCCGCGCCGCTCGAGGGCCGGCCGGACCCCCGCGGCCGTCTCCCTGACAACGTCGCCGGGTTCGAGGTTCCGCGGGTGAATCGCCGCCGTCGGGTCGCGTTCGATCCGGGCGGCGTCGAGGACGTCGCGGACCGTGGCGCCGAGGCGGCCCATCTCGACGCCGATGCGCTCGGCGTAGCGGCGGGTGCGCGCCGGGTCGTCGGGGCCGTCGGCGATCAACTCGGCCATGGCGGCGACGCCGGCGATGGGCGTCTTCATCTCGTGGCTGACGGCGGCGACGAAGTCGTCCTTCATGGCGAGGTTGCGGCGCGCGCGGCGCAGGGCCAGCAGGGTGGCGGCGGCGGCGGCGGCGTAGACGGCGAGGCCCGCCCCGAGCAGGACCCAAGGCCCGTCGCCTCCCAGGGGGCCCGCCGTCGGCAGGTCGTAGACCCAGAGGCCGTCGAGCGGCGAGGGGGCCTGGGCCCGGGCGGCGCCGACGGGGATCGTCTCGGGGCGGGTCGTCGCCCGGACGGTGCCGGGCCGCGCGTCGGCGAGCGCGAGGCCGAGGTCGGCGACGGCGACGAACCGGACGACGTCGCGGTCCTTGGGGTGGCGGGCGGCGACGACGTCGTCGAGGACGGCGAGGGGGGCGCGGGCGAGGCCGGGGAGCGCGCGGTGCGCGAGGGTGGCCCCGTCGGCGCGGGCGCGTAGGGCGGCGGCGAGCCGCGGGGCCAGCGTGGCGAGGCGGGCTGGCCCGAGGAGGTCGACCGCGTGGACGAGGAGGTCGCCGGCGTCCGGGGCGCCGTCGAGGCGGATCTCGTGGGCGTTGGGGGCGGCGAGGACGCCTTCCACGGCGGGGGCGAGGTCGGCGCCGGTGGTCCCGGCGCGGACGGCGATCGCGAGGCGGAGGTAGGCGCACCAGGGGGCGAGCGGGAGGCCGTCTTCGGTGACGCCGGCGTCGGCGTCGGGGGGCGGGGGGACCGGCGCGCCGGTGTCGGCGCGGAGCGCGACGGAGGTCGCGTGGGCGGCGGCCAGGGGCCCGAGGGGGCCGGCGTTCGGCGCGGCGGCGACGCGTTCCCAGGTCGTGCGGGCCTCCGCGAAGCGGTCCTGCCGTTCGAGGAAGAGGGCTTGGTCGAAGAGAAGGCGGACGTCGGCGGGGACGTCGGCGGCGGACCGCTCGAAGACGCCCGTGGCGTCCGCGAGGCGCACGCGGGCGACGTCGGCGCCGTCGCCGCGGGCGAGGCGGGTGGGGGCGGACGCGGCCGCGTCGCGGACGGCGGTGTCGGCGCGGCCCTTGGCGCGGCGGCGGTCGAGGTCGCCTTCGAGGCGGAGGGCGTGGGTGCCGAGGACGCCGAACCCGACGCCGACCGCGGCGAGGAGGAGGGCCGGCAGGAGCAGGCCTCGCGGGCGCGGCATTCCGTCAGCGTCCCACGGGCCCCCCTCCCCGTGTCACGCGTCCGTAAATCGGCGCAACGGGGCACAACGAGCGTCGACGCCGACACAACGGGCTACGACCCCGTTGTGTCAGCGTCGACGGCGACACAACGGGCTACGACCCCGTTGTGTCAGGGTCGTAGACGATTGATCGGGATGGGGGACGGCGCGTAGACTCCCCCCCGGGTTCACGCGGGTCGCCCCGCCGACAGACCCGGGGGTGAGGCATGGACAACCGGCGCCGCTCGGAACGCCTCCCGACGTCGATCCCCGCACGCCTTCAGTTGGCGCGCGGCCGCGAGACCGACGTCACGATCTCCAACGTGGGGGAACTCGGCGCGCTCGTGACTCTGCACGACCTCGAGGTCGAGGTCCGCGAGGGCGAACGCGCGCTCCTCGAGCACCCGCCGCTCGTCGACGGCCACCCCGGCAAGGGCCGCGTCCGCACCGCCGCCGCCGTCGTCCGCGTCGATCTCGAACTCGACGCGCAGTCGGCGGGCCCGCAGGCGGGGATCGTCCGCCACGTCGCCCTGTACTTCGACGGCGGCCCGAACCCCGACGGCGTCGCCTAGACCCGCGCGGCGCCGGCCCCCCCGCTCAACGCGCCGGGGACGCCTCGATCGCCTGGAGTTGGAGTTCGGGCGTGCGCATGCCGCGCCACTCGTTGATCGTCGGCGTCGCCACGAGGTCGAGCGGCGCGCCCGACGCCACGAGGTCGTGTGCCGCGCCGCGCCGGAACGCGACGACGCGGATCGCGCCCACCGGCGTCTTCACCGCGAACGACAGGTGCTCGCCGTGGGCGCCCATGAGCTTCGGCCGCCCCGCCACCTCGACGCCCCGCAGCAGGAACCGCGGCTCCGGGTTGCCCGCGCCGAACGGCGCCAGCTGCCGCAACTGCCCCACGACGTCGAGCGTGAAGTCGCCGGGCGTCGCCTCGGCGTCGACGGCCACCGCGTCGTCGGTGACGCACCCCGTGCCCTGCGCCGCGACGGCGGCCTCGAACGCGTCGGCGAACGCGGGCACCGCCGCGCGGTCCACCTCGAGCCCGGCCGCCGCCGCGTGCCCGCCGTAGCGCCGCAGGTGCGACCCGCACGCCGTCAGCGCCTCCACGAGGTGCACCCGGCCCGTGGTCCGGCACGAGCCCCGCCCGCCGTCGCCCTCGAGCCCGATCACGACCGCCGGCAACCGGTGCGCGTCCACGAGCCGTGCGGCCACGATCCCGATCACGCCGCGGTGCCAGCCCTCGCCCGCCACCACCAGCGCCCGCCGCCCCGCGCCCACCGGGCCCGCGCACGCCATCGCCTCCTCGACCACGCCCTTCTCGATCCGGCGGCGCTCCTCGTTCGCGCGCTCCAACTCGCCCGCGAGCGCCCGGGCCGTCGCGTCGTCCTCCGTCGTGAAGAGGTCGATCGCGTGGCTGGGCGTGTTCATGCGCCCGGCGGCGTTCAGCCGCGGCGCCAGCCGCCACACGATGTCCTCCGCCGTCAGCGCCGACGTGCCGACGCCCGCGACGTCGAGCAGCGCGCGCACGCCCGCGTGCCGACTTCCGCGCAGCGCGGTCAGCCCCGCCGCGACGAGCACGCGGTTCTCGCCCACGAGCGGCATCACGTCGGCGATCGTCGCCAGCGCCACGAGCCCGACCGCGTCCACGAGGAACTGCCGCAGCGCCGGGTCGCGGCGCGCGCGCTTCAGCGCCTCCGCCACGCCCCACGCCAACTTGAACGCCAGCCCGCACCCGCACAGGGGCGCGCCCGCGCCCTTCGGCCGGTCCGTCCGCATCGGGTCCACGATCGCGACGGCGCGCGGCAGCGTGGCGCCCGGCAGATGGTGGTCGGTGACGACCGCCTCCATCCCGAGCATCGCTGCGCGCTCGAGCGCGGCGTGCGCGGTGACGCCGTTGTCCACCGTCACGAGCAGCGTGACGCCCTGCGCCGCAAGCCGCTCCACCGTCGCCACCGACAGCCCGTACCCGTCCGACGCGCGGTCCGGGATCGCATACGTCGCGTCGCCGCCGACGAGCCGCAGGAACCGCACGAGCAGCGCGGTCCCCGTCATCCCGTCCACGTCGTAGTCGCCGCAGACGGCGATCTTCTCCTTGTCCTTCACGGCCTGCGCGATCCGCTCCGACGCGAGGTCCATGTCGGGCAGTTCGAACGGCGAGACCAGCTGCCCCAGCTTGGGCGACAGGAACGCTGCCGCCGCCGCCACGTCGCGGTGTCCGCGCAGCCACAGCACCCGCGCCACGAGCGGGGCGACCGCGAGGCGGGCCGCCAGCACGGCCACCTCGTCCTCCGCCACCGCGGGCACGGCATATCGGGGAGGGAGGGTCGGGGCGGCGGGGGTCACGCGCCCTTGATGCTAGTCCCTCGGGGCGACGGCCCGGAGCTCCCCCGGTCTCGATCCCGGTACCGCCGACGCGAGGCCCGCGCGCGCGCCCCCTGGCGCCGCTGGCTCGGGGGGCAGCACGGGGGCGTGAGTCCTCGCGACATCCGTCGACCATTTGCGAAACGGACGTGAGCAAGTCCACCGGCGTCTCTCGGCGTCGTTGAGTCCCCCCTCGCTACCCGGGGAGGCCCTCTCGACGCGGGGAGAGTGTGGTCCACTCCGCATGGTTGGGCAGTGTAAGGAAATAAACCCAATGAAGTCGGCAACCGATCCTATGGGTTCGTGGCCGACGTCGAAACCCTCGGTGCGAAGTTCGAGTTGCTCCGCGGTGCGCTCAACGAGCGGTCGCGGCGCCTGTGGGCGGCCACCGAGGCGGCGGCGATCGGGCGCGGCGGGATCGCCGCGGTACGCCGGGCGACGGGCCTTTCGTACGAGGCCGTCGCGCGAGGGCTGCGGGACTTGGCGAGCACGGACGACCTCGACCCGGCCCGGGTCCGGCGCCGCGGAGCCGGTCGAAAGCGCGCAACCGACCTCGATCCGACGCTCGCCGCGGACTTGGATCGCTTGGTCGAGCCCTTCTCGCGAGGCGACCCGGAGTCGACGCTCCGGTGGACATCCAAAAGCTTGCGGCGAGTCGCCGCTGAGCTTGGGAAGACAGGTCATCGCGTGAGTCACACGCTGGTCGCCGAGTTGCTTCGCGAGCAGGGCTACCGCCTCCAGTCCAACCGCAAGACGAAGGAAGGGGGCGATCACCCCGACCGCGACGCCCAGTTCCGGCACATCAACGACCGAGTCTCGGCGCAGATCGCCGCCGGGGGACCGGCGATCTCGGTGGATGCCAAGCAGAAGGAGCTGATCGGAGACTTCAAGAACGCGGGGCGTGAATGGCGCCCCAAGGGCGATCCGCTTCACGGGAAGGTCCACGACTTCATGACGCCCGAAGGTGGCAGGGTCTCCCCATCCGGCGTCTACGACATCGCGCGCAACGTTGGGTGGGTCGGCGTGGGGATCACGAGCGACACGGCGGCGTTCGCCGTGGCCACGATCGCACGATGGTGGCGACGGATGGGGCGTTCCATGTACGCAAGGGCTCGAACGCTCGTCGTGACGGCCGACGGAGGCGGAAGCAACGGCCCGAGGATCCGGCTGTGGAAGACGGAGCTGCAGAAGTTCTCCGACAACTCGGGCCTAACGATCGAGGTGCACCATCTCCCGCCGGGCACGAGCAAGTGGAACAAGATCGAGCATCGGCTCTTCTCTTTCATCACGAAGAACTGGCGCGGTCAGCCCCTGCTGACGCATGCGGCCATCGTCAGCCTCATCGCCTCCACGACGACCACGACCGGACTCAAGGTTCGGTGCGAGATCGACCGGCGTCGCTATGGGGCTGGGCGTGAGGTCCGCGACGCCGAACTCGCGGCGGTCAACCTCGATCGAGACGCGTTCCAGGGCGACGGGAACTACGCCATCCACCCGCGACGACGTTCGTAGCCAATGGCAGAGGTTATCTCCTTACACTGCCCTACCGCACGCACGCCGTCGGGTCGGAGGTTCGACGGTTCGATGCGGCTGGAGTTCCGGCGGGCGAAGACGCAGACCCTGCGGGTTCGGCGACGGACGTTCGCCGAGGGTCGCCGCGTGCGTCCGGTCGCCCTCGCGGTGGGTCCGTGGAAGGTCGGCGCGAG
>Ga0335397_10002851_pt1 | contig 23446 bp, 18 predicted proteins | sample MAT04_FD_205740 | JGI IMG/M metagenome (GOLD analysis project Ga0335397, IMG submission 205740) | Freshwater microbial communities from Lake Fryxell liftoff mats and glacier meltwater in Antarctica - MAT-04 (spades assembly) (version 2) ... | reverse complement strand
CCGTCGGTGCTCGGCGCGAGATCGGCGGCGTCGGGATCCGCGAGTAACGCACCGCGGGTGTAGAGGATCTCGTCCTCCATGCTGTCGAACGTGAAGTCGTCTGTGATCTTGCGCGCCACGTGCCTCCAAATGTAGTTGGCTTCGAGCCGCCTCGAAGCGCCCGCGAGGCTACCACCGGACCGTTTCGCCTGAAAGCGCGCCGGAGCACCCGTCACGGAATCTGCCTGCGCAAGGACACCGACCGTGCTCGGGCTACATGATCATCATCGGACAGGTCAACGCCACGGCTGACGACGCGCGGGAGACCCCGTCTCCACGTGGGCATCTGCGAGATGCTCCGAGGAGGGCTCACGTCAGCGACGGACGGCGGAGATGAGAGATGCAGGCCTCGGCATGGGCACACCGAGACTGCAGCGGAGGGCGCGCCTCAGGGGAAGAACATGTTCGTGTGATCCATGTTGTGGAACGCGGGCCAGAGGTCTTCCCAGGAGATCACGATGTAGCTGGCCATCACGACGAAGGTCGCGAGCGAGACGACGAACGTCGTGCGCGCTAGGGGCCGCAGGCGAGGCCACACCTGGACCGCGCAGTAGGGCGCGATGAGCACGAGCACGGTGATCATGACCGTGGGTTTGATCCAGCCTGACATCTGGGCGCGGTCGGTGAGGACGTCGGCGGGGGTGAGGAAGTTGCCGGTGTACATCACCAGGAAGAGCCCGAAGACCGCACCGCGCAGTAGGTCCGGGCGCTCGTAGAGGTCACCGAGGAACGCCCCGGCGGCGATGCACAAGTACGCGGCGATGGGCAGTACGTACCAGCCGAGGGTGTTGTTGCCCGCGCCCACACCGATGGTCGTGAGATAGAGCGCCAAGGGGATCGCCACGACCACGCGTCGCGCGGGACTCCAGGTGTAGAGCGTCGGGAGCGCGGCGAGCCACAGGAATATCAGCCAGCCCCTTCCCATCAGCCAGCCATTCACCTGGAACACGTCGATGAAGCGCGAATAGAGGTTGAAGCTCAGCCCACGCCCGCTGCTCTGCGCGGCGGACGCGGCGAGGAAGACGGGGAGGCCCTGCCACACTGCGATGATCGCGAGCGGAAGCGCGCCGACCAAGAGCGACACGCCGACGGCGCGGAGACCCGCTCTCGCGTCGCGTCGCGACACCAAGAGCATCACGAGGCCGGGCACCAGAATCGCGCCAGGCACCTTGGCCAACACCGCGACGCCCGCGCAGCTCGCTGCGAGATACAGATCGCGGTCGCGTCGCCCTTCTTCCTGCCAACGCAGGAAGAAATAGAGGGTCCCGAGCGCCAGCGGGATGATGACCAGCTCCTCCTTGATCATCCGGGTCTGCAAGACGAGCGTGGGGATCACCGCGTAGAGCAGGCCGGCGAACCACGGGCCCGGTCCGGCGCGCACCAGGCGCCTCGTCACCAGGATCAAGAGCCAGATGGTGAGCGCCGAGAGCCCGAGCGACACCAGGCGTCCCTGATCGCTGTGGGCGTCGCGGTAGTCCTCGACGCCCGCGAGGTGGCACACCACGCCGACCAGCACGTGCATGAGCGGGGGGTTCTCGAAGTAGGGAGAGACCACCACCAGCGGCGTGCCCCAGAATCGAAGGGTCTCTCGCTCGGGCTCTGCGGTGCGATACGACGAGGGCCACGCGGACCAGCCTCGGCTGGTGCCGTCTTCGAGCAGCGACCAGCCGTTCCAGAGGTTGAAGTACTCGTCGTAGTTCTCGAGCGCGTGGGGCTCGGAATCGTATTGGTACGCGCGCAGACCTGTGCCCAAGAGCACGACGGCGAGGGTTGCTATCGCCAGCGTGCGGGCCCGACGCAACAGCTCGGTGGGTGCGAGCTGCGCCCGCCACACCATCGCAGACACCAGCAGCGCGAGCAGCAGCATCAGGGTCCAGAACGACACCCGGCTGCGGGTCCAGTCGCCGCCGGGCACGTGGATGAGCTCGCGCGGGATGGGCGTCCCGTCTTCGAAGGTCAGCTCGAAGTGGGTGCGGTCCGTGAGGACCCCGGTCCAGTGCACATCCAGATCGTGCCAGCCCGGCGCGACCCGGGCGCCATCGACGACGGTCCCATCGATCACGATGCGGGTGTCTTCGGGGGTGCGCACCGCCAGCCCGCGCGACGGACCGCGAGGGATGAGGAGGCGCGCGCGCACCACCGCGTCCAGCCGCGGCCGAGAGCGGGGCACGCCGTGCTCGGCGACCCGCCAGAGCTCGACGTAGCGGGTGAGCGGGCGGTGATCGGTGTTCAGCGAGACGTCGTGCTCGACCGTGGTGCCCAGCGAGATCGGGGCCTCGGTCGAGGGCGAGTTGATGCGCCACTCGATGGCGATCCCGTTGGCGAAGTGGAAGTGATCGATCGCCAGCGCGAGCACGAGAACGAGCAGCGCACCGAGGACGGAGAGCAGCCAGGGGCGGGCGCGTCGCACGCGTTCCTCGAGAGCCTTCTCGGGCGCGGGCGATGTGGCGGATTCAGGCAAAGGCAGGCCCTAGGGAACGGCGTTGGTACCACCTGGGCTTCCCTGGGGCCATTTTCGCGGGCGGGGGCGAGGGCGAGGGCGTGCGCGAGCGTGGGGGCGAGGGCGTGCGTGGGGGCGAGGGCGAGGGCGAGGGCGTGCGTGGGGGCGAGGGCGTGCGCGAGGGCTGCGCGGTCGTCGTTCGCCTTCGCGCGCTCGCTTCGCATCGACGTCGGTCGCTCGCTCGGACGCTGGCCGGCTTCTTCGCGTCGACGCCCGTGAGTCTCCACCGGGAAGGAGGGCTCGCTCGGGATTCACCAGCGTGCCTGCGGGCGGTGGGGGTGGGCCCGAACGGCTGCACGTAGCAGTCGGATCGAAGGCAGAAAGAGATCGAATCCAATGCTTCGAATCTATGCAGACGCGATTGAAGTCATCCGGCTGCTCAATCCGGTCCTCGAGCAGGTCAAGCTCAAGAATGCCAATCTCGCGGACCAGTGCGACCGAGCGTCGACGTCGGTGGCGCTCAACCTGTCCGAAGGCGCAGGTCAGCGCGGAGGCAATCGTCGGCAGCGCTACCTGACGGCGCTGGGCGAGGCGCGCGAAGTCTGGGGCGCATGCGACATCATCGAAGCCAAGGGACTCACGCAGGTCAGTCAGGAGATCCGAGCGAGACTCCACAAGATCATCGGGACGCTGGTGAACGTCACGAGATGACGGAACGCGAGTGGTCGGCGGCAACCGTCGCCGACCACCGAGGCCCGCGCGCCCTCGCCCTCACCCTCACGCTCGCCCTCACCCTCACGCTCGCCCTCACCCTCACGCTCGCCGAGAGGGCACCCACGAGGGGTGCCCCTACATTCGACGGTCGAAACGGAGGTGTCGCGACGAGCCAGAGCAGCCGACCGAAGAGTAGACCCCCCGGAGGGCCAGCACGGTACGCGCAGCTGGCAGACCCAGCTGACATGTTCGAGATCGAGCGTCGCGACGTCCTTGCGTTAGGCCCCAGTCACCTCACGAGCGAGGAGGCGTCTGGGTCGCCAAACCAACGCCAGTGCGGGCGTGAGGGGGTGGGGGTCTGGGGGCGCGACCGTAGGTCCTGCCCCCAGGTGCAGAGGCGCACCCGCCTCAATCGATCAAGCCCAAGCGGCGGTAGCGAGAGCCGTCCGCAGGACGCGAAGCCGAGCGCAGCGAGAGCCGTCCGCAGGACGCGAAGCCGAGCGCAGCGAGAGCCGTCCGCAGGACGAGGGGGAAGGCCGTTGCGACAGCGGAAGCCGGGTGATAGCGTCGCCGCCCTTCGCGCCAGTCTCGGCGCATCGACTTCCCGCGTAGATCCCTCCGAAATGACCTTCACCGAAGCCGCCGCCGAGATCCTTCGACTCGTTGGCAGGCCGCTGCACTACAAGAAGATCACGGAGCTCGCGATCGAGCGCAACCTGTTGTCCCACGTGGGCAAGGCGCCCGAGCTGACCATGAGCTCGCGCCTCGCGACCATCGTCAAGAAGGACAACGAGGGCGGGCTCATCAAGGTGAAGCCGGGCGTGTTTGCGCTGCGCACCTTCTCCAAGGCCGCGCTCGCGCTCGCCGACGACGCGGATGACGTCGATCTCTCGCAGCTGCCTCCGCCCGAGGCCGCGCCCCCCGCGCCGGTGCTCGCGCCGCGCTCGGTCGATGGTGATGGCGAGCCTGCCCGGCGTCTGCCGGGCGCCGATGTGTTTCCCGTCGAGGATGACGACGACCGTCCCATCCTCGCTGATCTCGATGAGCCCGACGGCAAGGACGCCGAAGGTGATGACGATGCCCCCAAGGGACGCCGTCGCCGGCGTCGTCGCGGCCGAAAGGAAGATGAGATGAGCGAAGCAGGCGACGCCGCCGCGCCTCGTGAAGAGGGCGAGGCCGCAGAGTCCCGCGAGGGCGGCGCAGAGCGCGTCGAGGCCCGCGAGGGCGGCGAAGGCGAGAGCCGACGCAGCCGCGAGCGTGGCGACCGAGATCGAGGCCGCGGAGGACGGGATCGCAACCGCGATGGCCGCGATCAGAATCGCGGCGAGCAGGCCCGTGGGGATCGCGGCGATCAGAATCGTAGCGATCAGAGCCGCGGCGATCAGAATCGTAGCGATCAGAACCGCGGCGAGCGTGATCGCGGTGACCAGAGCCGTGGTGACCAGAGCCGTGGTGACCAGAGCCGTGGTGACCAGAGCCGTGGTGACCAGAGCCGTGGTGACCAGAATCGTGACGGACGCCGCTTCGGTCGCGACGCCCCCCAGCGGTTGCCTGATGTCGACTTCAACCGCGAGCCCGCGGACGGTGATCTCCTCGGCAAGGATCTCGCGGACGCCTGCTTCCACGTGCTCTCGCAGTCGGCCGACGCCGCTGCGGTCACGTACGCGGATCTGGCGCGGCTCTTGGTGCAGCGCGGTCGCCTGACGGGTGACGCTGCGGCGCTCGCGCCCACCGTCGCGGCCGCCGTGCGCGCCGACGTCGCCCGGGGCGAGACCGGCCGCATGGCCCGCCCCCGCTTCCGCCACGTCCCCACGCCGAGCGGCGCGCCTGGAGTCGGCCTCACCGGCTGGTACCACTCGCGCGACATGGTGCACCGCGAGCGCGACGCGATGCGCGCGCTCGATCGCTACGTCGAGCAGGTGCGCCGCAGCTTCCTGCGCAAGCTCGGCGATCTGCCCGCGGGCGGCTTCGCGGAGCTCATCGCCACTTGGCTCAACCACGAAGGCGTCGGCGCGCTGCGCGGCGTTCGTCGGCCCGGCAGCTCGGGCACCGAGATGCATTTTGCGGGTGTTCGTCGTAGGGGCCCCGAGGAGGTCCGCATCGGCATCCTCGTCCTGCGTGGCGCACGCGACGACGGCGGCCCGCCGGTGGGACGCGAGCGCGTCACCGAGATGCGCGGCTCGGCCCATCACTACGGCAACGCGACCGAGCTGTGGATCGTGACCACCGCCGCTGTGCAGTCGGGCGCCAGGGAAGAAGCGCAGGTTCAGGCCACCGTGCCGGTCGCGCTCTTCGACGGTCTCACGCTGGCGCAGTGCATGGAGCAGGCGCGCATCGGCATGACCCCGGTCGCGGTGATGGTGCCTTCGCTCGATCTCGATCTCTTCGATGCCCTGCGCGGCACCGTCGAGCTTCCTTCCCGGGATCGCGAGCGCGAGCAGCGCCCGGATCCGAAGCCGCGCGCGGAACACCAGCCGTCGGAACAGCAGCAGACCGAGCAAGGCGAGGGATCGCCAGAGGGTGAGGCGGCCGAGGGCGAAGAGATCGAGGGCGCTGAAGGCGCGGAGGGCACCGAAGAAGGCGCGGACGGGAAGGGCCGTCGCCGTCGTCGTCGTCGCCGCCGTGGCGGTCGCGACTCGGTCGAGCTCGCGCCCGGTGAGGCCGGCGCGGCTGCGGCCGGTGAGACCGCCGAGACAGCTGAGGCTGGCGAAGAAGGCGAGAGCTCGGACGAAGACGACGAGCGCGACGTCGCATCGAGCGCGGCCAGCGCCGCCGCCGTGGACGATGGTCCGCGGAAGGGCGAGGCCGAACAGCCCGACGACTCCGAGGAAGACTCGGACGACGACTCGGACGACGACGCCGAGGCCGCGGCCGGCGACTCCGAAGACGACGAGTAGCGGACGGCCTTCCGGCCGCTGAACTGGCCTTGCTACTGAACATGCACTCCGTGCTAGCGTCCGCCGCGTGATTGGTCGCCTGCACGGTGTGATCGTGGAACGCGGGCTCGATGGCTCGGTGGTGCTCGACGTCTCCGGCGTCGGCTACGAGGTGTTCGTCCCGCTCGGCAGCCTGGGGCGTCTGCCCGCAGCGCCATCGCCCGTGACGCTCTACGTGCATACCCACGTTCGCGAGGACGCGCTGGTCCTCTATGGCTTCGGGACCGTCGAGGACCGCGCCGCGTTCCGCACCTTGCTCGGGGTCTCGTCCATCGGGCCGAAGGTGGCGCTCGCGGTGCTCTCCCAGCTCGATGCGAGCCAGCTCGCGCAGGCCATCGCACGTCAGGACAAGCACGCGCTCGGCGGCATCTCGGGGGTGGGCAAGAAGCTCGTCGAGCGCCTGCTGCTGGAGCTCAAAGACAAGCTCGGCTTCGTGAGCGCGGGCGCGGCGAACGCGATGACGGCGGGGGGGCCTGCGCCCGCGCCCCTGCCGAGTGGGCCGCTGGCGTCCGCGGTGTCGGCGCTGATCTCGATGGGCTTTCGTCCCGCCGAAGCAGACCGTGCGGTGGCAGCGGTGGCGAAAGACGCGGACGGCAAGTCGGTGGAGCAGATCCTCCGTGAGGCGCTGGCGGCGGTCCGCTGATGGCGGCGCGCAAGAAGGCCGCGAGCCTCGATGCCGGGCTGGAGAACCTCCTCGATCCCGAGGTCCCCGAGGACGATCCGCGAGAGGAGAGCACCGAGAGCCGGCTCGAGCGGTCCCTTCGTCCCAGCCGCTTTGATGACTTCGTCGGTCAGTCGCGCCTCAAAGAGAACCTCAAGGTCTACGTCGCAGCGGCCAAGGCCCGCACCGAAGCCGGCGAGCGAGGCGCGCTCGATCACGTTCTCTTCTTCGGTCCCCCGGGCCTCGGCAAGACCACGCTCGCGCATATCCTCTCGGCCGAGCTCGGCGTCCACCTGCACATCGCGCACGGTCCGGCCATCGAGCACAAGGGACAGCTCGCCGCGCTGCTCACCAAGCTCGGCGAGCGCGACGTGCTCTTCATCGACGAGATCCATCGGCTCTCGGCGGTAGTCGAAGAGAACCTCTACACCGCGATGGAGGACTTTCGGATCGACGTGGTCCACGGCGATGGACCGATGGCCAGCACGCTGTCCATTCCCATCCATCCCTTCACCCTGGTGGGCGCGACTACCCGGACCGGCTTGTTGACCGGCCCCTTGCTCTCACGCTTCGGCATCGAGGCGCGCCTGGACTACTACGAGCCCGCCGAGCTTTCGCTGATCGTGCGGCGCAGCGCGGGCATCCTGGGCATCGAGGTCGATGATGAGGCCGCCGGCGAGATGGCGAGGCGCGCGCGCGGCACCCCTCGGATCGCCAACCGCTTGCTCAGCCGAGCCCGCGACTTCGCGCAGGTGCTGGGGGACGGCAAGCTCGATGCGAGCACCACCAAGCAAGCGCTCGAGCGCCTGGAGATCGACGAGGCGGGGCTCGACGTGATGAGCCGGCGTTTCTTGCGCACGATCATCGACTTCTACAACGGCGGTCCGGTGGGCATCGAGGCGCTCGCCGCGACGTTGAGCGAGCCGCGCGACACCTTGGAGGACGTGGTCGAGCCGTACCTACTCCAGCACGGGTTCGTGGCCCGCACCGCGCGAGGTCGGGTGGTGACCGAGCGCGCGTTCACGCATTTGGGGTTGGTCCGAAAGAGCACGCAAGGCTCCCTGTTTTGAGTAGATCGAACGGGCGATCGATCCGTCTGGGGCCGGGGCCCATGTCGCTCCGCGTCAGCTCGTTCTCGCTCCTGCTCGTGATCGTCCTGACGGCGTGCGGTGGGCCGACCGCGATGACGCGCTCGTCGGCTGCCTCCGAGTCGAGCCCGCTCTTCGTCGATGGGGACGCCGATGGCTACGCGAGCGTGCCCGCAGAGCCGGCGCCCACCGCCAACGTGGACGAGAGACCCATCGAGGACGCCGTCGAGGCATCTGTGATGGACATGGAGGCGTCCCCGTCCGCTCCGGGCGCCTCCGCGCCCGTACGGCCGAGCATGGAGGCAGACGACGCGGAGCCGATGTCCGAGTCGCTCCGAACCGAGAGCACCGTCACCGCGAGCACCGGGGCCTCGAGCGGGGTGGACCGCTACGTTCCCCCACCGAACCTCGGCTGGTCGGTGCCGGTGGAGCCGCTGCCGTGGGTGCCGCTCGATCCGGCGCCTGTGCCCGCGGGGCCACGCCGGGTGCTGCTCGCCACCATGGAGCTCCCGCCGGGTCGCACCATCTTTCCTCCCGTCTCCGCCTGCCAGGACGTGCTCGTCTACGTGCAAGGCGGCGCGCTCGAAGCGGTGGGCACCGGCGTGGGGACGACGGATGCGCCCGCGACCCTCTACGCCGGGGACGCAGCGCGCTTCGGTCCCGAGGGCGATGGTCGTCTCACCAACCGAAGCGGCGAGCCGGCCGCGGCGCTGGTCATCATCGCGCGCGCAGCGAACGCGGGAGCGCCGCTCTACACGTCACCGGTGGACGCGGGTCTCTGCGAGCTGGCGCTCTCGACCGATCCGGTGGTGCGACCTCTGCGCCTCGCGTCGAGCGCGACCACCGCGGCCATCGTCCGCACCGCCGAGCACTTGGAGATCCGCATCCTCTTGGATCTCGAAGGTACGGCCGCGGCCCACGCGGGCCTCACGCTCGTGAGCGGCGACGCCAGCGCGCGCATCGAGCGGCACCTTCACGACGAGGCCGACGAGGTCCTCTACGTGGAAGAGGGCGAAGGGACGATGGTGGTCGGCACCGAGCGGATCCCGGTGCTCCCAGGCTCCGTGCTCTATCTCCCGCACGGGGTCGAGCACGCGTTCGAGCCCGCGGGGACGGCGCCGCTGCGGATGCTTCAGCTCTACGCACCCTCCGGCCCCGAGCAGCGCCTTCGCGGGCTGTCGACCGACCCGTAGGCGGGCGTTCGCATCGGGTACCCTCGCGGGCAGATGTCGAGCTACCTCACCCTCGAGATCCAGAGTTCGGTGCGCTGCGACGACTGCAACGTGCGCACGCCACTCCCTGGGTTGCGCATCGCGGCGAGCTGCCGCGGCTGCGCGGCGCCCATCGACGTCGCGGCGATCCATCGGAAGAATCGCCAAAGCGGTCTCAGGTATTTGTTCGGGGGCTACTACGACGCGCCCGTCCAAGCGCTCGAGCACCCCGAGCAGAAGATCACGGACTGTCGCGATGGACACCTGATTCCTGTCGCGCTAGCCCGCGCCGAACCTGCCTGTGGCTGCGGCGTAAAGGTCGCCATTCCCACCATGGGTGTCAGGGCCATTCCGTGCGCTGCCTGTGGAGATCAAATCGCGGTGCGCTGGCCCGACGCGGTCACCCGCGCGTACGACCCGAGGCTCTACTGCGTGATCGGCGACGCAGGCACGGTCGAGAAGGGCCGGAGCGCCCGTGGTGGCGCCAAGGCACCGAACCCCGCGACTACGCCTGTGGGCGGCGGCGCTGCGGTCCTTTTGTGCGGCGGCTGTGGCGCGCCGCTGGTCCCCGACGGGCGGCGGCGCTCGGTCGCCTGCGACCACTGCCACGCACCCAACTTCTTGGGGGACGCGGCTTGGATAGCGCTGCACCCGCGGCCCGACGAGCACCGTGCCTACCTGGTGTACGCGGTGACTGACGACCTAAAGATAGAGCGCCCGGATCCGCAGAGCGCAGCGAGGGCGGCGCGGGCGAAGGGTCCGCGCGAGGTGAACAGGTGACACTCGCTCAGCGCGCCGGCACGAGCGTGCGACGGGCGAGGTCGGCCGCGGACGCAGTCGTCTGCTCCACTCGGTAGTTGGGCAGCGCTCGGAACAGCAGGTAGTCGCCGTCCGCGAGCCGCGCCTTCACCAGCTGCCCGGTCGCGCGATCGCGCCGGCCGATGGGTGATGCGAGGTCGGCTCGCTCGGTCGTGAAGCGCACCGCCACGCGCCGCCCGTCGTCGAGTTCGGTCGCCCCCAAGACGCTCGCCGCGTCGTCGGTCAGAGAGATCTGCGAGCCTCGCTCGCGCTCTGCCCTTGGGCATCGAGCTCCGCGGCGCGATGTCCGAAGGCCTCTTTGGCGCCCATCGTCTTCTCGAGGATCCAGCGCAAGAGGCCAGCGCGTGATCCCTCGCGAACCTCGGACGGCGTGCGCCTTGGCGGATGTCCCTGGAGCTCGCGCCACAGACGCAGCTTGTTGATGTCGCGATTGCCGCGAGCAGTACGACGCGCTCACCGTACGTGCGGCGAGCAGCAGCGCAACGATGTGTCGGCCATGCGGGCCTCGATCGATGGCGTCGCCGCCGAACACGAACGTGACCCCGTCGGCGAGCCGCAGCGCTCCGTCCTTCAGCGAGACGTGAGGGTTCTGGTCCACGAAGGACTCGACCTTGTCCCACCGACCCTCGACGTCCGTCAGGTAGGCGATCATGAGGTCGTTCAGTCTCAGTCGCGTCGCGGGGTGATCTTCTGGGTGGGCGCCTGTCTTCGATCCATCAGGGACAGATCGAGCACCACCAGGGTGTGGTCTCCCACGGTGATTTGGTCGCCGTGGGTCAACCGCAGCGGCGCCTTCAACGGGAGCCCGTTCACCTTGGTACCGTGCGCGCTGTTTTCGTCGGTACACACGACGACATCCCCATCGATTCGAAGCGTCGCATGCCGCCGGGAGACGTTGCCACCCTCGAGGACCACGTCCGCGTCGGTTGCCCGACCCAGAACCAGGCCCTCCGGCCCAACGAGATGATGGTCTTCCCCCAAACGGATGTACCACGTCGTCACGCTCGGACTGTAGCTGACAACCCGGAGCGGTCGAGCCTCGTGCTACGCTGCGACCTGAATGGCTGACAGCAGGGAGACGATGGAACTCACCTCGGGAGAAGGTCCCGCAGGCGGGCCAGCGCAGCCGCGGATCAAGGCGGGCGCCGTGATCGGGGGCCGCTATCTGCTGCGGGAGCCGATCGGTAAGGGTGGGATGGGGTCGGTGTGGCGGGCGGAGCACCTCACGATTCAACGCGACGTTGCAGTGAAGTTCCTCGACCTCCCGGACGGCAGCGACTCGATGCGCGATCGCTTCCTGCGCGAGGCGCGCGCGAGCGCGGCGGTGCGGCATCGCTACATCGTGGACATCATCGACTTCGGGGCGACGCCAGGCGGGCGTCCCTACATGGTGATGGAGCTGGTGAAGGGGCGTTCGCTCTTCCAGCGGAGGGAGGATGGGCAGCCCATTCCCCTGGCCGAAGCGACGCGGATCACGGCGCGTCTCTTGTCGGCGCTCGAGGCGGTGCACGGATCGGGGCTCGTTCATGCAGACCTGAAGCCCGAGAACGTGCTGCTCCTCGAGGAGGACGGTCGTGAAGACGTGCCCAAGCTGCTGGACTTCGGGGTGGCCCGGGCATTCCGTCGCGATCCAACCTCGCGTATCCGCTCGGTCTTGCCCAGCGCCATGTCGGTGGTGGTCGGCACGCCACAGTACATGTCTCCAGAGCAGGCGAACGGTGACTCGATCGATGAGCGCTCGGATCTCTTCGCGGTGGGGATCCTCTTGTACGAGATGCTGAGCGGCGCCCTGCCTTTCGACGGGGACAACCCCATGAAGGTCCTGCAGCTGGTCCGCGACGCCAAGCCGGTGCCGCTCGAGAACTGGCGCCCCGACCTCCATCCAAACCTCCTCTCGGTGGTCGAGCGCGCGATGGCGCGCGACGTCGAGGACCGCTTTCAACACGCAGGGGACTTTCGGGTGGCCCTGCTGGGGGCCGTTGCGGCGCACGCCCGCAAGAGCGCGGGTTCCGCGACGGCCGCTGACACGATCAGCGACTCGTCACCGCCGCTCGACGATCCCTCGCAGCTCCTCGAGGTCGCGGCGGAGAACTACGACGATGGCGCTCCCACACTGCCGCCACCCCAACTGCCGCCACCCGAACTGCAAGAGGCTCCTGCCGCGCGCTCCCTCTCGCCTGGGTTCTGGCTCGGCGTCTCAGGGGTGGTCCTCTTCGGATTGGTCGCGGCAATCTGGATCGTGGCGTCTTCGTCGTCACACGTCCCTCCACTCGCTCCGCCATCCTCGGAAGAACTCGCGCCAGGTACGGCCGCCACTTCGATCGAGGGCGGCACCGTCGAGAGCGCCACCGTCGAGAGCGGCACCGTCGAGAGCGGCACCGTCGAGCCCACCGCCGTCGAGAGTGGCACCGCCGAACCGCCCGGAGCCGAACCCACCGCAGCTTCGAGCGACGGCGAATCGACGGCCGCGGTCGGATCGTCCGACGGCCCTGAGCCGGAGACCGTGCCCCGGGCTTTGCCAGCGGGTGGTCGTCGAAGAACGCCCGTCCCCGAGACGGGTGCTGGGAGCGCTGGAGGCTCCCGGGCTAGTGGTGGCTCCGGGTCCGGTGCTCACCCTGGTGCGTTGTTGCGAGACCCAGGCTTCTGATGCGCTCCACGTCGTTCCGTTGCGGGCTCGCGCTGGTGTTCGCCGCAACTGTCGCGGCGAGCTTGCCTGCGCGTTCGGTTCGCGCTCAGTCCGCGACCTCGGACATCGAGCAGGCCCGAGAGCTCTTTGCCGAGGGCGTGTCCCTCGCAGATCGGGGCGATTGGACCGAAGCGGTAGAAAGGTTTCGTCGTGCCCTGGTGCTCCACGATGCGCCAACGATCCGTTACAACATGGCGCAGAGTCTGTTCCGCCTCGGGCGCCTCACCGAAGCGCTTCAGAGCCTCGACGCGCTGGAGGCGGGCGGCCCGACATCGAGCGATGTTGCCGAGGGGGCGGCGACGCTGCGACGTGAGCTCGTGCCGCGGATTGGACGGCTCACGGTGCGGGTGCGCGGTGAAGCCGCTGGTTGCGTGGTGGAGCTGGACGCGGTGAATCTGGCACCAGATTCGGTAGGCGTCGCGCTCCCCACCGATCCGGGGACGAGGCGCGTCCGACTGGTCTGCGGCGCCACCATCGTGGACGACGTGACGGTTGCAGTGCCCGAAGGTGGTGCCGCGCACGTGGTCCTGGCGACTGCACCCGCAGTGGTAGCTCCGGTCGACGAAGAGGCGCTCGCTGAGCCGCCCCGACCAGAGGATGACGGCGGTTCGGACGTGACCTCGGAGCCTTGGTTCTGGGTGGTCATCGGCATCGTCGCGGCGGGCGTCGTCGCCGGCACCACCGCCGGCATCGTGGTCGCCGCGACGCCCGGTCCCAACTCCGGCGACTTTGGGCCGGGGCGGCTGGAGTTCGGTCCATGAAGCGGACATCGATCCTCGTTCAGGCGGTATTTCTGGCCTGGTCGGCACTTCTGATCCCGAGCTGCACCAGCACAGCGACCGAGATCCATGTGGTGGTGTACACCGACCTGCCGGTCCCCAGTGGGGTCGACGAACTCCGGATCACGGCGAGCATAGGCGGCGCCGTCATGATGAGCGCCACGGCCCGTCTCGGTGCGGGCGAAGCGCCGCTGCCTCGGACCCTGGTGCTGGCGCATCGCGGCGGTCCGCTCGGTCCGGTTCGGATCGAGGCACAGGCGCTACTCAGCGGGACAGTGCGGGTGATGACGGTGCGTGAGCTGGCCTTTCAACAGGATCGGATCCTCACCGTGCGCATCGATGCCGACGCGGCGTGTGAGACCGCCAGCTGTCCGGGCCAGACCTGCGGCCCGGGCGGGGTGTGTCGTCCCATCGAGGTCCCACCCTGCGAGCTCGAAGGCGCGTGCCCGGACGCGGGAGTGGGGGATGCCGGGATGGCGGACGCCGACTCGCTCGATGGTAGTTTGCTCGATGCCAGTTCGCCTGATGCCAGCGACGCTGCGGCGGGCGACACCGGGCTGACCGACACGCCCGCGGACACCGGACCTGCGTGCACCATCGGCAGCGCCCTTTGTCTTGCGGGCAGCTATGTCGTGGGAGAGGAGGTGAGCCTCGTGCCCTGCACCCCGTCCCCCCCGGGCGTCACCCTGAGCTATCGGACGCGCCTCCCTGGCGGAATGGCTGAAGTGATCGTCGGCACCGTCAGGGTCAGTCAGCCCGGCGAGTACTCGGCCACCATCTCGCAGGACGGCACCCCCGGCTGCGATGCGGTGGGCACGTTCACGGGAACCGTGTTTGGGTTGATGGCCGCTGCGGGTGGGCCCAGCACTTCGCTGGGGGACTACCACGATCTCGCGGCGCGCCTGGACATGGCGTTCTTTGCGACCCGCAACGCGGGCTGGGCGGTCACGGACGCGGGCTGGCGCGATCTTCGCGTCGGCTCGAGCGGGACCTTCGTGAACGACCGCCTCGAGACCGTCGAAGTTCTCCAGGGTCGAGCGTTCTTCGCCCGGGACGGTGACGAGTCGATCATCAACCGGGTCACCGTCGCGGACGGGTTCTCGTCGATAGCCATCTCGAACGCGGCGATCCCAGCGTCCGGGGATCGAACCGCTCGACACATGGCGGTGCCGTTCTCCGAGACCGCCAGCGGGAGCGAAGGTCCTCTCCTCATGGGGACCAGAGCCGGCTGGCTCCTTCTCGAAGGAACAGCCGATGCGTTGGTGGGGCGCGCGGTGGGCCCAGTCTGGGACGTGGAAGCTGGGGCCGCCATCGGGCTGAGCGAGTCGTCCACCCGCGGACGGGTCTGGGGCCTCTCGCGCGACTTTGCGCGCAACTTCAACGACACCATGGGGAGCGCAGGCGCCTTCAACATGGGCAACCTCGCGGCCACGCCAGCCATGGTCGGCCAAGCCCGAGCGATGGCGGTGGACGACCGCGCTGCGAGTCCTGCTCGACTTTGGCTCTGTGGTGACACAGGCGTGCAGGTCTTCGATCTCTTGGGAACGGACTGGTCGGGGCGAGCCTTCTTCCCCGTACCGCTCGCCACCTTTGCGGGCGCGTGTCGAGACATCGCCCTCGATCCCAGCGATGGTGGCGCTTGGGTGGCCACCTCTACGGGTCTGATGCGCTTGGACCACGAGGGGGCCGCACTGGGGGCCGTCTCGGGGATCCCCGCCGGCGGCATCGCGTTCGTCTACGTGGCCTTCGATGGCACGCGGCGCCAAGTCTGGGTACTGGCCGACACGCTGAACGTGTACCGGGTCGAAGCCGCGAACTGAAAGGCTCCCCATTCGGGTGCCGATTCGAGCTAGCGGATGGGCTGCATCCAGCCGAAGCCGTGGGCGCGCACCGTGTTGATGTGGAGGCCGTCGCAGCCTTCGCGCTTGTTGCAGCCTCCGCACCGCAGGGATTTCACCCGGTAGTGATCGAGGATATAGCGGCGCGCGTAGCGGAAGATCTCGAGCTCACCGGTGGGCGTTGCCATCGTGGTGTCGAACGTCTCGGGCGATCGCACGTGGGCGCTTCCTGTCACGCACTCGGGTAGACCGAGGATGGGTGTCGTCTCGCCGCCGGACTTGGCGCGGAACGCCGTGACGAAGTCGGGGATATCCAGATCTCTTTCCGCGGCCTCCGTCAGCCGCTCGTAGGTCGGCTGCACCAGCCGAAGGCGCGGATCCACGCTCGTCAGCCCGGACAGGAACGGCGCCATCGCTTGGGTGAGCACCACCTCGACCTCGAAGTCCGCGTCGAGCGCCAAGAGCTGCGCTGCGTCCGCGGGGCGATGCACCGTCGCGCGCACCAGCTTCGCAGAAAGGATGTGGACGGCACCGTCCTTCACGTCCGCTGCGCTCAGCGTCCACACGGGAAGATCGAGCTCGACCGCGCGCGCGTCGGGGACCTTGGCGAGCTCACGCTTGGCCGCCTCGAGATCTTGCGCGCGGATCTGCGCCAGCTCGATGCCCGCGACGAGCTCCTGCCAGCTCCGCTTCTTCAGCGAGACCGGACCTCCGATCACGGGGAGCGAGCGCTTCACCATCGGCACGCCGGCAGGCTCGAGGGAGGAGGGCGCGGTCAGCTCGATCGACGCCGCTTCGAGCGCAGCAGCTTCGTTGCGCGCGCGACGCGCAGAGGCGGGATCACCTCCGAACACGGCGGGCAGCGCGACCTCCCAGTCGGCGTCCAATGCGACGCGGGTGAACGAGCGCGCGGTGTGCGTGGTCTGCACCCCTTCGAGGGTGTCGCAGAGGCGCTGGAGGTAGCAGTACTTGCAGCGATCGGGCTCACGGCATTCGAGCGGCGTGCCCCGATCGAGCTGCTTGTTGAACTCCTCCTTGCGACCCCGGACCTCGTCGTTGAGCTTGTAGGGGTCCTGGATCAGGTGCTCGAAGCCCTCGAGGTGCGCCGGCGGAAAGCGGTTCATCCACATGTGGACGTCGGGGCGCTTGCTGAACTCGAGCGCCGCACGGATGTACGACGCATGCGTGTCGAGATCGTAGAAGAGCGTGTCGCGTCCTTCGGTGAACGCGCGTCCGAAGGGCACCACCTGCAGCACATCGAACTCGCGCACGCCCTCGGCGTAGAGGCCCTCGAGCATGTCGGGGAGCGTCTTGATGTTCCCCCGCATGATCACGATGTCGACGTTGATGATCGGGCGACCATCGGCGAGCGCCGCGCGCAGACCCTCCATCTCTTCTTCGTACGCACCCTTCACCCCGACCAACGCGTCGTGGATGCGGGCGTTGGGACCGTGGATGGAGAACGTGATCTCTTGCAGCCCCGCGCTCAGGCACTTGTCGAGGAACTCGGGGTAGCGGAACAGGCGGCCGTTGGTGACGGTCTGCACGCGCCTGTAGCCCGCCATGCGACCGAGCTTGATGAAGTCGACGTAGCGCGGATGGATGGTGGGCTCGCCGCCCGAGAGGATGAGGCGCGAGGCGCCCTTGCGGCGGCCATCCAGGATCTGCTTCTTCACGTCCTCGGCGTCGCGCATCTCCCCGTCGTGGGTCTGCGAATCGAGGCAGAAGATGCAGCGGTTGTTGCACTCGTAGGTCAGCCGAACCCAGTTCCGCTTCTCGTGCGCCGCCTCTTCGTGCTCCCCGATCTTGTCGGCCACTCCGTCCGCGTGAACTTCTTCGGTGAGCATCGGGCGCGAGTGTACCACCTCGGTCGCCGCGCCGGGGCTTGGGGACCGAGCGAACGAGGGATTCGCCCAAGAGGTGCATCGTGGCCCGAGCGGTGGCATCCTTGGCGCTTCGTCCGGGGTTTGGCGCTGCCGCCCGGGCACTCTCGCGAGGAAACATGCGACGCACCCTCTTGGCCTGCTCTTTCTTGATCGTGTTGATTGCCTTCATTCCCGGCTGTGAGGAGCGCACCAGCCGCTTCGATGCCGGCACGCCGGGCGGTGACACCGGCGGCCCGACCGGCTGCGGCGGAGGCATCGCCGCGTACTGCACCGGCAACACCGAGGTCGCGTGCAACGCCGACGGCACGGAGGGAGCGCGCCGCGATTGCGCCACGGGCGGCGGCGTCTGCGCGCCGGGCCTGGGCTGCCGCGTGTGCCTCCCCGGTCGCCGCAGCTGCTCGGGCAACGACGCGGTCACGTGCAGCGCGGACGGCACCAGCACCACGGTGGTCGACACCTGCGACCCGACGTTGGGCGAGACGTGCAACGCGCTCTCCGGCTTCTGCTCTTCTCCCTGTGAGGACGCCGCCGCGAGCAACTCGTACATCGGCTGCGAGTACTGGCCCACGCCTACCATCAACATGGCGCTCTCTCGCGACGACTTCGCGTTCGCGGTGGTGGTCTCGAATCCCCAGAGCGCGCCGGCGACCGTGACCGTCACCCGTGGGGGCGCCGACGTGACCAGCCGCATCGTCGCGCCGGGCACGACCGAGGCCATCAGCCTGCCTTGGATCACTGGCCTTCAGCCGACTGCCGGCGCAGAGGCCTCGGCGCTGGTCCGAGGCGGCGCCTATCGCCTGCGCTCGACGCTGCCGGTCACCGTCTACCAGTTCAATCCGCTGGAGTTCCGGATCGCTCGCGACTGCGCGGACGAAGCGACGGCGGACGGTCAGTGCTTCTCCTTCACCAACGACGCGTCGCTGCTCTTGCCGACGCACGTGCTGACCGGCAACTACCTGGTCACGGCCTACCCGACCTCGTTCATTCGGATCACCCAGGACGACATCTTCGGCACTACGACCAACACCATCCGCTCGCCGGGGTACGTGAGCATCGTCGGGGCCGATCCCGCCGGTAGCTCCGTCGCGGTCACGTTCTCGTCGCCCGTGTTGGCCTCGACGGACGGCAGCGTGCGCGCGTTCGGCGCCGGTGAGACTGGGACCTTCACCCTCGGGGAGGGCGACGTGCTGCAGCTCCTCTCGGGCTTCCCTTCGAGCTGTACCCCGCGCAATTCCGATGTGGTCCCCAATGGCTTTGGCGAGGTCACCTACGACTACTGCGACGCCTCGGGCTTCGATCTGACCGGCACCGAAATCCGGTCCACCGGTAGGCTCGCCGTCCTCAGCGGTCACAACTGCACCTTCGTGCCGTCCAACCGCTGGGCGTGTGATCACCTCGAAGAGACGATGTTCCCCCTCGAGACCTGGGGCAGCGAGGCCATCGTCTCCATCACCCAGCCCATCGCGAGTGAGCCCAACGTCGTTCGCATCCTCTCGAGCCACGACGCGAACGCGATCACGTTCGATCCCGCCTCCGCCCACGCCCCGATCACCCTGAACCGCGGTCAGTTCATCGAGTTCGAGTCGACCGCCAGCTTCCGGGTGGCGGGCAGCGACGCGTTCTCCGTGGCCCAGTACTTGGTTGGCCAGAACTACGCCGGGGTCACATCGACCGGCACGGAGGTGGGCGATCCGTCGCTCTCGCTGGCGATCCCCACCGAGCAGTTCCGCACCGACTACGCGTTCCTCGCGCCCAGCACCTACACCCGGAGCTACGTGAACGTCACCGCGCCCATGGGCGCGACCATCACCCTCGATGGCGCACCCGTCAGCGGGTTCACCCCCGTCGGCGGCACTGGCTTCGGCGTCGCGCGCGTGATGATCCCCGGCGGCTCGCACCACATCACCGGCAGCGCCGAGTTCGGCATCGTGGTGTACGGGTTCGGCGAGTACACCAGCTACATGTACCCGGGTGGCCTCGACCTCGAAGCCATCGACATCCCGTTCTGAACGACGGCGTCCCGTGCGCTAGCGCGGGGCGAGCTTGCTGAGCACGTCGGCCAGGGCAGCCTCGATCATCGGGTTGCCTGGGTCGGCGTTCTTCGCGAGCGTCAGGTTCAGCTTCGCGGCCTTGAAGTCGCCTGCCTTGATCGACTCCTGCGCCTTCTGCCAGAAGGGCCGGGCCTTGGGGTTCTTGATCGAGGTGATCATCGCGGGCGGTGGGCGACCGCCGGTCTCCGTCGGCGCGGGCCCGAGCCGCACTTCACCGCGCAGCAGGCCGGCGTCGTAGCGAGTGCGCTCGGGGGAATCCATCAGCACCCGGTAGGCCTCGGCCGCGCGTCGATAGATGGCGCCCGCCTTGCTGCGCTCCGCCTCGGGCTGCCCGGTCCAGCGATCGGGGTGGTAGCGGCGAGCCAGCTCGTGAAACGCGGCGCGCACCTGATCCGCGGTGGCGCTCGAGCTCACGCCGAGCAGTGTGTAGTAGTCGGGCTCGGGCATGTCGGTCGCAGCCATGTCAGCCGTTCCCCAGGAGCTGATGCTGACGCGCGGTCATCGCGGCGACTTCCGCGTCGCTGACGGCGCCGACGAGCTGCACCCGGATCGCTTGCTCGCGTCCCGTCTCGAGATCGGAGGCCTTCACCCCGAGGGTTCCGTCGGTCGACATCACGAAGGTCACGCCGATCTTCACCGCGCCGCGTCTGGCTCGACGCAGTCCCGTGAGCTCGATCTGTCCGAGCGCCTGGTTCTCCTCGATGCGCTTGGACTCGCCTTGGACCACCCGCACCAGCACCACCTCCTGATCGTCGGAGCCCGTGGTGAACACCCGGGTCTGCTCCACGGGGATCGCGGCGTTGCGCTTGATCACCGACTCGCAGAAGCCGTTCACCATCTCGACGCCGAGCGACTGCGGGGTCACGTCGAGCAAGAGCGGCGCCGGCGCTTGCGGCATCGCGAACGCGTCGATGACGCGCGCCTGCTCGGGCATCCCGGGCATGGGCAGATCGGAGAAGAAGTGGTTCGAGGGGACGGGCGCGTGCGCCGGTGTCGGAGCTTGTGCGGCAGCGGGCTGCCACGCCGAGGTTGGCTGATCCCACGCCCCGGGCTGCGCATCCCAGGCAGGTTCCGAGGGCTCGCGCACTGCTGTCGGGAGCGGAGGCGGCACGCTGGGCTGCCGCGCTGCGGGCACGCCGACCGCTACCTGTCGCTGGACCGCCACCGGCGCTGGCCTGGGCGGCAGGCCGCGAGAAGGCGGTACGGGCGGCGGCAGCAGTGGCGGCATCCCCGCGGGTCTCGGGCTCATCGAAGTGGTGGCGTCCGCGGCTTCGCCGAAGAGCCCCATCGATCCCATCGAGGGCTGCGGCGGCGGGGCCAAGGGACGCGACGCAGGCGCCGCCGGAGCGAACGCGGGACCCGCGGGGCGCGCGGCGTTCTCTTCCTGGATCACCAGCCGCCGCTGCGCTCGAGCACCCGTGAGCGTCTGTTTGCGCAGCGCTACCTTACCGATCGCTTTGGGGGGCGGCTGGCTGGCGCGCGCGCCGCCCGCCTTGAGCGCGAAGCCGTGCAGCGCCGCGCCTTGGGCCACCACCACATCGGGATCGATCGTCGCCTGCGGATCGCGACCGAAGTGCTCGGCGACCCGCTTGCGCACGAGCGGCACCCGCGTCGAGCCGCCCACCAAGATCACGTTGTCGAGCTGCGCCGGATGGAGCTTGGCTATCCCCAGCGCCTCCTCACACACATCGATCGTGCGATCGACCAGCGGCTTGAGCATCGCGTCGAGCTCGACGCGGCTCAGCTGAAAGACCAAGTCGAGCGAACCACCACCCGCGCCATACGCGAGCTCTTCGACCCGCAGCTGCACGTCGGCTTCGCCCGAGAGCTGGCACTTGGCCCACTCGGCCGCGGCGCGCAGGCGCTCGAACGCTTGAGGGTCCGAGCGGAGATCGAAGCGGTGTTGCTTGAGGAACGCCTCGGCCATGCGCTCGGCGACCAAGACATCCACGTCGTCGCCGCCGAGGAACGTGTCGCCCGCAGTCGCGAGCACCTCGAACACATCGCCCGCCAGCTCGAGCAGGGTCACGTCGAACGTGCCGCCCCCCAGATCGTAGATGGCGATGCGCTCGCGCCCCGTCTGCCCGCCGTAGCCATAGGCGAGCGCAGCAGCCGTCGGCTCGTTCAGCACCCGCAGCACCTCGAGCCCCGCGACCTTGCCTGCCGCTTTGGTGGCCGAGCGCTGCAGCTCGTTGAAATTCGCGGGGCAGGTGATCACCGCCTCCGATACGTCGTGTCCCAGTGCGTGCTCGGCGACACGCCGCACCTCTCGGAGGACGAACGCGCTGATCTCCGGGAGCGTGAAGGTCTCGTTCCGCGCGGCGACCAAGATCCCTTGGTTCGGACCTTCCTCGAGCTCGAAGCCGAAGCGCTCCTTCGCGCGCTTCACCTCGGGGCTGCCCCACTGGCGTCCGATGAGGCGCTTGGTGCTGTAGATGGTGTTCTGCGCGTCGATGAGCCGCCGCTCTCTCGCCGCGTAGCCCACCAGCACGTCGCCCTGCGGGTGGAACGAGACCACCGAAGGGATCAGGCGCTGACCTTCCTCATCGAAGAGGACCCGCACCTCTCGAGCGTCGGCGATGGCGACGACGCTGTTGGTGGTTCCGAGATCGATGCCGAGGACTTGGCTCACGAACGAGCGGTGACCCTACCAGAAGAGGGCCAGCAGAAAAGGGAACGTTCAGAAGCCCTCCGCGCGCAGGAACGCGACGAGATCTCGGTAGAAGCGCAGATGGTCAAAAGCGTTGCCGAAGCCCGGGGAGTCGCCGAGCAAGTGCCCTATCTGATCGAGATGATCGGCGGGGATGCAGCCCAAGAAGCGCCCCCAGCGCGCGGAGTTCACGGCGACCAGGCCATCGTTGACCTCGCCGCCGAACGCGCGCTCCGTGACGATCGCGCCAGGCACGGTCAGCAAGGGATCGAGGGGATCTAGGTAGATGTTCCAGCGGTCCATGAAGTCGGGCGACTCGCCGCTGGGGCAGGGGGTGCGGAACGCGGCGGTGCCCGCGCTGCGTCCCGCGATGGAGAAGTAAGGCAGCCCCTCGACGTTCGGGTAGGTGTCGTTGAACGCGTCGGCTCCATCGCTCGAGAGCTGGCGGAGCGAATCGAACACGCTCGTCTCGTTGCCCACCGTGTCGTAGAGCGCCGCGCCGATCACCCGAACCAGCGCATCGAGCGCGTCCTGGAGGCGCGCATCGGCCACCAGCTCGAGCACCACGTCGGCGACGATGGTTCCTCGATGCGGCGTCGCGATGGTGGTGACCGACGCGATCAGATCCGGCCGCATGGTCGCGACCACCCGGGCATCGAGCCCACCCTGCGAGTGGCCGATCAAGTTGACGCGCGCATACCCACTCTCGCGCGCGATGGTCTCCACCTGCGAGAGGAGATCGAGCCCGCGGGTGGTCGAGTCGGCGAACGGATCGACGGTGGTGATGTAGATCTGGGTCTCGCCCGCCGCGTTCAGATCGGCGAGCACCCCGAAGAAGTAGTTGATGAAGTCGATCCCCGCGAAGTCATCGAATCCGAAGAACCCATGCGCGAGCACGATGGGGTAGGGCGGCCCGAGCAGCGGCGCATCGATGGGTACATCGGGCGGCACATCACGCGGGGTGTCCGTCACCCGCGCATCCGACGCATCGCGCGGGGCTAGCGCATCCTCGACGCTCACCTCGACGCGCGCAGCGCCCGCATCGAGCGTCCCATTCGGCGCCCCACACGCGCACCCCGGTCCGAGCGCGAGCAAGAGAACGAGCGAGGCGATACGGCAGGCCACGAAGCGCTGAGCCTCGCCCGCCTTCGAACGAGCGTCAACGGGTTGGGCATTCGCGTCTCTCGCGTACGAATCGAGAGGAGATCGAGAAGTCGAATCCGTAGATGCCCCCCTCCGCCCGGTCCTCGGCGCCTCTCCAAAGCGAGAGGCGCCTGCGGGCGGGCTGTCCCCCCAAATCGTCGCCTTCGGCTCCTCAGGGGGGACACGTCGCCACGATCAGCGCGGTCGCCGTCGTGCACTTCCAGACGCTCACCAAGCATCGCTCGCTCGTCGTCGTGCACTCGTCTCCCAGCCCCGTTTGACAGCGCCCCACGCATCGTGCCTCTCTCAACCATAGGGAGGTCCAGATGGACGCTGGGTCGTTGGCACATGGTTCGCAGCACGCACGCACGCACGCACGCACGCACGCACTGGTGCTCCTCGCGCTCTTGAGCGCTTGTAGCGGCGAGACGGTGGCCGGGAACACCGAGAACCTCGGTCGAGGTCACGGCCATGGTCACGGGCACGGAGGCGGCCATGGCCACGG
>Ga0335397_10002850_pt1 | contig 23448 bp, 17 predicted proteins | sample MAT04_FD_205740 | JGI IMG/M metagenome (GOLD analysis project Ga0335397, IMG submission 205740) | Freshwater microbial communities from Lake Fryxell liftoff mats and glacier meltwater in Antarctica - MAT-04 (spades assembly) (version 2) ... | reverse complement strand
GCGACCGCCTCGATCGCGCCACCCTGACCACGCTGAAGGCCGGCGGCACCCGGCTGATCGCGCTGCGCTCGGCGGGCTTCAACAACGTCGACCTCGCCGCGGCCGCGCAGCTCGAGCTGCCGGTGGTGCGGGTCCCCGAGTATTCGCCGCACGCGGTGGCCGAGCACGCGGCCGCGCTGGTGTTCGGGCTCAACCGGAAGCTGCACCGAGCCCACGCCCGCGTCCGCGAAGGCAACTTTTCGCTCGAGGGCCTGGTGGGGTTCGACCTCTACGGGAAGACGGTGGGGCTCGTCGGCACCGGGCGCATCGGCGCCGCCGCGGCGCGGATCTTCGCCGGCTGTGGCTGTCGGGTGCTGGCGTTCGACCTCGTCCCCGCGCGCGGGCTCGAGGTGACCTACGTCGATCTGCCGACGCTCTACCGCGACGCTGACCTGATCTCGCTGCACGTGCCGCTGACGCCCGCGACGCGCCACATGATCGACGCCCGCGCGCTGGCGCAGATGAAGCGGGGCGTGATGCTGATCAACACCAGCCGCGGCGCGCTGATCGACACGCCCGCGCTGGTCGACGCGCTGAAGTCCGGGCACATCGGCGCCGCCGGGCTCGACGTCTATGAAGAGGAAGAGGGGATCTTCTTCCAGAACCTGTCTGAGCAGGTGCTGCAGGACGACGTGCTCGCCCGCCTGCTGACCTTCCCCAACGTGCTGATCACCGCCCACCAGGGGTTCCTCACCCGCGAGGCGCTGCGCAGCATCGCCCTCACCACCCTCGAGAACGTCGCGGTCTTCGAGCGCGGCGAGCCGCTGAAGAACCAGGTCCAGGCCGCGCGGTGAAGCGGCCGGCGCTGCAGCGGCGGTGGAAGCTCAACCGACGAGAGCTGCTGAAGCTTGGGCCGTTGGCCGCGGTGGCGGCGGGTGGCGTGGGCGCGGCGGCGCTGCTGGCGTCGGGGGCCCAGGCGAAGGTGAAGGGCACCTGCCGCTTCTGCCTGATGCACTGCGGGGTGGTAGCGACGGCGCGCGGCAGCCACCTCGAGCGGGTCGAGGGCGATGTCGACTCGAGGACGCGCGGCTTCCTCTGCCTGCACGGCCACGCGCTGCGCGAGGTGGTGCACTCGCACGATCGGCTGAGCCAGCCGCTGATGCGCGCAGGAGACGCGTTCGTGCCCTTGTCGTGGCCCGACGCGCTGGGCGAGATCGCGCAGCGGCTGCAGGCGATCAAGCAGCGCCACGGGCCCGAGAGCTTCCTCATCCAGACGGGCTGGCCGCTGGTGCGTCACCCGCTGATCAACCTGCTGCATCGGTTCGCGCGCGCGTTTGGAACTCCGAACGTCGCGACCGTCGCCAGCCTCTGCGAGGCGTCGGCGCGCATGGGCCAGGCGCTGGTGGTGGGCAGCAAGCTGTCGCCCGACTACCAGCGCTCGAAGACGCTGGTGCTGTGGGGCGCCAACCCGTGGAGGACGGCGCCCCCCTTCGCGCAGCTGGTCGCGCGCAAGGCAGAGGAAGGCGCGCTGGTGGTGATCGACCCGGTGCGCCACGAGTCGGCCGCGCTGGCGAACGAGTTTCTGCAGGTGCAGCCGGGCACCGACGGCGCGCTCGCGCTGGCGATGATTCACGTCGTGATCGAAGAGCGCCTCTACCCCGAGCCCTTCGTGTCCGAGTGGACGCTGGGCCTCGATGGCCTGCGCGCGTTGGCGCAGCGATACCGGCCGGGCGACGTCGAACGGCTCACCGGCATCGCGGCGGCGCGCATCGTCGGGGTCGCGCGGCGGCTGGCGGCCAACGCCCCCACCTGCATCTGGCCCGGGCTCGGCGTCGAGCACCACGTCAGCGGCGTTCAGACGGTGCGCGCGATCACCGCGCTCGAGACGCTCTGTGGCCGGTTCGTCGACCCGGCGGCGCAGCGCGCCTTCCTCACGCCCGAGCGCGGCGCTGGGCAGCTGCTGCCTGCGCTCTACGAGATGACCACCGCCGAGCCGGTGCCGCCCCCGCTGTCGGTGCGGCCGCTGGGCTACGACGCGTACCCTCTGTTCGAGATGTTCAACCGCGAGGCGCAAGGCAACCTCTGGGCGAAGGCGGCGCTCACCGGCAAGCCGTACCCGATTCGCGCGCTGATGCTGGTCGCGTCGAACGCGCTGGTCACCGCTGTCGATCCGGCCGAGGCCGCGCGCGCCGCCGAGAAGCTCGAGCTGCTGGTGACGGTCGACACCTTCTTGTCGGCGTCCGCGCAGCGCAGCGACTTCGTGCTGCCGGCGGCCGGCTTCGCCGAGACGACCGACGGCGACAAGCCCGCGCTGGTGCCGCCCCAGCGCGACGCCTGGCCCGACTGGAAGATTGTCTTCGAGCTCGCCCGGGCGCTGGGATTGGGCGACCACTTTCCGTGGACAAACCTCACCGAGGCCCTGGCTGCCCGGAAGACCCCGTGGATGGCGGACGAGGCGCACCAGCCGAAGACCGAAGGGGGCGCGCGGCGCTTCCCGACGCTGTCGGGGAAGATCGAGTTCCACAGCCTGGTGCTCGAACGGTTCGGCTTCCCGCCGCAGCCCGAGTGGACTGCGCCGACCGAGCAGACGAGCGCGGCCTACCCGCTGCGGCTGGTGATCGGCCCACGGACCTCTGCGTTCATCAACTCGCAGTTCCGGCAGATCCCTTCGGTGCGCTCGAAGCGGCCCGAGCCGACGGTGCTGCTCAACCCCGCCTCGGTTCCCTCGGGCGCCACCTTCGTTCGCCTGGTCACCGCGCACGGCGCGCTGCGCGTGAAGGTCGAGCCCACCGACAGCGTCGCGCCTGAGGTGGCGGTGCTGCCCGCCGGGTGGGATGCGCTCGACGTCAACCGCCTGCTCGGCGGCGCGGCGCTGGATCCCATCTCGGGCTTCCCCGCCTTCCGCAGTGGCGCGGCGCGGGTCGAGGCGGTGCCGTGAGGGGCCGGGGCCGACGGCGATCTTCCAGAGGTTTACTTTGCCAGCTGCCGCAGCTCGCCCAGCTTCTGCGCGACGTCCGGCGGGATGCGCGTGCCGCCGCTGCCCGTCCACCCGAACCACGCGCGGTCATACATCCGCTCGACGCACTGGCGGGCGATCTCTGAGTGCGGCTTCTCGCGAACGCAGGTCTCGAGGTAGAGGCTGTCGAGCTCCCACAGCAGCGGATCCATCGTGGCCGCGCCTGCGACGCCCAGCAGGTACAGCGCCTCGCCGCGCCAGATCGCCTGCGGCTCTTTCTCGAGCGCGAGGTGCAGGTAGCCGGTCGCCCGCAGCGTCGCGATGAAGAGGCTCTCGTCCGAGAACGCCGACTTCGCCGCCCCCGACCCTTCGACCAGCGCGCGCCCCTTCGCCAGCAGGGCTGAAGGAATCGCCACGTTCGCGACGAACGGATCCGCCTCCCACGCCTTGGCGTCGCGCTGCCACTGCTCGAGCATGCGGCGCGTGAACACCGGCAGATCTTTGCGCGCCAGCTGTCTGGCGATCGCCGCCACCGTCGCGTCGCGGTCGTCTTTCACCCGCACCAGCACCGCCACGTACTGCCGCAGCGACGCCGCCTGCTCGAGCGCCTCTGCTTCACTCTTCGCGGGCACGTCCAGCGCCGCCTTCCAGGTCGCCGTCGCCAGCTCGAACTGGCGGGTCGTCGCGTAGAACTCGGCCTTTCGCAGCGCAGGCAGCTTCAGGCCCTCGACCACCTTCGCCGCGTCGTTGAAGTCCTTGGGGACGCTCTCGCGGGTGTGACAGGCGAAGCACAGCCCGGTGATGCTGCGCAGCCGGGCACGCGTCGCCTCGGTGTTGCCGGCCTTGAACTCGGCCTGCGCGCTGTCTGCCTGAGCCCCGAACACGCCGGCCAGGGTGTCGAGCGCGGGGTCCTGCCGGCCGGGGACCTTGAAGCGGTGCTTGAGGGCGGCGAGCACGGCGAGATCCGCGCTGATCACGGGCGCGTTCGCCGGATCGCGGAACACCGCCGGGCTCGCCAGGTACGGCTGCAAGCCGATCACCGCGTGCATCGCCGAGTGCATCGCCGCCACCGTCTCGGCCTTTCGCACTTCGCTCGCGGGCGCCGCCGAAAGCATCGCCGCCAGGAGCAGCGGGGTCATGCCTTCACCGGGGCCGCGAACATCACTGGCCGGCCTGCCCGCGCCAACACCTCGGACGCCACCGTGCTCTTCAGCAGCGCCCCGGCCTTGAGCCCCAGGCACACCACCTGCGCCCCCAGCCGGTCGGCGGTGGCGACGAGCTCCTTCGCCACCTCACCGTGAACCACGTGCACCAGCACCCGCGCCTTGCGCTCGGCCTCGGGCGGCAGCACCACGGTCAGCTTCTTCAGCAGCGCCGTCTCGGTCTCGACGGTCAACGGCCCCTGGGCCACGTGCACTACGTGCAGCGTCCCGGCGCCGACCAGGCCCAGCCCCATGGTGATGGCCCGGTTGCCTGCCTCGGTGAAGTTGGTCGCCGCCAGCGCGCTGCGGAACTCGGGCACTGTCGACAGATCGGGCACCGCCACCGTCGACGGAATGCAGGCGACCGCCATCGGAGCCAGCGCCAGCACCTGGTGCGACACCGACCACAGACGCCCCAGCGCGCGGCGGCGATGGGTGCCCAGCACCACCACGTCGACCTGCTCCTGGTTCGCCAGGGCCAGCAGGTGATCGGCGATGTTCGCCACGCCCATCTCGAGGTGGGTGCGGACCTTCACGTTCGCTGGCAGGCCCTTGAGCGCCTGGGCCGCCTCGGCCGCCATCACCGCCGACAGCGCCTTGTGCCCTTCCTCAAGAGCAGGAACCGGCAGCCCGCGCCGCTCGTACTCTTCGATCGGCCACCAGACGTGCGCGGCGACCAGATCGAGCGCGCCGAACTTCGCCAGCCGGATGATCCAGTCGCGGGCGATCGCCGCGCTCGAGGTCTGGTCGAGCGCCAGCATCACCTTCAGCGGCGCCTTGCCGTCGACCCAGGCGTGAAACGGCCGCGGATCGCGCACCACCAGCAGCGGGGCCTCGACGCTGTAGGCCAGCTTGTCGAGGGTGTTCGCGCCGAGCACCCCGACCGCGCGCGTGGTGTCGCCCACCACCAGCAGCGAGGCCGACTTCTCCGCGCAGAAGCGGCTGATCGCGTCATCGAGCTTTCCAGTCAGCACCGCGGTCTGGACGTCGAGCCCCTGCTGGCGCAGCGCCGTCGCTTCGGCCTCGAGGGACGAGCTGGCCGCCGCTTCGAGGCGGTCGCTCCACGAGCGCATCACCCGCCCGGGCAGCACGTGAACCAGCCACAGGGTCTGCTTCTGCTTGCGGGCGAGGTCGGCCGCAACCCTGGCGGCGAACGACGACTCTTCGGAGAACCGGGTTGCGCAGATGATGGTCATGCGGGGCCACTGAGCAACTTGTGCGCCATGGCACCCCCATGCCGCGACGCTGGCTGCCGATGCAGAATCTGCACATCTGACGGCTGCGCGCAGCTACGGGTACTCGACCATTCGACCCTTCTCGGGATCCCACAGCTTCAGCCGCAGGCAGGCGATCACCTCGCCCGGGCGCCACGAGGTGACGCCGGGGTGCTGCAGCTCGGGCAGCGCGGCCATCGCCTCGGGAAGCCGGTAGAAGGGGATCGCCGCGTTGAGGTGATGAACGTGGTGGAAGCCGATGTTGGCGGTGAACCAGCGCATCACCGGCCCCATCTTCATGTAGCTGGACGCGTGCAGCGCCGCGTCGCTGAACGTCCAGTCTTCGCGCCGCGCCACCTTTACTTCCGGGTAGTTGTGCTGCGCGTAGAACAGGTAGGCACCCGCCGCCGTCGCGATCGCCAGCGGCAGCACCCACGCGAAGACAAACGTGAGGGCCTGACCTTCGACGATCGCTGCCGCGGCGAGCCCGCCTGCGATCAGCAGCGCCAGCAGCCCCTGCCAGTGCCTGCGCGGGTTTCGCAGAAACGGACGAAGGCACATGCCCAGGGCGAAGACGGTCAGCAGGGCGAGCGCGATGTTCAGCGGGTGCCGCGCCGCCCGGTACAGCCAGCGCTTGAAGGGCGGCAGCGACTGGTACATCCGCGGGGTCAGCATCGGATAGCTGCCGATGTGGCTGCCGACGAGCTGGGCGGTGTGGGCGTGGTGGTAGTTGTGCGTCTCGCGCCACACGCTCGGCGGCACCAGCAGCAGCTCGCCGTACAGGAAGAACAGGCCGCGCGCGAGCTTCGACCCGCGCAGCAGGGCCCCGTGCTGGAAGTCGTGGAACAGACAGAACCCACGCACCAACGCCAGGCCGAGGACGACGCCGAGCGCGACGCGCAGCGGCCACTGCGGCACGAGGGCGATCGCCGCCGCGAGCCCTCCGATCACGCCGAAGGTGGACGCGACCGCCACCCAGGATCTCAGCGGCTGCTCGACGGTGAAGGCCTTGCTGGCGACGAGCAGCTCTTTCTCACTTCGTTCGGGCATGCGTCCGCCCCATGCAAATCCGGGGCGCGGTGGCACTGCGTTCGCAACGAACTGGGCCTGCCATGCCTTCTCCCCGCGCGCTGCAAGCCCGTTCCCGCCTTCAGCCGCTGGACATCGGCCTTCATCACCACCGGTCGTTTCAGTGGGTGCGGCGCGGGGTGCTCGCGGTGTCGGTGGCCTTCACCCTCGGGCTGCCGGTGTGGCACCTCACCGCGCTCGACCACCAGAGCGCGGGGCTGACCGGGTTCGGAGCCGCGGGGGACGCCGTGCGCTCGGCCTCGATCGGCGCGACGGGCGTGCCTCCGCTGCTGGGCATGCCAGGGGCCTTCTCGTTCTTCGGTCTCGAGTTTCTCGATCCCCTCGCGCTGCTGGGCGTGCTGCTCGCGCGGGGCCCGTCGTGGCTGCTGCTGTGGGCCGCGCTGCCCGCGCTGATCCTCGTCGCGGTGCTGGGCCGCTTCTTCTGCGGTTGGCTGTGCCCGTACCTGCCGATCCTCGCCGCCAGCAATGCCGCCCGCTGGGTCCTCACCCGCATCGGGCTTCAGCCCCTCGACGTTCAGGTTCCGCGCCGCACCGCGCGGCTAGTCCTCGTCGGCGTGCTCATCGCCAGCGCGCTGCTCGGCGTCCAGGTGCTCCCCTGGCTCTACCCTCCGTCCATCCTCGGCCGGGAGGCGTTCCGGCTGGTGTTCTTCGGCGGGCTGTCGGCCGGGGCGCTGGTCGTCGCCGCCGCCTTTCTCTTCGACACTTTCGTCTCGCGCGCGGGCTTCTGCCGTTCGCTGTGCCCGGGGGGCGCGATGTTCTCTCTCGTCGCGACGGCCTCGCCGCTTCGCGTGGTGCGCGAGCCGGCAAAATGCACCGACTGCACCGTCTGTGACGTGGTCTGCAACCTCGGGCAGCTCCCGATGACCGATCGGCTCGACAGCGGCTGTGAGCGCTGCGGCAAGTGCATCTCGGCATGCCCGACCGACGCGCTGAAGTTCGCGCTGCGGCGGCCACCCTGATCAGGCCTGACGCCCGAGCGAAGCGCCGGCGCTCACTCGAACGGCGCGAAGTAGCTGTAGACGACATCGAAGGGCGCCCCTTCGGGCGGCACCACGCCGAAGAAGAGCACCGTGTTGCCGGCGGGGTCGTAGTCGAAGCCCATCGTCCGGCTGCGGTTGACGGGCTGCGCGATCTTCACTGCCAGTGAGCCCGAGATGGGGCGCTGGGCCAGGGACGACTGGCTGGCGGTGCCCAGCGCGCCGATGACCACCTCTTCGACCACCTCGAGCAGGTTGGGGTTGCAGATGGAGCCCGAGCTGCCGCCCGTCGCGGTGGCGACGTCGATGTAGGAAGTGCCGGCGTTGGCGCTGCCGAGGCCGACGCGGGTGCAGCCGATGGGGCGCGGCCCGACGATGGCGAAGGCGAGCGCCTTTTCGGCCTGGTAGTCGAGCGCGTAGTCCTTCACCGACTTCAAGTTCACCGACTCTTCGTCGGACACGAAGACCACGACGAGGCCGGCGCCGGGGCGAAGGTGCAGGCAGGCGGGGTCGGCTGCAGGGCAGAGCGAGGGGGGCTCCATCACCATCGGGTTTCGCGCGCGGCGAATCGCGCGGAGCCCGAACTCGAGGCCCTGTTCATCGCCGTTGCCGTTGATGCCCACGCGGACGTCGGCCTTGAACTGATCGAGGTCGCGGGTGAAGCCCTTGCCGCGCAGCACCTCGCCTTCGGTGTTCACCACGCCCAGGCGGAAGTCGAGGCCGCTGGCCGCGAAGGCCGCGTACATCGACTCAGAGGCTGCGACGAGCGTCGCCTGTTCCTCGATCATCGAGCCCGAGTTATCCACCACGAAGATGAAGTCGCTGCGAAGGGCAGGGGCGGTGCGCTTCTCGCAACGGTAGAAGAGGACGTCGTTCTCCAGGCCCAGGTGGCTGCCGTTGGTCAGGTCGGTCATCACCGGCTGGTTGTCTTTGAACTTGCTGCCGGGGGTGACGGCGACGGCGATGAAGAGGTGGTTCTTCACGATCTTGAACATCAGGTTCACGATCGCCGTGTCTTCGGCGCGTGCGCCGGCGGCGACGGTCAGCGCGCCGAGCTCAGTCTGCGTCTTGCCGGACAGCGACGAGAGCAACCGGTTGCGAAGCGAAAAGGCGTTGGTCGCGATCGCGAGGTTCAGCGTCTGGCTGCTCGTGTAGACCGAGCCCGGATACGTGCGAGAGAAGCGCTCGGTGCGGTCGCGCACCACGGGCGTTCCGCCCAGGCCGTTGAGCGCGGCGATCTCTCGAACCGCGACCAGCGCCACGTCGGCGGGGTCGGCGAACCCACCATCGGTCGGCACCACGTCCATCGGCACGGCCCGGCGCAGCACGAAAGCGGCCACGTCATTCGGTGCGTCGTCGAATACCCACGCCTGCGCCACAGCGACTTCGGTCGAGGTGATCTCGGGGACGATCGCGAAGGGGAAGCCGGTGCCGCCGATGTTCCGGGGGATGATCTCGTGAGGGAAGAGCGTGTCGCAGGCCCAGTTGAGCACCGGGGGAATGAAGCCCGCGTCCTTCGGGCCTGCGTCTGCCGCGCCGCCTCCGCTGCCGCCCGTGCCTGCATCGGGAGCTGCGGGCGCCGTCAGTCGGCTCTGACAACCAACCAGCGCCGCCGCCACCACGGCCAGCGCCACCTTGCGACGCCGCGAGAAGGCGAGCAGGAGAACGAGCAGGCCCAGCGCCCCGCCGTCGGTCGAGCCGCAGCCGCAGCTGGCCGCGACCACCGGCTTCACCGTGCCAGGTCCGGTTCCACCATCGCCGCCCGTGCCGCCGTCTTCGGGCAGGGTGGTGCCGCCGCCGTCGACGCCTGCATCGGGCATGGAAACGCCAGCGTCGGTGCAGATGCGCAGGCCCGAGAGGTCGAGGTCGACGCTGCCTTCGCAGTCGTTGTCCTTGAGGTCGCAGACTTCGGCAGCGCCGCGGTAGACGGTCTTGTCGGCGTCGTTGCAATCGCCATCGCAGTTCGTCTGGCCGTCGCCGTCGGCGTCGAAGCAGGCGGCGCAGAGGTTGAACTGGCCGGGCGCCGAGTCGACGTAGCCGTCGCAGTCGTTGTCGATGCGATCGCAGACCTCGGTGCCGTGCGGGTGAATGCTCGAGTCGCTGTCGTTGCAGTCGCCGCAGAAGCCGCTGTACCCGTCGTTGTCCTTGTCGAGTGCGCCTTCGTCGATCATCCCGTTGCAGTTGTCGTCGATGCCGTTGCCCGCGATCTCGATCGCCGCCGAGTTCACCGCCGGGTTGTTGTCGTTGCAGTCGCCGAGGCAGGTGGCGACGTGATCGTTGTCGGCGTCGAAGCCCTCGTCGGTCTGCAGATCGCAGTCATTGTCCTGGCCGTCGCAGACCTCCGCAGCAGCCGCGACGCTGGCGAACGCGCCGTGCACGGCCGAGTTCAGATCATTGCAGTCGCCCTGGCAGGTGGTGACGCCGTCTTGATCCTGGTCGGTGTCTTCGTCGATGCGGCCGTCGCAGTTGTCGTCCTTGGCGTTGCCGCAGACTTCCTTCCGGTACGGGCTGCGGGTCGGATCATTGTCGTCACAGTCGCCGGCGCAGGTGGTGGCGAAGTCACCGTCTTTGTCGAAGCCTTCGTCGACGACACCGTCGCAGTCGTTGTCGAACCCGTCGCACTTTTCCACCGCGCCCGGGTTGATGTCCGCGCTCTTGTCGTCGCAGTCGCCCATCGCAGTCGTGAACGAGTCGAGATCTTCGTCGCTGACCTCGTCGACCTGGCCGTCGCAGTCGTCGTCGCGGCCGTTGCCGACACGCTCGGTGCGGCGCGGGCTGATCAGCGCGTCGTTGTCGTCGCAGTCGCCCTGGCAATTCGTGATGCCGTCATTGTCGAAGTCGTGACACGGAGCGCCTCGGCACACCTGGCCCTCGTCCACCTGCGCGTTGCAGTTGTTGTCGAGGCAGTCGCAGATTTCCGGCAGGCCGGGCCGCACGAACTGGCCGCCGTCGGGGTTGTCGTTGCAGTCGCAGGGGGTGATGCCCGGGCACAGCGCGCAGCTGGGCACGCCGTCGCCATCGAAGTCGAAGTCTTCGTCGATCTTGCCGTCGCAGTCGTCGTCGAGCTTGTTGCAGACCTCGGTGCCGGGCGTCGTCTGGCCCATGCACGTGCCTTGAGGAACGCCGCCGACGCACTGGGCGGTGCCCGCGCGGCAGACGCCGGTGTTCACGGAAGAGCCGCCGTCGGGAAGTGCGGGGCCCGAGTAGCACGCCGTCGACACGCCATCGATGACGCCGTCGCAGTTGTCGTCGATGCCGTTGCACATCTCGAGCGCGCCCGGCTTCACGAACTGGCCGCCGTCGGGGTCATCGTTGCAGTCGCCCTGGCAGACCTTCACCCCGTCGCGATCTTGATCGAAGTCGCCGTCGTCAATGATGCCGTCGCAGTCGTCGTCGAGCAGGTTGCACGCCGCTCCGCCGTCGACGCCGACCTGCTCGCCGCCATCAGGGTGGCTGGTGGGGACGACCTGCCCGACGCACGCGCCGTAGGTGCCGCCCGCGATGCAGGCCTGGGTGCCGGCGAGACAGACGCCCTTCGGCAGGCAGCTGGGGCCGGGGCACGTGCCGGTGTACGTCTGCGTGGTGACCGTGGGCCCCGAGAAGCACTTGCGCGCCGGCACGTTGATCGGGTTCCCGTCGCAGTCTTGATCGATGTTGTCGCAGATCTCGACCGCGCCCGGCTTGATGGTCGGGTCATTGTCGTTGCAGTCGCAGGGGGTGAGCCCGCCGCACTGCAGGCAGCTTCGGAAGCCGTCGTTGTCGACGTCGAAGCCTTCGTCGATGACGCCGTTGCAGTTCTCGTCGGTGCTGAGCCCGTTGCAGATCTCGGTGCTGGGGCCGACGGCGTTCAGGCACTGGCTCCACATCGCGACGCCCGAGCCCGACGCGGCGGTGCAGTCTTGATTGCCGGCGGCGCAGGTTCCCTGGCCCGGCTGGCCCGCGTCGAACGGATAGCAGTTCTGCTGAAGCTTCAGCGCGTTGTTGGTCGACCGTTCGTCGATGAAGCTATTGCAGTTGTCGTCGATGCCATTGCACACCTCGCTGATGGGGCCCTGGTTGCGCGCGCAGCCAAGGGCTCCAGCGGCGCAGGTCATCGTGCCTGCGGCGCAGCGGCCGGCCTGGGTGGTGGTGCAGGCCGAGCCGCCGCCGGGGTTGCCGTCGTCGATGGCGCCGTCGCAGTCGTTGTCCTTGTTGTCGCAGATCTCGGCGGAGGGGAACTGCTGGCCCGGCGTGTTGAGATCGCACGTGGGGAAATTTCCGGCGGCGCACGCCTGCATCACGCCCTTGCACTCGAGCCGCGGAGCGCAGCTCGCGCCCGGACAGGTGCCCGTGTAGCTGCCCGCAGGGCCCGCGTAGCAAACGCGGGTGACGAGCTCGTCGACTTGCCCGTCGCAGTCGTCGTCCTGGTTGTTGCAGATCTCACCGCCGGGGTTGACGGTGCGCTGACACGCGAGAGCGCCGGCCGTGCATTGGAAGGTCCCGGGGCCGCAGACGCCCATCTGGCCGGTGCTGCACGCGCCCCCGCCGCCAGGGTTGCCCTCGTCGGTCTGGCCGTCGCAGTCGTTGTCCTTGCCGTCACACGTCTCGGCGGCAGGCAGCGTCTGACCCGCCGTGCCGAGATCGCAGGTGGGGAAGTTGCCGGCCGTGCACGACTGAGAGACGCCTTTGCACTCGAGGCGCGGGACGCAGCTGGGGCCGGGGCAGGTGCCGCTGAAGGTCCCCGCTGGGCCCGCGAAGCAGACGCGGGTGACGTTCTCGTCGGTTTGTCCGTTGCAGTCGTCGTCCTGGTTGTTGCAGGTCTCGGCCGAAGGGTTGACGTTGCGGACACAGCTCACCGCTCCGCCGGTGCAGGTCGCGGTGCCGGGGCTGCAGACGCCCGCCTGCCCGGTGCTGCAGCTGGCGCCGCCGCCTAAGTTTCCCTCGTCGGTCTGGCCGTCGCAGTCGTTGTCTTTGCCGTCGCAGATCTCGGTGGCGGGCAAGGTCTGGCCTGGCGTGGTCGTGGTGCAGGCGGGAAAGTTGCCAGCGCTGCACGCCTGCGAGACGCCCTTGCACTCGAGGCGTGGGACGCAGTTGGGGCCGGGGCAGGTGCCGCTGAAAGTTCCGGCCGGGCCCGCGAAGCAGACGCGGGTCACGTTCTCGTCGGTTTGTCCGTTGCAGTCGTCATCCAGATTGTTGCAGGTCTCGGCCGTCGGGTTGACGTTGCGCACGCAGCCCACCGACCCGCCGCTGCAGGTCGCGGTGCCCGGGCTGCACACGCCCATCTGCCCGGTGGTGCAGTTGGCGCCGCCGCCAGGGTTTCCTTCGTCGGTCTGGCCGTCGCAGTCGTTGTCTTTCCCGTCGCAGACTTCGGCGGTCGGCAGCGTCTGGCCGGCCGTCGCGGTGGTGCACGCGGGAAAGGCGCCGGCGGCGCACGACTGGGTGACGCCCTTGCACTCGAGGCGCGGGACGCAGTTGGGGCCGGGGCAGGTGCCGCTGAAAGTCCCGGCGGGGCCCGCGAAGCAGACGCGGGTGACCGCTTCGTCGACGACCCCGTTGCAGTTGTCGTCCTGGTTGTTGCAGGTCTCGGGCGATGACTGCGTGAGCTGGTTACACACGATCGCGCCGCTGGTGCACGCGGTGGTGCCGGCAGCGCACACGCCCATCAGGCCGGTGCTGCACGACATGTTTCCGCCGGGGTTCCCGTTGTCAACCACCTGGTTGCAGTCGTTGTCCTTGTTGTCGCAAATCTCTGCTTTGCCCGGGTAGCGCGCGGCGTCCATGTCGTCGCAGTCACCCTGGCCGATGGTGACACCGTCGAAGTCGCAGTCGTTCTCGGGGCTCAGCGGCGAGGCGGTGTTGCAGACGGCGTACGCGGAAATCGGGGCCAACAGCACGGCGAGCAGCATCGAAGATCGCATCACAGGAACACCCCGACTTCAGCGGCGATGAAGGAACGAACGTCGACGACTTTGAGGCCCTTGCCGTCGTTCAGCTGCGCGCGGAACACGCGGCCACCGACGCGAAGGAACAACAGCGATGCGGGCCGCGCCTCGAGCCACGCTTCTGCGGACCACGAGAAGTCAGGGCGGCTGGCGGTGGTGCCCTTGAGAAGGAAGCGCGGACCCCACGTCAAATCCAGCGCGAGCACGTCGCGGTACAGCGGCTGGCGAACGCGAAGCTGCAGGTCGACCCCGCGGTAGATCGCGCTGGCGACGGGCAGATCGCAGCCGACCACCGCACGCTCCTGCGTGTAGCCGGCACCCAGGCCAATCGAAGGCAGGTTGGTGCCCAGGGGAATGCGGAAGGTGCCGCGGTACTGAACGGCGTCGTCGGTGATCGCGCACGTCTGCCCTTCGTCGTCTCCCGACAGCGCACGGGCTTTCAGAAACGCACGACGGAAGCTGACGTCGACCGTGAAGTCGCTGAGCCGCTTGCCCTGCAGGCCTTCGAAAAGCTGCAGCGGAGCGACCATCACGTAGAACCCCATCGCCAGCGCCGGGCTGCTCTGCAGCGAGGTGAGGTGATCGCTGGCCGCGCCGCTGAGGTTCTGCGAACGAAGCACGGCCCCGGCCGAGAGCGCGACGGCGGCGCGCGTGACGCGAGGCAAATCGCGAAGCTCCTGCTTGCGCTGTCTCTCGAAGGCGAGCTCGCGATCGATCTCGATCTCGCTCTCGACCTCGCGGTCGGGCGGAGGCGCTTCGATCACCGCTGGCTCGGCGACCTTCGCGGGCTCGACGGCAGACAGCGCGATGAGCTGGGCCGCGACCAGACGGCACAGCTCTTTGACCTTCGGCTCGGACAGCGTGCTGGCCTTCGCCGCGGACATCGGCATGCCGACCGCGACACCCGACGACGAATGAACGCGGGCGACGACAGAGCCCTGGCGCGTCAGCTCGAAGAGCACGACCCACTCGGCCTTCGTGGCGCTGGCGAGGCGCTTCAAGCCTTCGGCCGTCTTGAGCTGCGTCGCGGTCAGCGCTTCGGTGGTGAGCGCGGCCTGGGTGACGTCGGTGGCGATGACGCTCGCCGCGCCGAGCTCGGCCTGCATGCCCGCGACGAGCCGAGAAAGAGAGCCAGGGTCGATCTTGTCGACGGACTTCGCGTTCTTGATTCCCGCGAAGCCGCCGTTCTTGTTCGTCACCTGCGTGAAGACGACGGGCGTGAGCACGACGGGCGCGACGCCAGACGGCTTGCTCTGCGCGAGCGCAGGCGGCGCCACGGCAAGCAGCAGCGAGAGCAGAAGCCTGAGAGACGGCATGGGAACTCCACCACCGGAAGACGAGACGGGCTGCCGAGATGACCAGGAGGCGCGCGGGGGCGACCGAAGACGAAGCGAATGCTACCCGCTCCGACCGGGTGGGCGGGTGTGAGCACCTTGGACTTCCGCTGTCCTGCCGAGCCGCCGGCTCACGGAACGTGGGGCGCGAGCGGAGCGAGGGCGGGGCCCGCGATGACAGCGCCGTCGGTGGTGAAGCGCGAGCCGTGACACGGGCAGTCCCACGTCTTCTCGGCGTTGTTGAAGGCGACATGGCAGCCGAGGTGCGGGCAGATAGAAGACACGCACTGCACCTTTCCTTCGGGGCTCTTGTAGACGGCGACCTTCGACAGGCCCATGCGCACCAGCTTCCCTTCCCCCAAAGCGACCTCGTCGATCGACGAGGCTTCCGCCGGCTTCAGCGTGTCGCCGACGAGGTGCAGCGGGAAGTCGATGTTCTCGGCGCGGTAGTTGCGGCCGATGAAGGGCAGGGCGTCGACGGGCTCGACCACTTGCGACGACCACGCGCTGAGCCGATCGAACGCCGCTGCGGTGTCGGACTCCTGGCCCGTCTTGTGATCTTCGCCGCCGACGATCAGGTGGCGCGCGCCGTCGACGTCGATCGAACGGATGTAGTGGTACGGGTCCTCCATGTCCCAATAGAGGCCGTCCGGAACTGCCGGCGCCGGGCCGCTGACCACGTACGACTGGTAGTGCGCGAGCTTGGTCTGCACGAGCACGCGGTTCAGCGGCGAGTGGGTCGCGAGCACGACCTGGTTCGCGGTCAGGCTGCTGCCGGACGCTGTCTTGAGAATGCAGCCCTTCTCTTCGTGCAGCTCGACGATGGGGCTGCTCTCGAAGATGAGACCTCCCGCTTCGACGAAGCGCTGTGCGAGCCGGTGCAGGTACTTCACCGGGTGAAACTGGGCCTGGTCGCCGAAAGAGATCGCCCCTTCGGCGGGCAAGGGCAGCGGCAGGGCAGCCGACCTGGCCTGCATTCCGACGCGCTGGCAGGCCTCCGTCGACCCCGAACTTCTGCTCGATCGCGTGGATTCGCGTGTCGATGACCTCGGTGAGGTGGGCGCTGGTCGAGCCGGTGATTCCGCCGCCGACAATCGCGATGTCAACAGCACGCGATGACGTCAGCAGCGGGAGATGGCGGGGAGCGTCTGCAGGAGTCCAAAGGGGTTCAGTGGCGTTGATGCCCGGGCCCCGAAGCACGCGGTACGCCGACCCGTTTGCCTTGCCGAGGCGCTCGCCAAAGTGAGGCGGGCACGTGGCCGTTTGGCGCTTTTGTGGACCATCGCCTTCAGCTGGGAGGCCGCCTGGGCAGGGTCGATCGCCACCGATGTCTGAAGGCCAGCCCGCGGCACCACGGCGTTGGCGCTCGCACAGATGCGAACGCGCATTGCGCCTGTTGCGTCGATCTTCTCGAGCAGCTCGAGACTCGGCGGGCCGACAAGGACCTTGATCGCCGAAGTGTCCCCGGCGAGCTTTTGAGAAGAGTCTCGGTGAGCACTTCGTGGCCTTCGGCTCCAACCAGCGCGATCACCTTCAGGCACCTGCGTTTTCAAGAGCGGCGCGGGCGCGCTGGGTCGACATCCGGTTCAGCTTGGCGGCGGGGCTCGCGGCCTTCACGGCCTTCTCGAAGCGGGCCTCCATCTCGTCGCCGAGCTCTTCCAGCTCGCCACCCAAAGCCTTGCGCGCGCGGGGGAAGATCTCTCCACGCTCTTCCTTGATGTGGTGTTTCACCATCTCGGCGAGGACGCCGATGCGCACACCGAAGAGTTCTTCATCCGCCAGCGCCTTACCGGCCCGCTCGAGTGCACCACGGGCACCCGTGTGCTCTTCGTACCCTTCGGCCACCGACTCGCCCGCGCTCTGGGCCGCGGAAACGGCGGGGTAGAAGATCTCTTCTTCGATCACCATGTGCGCCAGCAAAGAGCTCTTCAGCTTGGCGAACGCCTGCTTCCGCGTCGCGCCGGGCTTCGACTTCTCCAGCATTTCGAACAGGTCCAGGGTCTCTTTGTGCTGCTTCTCAAGCAGGTCGATCGCGTTCATGTTTAATTTTCTCCGTACGGGTTCGCGGCGACCGAAATGCAGATTGCGCGCCACCATTCCAGCTCCGCGGTACGAGGGACTTCGCGTTTTCGAGCTGTGGCGTTCTGCACCAACCGGGGAATCGAGGCACGTGAGGTGCACCAAACAGGTGCCGCAACGCGAAGCCTCAAGGTGGGCCTCTGCGAATCCTCGATGGGGCTTTCGAAGTATCCCGAGCACTTCCGCGTCATCGAAGTACAGCAGACTTTCTACGAGCCTCCTGCGCGGTTGAAGACTCTTGAGCAGTGGCGAAAGCAGCTGCCGCCGCCCTTTGCGTTCACCATCAAGGCGTGGCAGTTGATCACGCACTCGGCGAGCAGCCCCACCTACCGGCGGTTGAAGCGGACGAAGCTGTCTGCGACAGATCGCGCGGGCGCCGGCGGTTTCAAGTCGAGCCGAGTCGTGAAGCGCGCGTGGGACTGCACGGTCGAATGCGCGCAGACGCTCGAGGCCTCGTCGATTCTGGTTCAGTCGCCGGGCAGCTTCCGGCCAGTCGCCGCGAGTCGATGCGGTTGTTCTTCGAGCGTCTGAATCGCCCGAAAGGAATTCGGCTGATGTGGGAGCCGTGAGGGGCGTGGCCGCTGCCCCTCGTGAAGTCGCTGTGCACCGATCTGCAGCTCGTGCACCTGGTCGACCCGTTCGTGAATCAGACCACCACTCCCCATCCGACGTACTTCCGGTTGCACGGGCCGGCGGGCCGGCGTCACCGATTTACGGACAAAGAACTCAAATGGCTGGCCTCGGTGCTTCCCGCTACCGGCGAGGCGTATGTGATGTTCAACAACGCGTCGTGCGTGGCAGATGCGAAGCGGTTCGAGGCGTTGATCCCGGCTCAGTCATCGCTGCCGATGTAGAGGCCGATCGCGACGAACGTCAGCACGAAGGTCCACGGGCTGTTGCGCGCCCAATGGGACACCGTGAGGCTTTCTTTGACCCTCTGGCCGATCGCGAGAGCTGCCGGCCGCTGGGACCCAGGCGGGCCGCCGCCGTCGGATCCTCTCGCTGGGAAACTTCAATCGCGTTCATACCCCAGCCCTTCGCAGGCGCTGTGCCATCGGCTTCGGGCACACACCTTGCTCAGTGGGCGGGCATGAGCCCCGTACGAAACAAGCGTTCCCCGACGAAGCGCCGTGCCCGTGTCCAAAGACGGGACACCGGGGCGTTCTTGCCCGCCCTCGGAGCAACAGCCGTCGCCTCGGCGACGATGGCGGCCCTCGACCTCGGCTGGCTCGGCGTCATCGCCCGGAAGTTCTACGACTCCGAGCTCAAAGGGTTGAAGCGCGACGCCGTCAAAGTTCCCGCGGCGGGTCTCTTCTACGCGTTCTACGCAACGGCGATGTGCGCCTACGCCGTGTTCGGAGCGAAGACGCCCATCGACGCAGTGAAGCGCGGCGCGGGCCTGGGCCTCGTTGCGTACGGCACGTACGAGCTGACGAACTGGGCGGTGATCAAGAAGTGGCCGGTGAAGCTGGTGCCGGTCGACATCGCGTGGGGCGTCGCGTTGACGTCGGCTTCGGCCTACGCGGGGAAGCGGACCCTCGACGCGCTGGAAGAACGGCGCGCCACGAAGCGCTATTCGGCCGGGTAGCGCGCGACCGTTCGAGCCACGGCGTCGCGGATCCGCTCGAGGGGCACCGGGTCTCGAGCCGCTTCTGGGCCGCAGCCCGCAGCTGCTCGAGCTCGCCTCGACCGTGGCTTTCGGCGCCGGCGTGCTGTCGTTCGGCTGGGCCCACCTCGAGGCCGACTGGCTTTCGGAAAACGCACGTCGAGGTGAGGACGAAGCAGCTGCCGCCGGGCACGAAGCTTCGCGTCGTTCATCTCTCGGATCTTCACGTCGACCAGGCGTCGAGCCGCACGCTCCGCGAATCCGCTTTCTCTGCCGCCCCGAGATCGCGGTCATCGACCTCGTGGGCGAGTAAGCAGCTGCGATGCCCGTCATCTACGTCGACGCCACCTTCATCCGCAGCTTCGGCTCGAAGCGCATGCTCACCTGCTGGAGCAGCGGCGGAGCGGCCTCCGCCAGATCTTCCGCCGCCGACGTCGGGCTCACCGACTGCTTCACCGCGTTCCTGCCCAAACCGCACCTGTTGCTCGACGACGTGCAGGTCGGCAGCTGGAAGCTCGGACAGCTGCACCCCTCTGAATGCTCGTCGCTGACCGCCGAGGAGGTGCTGGCCTCAATCGGGCGGTAGGTAGATCACCTGGTCGTAGTCGAGCGTGATCCACGTCAGCATCGGGTTCGCCTCGAGGAACACCTTCCGCGGCCCTTCGAGATCGAACCCCGGCATCTCGGCGAGGCCCTTCTGCATCGGCTGGAAGAAGTTGTCGTAGTGGGTCGGCAGCACGCGCTTCGGCTTCGCCTCGGCCAGCAGCCCGTCGACCTTCACGCGCGTCTGCTTCTCGCCCGTCACTCCTACGATCAACGTCGCAGCGCCAGGCTCACCGACCTCGCCCTTCGCGAAGGTGCTCGTCGGGTGAAACCAGATCGACGTGCCCTTCGCCTCGAGCCGGTACGCCAGCGTCTCGTCGATCGTGAACTGCCAGAACCACAGCTTCCCCGCGTCGGGCGGTACGACCCCCGACATCGGCTGCGAGATTCCCGCGATGTCCGTGTGGCGCGAGCCGCGGACGTCGATGGTGAAGGTCCCGAGCGTCACCTGATCGCCCGCCTTCACCACCTGCGTCCTTTCCGCCGGCACGCCGCGCGACAGCGCCAGGTTCACCGTCGACACCGACCCAATCACCTTCGCCTTCGTCCGCAGCGCGATCGCCGGCACGTCGAGCGCGTGATCGAAGTGGGTGTGGTTCACCAGAATGAAGTCGGCCTTCGGGCACTTCTGCGCGCCGTACGCTTCGTCCGGCTCGAGCGGCCCCGTCAGCAGCGCGGAAGGCGGCGGCCGCGTCGGCGTCGGGTCGAGCAGAATCGTCGTCGTCCCGTCGCTGATCTCGTAGCCCGACACCCCCAGGTACTTCACCGACACCCCCCCTTCGTCGTGAAGCAGGGCAGGGGGCGGCCGCTGCTCGGCCGGAATCTCGAAGGGCACGTGCCGCGTGAAGATGAAGAACGCCGCCACCACCAGCAGCACAAAGGCGGCGAGCCCAGCCGCGACGCGCTTGAGCCACTTCATGGAAACCTGAGCATTCGCCACGGAAAGCTGCTGCAGCTGCTCGCGCCAATCGCTTCAATCTTCACCGGGGCCCAGCAGGTGTGAATCATCAAGTCTCCTGAATCGAGCACGCCCAGCGGCGCGCGATCCTCGTACAGCACCGCGACGTGGCGCGAACCGGGAAAGTGAATCACGTCGCCTGCGCGAACGCCCTGGTCGCCGAAAGCGACTGGCTTGCCCTTCGGGTCGACCACGGCTCCGGTCGCGTCGGCGCTCACCGCGCGAAACCGTTCGGGCGCCTGCTTGTCGATGGCGTAGCTCGACGAGTACTCGGCCTTCTTCCCCATCCGCCGGCGGCCGTAGACGGCGAGGTCGGCACAGTCGGCGCCGATCAGCAGGTCGCTCTGGTTGCGGCCGTCGGGGCCCGCGCTGCCAAAGATGTAGGGCGTGTTGATCAGCTCGCTGACGTAGCCGAGGTACGAGTCGTCGCGGCGAAACGTGACCCTCATCACCTCAGGCTTGAGGCCGCCGTACTTCACCGCCTCGAGGCCCGGGGTCTTCGCTTCGCCTCCCGACTGAAGGCTCGCCACCACCTGGAACGCCATCGTCCCCACGCCCGGCAGCTGCTCGACCTTCGGCAACACCGACGGCGTCACGTCGGCCGTGCAGTCGGCCGCGTCACGGCACGCCTCGACCTCGACTGCCTGGTACTTGATCGGCTCGAAGTGAAAAGACGGCTGGGTGTTGTCGACCTGATCGCTTTCGGCCTCGAGCTTGAACCACCGCCAACTCTTCGCTTTGCCGCCCGTGACTGACGCGTGCATCACCACCTTTGTGCCTGCGACGGCGTAGACCCAGCCGGGCTTCGCTTTCCCCGTGCCGACGGTCGACGAGATGGCAACCGAAGGGGTTCCGGCGAGCAGGGTGGCGATCAGGGCGAGCATGTCGGGTTCGACGTCTGGCAGCACAGAACGGTTCGATGCTACTGACCGAACGCACGATGAGCTTGCGGCTGTTGTTGGCAGATCCGAAGGGCAGAGTGGTCGAGCACCCGTATCTGCGGGCCACGCTGCGCAGTGGCGACGGCCTCGTCGCCGCGCATGGGCGCCCGATTCCTCTGCCTTCCGACGGCAAGCTGGTGCACCTGCCGGGACGCCTGCCCGTTGGAGTCGACCCCGAGACGGGCGAGCTCGAGCTCGTGCGCAGCTTCGAGATCGACGGCAAGCCCTTCGTGCCCCACGCCGTTGGCGCGCTGCTTCCCCCCGGCTACACCCGCACCTGGCTGCCCGGTGAAGTGAAGGATCACGACGGCCCAATACTGCCGCAGTGGGCGTACACCGCCGCCGCATGGTCCGACCACGGCGCCGTCACCTGGGCGCTGCACACCGACCGCCGAAAGCACTGGACGCCGACCTCGTACTCGACGCCCGAAATCAAGGCGAAGGTGAACGCGCACCTGAAGCGCTTCCCCGACAACAAGGTGCTCAAGCAGCTGAAGACCTGCGCGCTCGTCTACCGCTGCTTCACCAGCCAGAACGTCTTCTACTGCCGCGACGAAGGCGCGATTCCCGCGTCGACCGTCTGCAACGCCGCCTGCATCGGCTGCATTTCAGATCAACCGGAAGACGGGCCCCCGTCCTCGCACGAACGAATGGACGAAGGCGTGGCCGCGGAAGAGATGGGGCAGGTGGGGTTGTTTCACCTCGAGAACGCGCCGGGCCGCACGATGGTGAGCTTCGGGCAGGGCTGCGAGGGCGAGCCGCTGACGCGGTGGAAGCAGATCGCGGCCGCGATTGCCTACATTCGCGAGCGCACCCAGCGCGGCTCGATCAACATCAACACCAACGCCAGCCTGACCGCCGGCCTCGCCGCGCTCTACGACGCGGGGCTCGATGCGGTGCGGGTCTCGCTGAACTCAGCAAACCCCGACCTCTACGCGGCGTACTACCAGCCCAACAAGTACAGCTGGGATGACGTCGAGGCGTCGATCGCGCTCAGCCGCGATCGCGGCGCATACGTGGCGCTGAACCTGCTGCTGTTCCCCGGCGTCACCGATCGCCGCGGCGAGGCCGACGCGCTCAAGAAGATCGTGAAGAAGTACAAGGTCGACCAGGTGCAGACCCGCAGCCTGGCGATCGACCCCCTGCAGTACATCGAGGTCGCCTCGAACCGCGGCGCCGGCGGAGCTCCGATCGGCATTCCGCGCCTGCTGCGAGAGCTCAAAGAGGCTCGACCGCAGCTCGTGATCGGCAACTTCGCGCGCGGCCTCGCAGAACGCAGGCCGCAAAAATAAACGGGACTCTCGCCAAAGGGGGAAAGCGAGAGTCCCGCTCGAGAACGGACCAATTCCGATCTCTAGATAAGTGACGGACCCTTTCCTGCCAGTCCTGCCCAGCCCTACAGCAGAAGCCGGGCCAGCCGACGGGACGCCGCAAATCCCCGAAACAATTGGGCTGCAAACGTCACGAACCTTGACGTGGTCGCGCCGGGTGGCGCATCGAGGCGCAGGCTGGGCGCTTCAAGCGCATGACACTGCTGGCGATTTCACGGATGATGCGGATTACCGCAAAAGTGCAAGGGAGTGTCCGATTTGAGGACACTCCAAGGCGCTACCGGGACTCGAACTCGTCGAGGATCGTCTTCGCGATCAACGAGTCCTTCGTCACGTAGCCGTCGGCGCCCGCTTCACGAACGATGCGCTTCAGCTCGTCTTCGTCTTCCGCCGAGCACAGCAGCACCTTGATGCCCGAGAACAGCGCGTTGCTCTTGATGAAGCGGCAGAATTGCTCGCCGTTGACGTTGGGCATCCGCACGTCGAGCAGCACCAGGTCGGGCCGGGTCTTCTTCTTCAAGATGATCTTCGTCGCGACGTCCGCGCTGTCGGCGGTGTGCACCTCGAAGCCCTTCGCCTCGAGCTCGGCCTTCAAGAGCCGCGCGGTCGCCTCGCTGTCGTCGACCACCAGCACCCGCTTGCCGCGCGCCTTCGGGTTCTCGGTGAGCCGTCGCTTCACTTCCTCGACTGCCGCCTCGAGGCCGCCGCCCTTGCTGATGTAGCCGTCGGCGCCGACGCGATCGGCTTTCGCCTTCAGCTCGTCTTCCGGGATGTCCGAGTAGAGCAGCAGCTTGCACTTCAGCTGCCGCTGCTCCCGCAGGAACTCGACCACGTCGTCGCCGTACATCTCGGGCATGTTGACGTCGACGAGCACCAGCTCGTGCAGGCCACTCTTCAAACGGGCGTCCAGCGAAGCGAGATCGATCGCGGCTTCCGACTCGATGCCGGCACCGTTCAGGGCCTTCACCAACAGGTCGACGATCATCGCGCTGTCGTCGATCACCAGAACTCGTGCGGCCATGGGCGGGCATCTTCTAGCAGCTTTTCTTGACCGTCAGCTTTCCCGGTTGAGATTGTGAGGTTCCTTGGACCCGACTCCGCTGCAGCGCGCACTTGGATTGGCTCCAGAGAAGGCCTCGGCCCGCGTCGAGAGGCCCGAACGCGAGTTCTTCGTCTTCAAGATCGGCACGCTGTTGCTGGGGGTGGACTCGGTGAACGCGCGCGAAGTGACGCGCCTGGGCGTCATCACCCCGCTGCC